>Ga0335072_10016252_pt1 | contig 10554 bp, 6 predicted proteins | sample Lox_Sample_21_FD_206725 | JGI IMG/M metagenome (GOLD analysis project Ga0335072, IMG submission 206725) | Soil microbial communities from Loxahatchee National Wildlife Refuge, Florida, United States - Lox_Sample_2.1 | ecosystem: Environmental > Terrestrial > Soil > Wetlands | place: USA: Florida... | reverse complement strand
ACACCGTGAGGGAGCGTGCGGAAAAGGATTTGCCCGGGACGCTTAAGAAGATTCGCGCGATCGGGTACGAAGAAGTTGAAGCTTATGGCGGCAGCTACACGTATCCGGCGAATCAGCTGCGGCAGATTGTCAATGACGCGGGGCTCCAGGTTCCGAGCGGGCACTTTGACTACAACACGTTGCCGGGCAAGCTCGATTATGCGCAGGAGCTGGGTCTGCGGTGGGCGGTGTGCCCCATGATTCCGCATGCGATGTGGACGCTCGATGGGTTTCACGCTGCGGCGAAACAGTTCAATGAATTCGGAAAGCACGCGAAGGCTTTGGGAATGCGGTTTGCGTTCCACAACCATGACTATGAATTTGCCGACTATGGGACCGAAAGCGGAGGCGCCAGCAAGACCGGCTATGAGGTGCTGGTCCAGGAGACCGATCCGGAGCTGGTGTTCTTTGAGCTGGATTGCTACTGGGCCGCGCAGGCGGGGCAAAATCCGCTGAAGATGCTGCAAACGATGGGAAAGCGCATCCGAATGCTGCATTTGAAGGGGCGCAAGCCGGGATTCCCGACGTCATTCGACATGGGACCGTCATCGGCGCATTTTGTTCCGGTGGGCGAAGGCTCAATTGACTGGAAGCCGATTGTGGCGGAGGCGGAGCAGCTCGATATGGCGCATTATTTTGTGGAGCAGGACGATACCTATGGACACCCCTTCAAGAGCATTCAATCGAGCTACAAGTATTTGCGGACTCTGATGTCCTAGAGGGGAGCGAAACCCCGGGCCTTTCGCAACCGCTCTGTTGAACGCATGCGACGGTATGAATGCGGTTAGACTGAAAGGCAAGGGCCCGCAACTCTTGGAGAACAAGGCATGAGTATAAGGTTCGCGCGCAGGATGGGCAGTGTGCGCACCTCGACGATTCGCGAGATTCTCAAGGTCACCGAGCAGCCGGATATCATCTCGTTCGCCGGCGGACTTCCAGCGCCGGAACTTTTTCCCGTGGCCGACATTCTCTCTGCCGCCGAGCGCGTTCTGGGCGAGAGCGGTGCTGCCGGTTCGCTGCAATACAGTCCCACCGAGGGGTTTGCACCGCTGCGGGAGGTGTTTGCAGCGGAGTCGGGCAGGCGGGGGATCGATTGCTCCGCTGATGATGTTCTTATCACGACCGGCTCACAACAGCCCCTGGATCTGGCTGGGAAGATTTTTCTGGATGAGGGTGACTGCGTTCTCACCGAGAACCCGACCTACCTGGCGGCCATCCAGGCGTTTCAGGTCTATGAAGTGCGCTTCGCGGCAGTGCCCACCGATGACGAAGGACTGATTCCGGAAGAATTGCCTGCGTTGATCGAGCGCGAGAGGCCAAAGTTCCTTTATACGATTCCGAATTTTCAGAATCCGACCGGCGTTACGCTCACGGCCGAACGCCGCCGGACCCTTTATTCTATTGCGGCGCGTTATGGGCTGGTTGTTGTGGAGGACGATCCCTACGGGAGTCTGCGTTATGCGGGGAAGACCATTCCGCCGGTCAAGTCGCTCGACACTGAAGGAATTGTGATCTACCTCAGTACCGTCTCCAAGACCATCGCGCCCGGCCTCCGAGTGGGCTGGGCGGTTGCCGCCCGGGAGATCCTGCGCAAGATGACCATTGCCAAGCAGGCGACCGATCTGCACACGTCGAGCCTGGATCAGCGCATCGTTCACAGCTATCTTACGGAGTTCGGCAGCGAGGCCCACATCGAGATGATCCGGCGGGCGTATGGGGAGCGCTTCTCTATCATGGATGCGAGCCTGCAGGAACTTATGCCTCCGGGATTTAAGTGGACGCATCCCGAGGGCGGCATGTTTCTCTGGGTCACCTGCCCAGAAGGAGTGGACACGAACGAGTTGATGCGCGAAGCCCTGGCGCGCAAGGTTCTGTTTGTGCCGGGACGGGATTTCTTCCCCGATGCTTCCGGTCAACGGTTCATGCGTCTGAACTTCTCGAATGCCGCCCCGGAAAAGATTCGGGAAGGCATTCAGCGCCTGGCGGAGGTTTGCCACGCCGCGGTTCAGTTGCCGGCCGGTTAACAAAACAGGGGTTGTCATTGTTCAATTGAAGGATGGAAGTTCTGGAGTTTTTGCAATGCCATTTCCAAAGAAAATCTGTGTAATCTGTTCCCAGGAATTTGAGCTGAAGCCGGACAAACCGGGGTTTGCAAATCGTTGTCCGGAGTGCAGCGAGCCAGAGGCCGAGGAGGCCCTGGCCAGCAGCGGCTTGAGCGCCGGAAACCGCGAGCAGGATGCGGCACGGCGGAAGGCGATCAAGGATTTGCTGTATCGCAAGGACAGCTAGAACGATGAGGAATTGAATTCTGTCCCGGCTTTTCCACGCGGGCGCACGCTGTGGGGGCTGCTGGTGGAGACTAGAATTAAGTCATAACCATGGCTGAATTTACCCACCTGCATCTGCATACGGATTATTCGCTGCTGGATGGCGCCTGCGATGTGGAGAAGCTTGTGGACCGCGTGGCCGGCCTTGGCCAGCAGGCGGTTGCGATTACCGACCACGGCAACATTTACGGCGCGGTGCACTTTTTTGAGGCGGCGAAGAAGAAAGGCATCAAGCCGATTCTGGGCTGCGAGCTCTACATCTGCAAAAAGGACGACCATCGCGCGGACCCGCAGGGCGATGACTACAACCATCTGCTGGTGCTGGCGGAGAACGAAGAGGGTTACCGGAACCTTGTCCGGATTACCTCGGAGGCTTCGCTCAACGGGTTCTACCGCAAGCCGCGCGTGAGCAAGAAGTATCTGGCAGAGCATGCGGCGGGGCTGGTTGGGTTTTCCGGCTGCCTGGCGGGCGAGCTTTGCGAGAACCTGATGGCCGGGAATTTTGAGGCAGCGAAGGCAACTGCCGGGCACTACCGGGAAATTTTCGGGCGCGGGAATTTTTTTCTTGAGATTCAGGATCAGGGTCTGGAGCTGGAGAAGAAAATCCACGCGGACCTGTTCCGGCTCGAGAAGGAACTGGAGATCCCGCTGGTGGCGACTAATGACAGCCACTATCTCTGCGAGGACGACTCGCATGCGCACGAGGTTCTGCTATGCGTGCAGACGGCGGGGTCGATTCATGATCCAAAGCGGTTCAAATTTGATTCCGACCAGTTTTATGTGAAGTCGGCGGCAGAGATGCAGAAGCTGTTCTCGCATGCTCCTGAGGTTGTGAGCCGCACCATGCAGTTCGCTGAGCGTTGCTCGCTGAAACTGAACAATGTGAACAATCCCTTTCCGGAGTTCGCGGTTCCGGAGGGGCACACGATTGACAGCTACTTTGAGCTGATCTGCCGCGAGGGCCTGAAGAAACGGCTGGAAACAGCGGTGCGGCAATTGGAACGGCGGGGTGTATTGCGTGTGCCGGTACATGAGTATGAGTCGCGCCTGAACTTCGAGATCGACATTATCAAGCAGATGAAGTACTCGGGATACTTCCTGATTGTGTGGGACTTCATCAAGTATGCGCGGGATCATGGGATTCCGGTGGGGCCGGGGCGCGGCTCGGCAACGGGATCGCTGGTGGCTTATGCGATGGAGATCACCAACATCGATCCGATGCAGAACGTGCTGCTGTTCGAGCGATTCCTGAATCCGGAGCGGGTGACGATGCCGGATATCGACGTGGATTTCTGCCAGAACCGGCGCGGCGAGGTGATTGAATACGTCACGCGCAAGTACGGGCGCGAGCAGGTGGCGCAGATTATCACGTTTAACACGATGGCGGCGAAGGCGGCGATCAAGGACGTGGGGCGCGCGCTGGATATGCCTTACGGCGACGTGGACAGGATTGCAAAGCTGGTTCCGACGACGATCGGCGTGACGATCGAGCAGGCGCTGAAGGATTCTCCACAGCTGCAGGAGGCGTATGAGGGCAATACGCAGATTCGCGAGCTGATCGATACGGCGAAGAAGCTGGAGGGGCTGGTGCGCGGCGCGGGCGTGCATGCGTCGGCAGTGGTGATTGCGCCGCGTCCTCTGACGGAGCTGGTGCCGGTGGCGCGCAGCAAGAACGACGAAATTGTGACGGCCTACGACATGACGGCGGTCGAGAAGATGGGCCTGCTGAAGATGGACTTTCTGGGCCTGGCGACGCTGACGGTGATTAGCGATTCCGTGAAGCTGATTGAACAGACGCGCGGCGAGAAGCTGGACATCGAAGCTGTTCCGCTCGACGACCCCGAGACGTTCAGGAAGGTGTTCCACACGGCACTGACTTCCGGCGTGTTCCAGTTTGAATCGGGCGGGATGCGCGATGTGCTGCGGCGGTACAAGCCCGACACGGTGGAAGAATTGACGGCGCTGAATGCGCTGTACCGGCCAGGCCCGATGGACATGATCGACGACTTCATCGAGCGTAAGTGGGGACGGCGGAAGGTAGAGTTTCTGCTGCCCGAGCTTGAGGGGATTCTGAAGGATTCGCTGGGCGTGATCGTGTATCAGGAGCAGGTCATGCGGATCGCCAACGTGCTGGCGAGCTATTCGCTGGGCGAAGCGGATTTGCTGCGGCGCGCGATGGGCAAGAAAAATGCTGAGGCGATGGCGGAGCAGCGGGAGCGGTTCATGAGCGGCGCGTCGGCGCTGGGGCATCCGAAGGCCGCGGTGGGTGAAATCTTCGACCAGATGGCAAAGTTTTCTGGGTATGGCTTCAACAAGTCCCACTCGGCGGCGTACGCCCTGCTGGCGTATCAGACGGCGTACCTGAAGACGCACTATCCGGTGGAGTTCATGGCGGCGCTGCTGACGTCGGAAATTTCCAAGCCGGAGAACGTGGTGAAGTACATCAAGGAATGTCGTGAACTGGAGATTCCGGTTGAACCTCCCGATGTGCTCTACAGCGACGCGGACTTTACACCGCATGATAAGGCGATCCGGTTCGGGCTGACGGCGATCAAGAATGTCGGGCGGAATGCGATCGACTCAATTCTCAGTGCGCGTGCGGAACTGGCGGCGGAGAACAAGAGCTTTGCGTCGTACTGGGAGTTTTGCGAGAAGATCGATCTGCGATTGATGAACAAGCGGGTGCTGGAGTCGCTGATCAAGGCGGGGGCTCTGGACTCGTTCGGGCGCAGGTCACAGCTACTGGCCGCGACGGACAAGGCGATGGAGCGGGCGCAGAAGGCGCAGCGCGACGAGGCCGCGGGGCAGCACGGGCTGTTCGGCATCTTCGATGATCATCCTGCAACGTCGAAGGCGGATGCGCTGCCGGATATTCCGGATTGGGATGAGAATCTGCGCCTGCAATCGGAGAAAGAGGTTCTGGGGTTCTTTGTGTCCGGGCATCCGCTCGACAAATATGCCGAGAAGCTGCGGAACCTGCCCGGCGTAATGGATACAGCGACGGCGCTGGAGATGAAGCCTGCGCCTTCGACAGGACGGCGGGGACAGGCGGCTCCGGAAAATGAAATTGCGATTGCGGGTGTGATTGCGGGGCTGAAGGTGGCGAAGTCCAAGCGCTCGGGCGAGCTGTACGCACAGGCGTCGCTGGAGGACACCGTGGGCAAGATCGATCTGATCTGTTTCCCGAAGGATTACGAGCGGCTGGCGGACAGCTTGAAGATTGAGGTTCCGGTGCTGGTGCGTGGGCAGCTGCGCGCGGAGGAAGATGCAGCGCCAAAGCTGGCGGTGTCTTCGATTGCGGCGCTGGAAGATGTGAAAGTGAGGCTGCCGCAGAACGTAAGAATTCGCGTGCCGCTGGAGCGTGTAAGCGAGGCGGTGCTGATTGAGCTGAAAGAGATGATCGCGGGCGCGCCGGGGCCGGCAAAGGTGATGCTGAATCTTGAACAGACGGGCGAGTTCTGCGTGGTGCTGGAGCCGTCGGATGTAAAGATCGCCGCCGACCGCGGATTCATCGAGAGGGCTGAGGTGCTGCTGGGACGCGGCATGGTGCAGGCTCTCGATTGATACTGACGACGCTGGAGATTACCGCGTGGGCGATTGCGCTGCTCTGGGTGGTGAGCACAGTGGTCGCGCTCACGAAGCTACCGGGGATTCCGGATGTGCTGGACGCAAAGTACGGCACGAAATCTGCGGAGCCGCACGCCGAGGCTCCGCTGGTCGCGGTGATTGTTCCGGCGCGCAATGAAGCTGCAGATATTGAAGCGACGCTGCGGTCGCTGCTGGCGCTGGAAGGTGTGCGGCTGGAGATCTTTGCGGTAGACGACCGATCGACCGATGCGACAGGCGCGATTATGGATCGTATGGCCGCCGAGGCCGCGGCGCTGGGGAAAAATTTCACCGTGCTGCACGTTGCAGAGCTGCCCGAAGGCTGGATGGGCAAGACACATGCGATGGCATTCGCAGCGGGTCGAGCGACTGCGCCGTGGCTCCTGTTTACTGACGGAGATGTTTTGTTTGCGAGGGACTCGTTGCTGCGCGCGCTGAATTTTGCGGAGAGCGAGCGGGCGGACCATGTAGTAATTTTCCCAACGCTGATTTTGAAGAGCTTTGGAGAGCGCATGATGATTGCTTTTTTCCAGGGAATTTCGGCGCTGTTTTCGCGCTTCTGGCGGATTCCGACTGAGGGTACGAAGGAATCACTCGGGGTCGGCGCTTTCAATCTTATTCGTGCCGATGTTTACCGCGACGTTGGCGGGTTTGAGGCGCTGCGCATGGAGGTGCTCGAAGACCTGCGCCTCGGTTTTGAGGTGAAACGGCGTGGCTATCGGCAGCGCGTGGCCTTTGGACGCGATTTGGTTCGTGTTCGCTGGGTGGTCGGAGCGTTCGGAATGGTGCGCAACATCACGAAAAATATTTTCGCTGCCTTCCGTTTTCGGGTGTGGATGACGTTGGGTGCGTGCGCGGGATTGGCCGTCTTCTGTCTGGGACCGTTTGCAGCGCTCGCAGGGAGTTGGTGGATGCGCGGGACGACGGCCGTGGTCCTGCTGATGCTGCTATTGCTCTATCGCTATTACCGGCAATTTACGGGCATCGCGGTGTGGTATGCGCTCACGTTTCCGGTGGCGGCGTGTCTGGTGCTGTACGCGATTCTTCGCTCGATGATTCTGACGCTCGTTCGCGGCGGGGTGGTGTGGCGGGGAACGCTGTATCCGCTGGCCGAGCTGCGCAAGTTTGCGGGGCCGCTACGATAGGACCGGTCACCCAGGCACACGAATTTCGCGCGCTTCTTGACTCACGTGCTGAACCTTCCTTTGGTCGAGAACAATTCTCAGCGCTAACCATTTCTCACTTCTGCGGCAATCTTTCTGAGTTCAGGCAGGACTTGGCCTAGCGGGATGGCAACGGCATTTTTGGTGCCGAGCGCGAAGTAGAGATCGCGGTAGTGCTGAAAGAGGCGGTTGTAGACGGTGACGGAGTGTGGGTCGGGTTCGTAGGTCGTGAAGGGCAGACACATGGTCTGCTGCGCGGCTTCGATGGATGAATAAGCACCGGCGGCGAGCAGCGCGAAGATGCCGGAGCCGAGGCTGGTGGGGATTCCGTTGGGGACGAGGACCGGCTTGCCGAGAACGTTGGCGTAGACCTGGTTGAGGACCTTGTTGTTTTGCGGGATGCCTCCGGCGTTGATGACGCGCTCGACGGGGACCCCGTGTTCGGCCATTCGCTCCAGGATGATGCGAGTATGAAAGGCGGTGCCTTCGATGGCGGCGAAGAGCTCGTCCTGCGCAGTGTGGATGAGGTTCCAGCCCAGGGTAACGCCACCGAGTTCCGAGTTGACGAGGACGGTGCGGTCGCCGTTGTCCCAGCTCAGCCGCAGCAAGCCGGTTTGTCCGGCGCGGTAGTTTTCCAGTCCCTGTGAGAGAGTGGAGACTTTGGTTCCGGCGCGGCGGGCGATGGCTTCAAAGATGTCTCCGGTTGCGGAGAGCCCGGCTTCGACCCCGGTGTACTGCGGGTGCACGCTGCCCGGAACCACGCCGCAGACTCCTGGAACGAGCGTGGTTTTCTTTTCCATCGCGATAATGCAGGTGGAGGTTCCCACGACGTTGACCACATCGCCCTCGCGGCAGCCTGCGCCGATGGCGTCCCAGTGCGCGTCGAAGGCTCCGACGGGAATGGGGATTCCGGTGCGCAGTCCTAGGGCCTCGGCCCACTGCGGTGTGAGATACCCGGCGATATGGTCGGAGGTGAGGTAGTCGCCATCGAAGCGGGCGCGGATGCCCTCGAAGAGGGGATCGAGCTTCGAGAAAAAATCCTGCGGCGGGAGTCCGCCCCATTTGGGATTCCAGAGCCACTTGTGTCCCATGGCGCAGACGCTGCGCTTTGCGTTTCGATAGTCGGTGATGCCAGAAAGTGTGGCGGCGACCATGTCGCAGTGCTCGAAGGCTGTTGCGAAACGCGCACGCTTTTCGGGGTTGTGCCGGAGCCAGTGAAGAAGCTTGGCGAAGCCCCACTCATGGGAGTAGACACCGCCGCACCACTGGATGGCTTCGAGGTTTTCCGCATGAGCGAGCGCGGTAATCTGCTGCGCTTCCTCTTTGGCCCGATGATCGCACCAGAGGTAGTAGTCATCGAGTGGCTGGAGTGCGGCGTCGACGGGGATAACGCTGGAGCCGGTGGTGTCGAGGGCGATGGCTTCGACCTGTCCGCCTTCTATGCCTGCGTCGGCGATGGCCTGGCGTGTGGCCCGCGCGAGAGCGCGCATCTGGTCAGAGTGGGACTGGGTTGCGTAGTCGGGGTCATCGCGCTTGCGGTGCAGGGGATATTCGGCTGACATGGTGCTAAGGCGTCCGCGCGCGCTGTCGAGGAGGGTGACGCGCACGCTGAGAGTTCCGAAATCTACGCCTGCGACGATGGCCAAGGGTGAAGCTCCGTGAATCCAAAAGTGAGAAAACGTTTTATCAAAGATACTCGAAAAAGACTGCCTGCGGCAGCCCTTTCCTGTGAAGTTTCGCTACGCTTCCGGTTCGTGATGGTACATTTCCCAGCCGAGATAGCGCGAGGCAGCCTCGTATACGGGACTAGCCGTTTGAGAAAAGTTGGCGGCGACGTGATGCTCGAAGCCGGTTTCGCAGATGTAGCGCAGGAGCTTCTGCAGTTTTGGAATGCGGACGACGCCGGCTCCGCCGAAGGTCTCAAGCGGGTCCTTGGTGAACTCGCCCTGGCCGACATAGCCGCGGATTTTTCCCGTGAATTCGTCGGTGGAGAAGCGCGCATAGGACATGGCTCCAGCCTTCACGCGGCCCACGACCGTGCCGTAGGTATTTTCCTTGCCGACCGTGCCGGCGATGATGGCCTGGAAGTCCATGATGACGTCGGCGAAAAAATGCTTGGGCAGGTTGGCGCAGTGGAAACAAACCGCCTTGTCGGGGTCGTCGCCGTAGTTGTTGTTCCAGTCGAGCAGCGCGCTCGGAGTCTGGCTGGCAAGAGCGAGCGCATGCATGGAAAGCGTGCCCATCACGTCGGTTTCGCAGGCGGAGGGCAGGAGCTGCTCGCTCATCATGCTCATGATGGTGCAGGGCACCACGCCGAAATATTCTTCGAGCGCGGTCCAGCATTGCACGGCGGAGATGGTGCTCTGCGTCTCCTGCATAAAGGAGTCGACCGAGGCTCCGAGCTTGGCCATCTTGATAAGCGCGGGTTCGGGGACGTGTCCGGTTTCGACGTACTTGCGGATGAGGGCGAGCTTTTGCTGGACGGGGTCGTCGGAGTCCTTCATACGGTCGATGCGGCCGAGGACTTCGGACAGGTCAATGGTAATGACGGAAATTCCGGAGCGTTCAAGCAATTTTTCGCTGTAACGCACGGTGTTGAAGGCCTGCGGGCGGGCACCGAGTGCGCAGATGCGAAGGTTGCGGAAGCCATCGACGACACGGCAGACAGCAGAGAACCAGTCGAGATCCTCGGTGAAGGCTTCAGATTCGGGCTGCACGGTGTGAAGCGCAGTGATGGAGTAGGGGATTCCATACTGCATGAGGTTGTTGCACGCGGACATCTTGCCGCAGAAGCTGTCGCGGCGGTGAGAAATCTTCATCGTGTCTTTGCGGTCAGGCGTGGCCTGCACGAGCACCGGGACGCGGAGCGTGGAGTAACGGATGGCGTCGGCGATGCCGCGCTCGTCGCCAAAGTTGGGCAGGGTAACGATGATGCCGTCAATCTGGTCGCGGTGCCTGCGGAAGAGATCGCCACACCTGCGGGCTTCCTCGTGCGTCTCGACAGCTCCGTACTTTGACTGCTCGGGGCTTAAAGCAATTACGTTGATCCCTGCCTTTTTGAGCACAGCGAGCATCTCGTCACGGCCTTCCTTGGCCAGATGGTCCGGGAAGAAACCACGATTTCCAACAATGAGTCCAAATGTAAGTTGCTTTTTCATCGTTTCTATTCTCTCAGCTAAAAAATTTCAGGGTTGATTCTTATGCCGACGGCGAGGCCAGTAGCGAATGGTATAGACGAGTCCGGCAATACCCATCGCCGCGCCCCACCAGATCGGAGCGTGCAGAGAATAGAGCACCGGCGGATGGGCGAGTGGATGGCTGAGCTCCCAGATGCCCTGCGCGGTGATGATGATTCCGTAGATAAAGAACATCATCCCGCAGAAGAACCAGATAGACATCGTTTCACGCATGGCGCTTCC
>Ga0335072_10016251_pt1 | contig 10554 bp, 4 predicted proteins | sample Lox_Sample_21_FD_206725 | JGI IMG/M metagenome (GOLD analysis project Ga0335072, IMG submission 206725) | Soil microbial communities from Loxahatchee National Wildlife Refuge, Florida, United States - Lox_Sample_2.1 | ecosystem: Environmental > Terrestrial > Soil > Wetlands | place: USA: Florida... | reverse complement strand
GGCAAAGCCCGTTCGGGCGTGCATCTCAAGCAACAGTTCGGGCAAGTCCACCCGTGGCAGGCGCGCGGCGACGGCGCCATTGAGCGCGACAAGGCTGGGCGGCTCTTCCAGCTTGTCGAGGGCTGACAGGACCAACTCGGCGCCGTCTACCTTCACGGCCGCGTTCTTGGGCAGGTTGGCCGCGGTGCCCTGGTAGGCGCCGTCCAGGCGCTCGGCCAGACGGGCAACCTCTGCGGGAGCGTCAGTCGAGAGTCCAAGGGTGCGGCAGATGGACGGCCGTGCCGCCTCCCATGCTGGACCGGCCAGCAGACCAATCCGGGGGTCGGCGTAGCGCAGGCTGGGCGAGGCAAACAAGTCGCGGCGGCGGATCCCCGTCCGCATGGAGTCCAGCAGGCAGAGGCGATAGCCCAGGCTGTCTACCCCGCCGTCCGGAGTTCTGACCTGTCGTTTCCAGCCGCTCGGCACGAAACCGAGCGGTACCGACGGAGACGGGCCACGCCCATCCGTGCTCCGCAGATGGCGCATCGCATCCAGCGTCGGCTGGCCGGCAGGCGTGGCGCCGAGCGCGACGGATCGGAGCATGGCCGGCAGGAAACGCAGCTTGCCGGTTTGGGCGCGCAGCTCGGCGAAGTAGAGGTCGCCGGGCGGCCGGACGATGGCATCAATCTGCTGCAACGCCGCCGCCAGCATCGCACGTGGCACGATGGCGAATGCGGTCTCGCGCACGGCGCCATCTTGTACCGCGTCGTCCATCAGCACGCCGCGGATGCTGCGAAGCCGGAGGGCGGCGGCATCGAGGTCGCGGATGGTGCGGAGCCGAGCCTTTTTGCCGACCTTGGCCGCCTCGGTGAACAACGCTGTGACCACGATGTCGAACAGGTCGAGCACGTCATCCTGCGCCGTCGCTTCCAGCGTCCGCACGAACGCGAGCAGTGTCGCCATGCGCCGCTCCAACGGCATCCGAGCCACGGCTTGCGCCTTGGCGACGGTCGCGAATCGGGCGAGCGCCGTCACCCGGCCGGGCGGCACGTGGTCGATGGTCGGCAGCCCGAGGGTCAGCATCCGCACCTCATCGAGCCGGCCGACGGCGCGGGACAGTTCGGCGCCGCTGCGCAGGTAGGGGCCGTCCCGCAGGCGATCGAGCGGGCTGGGACGGCCTCCCTCGCCGGCAACCAGTAGAGCGTCAAGCTTCGTCCGCTGTTCGCGCGTAACGTCACGAGCCAGGATGCGCCAGAGACGGCGGGCGGCCCGGGCGCGAATGCGGGCCACCAAGCGCTCGAGGGCCGATGCCCCTGGCAGCAGTACCTTCTCCGTCACCAGCCAGACGGTCGCGCGGTCGAACAACACACTCGGCCGGTCCGTGCCGGTCCAGCAAAGAGCATACAGCCAACGGGCCAAGCGGAAGCCGGCGGCAGGATCAGTGAAGTCGCGGTAGCCATAGCGCTCCTTGATCTCCGCAGAATGCAGCCATCGTCCTCGGGCCGTGGCATATCGAGTGAGGCAACCGGGATCGGAAATCCCGAGCTGCTGAGCCAAATGGTCGGCGACGCCGCCCGGAACAGCGGTAGGCTCATCGAGGAACGCGCCGAGGAAACGTACCGTGCCGAGCTGGACGGCAAATCCGAGCCGCATGTGATCCCAACGCTTCGCGCCGATCGCCACGGTCGGCAGGCCCCGCGTCGGGACTTACAGGAGCCTTCCATGGAAAACGACACAGGGATAAAGCGAGGTCTGGCACGCCGCTGCCCGAATTGCGGAAAAGGCCGCCTCTTTGCCGGATACCTGGAAATACGTTCACCTTGCGCGGTGTGCAATGTCGATAACACCATCTATCCATCTGATGACCTTCCGCCCTATCTGACGATACTGTTGTCCGGCCATATGATCGTACCACTTTTCATCGTCACAGATGGTCGGTACGCATTACCACTCTGGCTGGATGCCGACATTTGGTTGCCCGCAACGCTCGGTTTGTGCCTGGCCATGTCGGCGCGGCGATGGTGGGCTACCTGTCGGACCGCGCCGGCCGCCGCCGCGTAATGACTGCCGCGTCCTTGATGACGTGCTTGTTGGTGATGATGATGCCGTCGGGGCTGATGATTGCCCCCGAGCCGACGAACGTCTCGAAATGCGGACCGGCCGGTTCGGCATCGGCACTGGCTGACGTGGCAGCATTCTGCGTGATGGGTTTGCCGTCGGCCTCGAGCGAGGCACCTGCGTCCCCGTCGTCCGTCGTGAGGACCTTCACCACAGTGATGTTGACGATTGCTGGCAAGGCATTGGCTACGACTGCCGGTATATTGCAGGTGCTCGGCGCGGCCGCGATGGCGGGTGCGCACGTGCCAATGATGCCAAGCGCGGCCAGCCCCACGATGGTTGCCGGAATGCGGTTCGTCCGCTTGCGGTGCGGCATGGACAAAACCCTTGCCGCCCTTGAGTGTATGTTGTCACATGGCGTAAGTACGTTTCTCGCCCTTTGATGGCTGCCAGATCACACTCCGATCGGTCCTGTTTTCGCAGCCTTATGCGGCGCCCATCTTTGCCAAGATGACGGCATTTTGCCGAATTATCGCGACGGTACGCGTATCGTCACCAGAACCAACCCATCCATCAAAACGGGTCGGTTTGCACCTCGGCTCGGGGTGGCAGGTCATCGAGCATGGCTCGGGCAGTTTGCAAATCCGCGGTCGCAAAGCCTTCCGTAAATCGGTCATAAACCGGTTCCAGAACGTTCCTTGCCTCGTCGCTCCGCCCTTGGCTCACATTTAACCGCGCAACGCTGAGGGCGATACGCAGCTCCCAGAACAAGGCCCCCTGCGCGCGCGCAAGATCGGCCGCCTGGTCGTAGCAATCCTTGGCGAAGGCGGGGCAATCCGGCCGTTGCCGCAATAACACATCGCCCTTGATACGGAGCAGCTCGGGGACATACCAGCGCTGGCCGCTCTCGGTCCGGTCCGCGGTGGCGATTGCTTCATTCGCGGCGACCAGCGCCGCGGCCCATTGTCCAAGTCCAGCGAGCGCCTCGGCGAGAGCACCCAGAACTTCCGCATGGGATGCGGGCGACCCGGCTTCCTTGCCGGCGTCGAGCGCGTCGCGCAACACCACGGCGCCGGCCGCGAATTCGCGGCGTTCGATCATCAGCTTTGCTTGAAGAAAATGGCCTGCGCGTAGCCAATAGGGTGCATTGGACCGTGTCGCTGCCGCGATCAGGCACGCGATCGCCCGTTCAGCCGCGGCGAGATTCCCGGTCATGAGCGTCACGCGGCTCAGGCCAAAGTCTATGATCCGGCAGACCGGCGTCAATTGGCTGCTGGTACCGCGCAGTTCTTCGACGCTGGCCTCGGCTTCACCGAAGGCCTGGTCCACGAAGCCGCGCAGGCACAGTGCCCGGGCCAGCATGGCCCGCGTGATGCCGCGAAAATCGGAGTAGTACCAATAAAAGCGCACCTCGCTGTCCAACGCAGCAGGCGTCTGCAGGACACGCTCGAAGCAAGCGTGGGCCTCACGCACTTTGCCGGCGCCCAGCAGCATGAGACCCATCACGCGATCGGCGGCCGCGCGGATATCCTGGTCCCTGGTCTGCTGCGCGATTTGCGTGAGCCGTTCCGCAGCCGCCCATGCCTCGGTGTATTCGCCCCGGATGTTCAGCATCGGTGCGAGCCGGAACAAAGCCACCGCTTGGATGTCGAGGTCCTCCAGCCGTTCGGCCACGTCGATGACCTCGGCAAGGACGGCTTTCGTTTGCTCCGTGGGTCCCATTGTCGCGACCAGCACCGACCCGAGCAGCGCCCGCAGCCGCAGGCGCCGCCGCGCGTTCGCCTGACCGCGAGGCCCGACATCGAGCAACGCCTGCTCGCAGCGTGTGCCGCACTCCGCCATCAGTGATAAGCTCATCCAGATGGCGCCGTAGGCGGACGTGAGATCGGCACCGATATGCGTGTCCCCGGTCGGGGAGAAACACCAGTCCAGCGCGGCACGGACGTTGTCGATCTCACGCGACCCGGCCGATACATCGTCGCGTGTCAGCCGCCATCCGGAGCCTCGCTCGGAACGGACGAAAACGTCGCGGAAATACACTGCCTGGCAGCGTGCGGCCTGTTCGGCCTCGCCGTGCCAGGCAAGTTTCTCCAGCGCATAGACCCGGATGGTTTCCAGCATGCGCCAGCGGGCGGACGGCGCGGTCTGGTCCAACACGAGCAACGACTTCGTGAAGAGGTTCGCGATGCTGTCCAGGATAGCCGAAGTGTCGCCCGCAATGTCACGCAGAACCGCGGTTGCGGCATCGATGGTGAAGCCGGCGGGGAAGACGGCCAGGTGCCGCAACAGCAGCCGCTCGGGTTCGGGCAGCAGGTTATAACTCCAGTCGAGCGCAGCGCGTGCCGTCCGATGCCGCGGCTCTTCGGTTTCGCGCGCGCTGCTTAACAGGGCAAGGCGGTCGCGCAGGCCGAGCGCCACCTGCGCAACCCCAAGCGTCACAGCATGGGCCGCGGCGAATCCAATGGCGAGCGGATGACCCTGTAGGTGCCGACAGATCGCGGCAATGACCGGCAAATCGCCGGCCTGCACGGAAAAGTCTGCGTCCAATGCGGTCGCTCTGGCGATGAAAAGCTTGACCGCGCTGTGACCTAGGATATGCGCGGCTTCCGCCTGGTCATCGGTTGGAAAATCGAGCGGCGGCACGCGATAGGCATGCTCGCCCTCGATCTTCAACAATTCCCGGCTGGTCGCGAGTACGGCGATGCGCGGGCAATGCCGCAGCAGGACGTCCACGAGCGAAGCTGCGGCGTCGATGACATGCTCACAGCTATCGAGCACCAAAAGAAGATGCTGCTGGTTGACGGCACGTGCCACGACCTCGGCGCCAACGTCACGTCCACCAGGCCCGAGCTGAAGCACCTGGGCCACCGCGGACGGTACAAGAGCGGGATCGGACAGCGGCGCCAACTCGACTATCCACACGCCATCTTCGAACTCGCCGAGAAGACGGTTGGCGATTTTAACAGCGAGCGTGGTCTTCCCGATGCCGCCGGGTCCGGTGAGAGTCACGGCGCGATGTCGCCGAAGCATTTCTCGCGCCTGCCGCATGGTTGCCGATCGGCCGATCAGGATCGGGTTGGGGGGGGGCAGATTGGTCCTGGCCGGCTGGTGGCGAACCCGGATGTTTTGCCGGCCGACGGGTGGCCCCGGCGCGTCATAATGCCGGACGGTCCAACTGCCATGCAGGCTGGACCCGTTGTTCACTATGCTCCGATCGGGGCCGGCTGTTTTGCGGGTTGCCACCGGGTGGACCTGAAAGTCGCTATCTGGAGCCGATCACACTGTCATTGCGAGCGCAGCGAAGCAATCTGGGTCGAACGACACCCCGATAGATTGAGCGCGATTGCTTCGCTGCGTTAGCAAGAAACTGAGCGTTCCCCCCTGCCCTTGTGGGAGGGAAACATGCCCCCGGTCGCCGTTTCATCCTGACGCGTGTCGGCGCCACACCGGTGGCAACTCGCAATGACGCGTGTTCGCCGGCATCGAAGCGTCGGGTCAGGCCCGGCCATGACTATGGCGGCGGGACCGGTGCGGCGAGTCGATCGCTGCCCGGGCCGCTTTCATACCGATGGTCCGAACGACTGATCGATGTGTCATGGGCGGCGAAGGCCGGCCACCCACGACTTTGCAGCTCCCCAGCGGCAAAGACGCGGGCGACCGGGACAAGCCCGGCCATGACACATGGACCGGCCATGACACGCGGATCAGTCGTTCGGACGCTTGATATCGCATGTCCGGAATTGAACCTATGATGAACTATGCGGCGCGACGCCGACGTATTGATACTGGTGCAGCACATCGTCATCGGCGAATTGCGGGCGATGCCGGCACTGAAACACGCTGATGACTTTGTTGGCGATGTCGCCGTTCTTATCGAAGCTGACAACCCTCTGCAACGTCTTGACGTTGGCAGCCTGGATGGCATCGCGCACCGTACTGCGATTGACCGGCTTGCCTGCTTCCGCCACCCGCCTGATCGAATCGAGAATGACCAGCATCGCATCATAGGCGGTGAATGAGTAGGCACTCAGTCCCGGGCCGAATTTTGCCTTATAGCGCGCGATCCACGGCTGAACGTCGGGGTTCGCGGAAATATAAGGCGATGCCATCGTGACGTACCAGCCTTCCATCGCGGGGAAGCCAGCCCCCTTCAGCATCGCGGCACTGAACACGCCATCGCCGCCGGCCTTGATGATCTTCGGCAGGACATCGTAGGCCTGCTTGGCGAGCTTGATCCCGGCCTCTGACGTACCGCCGAAATACAGCGCCTCCGGCCCGTGTGCCTCGACCTTGCTGAGGATTGCCATGTAGTCGGTCGCTTGCGGGTCAAGCCGATCGCGGCCCGCGACGGTCATGCCATTCGTCCTGGCTTGATCCTCAAATGCATCGGCCAGGCCGATGCCATAGGCGCTGCTGTCGTCGAGGATGTAGATCGTTTTCGCCTTCAAGATCTCGGCAATGTAATTTGCCATGCCGGGTCCCTGATAGGCATCGGTTGTCACCGTACGGAAATAGATGACCTTGCCCATCGGGCGGAACGCGCTGGCGAATTTCGGATCCGTGATATCCGGGTTGGTTGAGGAAGGACTGATCGTCGCCAGATCGCCCTCGCTCAGGATCGGCGCCATCGCCTTGCCGGAGCCGCTCATCATCGGCCCGAGCGCGGCAACGACGCTCGGGTCGGACACCATCTTACGGGCGTTGGTCGCCGACTGTGCCGGATCGTACTGACCCGCCGTTGCGGTCCCATTATCGAGCATCAGGACATCGATATGATAGCCAACAACCCCGCCCGCTGCATTGGCTTCGTCGACCGCCATGAGTGCGCCGTTGCTGATGAACTTGGCGTTTTCCGCGTCGGATCCGGTCAGCGGCATGTCGATGCCGATCGTGACCCTCTTCCCGGCGGCAAAGGCCGGACGCGCGCGCAACGCGAACCTCCCGGCGATAGCGGCAACGGGCATCTGGATGAGAACCGCGCGGCGAGTGGTCATCCTTCGTGAACTCCATGGTGACGGTTGCCGAAAGCCCGGGCCTCGTAATTCTGCTTCAAGAAAAACCATATGCCAAGAGCAGGTTTTGGTCGCCGTCGGCGGCGTGCAATCGTGCCTGCCTCCGGGAACCGGCACAGGAACGCGCGCTTTGTCGCCAAAACGCCTCGATCGCTTAGTCCGGAGCCATAGCTGACAGGGACTCAAGCAACTGCTTTGCCGACAGCATATCTGCCGTACCAAAGCCCTCGGTGAAATGCTCGCAGACCGACAACACTATCTTCCGCGCTTCGGTCGAACGGCCCTGCGCCACACGCAGGCGCGCGAAACTGATGGCCGCCCGCAGCTCCCAGGCAAGCGCGCCCTGGCGGCGCGCCCACGCCGACGATTCATGAAAAAGCTGTTCGGCTGCGGCGGTCGCTTCGGTGCCGCCTTGAAGCAAGATCAGATCGCCCTTGATGCGCAGGAGTTCGGCGATTCCCACCCGTGCCTCGGTAGTCTCGCACCCTTCCAGCGCAATCGCTACTTCCGCGAGCCCCTCATCGACCTGCCCGGCGCGCCCGAGTGCGAGCGCCAGGACGCCCTGCAAGGGGATGAAGCGCAACGCGATCGGAACGTTCGCCAGCTCGGCGAAGCTGGTGCGCAGAAGCTGTAACGCCGAAGCGGCATCGCCGCGCCTTGCCACCAGTTCCGCTTCGTAGCTGCGGCCCCAGCTTCGCCAATGGACCAGCGCATGCCGTGTCGAAAGGTCCACCATCATCTTCACATACTCGGCGGCGACGGCCAGGTCGCCGACTTCGAGCGCGATCGGACAGGCCGCCTCGCCCAACACCCGGCATACCGACGAAATGTGATCGGCTGCGCGCGCGTCGGCGACACAGGACTGCACGATCCGCAGCGCCTGGTCGGCGAACCCTTGCAGCCACAGCGTTCGCGCAAGATGGAGACGGGCACCCTCGGCCTGGTCGCGCTGATAGCTGATGACATGACGCCGGTCCGGGGGAGCGACGTAGCGGGACAGCATGCCTTCTAAATGCGTGCGCGCGTTGATCTGGTCGCCGACATAATGCAGCGCGACCGCATAGATCCGCTCGCCAACCAATTGATCGGCGACATCGGCCCGTTCCGCGGCCAGGGCGCGAAATTGCTCCGATATTTCGATCGTCCGGCGCAGCTCGCCGGCAAACAGGGAATAGGTCCACAGGCTGTACAACGCACGCAGTTGAAACTCGGGGGAATCAAGCATTTGCGCCGTTTCAAGCGCCCGTGCCGAGGCTGCGGCGACGTCGGGCACGAGGCCCTTGGTAAAGCCGAGCGAATCAGCCAAGGTGGTATCAAGCCGCATTTGATACGCTTGGTCCGGTGCAGGCAAACGCCGCAGCGCGGCGAGCGCCCGTTCGACCCGCTGGCGGCATTCGTCCACCAGCGACAACTGCATCCATAGCGGCACCACCGAAAGCGTCAGCGGAATGCCGATTTCCGAGTCGCCCTCGGGCGAAAAGGCCCAGTCCAGCGCTGCGCGTGCGTTGTCGAGTTCCTGTGCGTAGCGATCCAGAGCCTCTGCTGACAGCGCCCGCGAACCGTCCAGCGACCCGAGGAGGTCCCGGCAATAGGCGGCCTGGCGGCGGCTCGCTGCCGCGGCCTCGGCATTTTCTACCAGCTTCTCGGCGGCATAGGCCCGGATTGTCTCCAGCAATTGCCAGCGGCTGCCGGTTACCGTCCGGTCCCTGACAATAAGCGATTTCGTGGCAAGGCTCGCGATGCCGTCCAGGCTTTCCGGCCGGGTGAAGCCTTGCATGACGGCGGCGACCGCGTCTGCCGTGAAGCCCGCGGGAAACACCGACAGACAACGCAGCAGCCGCTGCTCCGTGTCGGAGAGCAGCCGATAACTCCAGTCGAGCGTCGCACGCAGTGTCTTCTGCCGTGCGAGCGCGGTGCGGCGGCCTTGGGTCAGCAGTGCAAAGCGATCGCGCAGGCCGTTCGCCACCTGCGCAATACCGAATGTGGCGGCGCTGGCCGCAGCAAATTCGATGGCAAGGGGTATACCGTCGAGATGCCGGCAGATCGCGGCAACCGCGGCGAGGTCTTCACCGTGCGGCGAAATGCGCGTATCCAATGCATTCGTTCTCGCAATGAACAGTTCCACCGCGCTGTGGCCCAGTATGTTGTCGGATGCCACTTGTTCGGGAGCCGGCACGTCGAGCGGCGGAACGCGATAGACGGATTCGCCGTCGATGCTCAGGACTTCACGGCTGGTCGCAAGGATCGTGGTGCGCGGACACTGGCGAACCAGGCAATCGGCGAGGCGTGCCGCTACCTCGATGACGTGCTCGCAATTGTCCAGCACCAGCAGCAGGTGTTTCATGCCAATGGCGCGAGCGACCGACTCAGCCGAAACCTCGCCGCTGAGCGTCAGTCCGAGGCTATTGGCGACGGTGGACGGAACGAGCGCGGGATTCGACAGCGAGGCCAGTTCAACAAGCCATGCGCCGTCATTGAAGCCGGTCAGGAGGCCGCGGGCGGCTTCAAGCGCAAGCGTGGTCTTGCCGATGCCGCCGGGGCCGGTCAGCGTGACGACCCGATACGCGGAGGCAAGATCCCTGACGCGCTGCGCAGCCGTAGTTCGGCCGACCAGCGGCGTCACGAGGTGGGGAAAATTGTTCGGCACCGATGCGTCGGGTGCGCGCGTTGTCGTCGAGGCCACGAACGCGGTCGCCGAGGACTGCTGCCGCGGCCGCCAGTTTCCGAGCAAGCGATAGCCTCGGCCCGAGGCTGTCTTCAGCATGGCACGATCGCGGCCGAGCGCTTTGCGGATCGCGGATATATGGACCCTGAGCGTGTTTTCTTCGACCGTGGCGCCGCACCATACGCGGCGCATCAAATTACCTTTGGTGACCAGTTCATTCGCTGATTCAACGAGGACTTCGATAATGTCGAACGCTCGCGAGCCGATGGGGACGGTGATGCCGCTCGCTAACAATTCGCGTCGTCCGAGATGGACCTGCCATTGCCCGGACTCGTAGACAAGGCTCTGACCTTGATCGGACACGCTGACGCCCCGGATAGAGGACCGATAAGCTTCACTGGGAGATTGACCCCTGGGCCGGGGCCTCACAACCCCACATTCATGTCCTTTCGGAAGGACGGTTGATCTGACTCACTCTCGGTGCGGCCGTATCCATCCGCCGAGCACCGCCTTGGCGGTCGCGATGGCGATGGCGATGGAATTTCGGCCCCAGGCTTTCGCCCAGCAACCATTTGCCGGATGTCTAGATCAGTTCTGGGACAGCGAGCCACCGGTGGCCAGGGGCAGGGCAAAAGCCTGATCAGACGGGCTGGCAGCGAACCCCAGACGGCCCCCAGGTCAACATCTCCTGACCGGTCATATCGGTGCCCGTCACATCCCACCAGTTTCTGGACACTCCCCCCGCGTGAGCGGCCAAGCGCCTGATTTTCCTGCCCCCTTTTGCGCCGGCAGCCGAGACATGAGCGCGCACTACGGTGCTGTCGAAGAACTGCACCAGGT
>Ga0335072_10016250_pt1 | contig 10554 bp, 10 predicted proteins | sample Lox_Sample_21_FD_206725 | JGI IMG/M metagenome (GOLD analysis project Ga0335072, IMG submission 206725) | Soil microbial communities from Loxahatchee National Wildlife Refuge, Florida, United States - Lox_Sample_2.1 | ecosystem: Environmental > Terrestrial > Soil > Wetlands | place: USA... | reverse complement strand
AAAACCTTTTGCGTGGACCAAAAGCGCCGAGGAAATCCTGGCCAGCATCGCCCGCTTCGCCCAGCGCACGGCGGATGCCCACGCCACGGAACTTATGTCATGAACCAATGTTACAGGACACTAGAACCCATCTCATAAATGCCTCAGGAGGATCACAGCGCAAGCTAGGTGAACCATCCCGAGGAAATTCTCCCGATTTGTGTTGACAAATGAGTACATGCTGTGATAAACTACTTCTCGGAGGTTCACAACAGGCAAACCGGACACACAGGATCTACGGCTAGACAAGTCGGCCGGCTTCGCTGTCACGCCGGAGCGTCCCCAGGCGGGGCAAAATGCATAAAATCACCGGAATTCTAATCGCAAATGAATAAAATTAAAAATCGGCCTAACTCGCTGAAAATAAAAGGCGAAAAAGATTCTAATCGCGGTCAGAGCGGGGGTAAATCGAGCGTTGCGATTAGAAATGCATAAAACGCCGCCTGATCCGGTCGGCTCGCAGAACGGGAATTTCTAATCGATAGTCCTACGATTAGAAAACGCCGCAACCCCCGTATTTGCAACAGATCCAAATTTCTAATCGATAGTAAATTAGCTGTTTTGGAGCAGCAAAAGCGCACAAAAGGCGAATAGCCGGGAATAGGCTCCGTGTTACACCAGGCCTTCCAGAGTGAGCGGCAGTCGGCGCACGCGCTTTCCGGTGGCCGCGAAAATCGCGTTGCACACGGCAGGCGCGACCAGCGGCACCGAAGCTTCGCCGATGCCGCCGGGCTGATTGTCCGTGGCAACCGCGACGATTTCGATCTCCGGCATGTCGTTGATCCGCAGCACCTGATAATCGTTGAAGTTATTTTGCACCACGCGCCCACGGTCGATCGTAATCGCGCCGGTAAGCGTCGCGGAAAGCCCATACACGACGCCGCTCTCCAGCTGCTGCCGCACAATCGACGGATTTACGATGGGGCCCGAGTCGGACGCGCAAACCACGCGCTCGACGCGCACTTTACCCTTTTCCATCGAGATTTCCGCCACGGCCGCAAAGTAGCTGCCAATATGATTGCAAACAGCAACGCCTTGAAAACGCCCGGCCGGCGCCTTGCCCCAGTTGGCTTTGGCCGCAGCTTCATTCAGAACCGCCAGCAGCCGTGGCGAGTTCGCCAGCAGACGCCGGCGAAGCTCAACGGGATCTTTGCCTCCGGCCGCCGCAAGTTCATCGACGAAGCATTCGCAAAAAAACGTGTTCTGCGAATAGCCGACCGACCGCCAGTATGATGTGGGAATGCCGGCATTGGCCCGCCGCCAGTCGACGAGCACATTCGGAATGTCGTATTCGAACGTCGAAAGGCCCTCAACGGCCACGCCATCGGGGTGATCGCCTCCGCCGAAGCCGCTGTCTTCGGCTGTCCCGTTGCCAAATGACGGGCAAGCCATATTCGCCACGAACACGGTTGGCCAGCCATCGGCGCCGACTCCCCCGGAGAACTTCACATAAGCCGCCGGGCGATAAGTATCGTGCTGCATATCATCCTCGCGCGTCCAAGTAAGCTTCACGGGCGTCCCGGGAACGGCTTGCGCGATTTCCACCGTTTCACGAACGTAATCGACGCCACCTCGCCGGCCAAAACCACCGCCCATATACATCGTATTCACCTGCACCTTTTCCGGCGGCAAGCCGGTCGTTTGCGCCGCGATCGCGCGCGAGCCGGTTTGCATTTGCGTCGAAGCCCAAATCTCGCAACTTACGTTCGGATGCACCACGGCTGTGCAGTTGAGTGGCTCCATGGTCGAGTGCGCTAGGTACGGTACCTCGTAAACCGCTTCGATCTTTTTCGAAGTAGCGGAGAGCTCTTGCTGCGCGTTTCCATTCGATTTGCCCACGAGCCCCGGCTGTTGCGCTCGCTCCGCAAAAAGCTGGCTGATTTTCGCGCTAGTTTGCGCGGCGTTCGGCCCTTCGTCCCACTTGATTTCGAGCGCCTTGCGTCCCTGAATGGCGTTCCACGTGTTGTCTGCGATCACGGCGACACCCGTGGAAATCTGGACCACATTTTTTACGCCGGGCACGGCTTTCGTTTTGGTTGCGTCAAAGCTAGCGACTTTCCCGCCAAACACAGGGCACCGCGCTACGACCGCATAAACCAGACCGTCCGGGCGCGCATCGATGCCGAATTGCGCGCGGCCGCAGATTTTGTCGTGCGTATCGAGCCTTTTCACGGGCTTACCAATCAGCATGAATTGCTGCGGATTTTTCAGCGGCACGCCGGACGGGATCGGCAATGCAGCGGCAGCTTCGGCCACGCTGCCATAGCTAATCTTTCCCGGTGGCCCGACGATCGAGCCGTTTTCCGTACGCAGTTGCGATTTGTCGACGGCCCATTTCCGTGCGGCGGCTTCCAGCAGCATCGCGCGCGCCGTCGCACCAACCGTCCGCAGCGGCGTCCAGGTAGACCGAATACTCGAGCTGCCGTAAACGCCCTGGTTGCCATAAAGCGACGGATCGACCGGCGCGAACTGCGTCCGAATCTTCTGCCAATCGCAATCCAGTTCTTCGGCCAGCAACATCGAAAGCGACGTGACCGTTCCCTGCCCCATTTCGCCTTTAACGATTTCGAAAGTGATGGAATCGTCCGGCGCGATGTGCAGATACGCGTTCGGGCGCGGCTCGGATTCGCCACCGCCTCGGCCATACTGCGGGCGTGCTGGTTGTGCGGCGCGGATAAGTCCTTCCGGCCACGTGACGCTTAGAACGAGCCCGGCGGCGCCGGTGCGCAGAAAACTGCGGCGAGAGAGTAGAGTCGCGGTGCTCATGCCTTTGCTCCTTGCGCCTTGATTTCGGCGGCGCGATGGATCGCGCGGCGAATATCCTGATACGTGCCGCAGCGGCAGATATTGCCCATCATCAATTCGTCGATGTCCGCATCGGTCGGATTGGGATTGCGCGCGAGCAGATTCGCGGCGCTCATGATCTGCCCGGACTGGCAATAGCCGCATTGCGGCACGTCGAGTTCGAGCCACGCAAGCTGGACGGGATGCGTCACGTCCGGCGAAAGGCCTTCGATTGTGGTGATCTGTTTTCCGGCCACGGCCGAAATGGGCAGCAGGCAGGAGCGCGAGGCAATGCCGTCCACGTGAACGGTACATGCGCCGCACAGCGCCATCCCGCAGCCGAATTTTGTGCCGGTCATGCCGAGCGTGTCGCGCAGGACCCAGAGCAGCGGCATCTGGGGGTTGACGTCGACGTCCTGCTCTTTCCCATTTAGCATGAATTTGATTGCCATCGAACCTCCTCGCGGGAACGACCCGGACTACGCGCCTAGCAGCATTCTAAATTTACGAAGATTGTAGTCCAAATCACCGTCGGCGGGGATACGAAATCAAGGTGACTGCCTGCGACAACGCGTCTTAAAAGTCACGAAGACGATTTGCGAACCCAGATGCGTTCAGACGCAGGCTTGCCAAGATGAACTTCTTTCGCGGTGCCTTCGACGGTAATCGAGATCGTCTCGTCATATTCACGCTTGTGGATGCGAAGATGAGCGGCGGGACGAAGATTGCGCTCGTTGAGAAACTCCAGAAACTTGGGATCGCGTTCGTAGACGCGCAGAATTTCGTAAGACGCTCCCGTACCGGCCTCGGAAAGGCGCACCGCGCCGAATTTTTTGCGCAGCTCGGATATCCCACCCAGCAGCGGCATACCGTGCGGGCAGCGGCTGTCGCGTCCGAAGCGATGAACGAGAAGCTCGGCAACTTCGGCGGAGATGCCGTGCTCGAGTTTCTCCGCCTCTTCATGCGCGCGCGCCCAAGGAAGGCCGATCACGTCCGTAAGAAGCTTTTCGGCAAGGCGATGCCGAAGGACAAGATCTCCCGCGATCTTTTGGCCTTTTGGCGAAAGCGAGATATGGCCGTTGCGCTGGACGCGAACGTAGCCGTCGCGCGCCATGCGTTTTAGAGCAGCGGTCACCGCGGGCGGCGTGACGCCGAGTTCTTCGGCTAGGCGTGCGCCAATCGGTTCCTGCTCTTCCTGCACAAGCTCCCAAATCGCCTTCAGATAGTCTTCCTGTGAGACGCTGGTCTTTTCGCGCCGCATGAGTCTCCAGGCCGCAGACGGCTAGGCGCCTGCGGAAATTTGCTTGTTTTCGTCGATGAAGCGCGCGGCCAGTGCCTTGATGCGCGCCTCGATATCATCGCAAATGCGCCGGTGCGTGTCCAAATCTTCGCCGAAAGGATCGGCAATGGCCCAGTCTTCAAAGGTGCGGCCGTGGAACACTTTGGCGCCGGGCACGCCAGACATATTGACGATAAGGTCGGGCGATTCGAGACAATGATTGTGCAGGCCCTTCGAAAATTGACCTTCCATGCTCACGCCGCGCTCTTCCACAGCCGCGCGCGCCGTGGGATCGATGAACCCGAGCGGATGAAGCCCGGCGCTCTCCGCAACAATAATCTCCCCGAAATGATGGCGCGCGAGCGCTTCGGCCATCTGGCTGCGCACGCAATTGCCCATGCAAACGAATAGGATCTTCACCTTGGCCATGGAAATTATCATCCTCGATGGGTGGCAACCGCGCAAGAGGCCGCAGGGCCGCGGGCGCGATCCCGCCGTGGCGCGCTTCCCTGTTCACGATCGGCCACTCGGCGCATACCGCGCCGCAGCAAAATCAGTCACCCTCTTCCGCTGTCACATGGCTGTTATAATCTTCGACTCAGCTTTCCTAAAGGAGCCACGTGTATAAGGTCGTCGAGGAGCGGATTCGCAAAGCGCTGCGCCATCACATTCACGAGCGCTATAAGGTGGACGTGCCCATCGTGCTCGAGCGCCCGCCGAAGCTCGCGATGGGCGAAGTCGCTTCGCCCGTGTGCTTCGATCTGGCCAAGCGACTGAGAAAACCGCCACGCGTGCTTGCGCAGGAAATCTCCAATTCGCTGAAGCCGATCGAAGGCGTCGCGCGCGTCGAGGTCGCGGGCGGCGGCTACCTGAATGCGTACTTCGCGCGGGCTGGGTTCTTTCGCGCCGCGTGCGAAGAGGCCGCGGCGTCGCGCCACCCGGCAGGTGGGCGCGAAGGCCGCGGCGGCAAGATCATTGTCGAACACACGAGCATCAACCCCAATAAGGCGGCGCACATCGGCCATTTGCGCAACGCCGTTCTCGGCGACACGTTCGTTCATCTCCTTCGCGGGGCTGGGCACGACGTTGAAGTTCAGAATTATATCGACAATACGGGCGTGCAGGTGGCGGATGTGGTGCTCGCTTTTTTGCGCATCGAAGGCAAATCGCTTGATCAAGTGCGCGCACTGGCGGCCGCTCCAAAGTTCGATTACTACTGCTGGGATCTCTACACGCGCGTCACCCAATTCCTCGCCGAAGACAAATCGCGCCTCGAACTGCGCGCGCAGGTGCTGAAGGATATTGAAGAGGGCCATGGCGAGCCTGCGAAAATGGCGGAGATCATTTCCGACGCGATCGTTGGGTGCCATCTGCGCACGCTCGACCGCCTTGGCATCGGCTACGACCTGCTCACGCGCGAAAGCGAAATCCTGCACATGAAGTTTTGGGACGCCGCATTCGACTTGCTGAGAGAGAAGGGCGCGATCCAATTTGCCACATCAGGAAAGAATGCTGGCTGCTGGGTGATGCAATTGCCGTCAGCCAAAGAAGAACAAGCAGACAATGCGAACACGACAGCCGATGCCGCACCGACGGAAGAAAACCCCGAAGAGGCCGAGGCGAAGATTATCGTTCGCTCCAACGGCACGGTGACGTACGTCGGCAAAGACATCGCCTATCATCTCTGGAAATTCGGGCTGCTGGGACGCGATTTTCGTTATCAGATTTTCAAAGACTCCCTTGGAGGCCCGGAGCCGTGGTCCACTACCAGTGCTGTCGGTGTCCCGAACCCTCCCGCTTTCGGCCACGCCGGCGAAGTCTACAACGTGATCGACGATCGCCAGGCTTATCCGCAGCGCGTGGTCGCGGCGGGCCTCCGCGCTCTCGGATACACCGAGCAGGCCGATCACCTGAAACATTTCGCTTACAACGTCGTCGCGCTCACGCCGCGCTGTGCCCAGGAGATGGGCTACGAAATTCCGGAGGAGGACAAAAAGAAACCCTATATAGAAGTCAGCGGCCGCAAAGGCCAGGGTGTCAAGGCCGACGACCTGATCAACCAGCTCGAAGCCGCCACGCGTGTTGAAGTCGATTCGCGCCACCCCTCGGCGCCGGAATCCGAGCGCATCGCCATCGCACACGCCATTGCCATCGGTGCGCTGCGATACTTTCTGTTGCGTTTCACGCGCTCCACGGTGATTGCATTCGATTTTAATGACGCTCTTAGCTTCGAAGGCGAAACCGGGCCCTACGCACAATACGCCGTGGTCCGCGTGAATGGCATCTTGCGCAAAGGCGCCGAAGGCGATCCCGCTGCTGCAGCCGCGAACGAAGCAAGTTACGCACGCATCGCGAGCGGCAACCTGGACGTTGCGCCCTACATCGCGGCAGGCGCCGGCGATGATTTATGGGATTTGGCGCTGCTCGCGGGCTCGCTCGACGCACGCATCGAGCAGGCGCTGAGCGCGCAGGAACCTGCGTTTATTGCGAGGTACGCGTTTGAAATCGCGCAGGCTTTCAACGCGTTTTATCACAAGCACCACATTCTTTCGGAGGAAGACGCCGATAAGCGGGCGTTTTTGCTGCGCCTTACGCTGCTCGTGCGCGATCAACTTGTCCGTGCTCTGGATTTGCTGGGCATCAGCGCCCCGGAAAAGATGTGACGAGACGCCTCCAGCGAGACGCCTGAAAAGGCTGGAGCGAAACTCCGCCCGGCAGCATCAAAAAGAACGAGCGTGATTTCGTGAAACGAATGATTATCTACGCCTACGAGAGGCTCTGGGAAGCGACCCGGAGCTGGACTCAACCCCGAGGCGGCGCGCTTTTCGCGTATTACAAAAAGCTCGACGCGAAATACAATCGCTGATGTTTATTACGAAAGTTTCCGCGCAAAGTCGATAATCGACCGGATCGCCACGCCGCTTGGCCCCTTTGCCAGCCACGGGCGTCCTTCGTCGATCCAGCACGTCGACGCAATGTCCAGGTGCACCCACGGAGTGTCATCTACAAATTCCTTGATGAACCACGCGCCGATGGTGGCACCGCCGCCTTTTCCGCTGCCCGTATTGCGAATATCCGCGATCTCGCTTTTGATGTACTGCTCGTAGTCATCATCGATCGGCAAGGGCCACATTTTCTCGCCCTGCGTCTTCGCGCTCTCCAGAAATTTATCGAGATACTCACGCGGCGTGCCAAACGCGCCCACGTGCACATTCCCCAGCGCCACTTCGACCGCGCCCGTCAGCGTCGCCGCATCGATCAGATGCGTCGCGCCCAATTTCCGTGCGTAGAAGACCGCATCCGCCAGGATCAGCCGGCCTTCGGCGTCCGTGTTGATTACTTCAATCGTTTTTCCGGACATCGCCGTCTGCACATCTCCCGGCTTCTGCGCGCGGCCGCCGGGCATATTTTCCGTCGCGGGAATCACCGCGATAACGGGCACGGACGGCTTCAGAAACGCCAGCGCGCGCATCACGCCGAGCATCGTCCCGCCACCGCCCATGTCGTACTTCATCTTTTCCATGTTGTTCGATGGCTTGATGGAAATTCCGCCCGTGTCAAACGTCACCGCCTTGCCCACCAGTCCCAGCACCGGTGCGCCCGCCTTCGGATTGTCCGGCTTGTAGCGCACAATAATCACGCGCGGGGGCTCGTGGCTTCCCTGCGCGACTCCGATCAGCGCGCCCATCTTCAACTCGGCAATTTTGCGCTCGTCCAGAATCTCAATCCCGAGCCCGACGTCCTTGGCCATCGCTTCGGCGCGCGCGGCCAGCATACGTGGCGTCAGCCGGTTCGAAGGCTCATTGATCAGGTCGCGCGCGAAATTCGCGGATTCACCGATCACGCGGCCTTCTTCAACCGCGGCTTTCAACGCTTCGCCCAGGCTTTCGTCAAATCCAACCAGCGCAACTGAATCGACCAGGCGTGGCGGTTTTTTTTCCGTGCGATATTTGTCCGATTCGTAGTCCGCCCAGAGCACGCCTTCGGTAATCGCTTGCGCACCCGCCGTGCCGCGCTCGCCTTCGGCTGCCAGAAACGCAATCTTCTTCACGCCGCGCGATTTCAAGTAGCGGAGCGCCGCGCCCGCCAACTTTCGCAGGTCCGCGGCCACAAATTTTTCGCGCTTTCCCGCGCCGACCAACAGCAGCCGTTGCGCCGCCAGTCCCTCCGGAAAATGGATGAGCACGAGTTCGAGCGGCTTGCCGCTCAATTCTCCGCTGTCGACCAGCTTCTTGAGCGCGCCCTTCATTCGCTGATCGATTTCGCCCAGCGTGCCTTCGAAGCGGCTCTCATCATCAAACCCAAAAGCGACCAGCGCATCGGCTGCGACTGCCGCGTACGACTGCGAATCAAGTTGAATCTGCATGTTTACCTTTCTATAAATACCAACGATTACCGGTGCCGCGAGCGCCGGATGGCTTCGTCCGCCTCGCGTTTCGCCTCTTTGCGCCGCTCCGATTCGCGCCGGTCGTGAAATTTCTTGCCCTTGCCAAGAGCGAGCTCGCACTTCGCCAATCCGCCCCGAAAATAAATCTTCAGCGGCACGATCGTCATGCCCTTCTGCTGCGTGGCCGCCACCAGCTTCAGTATCTCGCGCTGATGCAACAATAGTTTGCGCTTTCGCAACGGCTCATGATTCCGGTAGCCGCCGGGCTGATACTCCGGAATGTGGCAGTTGATCAACCACACTTCCCCGTTTTTCACGTCCGCGTACGACTCGCGCAGCCCGCCCTTGCCCTCGCGCAGCGCCTTCACTTCGGTGCCGACGAGGACGATGCCGGCCTCGTACTTTTCGCCGAGTGTGTAGTTGTACGACGCCGAGCGGTTCTGCGCCACAATCTTCACGCCATCCCGCTCGCTCTTTTTTCCGCCCGATTTCACGAGCCAACATGATAGCGACCGAGCGCAGCCCCCGCAAGCAGCAGCGAGACGCCCGCGACTGATTGCGCCTTTCGCTTTTGATTCGTTTTTTGTGTTTTCGAGTACCCCTTTACGCGACGATTAGAGATTGAGTTTTCATTGAGAGCGAAGGAGTTACGGCGATTTCTAATCGACCAGTGTCGATTAGAAATTTGGGCCCGGCCGGAAACAGCCGCGGCCCCCATGACTCGGGATTCGCTCCTTTCTCCTTTTCTACGCTTTCGGCCAGTTCAGAGTCCCTGTTTTTCTATCGATTAGAAATTTGTAAGTGGCGGAAATAAGCGACTTACGGCGATTTCTAATCGTAAATACTATCGATTAGAATTTGGCCTGTTTTTACCCATTGGGAGGGGGCCTGGGCGCGGGCATACTTATGCCTGCTGCTCTGAAGCTGGCACCTGCGGCCACGGTTGGCATGATCTAAAATTGAGCACGTAGTTTACCACAGGTTGACGTCTCCTGTCAATGCATAAAAGTGTGGCGAATTTACCACACTCGACGGGACGGGGGCTTAGTACGAAGTGGGGTTGCTGCGGCGGGCGCCTTGTTGAGTGCAAATTTGGACGCTTAAAAGGGCTTATTTGGCGCCAATTTGACGCGTTTTGCACGCTAAATGCGGCTATTTTGCGGGTTTGTTTTTGCCGGGCGCCGATGGGCGGCAGGCCGGGTCGGTTCCGCGTTTCAATGGTTCTGGACGTACTGGAACGATGATGGCTGGGCCACCGAGACACAGAGGAGCGGAGAAGACTTTCCCTAGGCGATGATTCCGAGGCTGATTTGGATGGCGCGTTCGACGCGGCTCATGGTATCCGCGCGGATGGCGCCGAGGCGGCGGACGATTCTCCGCTTGTCAATTGTGCGGATCTGGTTGAGAAGAACCACCGAATTTTTGGTTAGGCCGCCTTCTCCGACACGCAAAAGGACTTCCGTGGGATAGAGCGGCTCTTCGAATTGAGAACTTATGGCGGCGACGATTGTGACGGGGCTATGGCGGTTGGCAACGTCGTTCTGGAGGATTAGTGCGGGGCGCGTCTTCCTGATCTCGGAGCCGATGACCGGGTCGAAATTCACGAGGTAGACCTCGCCGCGATGCGGTTGGATCATCTCGCGCCGGCTTGCGAAGCTTCTTCTTCCAGGAGGAACGACTCTTCGGCCAACTGCAGATCGCGCTTCGCGCGGCGCAACGCCCCCTCCTTCAATTGCTTCTTGAGTTTTGCGCGGCGCGACTGCGCGACGTAGCGCTTGACGGCTCTATCGATCAGTGCGCTCCGATCGCCCCTGGCAGATACACGATCAATCAGACGAATCGTCTCTTCGGGGAGGGTGATGTTAATTCGGCGATGCATGCCAGCCTCCAAGCGGCAGGATACACATCATTTGTGTGTATTTCAAGGGCGCCTCGCCTTAGGCGGAGAGGCGGTGGGAATCTTTGGCGGCGATGGAGAGCTCGAGATCGGCTTTGGCGGCGTGGAGGTTGGTGAGGCGTTCTTCGAGGATTTGGATGTGCGGGGCGGAGGAACGAAGGGCGTTGC
>Ga0335072_10016249_pt1 | contig 10555 bp, 11 predicted proteins | sample Lox_Sample_21_FD_206725 | JGI IMG/M metagenome (GOLD analysis project Ga0335072, IMG submission 206725) | Soil microbial communities from Loxahatchee National Wildlife Refuge, Florida, United States - Lox_Sample_2.1 | ecosystem: Environmental > Terrestrial > Soil > Wetlands | place: USA... | reverse complement strand
GTGATCTTGTGCCCAGGCCAGCCTAGCTTGCTGTTGACCAGGGCCGCGCGGACCCGGTCCCGCGCCTCGCGCACGGCGGTGTCTGGCAGCCCCACGAGAATCGTCGCGGGCAGGCCGCCGCCAATGTACGCCTCTACCTCGACGAGGTGCCCGGCCACTCCGGCCAGCGCGACCGCGTAGGTCCTGGCCAGGCCCATCTAGCCCACGCCCCTTATGTGCTCGATGGTGAAGTCCCCGGTGGCCTCGCGCACGAGGCCCACCACGTCAACCCGGATCTGCTCAAACCGGACGCCATGCGCGCTCAGCCACGCGATGGCCAGGCCGCGCAGTCGCCGCTGCTTGCGCGGTCCGACTGCCTCGAGCGGCGTGCCGTATCCGGTCCCCGAGCGGGTCTTCACCTCGCAGACGACGAAGACATGGCGGTCGACCGCGACGATGTCCAGCTCACCGGACGCGCACCGCCAGTTCCGGTCAATGATCCGGAAGCCGATCCCGGTCAGGTAATCGGCGGCGGCCTGCTCGCCATCCCTGCCGAGGACGTCCTTGGCCCGCTTGGCCATGTGCCATCACCTCCCGGATCGACAATGACTCCGCGAGGCGCTGCGACCCCAAGGCAATTTCCAGCCTGTGGATAAATAGTTAAGAAGTAGTTAATTGTCGATATTGCGCCAGTTTAAGACCGATAAGGGCGAGTCACACCGGCCTCAGAATTTTGCTTGGCATGTGGGACGAGGGCTGGAGGCCCCGATTCGGGCTGCAAAAGGCCTCCGTCCACATGCCAAGCCAACAGCAGTGACTCCTGATGCAGATAAATCCTGTGGCTGACGAGGCAGCTGGTACCAGCAAGGTCCGTGCGCTTCACGGGACGAGACCGGACGGGACGGGACGGGACGGGATGCGGACAGGGCGGGTGGCGATCCTGCGGGGGAGCGGAGGCGCTAGACGGCTAGGCAGTGGGGACGGAGGCCGCGGGGGTGATGAACGACGCGGTCCCCGTGACGGGATGCGAGGGATGAGAGGCAGGCGGCGCTTAGGCCTGGGCTCGCCGGCACTGCGGGGCACGCCCGGCCGGCTGGGTCGGCGCGGGCAGCGGCTCCACCGTTGGGATGTCCATCGATACCGGCTTGTCGCCGATCGTGATGACCTCGCCGTAGTGCGCGATGTCCAGCTCGGAGCCGGACACCAGGGAGTACCGCGCTGTGCCGCTACGGACCTCAACATGCAGCACGCGACCCTGGAAGCGCAACCGGAACGACAGGCCCATGATGCCCGGCGGCAACTGAGGGCGGAAGCAGAGCCCCCTGCCATGGGTGCGCATTCCGCCAAACCCCCCGACGAGGGCCATCCAGGCCCCGGCGAGTGACGCGATGTGCAGCCCGTCCCGGCTGTTGTGCTCAAGGTCTTCCAGGTCCATGAGCGCCGCCTCGGCGAGGTAGTCGTAGGCCAGCTGCAGGTGCCCCACCTCGGCCGCCATCACCGCCTGCGTGCAGGCCGACAGCGAGGAGTCCCGGACCGTCAGGGCCTCGTAGTAGTCGAAGTTCGCCAGCTTCTGCTCGGCGGTGAACGCGTCGCCCCGCACCTGCATCGCGAGGACCACGTCCGCCTGCTTGACCACCTGCTGGCGGTACAACTGGACATACGGGTAGTGCAGGAGCAGCGGATAGTTGGACTCGGGCGTGTTCTCGAAGTCCCACCGCGCGTAGTTGGTGAACCCGTCGTGCTGCGGGTGGACCCCCAGTCGCTCGTCGAAGGGGATGCGCATGTCCTTGGCCGCGTTCCGCCAGGAGGCGGTCTCCTCGGTCGTGACGCCCAGGGCGCGGGCCTCGTCCTCCAACTCCTCCGCGTAGTCGGCCGCGCGGGTCAGGTTGTGCTGGGCCATCAGGTTCGTGTACAGGTTGTTGTCCTTGACCGCGCTGTACTCGTCGGGACCGGTCACGCCGTCGATGCGGAAGCTCCCGTGCGCGTCGTGCTGGCCCAGTGACCGCCACAGCCGGGCCGTCTCAACCAGCAGCGGAAGCCCGGTCTCGGCCTTGAAGCCGGTGTCTTGCGACGCGTCGATGTACTTGAGTACCGCCAGGGCGATGTCGGCGTTGATGTGGAAGGCCGCGATGCCGGCCGGCCAGTACCCTGAGGTCTCCTGCCCTCGGATGGTGCGCCACGGGAAGGCCGCTCCCTGCAGGCCCAGTTCCTCCGCGTGCGCCTTCGCCATGTCGATGACGGAGTGCCGCCAGCGCAGCGCGTCAGCCGCGCCCTGCGGGTGGGTGTAGGTCAGCACCGGCAAGACGAACGCCTCAGTGTCCCAGAACGTGTGCCCGTCGTACCCCGACCCGGTCAGGCCCTTGGCCGGGATGCAGCGGCGCTCCGTCCGCGCGCCCGCCTGCAGGATGTGGAACAGCCCGAACCGCACGGCCTGCTGGATCTCCAGGTCCCCGTCGACCTCGACGTCGGCGCCCGCCCAGAACTCGTCGAGGAAGGCCCGCTGCTCGGCCAGGAGGCCGTCCCAGCCGGTCAGTTCGGCCGCCGCCAGGGCCCCGGCCACCTGGTCGGTCAGCGCGGGGCGGGACCGGCGCGAGGACCACCCGTAGCCGAGGTACTTCACTAGGCGAAGGCTCTCCCCCGCGGGCACCTCCGCCGCGACGATCAGCCGGGCCAGGTCGGGGTGGGCCTCGTTGCGCACCGACCTGTGCTCGGGCCCGTAGACGTGGTGGCTCATCCCGGCGGCGATCCCGAGCTGGCTGTGCTGCGTGTGGTGCACAAGGACGGCGCGCAGGTTCTCCTCGTCGCCGTCCGCCTTACCGACCGCCATGTGACCCTCGGGTACCAGAGGGTGGGCCAGCACGGACGCGGCCCGCGGGTCACTGGAGTCGATCGGAATATCCTCGTTCGCCACCAGCGAGGACATGAGGACCAGGCGGGCCGGCTCATCGAGCGGCGTCACCGTGTAGCAGATCGCCGCGATCGCCCGCTGGGTCAGCGACACCAGCCGCACGGAGTGGACCCTGACCCGGCGCCCGGCGGGCGAGGTCCACTCGACCTCCCTGGTCAGCGTGCCGGCCCGCAGGTCCAGCTTCCGGACGTGCGAGCCGAGGGTGCCGTAGCGGATGTCGAACGGCTCGTCATCGACCAGCAGCCGGATGATCTTGCCGTTCGTCACGTTGATGACCGTCTGGCCGATCTCCGGGAAGCCGTAGCCGGCCTCGGCGTAGGGCAGCGGGCGCTCCTCGTACACCGAGTTCAGGTAGGTTCCGGGCAGCCCGAAGGGCTCGCCTTCGTCCAGGTTGCCGCGCAACCCGATGTGGCCGTTGGACAGCGCGAAGACCGACTCGCTCTGCGCGATCAGGTTCAGGTCCAGGTGGTCCTCGGTGAGGGTCCACGGCTCGACGCCGTAAGGCGCGTTGACGATCACTGGTGCTGGTCCCCCTTGCCGGGGCTCGTCCTGTTATCCGTGCTGGCGGGCAGCAGGTCCGCCAGGTCCTCGACCACGATGCTGGCGCCATGCGCGCGCAGCTGGCCGGCCTGGCCGACCCGGTCCACCCCGACGACGCAGCCGAATCCGCCGGCGTGCCCCGACTCGACTCCGGCGAGCGCGTCCTCGAAGACCGCGGCCGACCCCGGCTCGACCCCGAGTTGCCTCGCGGCGGCCAGGTAGGTGTCCGGGGCGGGCTTGCCGCGCAGCCCCTCGGCCTCGGCGACGTGGCCGTCGATGACCACCTCGAACTGGTCAGCGACGCCACCGATCTTGAGCACCTGCGTCGTGTTCGCGCTGGAGGACACAAGCGCGGTGCGCAGCCCGGCGCCCCGCACCGCGGCCAGGTAGCGCCTCGACCCGTCGTAGACCTCCACCCCGTCCCGCTTGAGGACCTGCAGGAAGAGCTCGTTCTTGCGGTTCCCTAGCCCCCACAGCGTGGCCGTTCCCGGCGGGTCGTCCGGGGTGCCCTCCGGCAGCTCAATGCCGCGGGAGGCCAGGAAGGCCCGGGTGCCGTCTATCCGGGGCTTGCCGTCAACGTAGTCGTCGTAGTCCTTTACGGGATCAAACGGGGTGAACTGTCCGCCATCGGCGCGCTTCTTGAGGAACTCATCAAACATCTCCTTCCACGCCGCGTCATGCACGGTCGCGGTGCGGGTCACCACGCCGTCCATGTCGAAGAGGCACGCGCTCACTTGTTCGGGCAGGCCTAGCACGGGTTCCCCCTTTCGGGCCGCAGGCCTCCCGAGCCATCCCCGCCGCTACTGCGGGAAGCCCGGCTTGTCCTCCGGCAGTTCAAGGTCGCTCTTGGCGAGTTCCTCGATGTTGACGTCCTTGAAGGTGACTACCCGCACGTTCTTGACGAAACGCGCCGGCCGATACATGTCCCATACCCAGGCGTCATGCATGACGACCTCGAAGAACACCTCGCCGTTGTCCGTTGACCTGACATTCATCTCGACGTCGTTCGTCAGATAGAAACGGCGCTCGGTCTCGACAACGTGGGTGAACAGGCCGACCACATCGCGGTACTCGCGGTAGAGCTGAAGCTCCATCTCGGCTTCATACTTCTCCAGGTCTTCCGCGCTCATGTCACCTATTCTCCCTCCAGCCCGGACGAAACGACGACCGCGACGCGTCCGGGCACTGCGTCTCCAGGCACTGCGGCCCTGGCTTCGGGCACGCAACGGAACGACCGGCGATGCTCCGGGCACGGTCCCGCCTCGCCGAGCGCCCGCAGGTGCTCGCCCGTTACATACCCCTTGTGGCGGCCAAACCCATATCCCGGATAACGCTCATCCAGCTCGCCCATCATCGCGTCCCGCGTGACTTTGGCGACAATGGATGCCGCCGCCACCGACGCGGCCACTTGGTCGCCCTTCCACACGGCGAGGGCAGGCGAGCCGAGCCCCCGCACCGGGAAGCCATCGGTGAGCACGTACGCGGCCCGGGTCGCCAGGCCGGCGTAGGCCCGCCGCATGCCCTCGATGTTGCACACGTGGAGCCCCAGCCGGTCGATCTCCGCCGCCGGGATCGACACGACGTGCCAGTCAAGGGCGTGCCGGACAATGCGCGCGTACGCTTCCTCCCGCGCGGCGGCGGTGAGCAGCTTGGAATCGGCCAGCCCGGGGATCTTCCTGATCGCACCGGAGTCCAGGACCACGGCGGCCACCACCAGCGGCCCGGCGCACGCCCCGCGCCCGGCCTCGTCGATGCCGGCGACCGGGGTCAGCCCGGCTCGCGCGAGCGCATGCTCATAAGCGGCGAGCCCGGCGCTGCGGCGCGGCGTGAATCCATGCTGGACCATCACTTCGCAGATTAGTCTCCCCGGGGGACACACACCAACCTCCAGAGCCCGCTGGCCCTCCCGGCTCCCCGGCCCAGGTTTGCCCACCCCCGCGTTGCCGGTGTCGCTGGGGCGGTGCGGGTGGGTGGCTGCAGGTGGGGGTGGGCGGGTGCGGGTGGCTGGCCGCCGGTGCGGGCGGGCGGGTGCGGGTAGGCGGCCGCGGGGGCGGGGGGGGGGGGGGGGGGGGGGGTTGGGGGGGGGGGGGGGGGGGGGGGGGGGGGGGGGGGCGGGTGGGGGGGGGCGGGTGCGGGTAGCTGGCGCTGGCGGCGGGCTAGGGCTGGCTCGTGCGACGGCCGGTCAGGCGCGTGCGGGTGCGGCGCTGGAGCCAGGTGAGGGGGACCGCTCCGATGAGCCCGGCCGTCAGGGGCAGCGGGGACCAGGACTGGATGACCGTGGCCGTGCCGCTGTTAAGCGCGGCCGCGAGCGCGGCCGGCGAGCCGCCCGCAGCTGCGGCCGAGGTCAGCTTCGGCTGCTCGAAGGTGGCCGGGATGTTGAGGAACCCCCACTGGCTCGGCGGCCAGACGATCACGAATGCGCGGCCGAGTACCGCACTTTCCGGGATCGTTCCGCCTCCGGGGTCGCCCATGTGCCCCCGCGAGTCGTAGGAGATGTCGCGGTGGTCGCCCATCACCCAGAGCCTGCCAGGCGGGACCGTGATGCTAAACGACTGCCGGGAGGGCGGGTTGCCCGGGTAGAGGTAGGACGCCTCACTCAGCGGGACGCCGTTGACCGTCACCTGGCCATGGGCGTTGCAGCAGGCCACGTGGTCGCCGGGCAGCCCGATGACCCGCTTGATGTACACGTCCGACCCGTGGGTGATCCCGACGACTCCCTCGACGGCGTCAAGGAACCGCAGGGCCGGGTTGGAGGGCGCCGTCGGCCCGCCAAAGTCCCAGGACCCCTCGCCATTGAAGACAACGATGTCCCCGCGGTCGATGCCCCGTATGTGATAAACGACCTTATTCACGAGGACGCGGTCGTTGATGGCCAGGGTGTTCTGCATCGAGCCGGACGGGATGAAGAAGGCCTGGACGACGTAGGTCTTGACGACGAGGGCCAGGGCCAGCGCGATGACGATGAGCACCGGCAGCTCGCGCCAGAAGTTTCGCTGCTTCTTCCCCTTCTCCTTCGGCCCGTCCGGGCCCCGCTTGCCCCGCGTTGCCCGGTGGGCGCCCCGCGGCCTCGCCCCGGTCCTGGACGTCCGCGGCGCCCGCGTGGTCAGGGCGTCGCCTCGTGAGCCGGCGTCCCCTGAACCCGCCTGCGCTGGGCCGGTGCCGCCAGGCGCGTCTCGCGGGATCGGGGTAAAGGCGTCGATGATCGTCTCATCGGAGCTGGCCAACGGGCGCTGCTGCGACATGCCCGGGTCGAACGCCCGCTGGATGGCATCGGACTGGATGTCGTCACGGTAGCCGTCTTCAGGATCGACAGGACCCCAGGGCGGCGACCCGAAGCCCTGGCGTGGGCCCGCGCCAGCCGTCCCGGCCTGTCGGCTACCGTATCCGTCATCAATCATGTCGGTGTGAGCGTAGCGTTCTTTCCTGAAGAGGCGGCTACGAGCGCGGCCGCCGACGGTGCTAGCGCGAGCGCCGGCGGGACCGCCTGCGCCGCCATACCAGGACCCCGGCAGCGGCCGACCCGCCGCTGACAGCAGGACCGTAATTGATCGCGGCCGCGCTGGCCTTGAGCGCCGCCTGCTGGAAGGTATTCGGGATCGGGAGGTCACCGATGCGGGACGGCGGCCAGATGATCACGAACGCCCGGCCCACGACCTCGTTCTCCGGGATGGTGCCATCGTCCCCGTCAAGCATGTGGCAGCGAGAGTCGCACGAGTCCGACCGGTGGTCCCCCAGCACGAAAAGCCGCCCCGGCGGGACGACGATGCTGTAGGAGGTGTCGTCGGAGTTGGGCTGGTCGCCCGGGTAGAGATAGGAAGACTCGTTCAGGGCGACGCCGTTGACCGTCACCCGGCCCTCCGCGTCACAGCACTTCACGTGGTCGCCGGGCAGCCCGATCACGCGCTTGACGTAGTCCGTACCCGGCGCGGACAGCCCGATGAGGTTCGTGAAGTCCTCCCAGGCACGCTCCACCGGGTTACTCGGCAGCGGCGGCGGCGGAGGGCCCCACGACCCGTTGCCGCTGAACACCACGATGTCACCGCGGTCGATGCCGCGCAGGTGGTACACGAGCCTGTTGACCAGGATCCGGTCGCCGGGCAGGAGGGTGTTCTCCATGGACGCGGACGGGATGCTGAAGACCTGGAACAAGAACACCTTGATCACGACGGTCAGGACCAGCGCCGCCAGCACGATAATGAACAGCTCGCGCCAGAACGGCCGCTTGCGGGCGGGGGGAGCGCTGGCCCGCGCGCCACCGTCCTTGCCGGCACTGTCCTTGCCGGCACTGTCCTCGTCAGCGTTGTCTTCGCCAGCGCCGTCGTTATCAGCACCGTCGTTCGCGGCCCTGTTGTTCGCGGACCCGTCGTTCGCGGCCCCGTCGTTCACGGAGCCGTCGTTCGCGGCACTGTCCTGAGCGACAGTGTCGTCCCGCGCGTCCCCGCTGGGAGACATTGCGCCAGCGGATTCCGGCTGGCCCGACTCAACGTCCATGGGGGAGGCCTTCCCGGGAACCTAGGTCAGCTCGCGGTGTTGTCCCGGCGTTCCCTGATGCGGGCTGCCTTGCCTCGCAGCTCACGCAGGTAGTACAGCTTGGCCCGGCGGACGCGGCCACGGGTGACAACCTCGATCTTGTCGATCGACGGGCTGTTCACCGGGAAGGTCCGCTCGACGCCCACGCCATAGCTGACCTTGCGTACCGTGAACGTCTCGCGCAAGCCGCCGCCCTGGCGTCCGATCACGAAGCCCTGGAACACCTGGATCCGGGAGCGGTTGCCCTCCGTCACCTTGACGTGGACCTTGAGGGTGTCACCCGGCCGGAAGTTGGGGACATCGTCCCGAACCTGGGCCTGCTCAATCTCGGCGATCGCGGTATGCATCGAAGTTCCTGTCCTGATCGGGCACGCGCGTCCGCGGATGCCCGGGTGTAAGCCTGGTTTCGCCCTTGCAGCACTGTCTGCTAGGCAGCACTGCCTGTTAGCCAGCACCGCCTGGAGGTCGCACTACCTTAAGGCCGGCGCTGCCGCCAGACCGGGCAGCACCCCAGCATAGTCATCGCCCGAATGGGCAGCGTCCTTTAGTGTGCCATACTTTCGCCGTCAACCGGAAAACCAGCGTCGGCAAGTACCGCTCGATCTAGTTTACCGAGTCCCTGGTGCCTGGCGAGCAGGCGGCTGACCAGATCCGGGCGGACGGCCGCCGTCCGGCGAAGCGCCTCGTCACGCCGCCACCGGGCGATGGCCTTATGGTTACCGGACAGCAGCACGTCGGGGACTTCCCGGCCGCGCCAGGTCCTTGGCCGGGTATAGACCGGCCCCTCAAGGAGACCGCTGGTCCCGTCCTCGCCAAAGGAATCGTCGGCCGCCGACTGCTCGTTGCCCAGCACCCCTGACAGCAGGCGGCAGACCGCTTCCAGGATCACGCAGACGGCGACCTCGCCGCCCGCGAGCACGTAATCGCCGATGCTCACCTCATCGACCGGCATCCGCGTCCGCGCGTCGGCGACCACCCGTGAGTCGATCCCCTCATAACGCCCGCAGGCGAACAGCAGGCGGGACTCGCCGGCGTAGGCCGCGGCCATCTCCTGCGTGAACGGCGTCCCGCTGGGCGTCGGGACGATGAGCCGCGCGGGGCCAGGGCCCGGCGGAACCGCCTCGCCCGCCAGGACCTCGTCGAGGGCCGTACCCCAGACGTCGGGCTTCATGACCATCCCCGGGCCGCCACCGAACGGGGTGTCGTCCACCGTGTGGTGGACGTCGGCCGCCCACTGGCGCAGGTCGTGCAGGCGGAAGTCGAGGTCACCGCGGGCCGCGGCCTTCCCGATCAGCGACACGCCTAGGGGCCCGCCGAAGTACTCAGGAAAGATCGTGATGATGTCAACGCGCACGTGCCCTGCCCCGATCACTCAGCTTCATCGAGATTGAGCAGGCCCGCCGGAGGATCGATCACGATAGTGCCCGCGGCGACGTCGACTTCGGTGACGATTGCCTTGACGAACGGCACGAGCAGCTCTCCCCGAGGGTCGGCCGCGGGCCGGATCGCCAGCAGGTCCTGGCCATAGTGCAAGACGTCTGAGACAACGCCGACGACCTCGCCGTCCTTGGTGCGGACGGTGAGGTCAATGAGCTGAAAGTCACGGAATTCGTCAGGATCTCGTGGCGCGTCGAGCGTCGCGGAGTCCACGCTCAGCCAGGTGCCGGTCAGCTCGCCGGCCACCGTCCGGTCGCTGATCCCGGTGAACCGGACGATCAGCTCACCGGACTGCCAGCGTACGGCGCCAACGGTCAGCGGGCCCGCGGCGGGCGGGTCGGTGTCCAGCCGGGCGCCCACGGCGAACCGGGCGTCCGGCTCATCAGTCCGGACGCCGACCACAAGATCCCCGCGGACGCCGTGCGGGCGCCCGATCCGGCCCACGACTACCCGCATGGCCGGTCTAGCGGACCTCTCCGGCCTCCAGCAGGTCGATACGGACGTGCCGCCCTCCGGCGAGGGAGCTGATCACCGTCCGCAGCGCGCGGGCGGTTCGCCCGCCCCTGCCGATCACCTTGCCGAGGTCGTCGGGGTGCACCCGGACCTCGAGGATGTTGCCGCGGCGCAGGTTGCGCTCGGCGACGCGGACATCGTCGGGGTGCGTGACGATTCCCCTGACCAGGTGCTCAAGGGCCTCCTCGAGCACGTCAGGCCTCGCTGTCGCCAGCGGTCTGCGCCGGTTCCTCGGCCTCGGCGGCCGGGGCCGGGGCGGACCCCTCGGCGGCGGCTTCCTTCTTCGGCCGGGCGGCGGCCTTAGCCGGCCTGGTGTCCTTCTTGGACTCCTTGATCGCGAAGCTCTCCTTCACCAGCTCGTCGTAGCGGAGCTTCTTGTCCGCCTTCGCCTCGGCGAACTTCAGGGTGCCCTCGGTGCCGGGCTCGCCCTTGAACTTCTGCCAGTCGCCAGTGATGGTGAGAAGGTGGCGCACCGGGTCGGTCGGCTGGGCGCCGACGGACAGCCAGTGCTGGACCCGCGCGGAGTCCACTTCGATGACGGACGGGTCTTCCTTCGGGTGGTACTTGCCGATCTCCTCGATGGCGCGCCCATCCCGCTTGGTGCGCGAGTCGGCCACGACGATCCGGTAGTACGGGTCCCGGATCGCG
>Ga0335072_10016248_pt1 | contig 10555 bp, 9 predicted proteins | sample Lox_Sample_21_FD_206725 | JGI IMG/M metagenome (GOLD analysis project Ga0335072, IMG submission 206725) | Soil microbial communities from Loxahatchee National Wildlife Refuge, Florida, United States - Lox_Sample_2.1 | ecosystem: Environmental > Terrestrial > Soil > Wetlands | place: USA: Florida... | reverse complement strand
CGATGTACGTGGTCCATGCGGGCGGGGCCTCGGCCGGCCCCATCTTCGGGCCGATGCCCGCAACCGGCCTGCCGTCCCGCTCGGCCATGCAGTACCCGCCGGACTCCGGCGGGCCCTCCTGGATGTCCCAGCCGAACAGCCCGCCGTAGAAGGCCTTGGCCTTGCCGATGTCTTCTACCCCGAGATCGACCCAGCACGGAGTGCCTGGCGGCCAGGCAGTGTCGCGAGTAACCATTCGAATCCCCCCAAGGACCTCTTTCTCGATAAGTGCGCGTTTTGGTAATGAGTCGCTTACGAAGCGTATACCAACGGGATCGGCCGTTCGGTGTATCGGCGAATTGGGGCATTGACGGCCCTGGCCGCGATCTCCGCACCGCCAGAAGGCGCGGTGAAGGTGCTGCGCAGTGCCGCTGCGTGCGGTGCAGCCCGGCATACAGGCGCAGCGTGACAACCTTAGCGTGGCGTGTGCCGTCTCTCCTTACTGGGCACGGAACGGGCAACGGCCGGGTCGGCCACGGGTGACAGGCTCACGGAGCGACATGGACAGGACACAGTTCTGGGTGCGGGTTGGCATCGTGATCGTGGCGATGGCCCTGGCCGTCGCGCTCGCGGTGAGCGCCGTCGCCGGGCGCTTCCCGCTGTGGCTGCGCTCCGCGCCCAGCCCGGCCGCGCCGTCCGGCGCGCCGTCGCCCCGGCCCACCGGATCCCCGAGCGCATCGCCGTCGCCCAGCCCCAGCCCCGGGCCCGCGCTGCCCGCGCTGTCGCTGCGGCAGCTGGCAGGCCAGCGGGTGATCTACAGCTATGGCGGCCTCACGCCCCCCGCATCGCTGCTGCGGCTGATCAGCCACGGCGACGCCGCCGGGGTGATCTTCTTCAGCCAGAACGTCTCCAGCAGGGCGCAGCTCACCAGCGTCGTCGCGGAGCTCGAGAAGGCCGACGCCAGCCCGCTGAACCCGGTGCACGCGCCGCTGCTGATAATGACCGACCAGGAGGGCGGCCAGGTCCGCCGGCTACCCGGTGCGCCGCTGCTCTCCGAGCTGCAGATCGGACAGTCAGCGGACCCTGCGGCCGCGGCGGCGCACGCGGGAGCCAGCGCCGCGCAGAACCTGCGTGGCATCGGGCTCGACGTGAATCTGGCTCCGGTCCTGGACGTCTACCGGCAGCCGGGGGACTTCGACGACCAGTTCCAGCGCTCCTACAGCATGAACCCGGCCGTGGTGGGCGAGCTCGGCGCGGACTTCATCACCGCGCAGCAGCGCGGGGGCGTCGCGGCCACGGCCAAGCACTTCCCCGGGCTGGGCGCCGCCGCGCAGGCGCAGGACACCGACGACGTCCCGGTCACGCTGAACGTGCCGCTGGCCACGATCCGGGACACCGACGAGCTGCCCTACAAGGCAGCCATCGCCGCCGGCGTCAAGCTCGTCATGGTGTCGTGGGCGGTGTACCCGGCGCTCGACCCCGGCCGGCCCGCCGGCCTGTCGGCGACGATCGTCAACGGCGAGCTTCGGCACCGGCTCGGGTTCAGGGGCGTGACGATCACCGACGCCCTCGAGGCCGGTGCGCTGCGCGCGTTCGGCGCGTACCAGAACCGGGCGCTGCTGGCGGCCGAGGCCGGAATGGACCTCATCCTCTGCTCGGTGCAGAACGTCACCGAGGGCGAGCAGGCCACCGCGGGCCTCGAGGACGGCTACCGCGACGGCAGCCTGGGCAAGCAGGCGTTCACCACCGCTCTGCAGCGTGTGCTGGCGCTGCGGGAGAGCCTGGCCGGCTGACCCGCCCCCGCGGGCCCGGACGTCAGGACTCCGCGTCGGCGGGCCGTGAGCGCAGGGTGATCAAGGCAAGCAGCGCAGCGGCGAGCGCCAGCCCGGCCGACAGGTAGAGCACCGCACGCAATCCGTCATGGAACGCCGTGTTGGCGACGCCGCTCAGCTCCTGAAGCAGTTTCTCGAGGCCGGGGGGCAAGCCCTTCGGCTCGGAGAGATTGCCGGTCTCGATCGCGGAAAAGACAAAGCCCCGGTAAATGGCCGGCACGTGCAGGTGATTCATCTGCGTGGTCAGGTTGGCGAAGATCTGCGAAAACATCAGTGAGCCCAGGATCGCGACCCCGGTGACCGTGCCGATCTCCCGGCTGGTGTTTGTGGCCGACGCGGCCATGCCGGAGCGCTCCGGCGGTACCGCCGAGAGCACCGACGAGGTGACCGGAACAATCGCGGTGCCTATGCCGATGCCGGCCAGCGCGAGCACGGCCACCAGCGGGCCGTAGGACGGGTGCGGGCTGAGATAGCCATTGGCCGGGATCAGCCCGATGGCCAGCAGCAGGCATCCAATTGTGATCGACCAGCGCGGCCCGACAATAGCCGTCCAGCGTCCCGCCAGCACCGAGGCGACGATCATCAGGACCGTCATCGGCAAGAACACCAGCGCCAGCCGGAAGCCGGAGGCGCCGACCACGATGATCAGGTAGAGCGCGGTGAAGAAGAAGATGGCGAACGTGGCGAAGTAAATGCAGAACGCGACGATGTTCGGCGTGGTGAATTGCGGCAGGCGCAGGAAGCGCAGGTCGAGCAGCGGATGCGCGGCGCGGCTCTCCCGCCAGACAAACGCGACGACCAGCACTGCGGACGCGCACAGCAGCGCGATCACTTCCGCGGCGGCGAAGCCGGCCGACTCCGAGTCGATGATCGCGAACGCGAACGCCGCCAGCGCCCCGGCGCCCAGGAACGTGCCCGCGGTGTCGACGCGTGCCGCGGTGGGGTCTGCGCTTTCCGGCAGGACAAATATCGCGACGATCAGGGCGGCCAGGCCGAACGCCAGGTTGAACCAGAAGATGCCCCGCCAGTTCCAGACCCCGATCAGCACGCCGCCAATGAGCGGCCCTGCGGCCAGCGCAAACCCGGATGTCGCGGCCCAGATGCCGATCGCCCTGCTCCTGGCCTTGGCCTCGGGGTACAGATGCCGGAGCATCGAGAGAGTGCCCGGCTCGCTGGCCGCCGCGCCCATGCCCATCACGGCGCGCCCGGCGATGAGCATCTGGACGTTCGGGGCGAGAGCGCACAGGACCGAGCCGGCGCAGAACACCCCGGCTCCCGCCAGCATGACTTTCTTCCTGCCGAGCTCGTCCCCGATCATCCCGCAGGCCAGCATCAGGCTGGCGAAGGTGAGGGCGTAGGCGCCGACGACCCACTGCAGCTCGGTTGGGCTCGCGTGCAGGTCGCCGTACACCTGTCCGAGCGCCACGCTGACCACGGTGTTGTCGAGGAACGTCAGGAACAGCACCGTGCACAGCACGCCGAGGGCAAGCGACCGCCCGCCGTGGCGGGCGGCCGGCGCCTCGGCCGGCACCCCTACGGAGCGGACCACGTGGCTACGACGATGCCTTGCAGGCCGCGGGCAGCGACGACGTGCTCCCGCCGTTCTCCAGCGTCAGCAGGCCGCAGAAGCTGGCGACGCCGACCTTCCACGTGCCGTCCTGGAGCACCGCCGTGCCGTTCTGGTTCTTCAGCTCGGGCGTGCCCGACACCAGGATGCTGTACGTCACCTGGGCCTCCGAAGAGGTGATCATCGTCACTTTGGTGACCTGCGCCGTCGCCTCGGCCGCCAGGCCCGAGCCGGCCTGGGACTTGATGATCGAGGAGAACGTCGATCCGTCCTGCAGCAGGCTGACCCGCTTGGCCACGGGCGTCTTCGCGTTGAAGAAGGCCTCCCAGTTGGTCGTGATCTCCTTCTCGTCGGCCGCCGAGGCCGACGAGCCCGATGAGGTCGCGGACGCCGACGGGCTGGCGGCCGGCGACGACGACGCCGGAGGCGTCGAACTGCTACTGCTGCTGCATGCGGCGAGACCAAGGCCGACCATGCACATCAGCAGAATTGAGGAAATCAATCGTCGAGTAATCACCCAGTCATTCTCCAGCTTCCCGCTGGCTCTGGCGATGCTGACCCTGACGCTCACGTCAGCGAGGCGGCATGGTCAGGCACGTAAGTTTGCATTTCTCGCGGGGGCCGCTCATAACCCCTGGACGGCGGGCGCGACGGCAGTTTGATCGGCGCAGGCTGCTCGGCGTGGTACGGAATCGTGGAGAGCAGGTGGGCGATCATGTTGATCCTGGCGCTCCTTTTGTCCTCGCTTTCCACCACGTACCAGGGCGCCTCCGGAATGTCGGTCTGCACGAACATCTCGTCCTTGGCCCGGGAGTAGTCCTCCCACCTAGTTATCGACTGCAGGTCCATGGGGGAGAGCTTCCAGCGCCGCATCGGATCGTCCAGCCTGGCCAGGAACCGGCGCTCCTGCTCCTCGTCGCTCACCGAGAACCAGTACTTGCGCAGCAGGATGCCGTCCTCGACCAGCAGCCGCTCAAAGATCGGGCACTGATGCAGGAATCTGTAGTACTCCTGCTTGGTGCAGAAGCCCATGACGTGCTCGACGCCGGCGCGGTTGTACCAGCTGCGGTCGAACAGCAGCATCTCGCCCGCCGTCGGCAGGTGCTCCACGTAGCGCTGGAAATACCACTCGCCCTGCTCGCGCTCGGTCGGCGCGGGCAGCGCCGCGATCCGCACGACCCGGGGGTTCAGGTACTGGGCCACGCGCTGGATCGTGCCTCCCTTGCCCGCAGCGTCGCGGCCTTCGAAGATCACCACGATCCGGGCGCGCTCGGCGCGCATCCACTCCTGTACCTTCATCAGCTCGCCCTGCAGCCGGTACAGCTCCTTCTCGTAGAGCCCCCGGTCCAGCCGTGCGGGCCGCTTCGCCGCCTTGGCCTTGCCGTCCCTGCTCGCCACGCCGCTCTTACCAGCCACCGCCGCACCTCCCGCTGTCGCTCATCCCATACTCGCACCGGCGGTTATTCGGAGCGCAGTACCGCCGCCGGGTTCAGCCGGGCACATCGCCGGCCGGACGGCAGCGTGATCACGATCGCGGCGGCGATCGCCACCGGCACGGTGAGCAGCAGGAGCGGCAGCGGCGTGATGGCAGCCGTGGAGAGCCCTGCTTCGCCTGCGAACAGGCCCCACGCCCAGTGACCGCCGGCTACCCCCAGGGGCAGGCCGACCAGCAGGGCGAGCCCGGTCATGGCGGCGGCCTGCCATGTGGTGACCGCGATCAGCTGGGCGCGCAAGAGCCCGAGCGTCCGGAGGATGGCAAAGTCGCGGCGGCGCCTGCGTGCCGAGGCCATGGCGAACTGGGCGAGGACGGCGAGGCCGAGCAGGGCGAGAACGCCGGCCAGGACCTCGGGCGTGCCGTCTATGCGGGCGTAGTTGACGATGCTGTTCGGCCGCTGGTCGGTGATCAGGCACGTCCCTTGCTCCACCGTGGCGCAGAACGGCCCCATGGCGCGCTCGAAATCGGCCATGTCCGCCGCCTGGCGCGGGCCGTGGTCGAACCGCACGAGCACGAAGTTGTAGCCGGCGCCGTTGGCGGCCGACGCCTGCGGCTCGAGCAGGGACGCCGTCACCAGCGCGCCCTGTCCCAGGTCGGTGGGGGTAAAGCTGCCCTGGCCGAAGTACGGGAACACGGCCCGGCCGACGATCACGGCCGGTTCTTTCCGGTGCCCGCCCGCCGCGACCGGCACCGTCTGCCGGAGACCCTTGCCGACCAGGCGGAGCACCGAGGTGCCGAGAACGATCTGCCGCCGCGAACCTGGTGCCCGACCGGCCAGCAGGGTCGGTGGCGTGACCGGGCCACGGCCCGGGGCCAGCCCGATCGCGGGCACGACCGCGTTGCCGATCTGCACCGTGCCATGCAGGCCATATGTCCAGCCGGCGATGCCGGGGACGTGCGCCGTGATGGTGTTGAACTCCCGCGGCGTGATCACGCTGAAGCCGAGGTCCACCTCGGCGTCCCAGTCCTGGCCGTACAGCCGCGGCGTGTGCACCAGGTAGAGGAGGTTCGCGCCGAAGGTCGCCGCGGCCGTCACCGACACCAGCGACAGCGCCAGGCCAAACAGGGCGCTGCGCACCGGGACGGCGCTGCGCCCGTGGCCCGGGTCGAACGCGAGCCGGACCCCGGTGACGGCGGTGACCGGCGCACCGCCCCGGGCGAGCCATTCGGCCGCTCTGGAATGGCGGACGGCCGTTCCAGAGCCGCTGCGCCCGGCTGCCCCCCGTGCCGATGCCAGGCGCCAGGCGGGCCAGGCGACGCGCGCGACCAGCAACACCACGATGCCGATGAGGCCCACGGTCAGCACCGGGACGTCGACGCTCACGCCGGGATCGGGCTCAGCGAGCCTGGCCGGCCCGATCGGCATCAGCGGCGACGCCGCGACCGCCACGCCACAGGCCAGCACCGCGCCGGCGGCCGCGGCCGCGCCTACCTCGGCCAGGCCGGCCGCCGTTAGCTGGCGGCGGGTCAGCCCCAGCGCTGCGAGCGTGGGGTTGTCGCTGGCCGCCGCCAGTAGCAACCGCGAGGCGACCTGGCCCACGATCAGCAGCGCGGTCACCGCGAGCACGACCCCGAACAGGGCCAGCGCCACCGCTTGCGGGCGGATCGACCGCTCGACCGTGGCCGCCTGCGTAGCCTCGTCGGCCACAAAGATCTGCCCGCCGGTGGCGCGCCGATACGGGTACTTCTGCGCCAGCGCCGCTGCCTCGCTGGTCAGCTGGCTGAGCGTCGCTCCCGGCCGCAGCTTCACGTATGCCCCGTCAAAGGCCTCGTAGCCGGGGCCGAGCTCGCGGTAGAGCCCGCTGCTGGCCAGGATGACCGGCGCCCGGTCCAGGACTGTGACGGGAACGATGGAACCGCGGGTGACCATGATCCCGACCACCCGCTCGTGCAGCCTGCGGATGTGCCGGAGGTTGCCGGATGACACCGCGCCCATCTCGAGCGTGCTGCCAACCCGCAAGCGCAGGTCCTGGGCGGCGATCTGGTCGACGGCGATTTCGCCGGGACGGTCCGGGCCCGGCAGGCGCCCGGACAGCATTTTCGGGACCTCCAGGGTGCTGCCGTACCTGCTGTCGAGCGGCGCGGCGACGACGGCCGCTGCGTCGAGCCTTCCGCCGGGCTCCAGCGGCAGCGCCTGCAGCCCGACTAGCGGCGCTATCGCTGCCACGCTCGGCAGCCGGGCCAGGGCATCGTCATAACCGCCGGTCCCGTTGTCGGCCGGCCCGACGAGCGCGTCCGACGACCGGTACGCCGCCAGGAATCTGGGGTAGGCACTGTCGGTCCGCCGCGCGCCAGCCACGGCGGTCAGCACCACGCCGCCGGCCAGGGCGACGAGCAGGACCAGAACCGCCCAGCTCATCCAGCGCCGGGCCAGCTCGCGGCCGGTGAGGCTCAGCACGGCGCGCATCCGCATCACCCCCTCGACGGCGCGACCCGTCATGGCCAGCCTCCTCGCTGCACCCCGCGCCCGACAAGGGCGCTGCCTGGCCGGCACCCGGTGTGCCCAGCACCACCGGTGGCGGCGTCCCGGGCGGGCGTGGGGCATCCTTGATGCGGGCCATAACGCAACATCAGCCGGAGGGCACGGGATGGAAGATCGCCCGGACATGCGAGCCTCGGACGCGGAACGGCAGGAGGTCGTCGAGCGGCTGCGCGGGGCGCTGGACGAGGGCCGGCTGAAGATGGACGAGTACCTCGAGCGCATGGGCCTCGCCTACGAGGCGGTGACCTACGGCGACCTCGTTCCGCTGTATCGCGACCTGCCGGAGGCCAGGGCGGTGGCAAAGCCGGTAGCCGCAGCGCCACCGGCGCCGGTCCCGGCCCCGGCGCCGCGGGCCGCGATCGTGCAGCGGCGCGGCTTCGCCGGCCTGCCGACACCCCTCAAGGTGCTGTGGACCATCTGGGCCACCGTGGTATCTATCAACGTGGTGATCTGGGTGCTGGTCAGCGCCACCACCGCCCACCTGCTGTACCCCTGGCCGCTCTGGGTTGCCGGACCATGGGGGGTCGTGCTGCTCGGCGTGACGGCCCTCGTCACGACGATCCGGCGCGGCCGCGGCGCGTGACGTTCCCGAGGTCCCGCACGTCCGATGGAGGAAGGCAGAAGCCATGACGGAGCCCACGCTCGCGCACGCCGGCCCGCCATCGGCGGCGCAGCCGCTGTTCATCCTGGCCATGGACCACCGTGACTCGTTCGGGCGGACGCTGTTCGGCGTAAAGGACGACACGCCGACCGACAAGCAGCTCGCCGGCATGCGCGACGCCAAGTCACTGATCTTCGAGGCCGCCGAGCGGCTGGTCGGCACCGACCTCGGCGGCGGCCAGCTCGGGATCCTGGTGGACGAGCAGCTCGGCGCCGACGTCGCCCGCCGGGCCAGGGCGGCGGGGTTCGTGCTCGCCATGCCCGCCGAGGTCAGCGGGTCCGACCGGTTCCGGTTCGAGTACGGCGATGATTTCGGGGAGCACATCGAGGAGTTCGACCCCGACTGGATCAAGGTCCTGGTGCGGTTCAACCCCGCCGACGCGGCCGGCCTGCAGCAGGATCAGCTCGCCGGGCTGCGGCGGCTCAATGACTGGGCCGCCTCGCACCGGCGCCACTGGCTGCTCGAGCTCCTCGTGCCGCCGACCCGCGAGCAGCTCGCCGCGCACGAGGACCAGTCCCTGTACGACGAGCGCGAGCGCCCGGCGCTCACCGCGCAGGTGATCACCACGATGACCGAGGCCGGGGTCAGCCCGCGCATCTGGAAGCTCGAGGGCTACGAGACCACACAGGGCGCCGAGCTGGTCCTCGACACGGTCAGGCACTCCGCCGACCCGGGCAGCCAGTGCATCGTCCTGGGCCGCAACGCCCCCGAGCGGCAGGTGGACCACTGGCTCGACGTCGCCGCGCCGCTGGAGGGCTACGTCGGCTTCGCGATCGGGCGCAGCATCTGGGACGAGCCGCTCGCGGACTTCGTCGCTGGCCGCTCGGACCGGGAGGACACCGCGACCGAGATCTCGCAGCGCTACGCCGGCTTCATCCGCCGCTACCTGCAGGCGGACCGGGGCCCGGCCGAAGGCGCCGGGGCACGCTCCGAGCCGTTCACGCTCACCCACCCGCGGCTGACCCCGGACCGTGAGGCGGCGATCCGCCGCGCCGTGGCCGGGACCGACCCGCGCGGCAGCCGCCTGCCGGCCTGGATGGTCCAGTCGCTGCTGGCCGAGGTCGACGCGCTCCGGGAAGAAGCTAACTGACGGCGTCCGGCAGCGGGGGAGGGCTCAGCCGTCGTTGCTGCTCTCGTGCCGCCAGTTCTGGCCGAGCTCGTTGTCGTGCAGCCGGCGCAGCAGGTGCGCGTAGTGGTCCAGCCGGTCGGCGGCCCGTTCCATCTCGTGGAAGTCGTGGCCGTGGTCGCGGGCGGGCGTGCGCTCCTCGTTCCGCTTGCGCACGATCCGCAGCTCCTCCCGGCTCAGCTCCGCCACCTTGTCCAGGACCTCTTCCAGATCCATCGCTTCCCCTCTGGTCAGATGCTCCCGAGCATCGCGATCAGCTGAATGACCTGATACGCCGACCGGAAATCGGGCGCCGCGTAGCGCAGCGTACAGCCATCCTTCAGCTCCATGCCCGGCACCAGCAGCGCGCGCTCGGTCATGTGCGGCATGAGCACGTCGACCTCGGCGAGCACCGGGCCGTCGAAGCGCAGCGGCCGGACGGCGTCACGGTCGGCGAGCGCCGGCGGGACCTCGGCCTCGATCCTCTCGCAGGCCTCGTCCGGGTGCAGCAGCGCGCCGGCGCGCGTGCCCAGCCCCTGCTTCACCACCACCGTGTGCATGCCCGGCGCGATGTCGGCCGCCTCGGCGGCCACGCTGTCGTCGCCGGACGTCATCACCACGGGCACGCCGCTCGACGCCGCGAGCGCCGTGTTCAGGCCGAGTTCGCCGAGCGAACGCCCCTCGCAGCGCACGTCGGCGATCACGGCGCTGTTGATCGTGTGCGCGAGCACCGAGCCGGGCGTGCCGGCCTTGCCGTGGTACCCGATGCACACGACCGCGTCGACGTTGTCGGCCAGGCCCGCCATCATCCCGTACGGCTTGGGCTTGCCGCGCAGCAGCACGGAACGGCGGTCGAGCAGCTCCGGCAGCAGGTTCCTGAAGGCCGAGTGCGCCTCGGTCACCAGCACCTCGGCCCCCGGGTCGGCGGCGTGCACACCGCGCACGGCCGCGCTGGCCTCGGCGGTCAGCTGCCTGCGGTTGCGCTCGTACTCGCTGTGGCCGGGGCGGACATCCTCCGGGTCCACAACGCCCGCCGCACCCTCCATGTCGACAGAAACCAGAACCCGCATCGCGCACTCCTGTCAGCCGTCCGTGCCTGGCCCGCACGTTACGCCAGTACCCTCGGGAGCCGGACCGCCACGTCGATGGGGAGGAAACGGTGACGCTGATCGCGCGCTTCAAGGTCGATGGCTTCGAGCCGCGGCAGGTCGCGGGCCTGGACGCGGACTGGTTCGGCCTGCTGACGTTCGCGAAGACGTTCACGTCCGGGATCACCGGCACGGCGACGACGCTGTTCATGTCCGCAGGCACCGAGGAGGGCTCGCGGTCGTACGTGGCCACGGAGCGGATCACCGGCCGCACCGACGACGGCCGCGAGGGCTCGGTCACCGTCCAGCACGGCGGCCTGGAGTCGGATCCTGGCACCTGGTTCGG
>Ga0335072_10016247_pt1 | contig 10556 bp, 6 predicted proteins | sample Lox_Sample_21_FD_206725 | JGI IMG/M metagenome (GOLD analysis project Ga0335072, IMG submission 206725) | Soil microbial communities from Loxahatchee National Wildlife Refuge, Florida, United States - Lox_Sample_2.1 | ecosystem: Environmental > Terrestrial > Soil > Wetlands | place: USA: Florida... | reverse complement strand
TGACTACGGCGGACAGGATGTCCGACGGAGCCAAGCAGAAATCAACAGCAGACTTAGGAGACGCACATGAGTTTAGCGATGAGAGCGGAAAACGACGGTCATTACCTGACGCACTCAACTGTTCTGTCATCGCTGCTTCGCCGCCAATCGACGATGCCGGGGGCATCGGAGCCAGCGCCAATCATATTTGTGGTTGATGATGATGTCTCGGTCCGCGAGTCCCTGGAACTGCTGATCCAGAACGAGGGCTGGCGGGTCAGGACATTCGCCTCTGCACAGGAATTCCTTAGTTGGCCGCGCGCCGTCGTTCCGAGCTGCCTTGTCCTTGACGTCTGCCTTCCCGGTCTCGACGGTCTCGAACTGCAGAAACGGGTAGCCTCCGAGCGGACCGCGATGCCGATCGTCTTCATCGCGGGTTGTGCGGACGTACGTACTACGGTGCAGGCTATGAAGGGCGGCGCGGTCGAGTTCCTGACGAAACCGTTCAGTGACGAAGTATTGTTGACCGCGGTCCGGCAAGCTCTTGAAGGAAGCCGCCTCGCTCTCGCTCGCCAGGCGGAAATATACGAGCTCCGCAACCGTGATGCGTCACTTACACCTCGCGAACGCCAGGTTATGGCGCTGGTCGTCTCCGGCCTTCTGAATAAACAGGTCGGTGGCGAGCTCGGCATCAGCGAGATCACGGTGAAGGCTCATCGCGGCCAGGTGATGCACAAAATGAGGGCAGATTCGCTCGCGCAGCTCGTGAGAATAGCTGCGAAACTCGAAGCCGCCGCAATCCCGCACGACGTTCGTAGCGACGGTCAATTTGGCAGCCTTAAAAACTAGGCATTCGTGAGTTCGTGCGGACGGTTCATTGAATCATGCAGCTGTCGCTATCGCCAACGCGACGCGCGTTTGAGGAAGTAGCCGAGCGCGAAAAGGCGGAAGAAGAAGCCGGCCAACTGGCGAATGGGCTGGAAGCCAATATCCGGCGCCTCGTCGAAGCTCGTGTTCGTCACCGCGAGTAAAGACGAGACGGTCCGCGCGCAAGCGCTGCAAGCTGGAGCAGTCGCAGTCCTGCTCAGGCCGTTCAGCGACACGGTCTTATTTAATGCGCTGGACGCAGTGCTTCAGTCGAACTGGATTATCGCCCGCTCGGCAGTTTCGGTGCCTGCAAAACTCTCAAGCGCAAGTTAAACGAAATCGGAGACTGGCCCAACGCTCGCAGGACCGCGAACCGCCTCTCCGCTCGTATTCACCGCGCTACAAACGAGCCCTCAGTCGGTGTACAGCGTCGATCGATACCATCGTCCAATAGACACCGCACCTTCCCTTTGGCTTAATCGCTGCGCGTATGGGGTTCTTTATCAAGGTCCGTCGAGATGTCTGGGCCCTCGCACACAGTGCGAAGTGGCGGATGGTCTTCGGGCACCGTGAGGCTGCCATCGATACCAGAGGACGACACCCCGCGTTGGCTGCGCCTGAATCATATCGGCGAGGCAGGGAGGTAATCGGCAATGAGCCGAGCGAGTCGCAGGGGGCTTTGTTCCCAGATGTTCCCAAATTGGCTCCGACCGCAACAGAACCGGCGACGGTCAACTGATCCTGCAGCAGAGAGTTACGGAGAGGAAGTGGTGAGCCGGCGAGGACTTGAACCTCCAACCCGCTGATTCCGACTCGCAACTACAGGTGACGCAGAGGATCCTCGAGTTCGCTGGACGACCTTTTCACGTCGCGCTCAAGCGATTTTGTGACCAGCTCTTTCGAGCCGAGACCGACCGCCAGAGACAGCGCGAGCACGATTCCTCCGAAAAGAATTCCGAAGGCAAGCTCAACGATGCCCGGCGCGATTCTCAGGTGGTCCAACGCCATAGCCACTGCAAGAACGATCACCAGCCACTTTACGCCAGCGCTCAGCAGTCGCGCGTACTGCAAATTCATGTTGACCGCACCGATCAACACGCTCCGGCCTAGAAAGCGTGCGACGACCCCGCCCACCAACAAGACGAGCACGGCTCCAACCATGTTGGGAATGTAGGCTAAGACGGTCTGAGCGAGCGCCGACGTCCACTGCGCGTCGAAAGCAGCAATCCCGATCAAGAATCCCACGAGGACCACGAGAAGAGCGATCGATCGCGACACGAGCAACGTGGGGCTGTTCATGGGCGACCAATCCGCCATTCCAGAGAAGCCCCATCGCGCCAACCGCTCTTCAAACTGCAAGCTGGTCAGCAAACGCCGTACGATGAGCGCGAGGATGAATGCCACGATGATCGACACCACTAGCGCGAAGATCAGAGCCGCCAATCCGGGCAACATCGTCGCGAACCGCGTGAGAAATCGCGCCGTCGACTGCGCCAGCGCTTGTTTCACTTGACCCCACATAGCTACCTCCGCTTCGAACTCAAAGCGAACTACGGACTGAATCGGTCCGGCCAACGCCATCGCGAGACGAGATATGGCTTGGTCGACTCGTAAGTGAGAGCAAGGCGCTCGAGCCGGTTCTCCAGCGCCAGCGCACCCGCACCCTGCAGCTCCTGCGCATACGACGCTACCCACCCCAGATACAGCGGCGTCATCGACTTGAGCAGGTGATCGCGGCTGATCGTGCGCAGCCGATGCGCCAGAGCGAAGTCGAAAACGATGCGCACCCATAGCTCGTCATCCATGCGAAACCGCTCTGCTGGCAGGCGAAGCAATCTCCTAAGCTCGAGCAAGGTCGCTGGCGGCAGGACCAGTCCCCATATTTCCTGGAGTTCGCGATTCCCTAGCTGGAACGATTCCACCAGCCGCTGCACGTCGACGCTCCCCGTTTCTTGCGAAATAAACGCGGGTGCGCCAATTGAAAGAACAGGTGCAGAACCACGAATTCTCTGCCAGCAAGCGGCGTTTCGCTCCATGTCGAGAAATATGGGACCCAGGATATAGGCCAAGAGTGAACTGACATTCGTCCAGTCCGTCGGCGCGTATGTCCGCGCTCCCACATGCACCTCGCACACTTGCAGACTGCCGCACAGAGCCGCGGGCGTCAGCGAAGCCAGAGGGTGAAGTCCCGCAGCTCCGGCCTTCTGTTCTCCGGCCAGAATGCGGCGATAGAGCCGCTGCGAAACCGCCAGATCCGGGCCCATAGGATTGTAGATTCGCTTTCCGTAGAGACTTCGCGTGAGCGGCGAAATAATGCAACTGTTGAGCAACCCGTCGAACTTGTGATGCGCGTAACGCGCCACCATCAGATCAATATCTCCGTCGAGCAACGGTTGCGTCAGTTGGCACACCCATTCCGGAGCGGCTTGCACTTGTGACGCGATCACGCAGCAGCCGCGGGCTCCTAATTTTTCACCCGTCTCGAACACGGTCTGATAGGCGGTGGCCATGCTCAGGACAGGAGTTCCGCTGGCTTCCGTCTTTGTTGCCGAAGGAACGAAAAACAGAGATGCGGTTGTGCTGTCAGCTGTGGGATCAGCCGAACCGGCCTTTGAGATGGGACCGTCGTGCAGAACGGCGATTCGCGGGGCCCCCGAGAGAGTCCGAAGAGCGTCACACATGATCGCGACGCCTTCGGGACTGAACTCACCGACGATGCCAACCACTAGATCGGCGCCGTTTGTCTCTTCGTTCTTGTCTTGACCCTGCCGCGGGATGGAATCAGTTTCCACTGGTCGATATTCTATGCCGCTTCGGCTGTCTGCCCGCCTCTGCTAAATCTTAATATGTCCCCGTTAGTGTCCCAGCGACGAAATCCGCGATCATTATAGAGGGAGCGACAGGATTCCCATCAAAGGTATACGCACCCATGTTGGCCGTGCGTTCAGCTCGTAAAGCAGCTCATAGAGCGCCTTATCCACGAGGAACACGTCCAGCAGCCTGCGAAAATCGGCGCGACCGGCTGGCACGAATTTTGCCTCTCGAGCTGTCTCGCGATACGCGCGGAGGAATTGTGCGGCGGCGGCATGCTCCCAAAGCTGAGCCCACGGCTCGAGCCGTGCAATATCCTCTGGGTGCCGCGTCGTATAATTGATCAAGCTTGCGTACGCCGCATAGCTGAACGACCGTAGCATCCCGGCAACATCCTTCAGCGGACTCTGCTTCGAACGACGGTATTCCAACGACCGCGCCGGCTCGCCTTCGAAATCCAGAATCACAAAGTCTGTCTTTACCTTCAGCACCTGCCCCAAATGGTAGTCGCCGTGAATTCGGATTCGCTGCGCGTGAAGAACGTCCGGCGGTAGCGTCCTGAAATAATCCAGAACCCGCCGGCGCAAGCTGAGCACAGCCGCCGCAATCTCTACAACTTCATCCGGCAGCAGGGACATGCGGTCTTTCAGCACGTCGAAAACGTGAGAGGCATGCTGCCGGAGTTCGGTCAGCAGGGCGCCAAGATCCGCGGGCGCCAATGGTTCCGGAGCAAACGCGGGATCGTTCGTGGGCGAAGCCAACGCCAGGTGCAACTCGGCCGTCCGCCGGCCTAGAGTCGCCGCCGAGTCGAGGTAAATCCCCACGTGGTCCAGAGCCAGTTGAGAAGCCGAGCGCTCGGACAGCTCAAGCGGGTCCGCCAGCTCCGCGCTCAGATTTTCCGGAATCGGCAACGGCGCGCATGCCTCGAAATAGCGGACCAATTCCTCCGTAGTCCACTTCCACCCGTCCCCTTCATTCAGCACAAACCCTTGTAGCATCGCCATCTCTGCCGGTTTTTCGCTGGTTGTCGATTCGTACTCGATCGATCCGGCGAAGGGCGGGATGCGATCGAAACTCGTGCGCTCGGTGAGGTATCGTCCGATCTCGGCGTCCGGATTCACGCCCGGTTCCAGGTGGCGGAAGAGTTTGAGGATAAGACGGTCGCCGTACAGAATCGACGTGTTGCTTTGCTCGGCTGAGCCTCGCCGCACGTGCAGCGCGGAATCCCTTTCTCCGGAATCAGCGCCAAAACCTCTAACGCGCACACCTCGAATTCGTCCGCTCCGTGTCTTCAGCTCAGCACCCTTCTCGATTAGGGAAAGCAACTCCAGGCAGGTCTTGTCCTCAAACACACCGTCGTACAGCAGACCAGCGGCTCTCCCCGAAGCGATGGCAGAGACGATCGCGTTCGGAGTTGTCCGCCGCAACTCCTCGCCCGCGTCCCCAAAAATCATTGCCAAAGAAACAAGATAGGCGTCCGGCGCGCCGCTTTCGAATTGCACTTCCACCAGGGCCAACGCGGAACCCGATTCGCTCAACGCGGTCCAATCCAAGACCCGCGTCAACTTGATCTGGCGCGTTTTCCCACCGAACCAGCGCTGCTTGGGAAAATAAGCCGGCAGGTTCTCGCTCTCCAGGCGTTCCCGGCTCACGTCCTCGAAGAGGCTCTCCCAGCCCCGTGTGGCGTTCAGCGGCAACTGCTCGACTACTTCCTCTCTGGTGTTCGCAGCATCCGCGCGAGGTTGAAGCTCCAGCCAGAGAAAGCTGTACGGAGCCATCGTCAGGCGGTACGGTTGCTGGCCGATCGGCGGAAACTCCACGTACCCGAGCATCTCCACCGGAGTTCTGCCCTCGATTTTCGATATATCCAGATCCACGGGCTGCGCGAACCGCGAGAGATTTGCGACGCAAAGGACCTGCTCCTCTTCATACTTTCTGATATAGGCCAGCACTTTCCGGTTCGCCGGATCGAGAAACTCGATGCTCCCTCGGCCGAATACGGTGAACAGTTTTCGCAGCGCGATCATGTTTCGCGTCCAGTTCAGGAGGGACGAGGGATCGCCCTGCTGCGCTTCCACATTCACGGCTTCATAACCCCAGACCGGATCCATGATGACGGGACTATACAAACGCGCCGGCGTCGCAGTTGAAAAACCGGCGTTCCGGTCTGCGTTCCACTGCATCGGCGTCCGGACGCCATTGCGGTCGCCCAGATAAATGTTGTCTCCCATCCCGATTTCATCGCCGTAATAAAGGATTGGTGTTCCGGGAAAGGAAAGCAGAAGGCTGTTGAGCAATTCGATTCGCCTGCGGTTGTTATCCACTAGCGGCGCCAGCCTCCGGCGAATGCCCAGATTGATCCGCATGCGTGGATCGGCGCTGTAAGCAAGATACATGTAGTCCCGTTCGTCGTTGCTGACCATTTCGAGCGTCAACTCGTCGTGATTGCGCAGGAAGAGACCCCACTGGCAGCTCGCGGGAATCTCCGGGGTTTGCGCGATGATGTCCGTGATCGGCAGCCGATCCTCCTGCCGCAAGGCCATGAAAATCCGTGGCATCAGGGGGAAATGGAATGCCATGTGGCACTCATCTCCGTCGCCGAAGTAAGGACGCACGTCGCCTGGCCACTGGTTGGCCTCGGCTAGGATCATGCGGCTCGAATAACCGCTATCGATCTCGCGGCGAAGGGTCTTGATGACGACGTGAGTTTCCGGAAGGTTTTCGCAACTCGTCCCGTCGCGTTCCACCAGGTAAGGAATCGCGTCCATGCGGAGCGCGTCCACTCCCATGTCCAGCCAGTGGCGCATCACCTTCAGAATTTCTTCCACCACGCGCGGATTGTCGTAGTTCAGGTCCGGCTGGTGCGAAAAAAAACGGTGCCAGTAATACTGCTTGGCCATCGGATCCCACGTCCAATTCGACCGCTCCGTATCGGAAAAAATGATCCGCGCGTCTTTGTATTTCTCCTCGGTGTCGCCCCAAACGTAAAACTCCCGCTCCGCAGAACCTCGGGGCGCTTGGCGCGCCACTTGAAACCAGGGATGCTGATCGGATGTGTGGTTCACCACAAGTTCGATCATCACTTGCATGTCGCGGGTGTGAGCAGCTCCAAGAAAAGCGCGGAAATCGTCGAGCGTGCCGTACGACGGGTGCACGTCCATGTAGTCGGAGATGTCGTAGCCGTCGTCCTTGAGCGGTGACGGGAAGAAGGGCAGGAGCCAGAGGCAAGTGACGCCCAGGTTCTGGAGATAATCCATTTCCTGGATCAGCCCCTGAAAATCTCCGATCCCGTCGGCGTTGCTGTCCTTGAATGCGCGGACATGCAGCTCGTAAATGATTGCATCTTTGTACCAGAGCGGGTCCGTCGCGCTACCCGGCCGTTTCGCCATTTTCTTTTCCTGCGCCTCACGCACTGCTGTTGGATTCGAGCCGGAAAACAACGACTCCCAATGGCGGAAGCGTCGCATTCAATGAAAACGGCCGGCCGTGAATCGGCTGCGGGGTCGCCGTCAGGCCGCCAAAGTTGCCCTGGCCGCTCCCGCCATAGATAGGAGCGTCGCTATTCAGCACTTCCCTCCAAAAACCATCCTGCGGCACGCCCACGCGGTAGTTCTGCCTCACCACGGGAGTGAAGTTGCAGGCGAAGAGTAGTTGATGCTCGGGATTCCGCCCGCGCCGCAGAAAGCTGATGATACTCCTTTGAAAATCCGTGCAGTCCACCCACTCGAAGCCGCCGAATTCAAACTCCAGCTCGTGTAACGCGCGCTCGCCACGATACAGGATGTTTAGGTCTCGCACCCAGCGCTTCAGCCCCGCGTGCAACGGGTTCGCCAGCAGTCCCCATTCGAGGCTCGCGTCGTGGTTCCATTCCGTCCATTGGCCGAATTCATCGCCCATGAACAGAAGCTTCTTCCCCGGGTGGCCGTACATAAAACCGTACAGCAGCCGCAGGTTCGCAAACTTCTGCCATTCGTCGCCCGGCATTTTGCGCACCATCGAGCCTTTGCCGTACACGACCTCATCGTGCGACAGCGGCAGCACAAAATTCTCGCTGAACGCGTAGATCAGACTGAACGTGATCTGATTCTGGTGATAACTGCGGAATATCGAGTCCTGCGACATGTACTCGAGCACGTCGTGCATCCAGCCCATATTCCATTTGAGGCCAAACCCGAGGCCGCCGAGATACGTAGGCCGTGACACCTGGGGCCAAGCCGTCGATTCCTCCGCGACCATGACCGCGTCCGGATAATCCGCATAGACACGCTCGTTGAGCGCCCTCAAAAAGTGAACCGCGTCGATATTTTCTCTCCCGCCGTAGCGATTGGGTATCCACTCGCCTTCGCGCCGGCCGTAATCCAAGTACAACATCGAGGCCACCGCATCCACGCGCAAGCCGTCCACATGGTATTTGTCGAGCCAGAACAGTGCGTTGCTGATCAAAAAACTGCGGACCTCGTTCCGGCCGTAGTTGAAGACGAACGTGTTCCAGTCCGGATGCTCTCCCTGGCGCGGGTCCGCGTGCTCGTAAAGGTGAGACCCGTCAAAAAAGCCCAGCCCCGCTTCGTCCTTCGGGAAATGCGCCGGTACCCAATCCAGAATCACGCCGATCCCGCGCTGGTGAAGGTAGTCGACCAGATACATGAAGTCTGCTGGCGTCCCAAACCTGCTCGTTGGCGCGAAATAACCGATCGTCTGATATCCCCACGAGCCGTCGAACGGATGCTCCATCACCGGAAGAAACTCTACGTGAGTGAAGGCCGTATCATGCAGGTAATCTGCTAACTGATGCGCCAACTCCCGGTATGTCAACCACCGGTTGCCCTCTTCTGGCACCCGCCTCCAGGAACCCAGATGCACCTCGTAAATGGACATCGCCGAATCAAGTGAGTTCCTTTGCTTCCGGGAGGCGATCCACGAATCGTCGCGCCACGAATGACTTCCCAGATCCCACACGCGTGAGGCAGTCTGCGGGCGAATTTCAGCCGCGAATCCGTAAGGATCGGCCTTGTCAACCTTGTAGTCCCCGTAATTCGATTCGATGTGGTATTTGTAGACAGCTCCCTGCGCGATTCCGGCGATGAAGGTTTCCCACACTCCGGCGGGCGTCGGCTGCATCACGTTCGCCGCCGGATTCCAACCGTTCGCGTCTCCAACCACGGAGACGCGCTTCGCATTTGGCGCCCAGACGGCGAAATGAACGCCACGCTTGCCGTCCGTCTCCGCGACGTGCGCACCGAGCTTCTCGTACGCCCGCACATGCGTGCCTTCGCCCAGCAGGTATAAATCGAATTCACTCAGAGCCGATTCCATGCGACCCAATCCTCAATCGAGTCAGAATCTTGGAGAAGCGCCTCGACGGTGTTCCGTTCACCGCGAACCTATTGCCTTATGTACAAGATATGTGCCGGCAGACTCTCCGGCGTGAGCGCAACATAGTTCCGAGGACCTCGCCACAAATAGCGGCCTTCGCCAAGCAAGTCGTGCGCCTGAAACGAGCTCTCGACATCCAGTCCGAGCGATCCAAGATCGAGATTTACCCAGCCCGTTTGCACGTTGAAGGAATCCAGATTGACGACCACCAGGATCACGTTCGATAGATCATTCGTCGCCTTGCTGTAACAGATCAGCGACGGATTGTCGACTCCATGAAACCGTAAACTGCGATTGCGGTGGAGCGCAACATTTTCCTCCCGGATCCGGTTAACTTTGGAGATCAAATCCTTCAGACTCGCGCTCGAATTCAGGTCCCAATGCTTCAGTTCATACTTTTCCGAGTTCAAGTACTCCTCGCTGCCGGGCCGCACAGGCACATTTTCGCAAAGTTCGAAGGCCGGACCGTAAATCCCGTAACTCGAGCCCAGCGTCGCCGCCAGAATGAACCGAACCATAAACGCCGCCCTGCCCCCTACCTGAAGATATTCTGACAAAATGTCCGGCGTATTCGGCCAAAGATTGGGACGGAAGTATTCCGCTACTTCCGTCTGCGTGAGCTCGGTGAAATAGTCCGTGAGCTCCTGCTTCGTGTTGCGCCACGTGAAATACGTGTACGACTGCGAAAATCCGAGCTTCGCTAGCCGGTACATCACATGAGGCCTGGTGAAGGCCTCTGCCAGGAAAAGCACCTCGGGATGCGATTCCTTCAGTTCACCGATCACCCATTCCCAGAACGCGAAAGGCTTCGTATGAGGATTATCGACGCGGAAAATATGTACTCCCTGTTCGATCCAGAACTCAAAGACGCTTTTCAATTCCTTCCATAGCGCGCGCCAGTCCGCCGTCTCGAAGTCGAATGGATAAATGTCCTGATATTTCTTCGGCGGGTTCTCGGCGTACTGGATCGTGCCGTCCGGACGAGTCCGGAACCACTCTCGATGTTCGCGCACGTAGGGATGATCCGGCGTCCCTTGAAAGGCGATGTCGAGAGCGACCTCCAGGCCCTGCTCTTCGGCCTTCGAAACAAATCGGCGAAAGTCTTCTAACGTGCCAAGCTCAGGGTGAACGGATTTGTAGCCGCCTTCCGCGGACCCGATAGCCCACGGGCTGCCCACATCACCCGGCTGCGCAGTCACGGAATTATTCTTGCCTTTTCGAAAGGCGTGCCCGATCGGATGGACGGGTGGAAGGTAGACCACATCAAAACCCATCGATGCAATGTATGGCAGCCATTCTTCGCAATCGCGAAACGTTCCGTGCCGGCCCGGCTGCGGCGAACACGACCGCGGGAAAACTTCATACCACGCCGAAAAATCGGCTTTCTCGCGGTCGACAATAACCATCAACTCTTTTTCATATCGGTTAGCGAATTCGAGGTCGGCATAACGCTCCATCACGCTGAGGAGTTCTCCGTCCAGCGCGGCTGAGGCCTCGGATGGCACCTCGTGCCTTTCATGAAGTCG
>Ga0335072_10016246_pt1 | contig 10556 bp, 6 predicted proteins | sample Lox_Sample_21_FD_206725 | JGI IMG/M metagenome (GOLD analysis project Ga0335072, IMG submission 206725) | Soil microbial communities from Loxahatchee National Wildlife Refuge, Florida, United States - Lox_Sample_2.1 | ecosystem: Environmental > Terrestrial > Soil > Wetlands | place: USA: Florida... | reverse complement strand
GAAAGTTCGGGCCTGGAGGCTCGGTTAGCTATCGGGGCATGCTTTTCTTCCGGACTGCTTCGCAAGAGCTCGCTCGCCTGAACAACACCTGTGTCGCTTTTGAATATGACGTAGATTCATCCGGCGGCACTGTGTCGAAGATGTGGGAATGGAAATAGGAATCAGAATTTACTTGCGCTCGCCACCCTTGATCGTGCGCATCCGGCAAGGGTGGGGACGCGCAGCCCCATTTTCATAGGTGTTTGCCTATTCTTGACTGCCGACTGGTCACGCCAGGCTTTGCAAGCAATGAGCGCATATATTCTTGCCAGAACTTCGATCGGCTCTTCTGAAGTCAGCGTAGGCAAATGGCCCCCGCCCCGCCCAACAGGGTGAAAGCGGGACCGTGCTTAACAGTTCACTTTTTTGCGAGAGACTCTGTCTGAGCTGGCGGGTTCGGCGTTTGGCCCTGCCGAGCATCGAGGATTAGTAGAGCGCCTAGAACACCGGCGAACATGATATCGAGAATTCCGGTCCCCGTTAAACCCCTCGAAATTGAGTAAAAAAGACCTAGAAACATAGCACTCCTATTTCCTGCATGTAGACCTCTTATCGGCACATTCCTGAAGAGTGTGCAACGAACTGGGCCTCGATCGAGTGACGAAGGAAACCCGGAGCACGCGCTATCCTACTGCAATGTCCGGTCGCCAAGGAATCAAAAAGCCGCCCAAGAAGAAGCGCAAATCCGCTCCCTACCCCTTCATCCTTGAAGCTCTGGCTCCGCTTGAGCCAGAAGTCAGACCCATGTTCTCTGGCTTTGCTGTCTATGCGGGCGACAGAATCCTGGTAATGCTAAGGGATAGCCCAAAGCGCCCAAAAGACAATGGTGTCTGGCTTGTCTTCTCCGAGACCGCCAATCCTGACGATCCCAAAGCTCTTCGAGACTTCCCGTCGCTCCGGCACATCGATTTGCTTGGCGGGAAGATTTGCCACTGGAGGCTCATTCCGTCAGACAGCTCGACGTTCGAATCCGAAGCTCTTCACGCTTGCGACCTGCTTCTCAAACGTGATGCGCGATTCGGTCGCGTTCCACAATCTCGCCAAACCCGATCTGTCAGGCCACGCCAAAGCTGACGCCGGTTGATCGCCAAATGAGGAGCGATGGAATTGGGTCACGGATGAGTCGTCGGCGATTGCCGATGTGAAGATTCGCAGGAAATTGACTCAATGCGGCGGTCGCCGGTGACACACCCTGAACTCCATCTTGGGCAGAACGCGCGCATTGGTGCTTGCAGGCTACGCAACCTGAGAACCTCACGAAGGATGCCCTCGTTGTGTGTCTTGAACTGATTCCGGCGCTCCTGATTATCGGCCAACGAGAACGAACGCGCCCCAATAGTAGGGCAGGTCTTTGCCGTCGTGGTCGGCTTTGACCTGCTCGCGCACTTCCAATTGGGCTTCTTTGAGAGCCTGATGAACTTCAACACCGACGAGCCACTTGCTGTAAAAACGTTGCATCAGGTCGAGCGTTTCCTTGTCAGGAACCGACCACAGGGTCATCAGAATCGACTGTGCACCAGCTTCCTGGAGTGCGCGGCGCAGGCCAAAAACGCCCTCGCCGTTCCTCACGTCGCCCTGGCCCGTGTTGCAGGCGCTGAGGACAATCAACTGGGTTCCGGTGAGATCAAGGTTCCCGGCCTCAAGGGCTGTGAGGATGCCGTTATCGAGACCCGGCGGAGAGGGATTTCCCGCGAGGGCACGATCGGCTCCGGCGAAATATAAGCCCGAACGCAGCATCGGGTCGCTGACAGCGGAAGGTCGCGCCTCACTTCGAACTGCGCGGGCATCGCCGGGCTGTTGAGCTTCAATCTGTTGGTCGGGAAGGAAGAACCCGTGTGTCGCGAGATGGATTACGCGCGGACTACTGGTGTGCTCAACGACCGTCTTGAGCGCCTCATCGCCCGTGTAAACGGCTGTTTTCCAGGCTTGCTTCTGCATCATGGCGGCGATGGCGCTAACCTCTGCGCCGGTGCCTGGAAGGCGCGGCAGCGTGGAGACACCGGGCTGTTCGTTGCCCCGATTCCCGGTCGGTAAAGCTAAATCGGTCTCTGCCGCGCGTTGCACGGGCAAGCCAAGCTTTCGTACGGCCGCTTGCTGTTTTTCGACGCTAAGGTCAAAGTCGGGATCCCCAACGAGCAGAGCGGTTGCTTCGAGACGTGAAGGTGAGGAAAGCAGGATGTCTTTCGTGCTGGAGAGAAGACGCAGATCATATTTCTCCATTTCCAGCTTCCCATCCGGCGCGGAAATGATCCCGAGTGGGATCTCGTTCAATGCGCCATCAGCCGCGATATCGATGCGCGTTATCCCGGCAAGACTCTTTTCCAGCGGCTTCCAGATCACCTGGTAGGCATCGGCACCGGGCAGCTTCGTTTCCGGCTCCGTCGACAACCCGCGGCTCTGCACGGATTGTTTGAATTGAACGAGCGCGCCGCTTTCAACCTGTTTGTCGTCGCCGAGAAAAATATATTGCGGATTGTCCCTGGTCTCATGCGTCACCACCAGCGCTACGTAGTAGGTGGCGCCTGTCCAGCGCTTGTCGATGTAATTGAAACGAGCAAACTCGACGGCAGCTTCGCCGGGCTTCAGCGCGTCACGTACCTGACGCCACGTAGCGCGCTCGAGCTTTTTATGCTCGGCAAAGGTAGTGGAGCGTGCGACGAGAGCTTTCTCCAGATTGTCTGCTTCCGTCTGGAGTTGGTCGATCTGACTGCGCCATTGCTCGCGATTCGCCGGTTTCACGTTGAGCAGCGCGGCAATCTGCGTACGTTTTTCTGTCAGTTGCGCAAGCAGCTTCTGAGACTCCGTGTCGCCTGAGGCCTCAATCATGCGGCGCATATTGGCGACGCTGCCTGCGACGAACCCCTTTTCCCAAAGCAGCAGGTTGTACATGGAACCGGCAAGTGCCGGGTCCTTTTCGTGGAAACGATGAATGAAGCTGAAATAAGCCGGGAAACTCCCGCTGACCTTCCCGAGGTAGCTTAGCCGGTCGCTCTCAGTCATGTATGTGAAGCTGTATTGAAACTGGTGGAAGATGTTGTCGAAGGTGCGGGCGTAAACAGGCTCGGCCTGCGCGTACTTGCCCTCCTCGTCGTACATCAGGGCCAGGTTTTGGAGCGCCATGCCGACGTCGGGACTGTCCGGGCCAAAAGCATCTTCGCGGATGCGAATCGCGCGCATGTGTAGCGGTTCAGCCGCGTCGTACTTGCCTTCTTCGCCGTACACCAGGCCGAGACCGTCGAGGTCTGACGCAACCTCGGGGTGATTGGAACCGAGGACTTTTTCGTCGATCGCCAGGGCCTGTTGATAAAAGGACTCCGCCTGGGGAAAGCTGCGTTCCGCCAGCAGGAAGTTCGCCACGCTCAAGTAGGTATTGGCGAGAGTGGGGTCATCCTTGCCGAGAGCTTTTACCTGGATACCAAGGGCGCGAAGGTAAAGCGGCTTTGCCGCATGCAAATTTCCTTCTATCTGATAGAGATTTCCGAGATTGACAAGCGCAACCGCGACGTCAGCATGATCGGGCCCAAGCGCCTTCTCGCGGATGGCCAAAGATTGCTTGAACAGTGTTTCAGCCTGGTCATATCTTCCCTCCAGCAGATTCAGGGAGGCAAGATTGTTGAGAGCATAGGCGGTGGACGCGCTTTCTGGGCCGTATGCCTTTTGGGTCATCTCGAGAGCACGCTGAAGAAGCGGTTCGGCAAGTGCATACCGTCCCGTCGTGATGTAGAGATTCGCAAGGTTATCCAGAACGGCAGCGGCGTTGTGGGGATCAACGGAAGGCGAGTTCTCATGGATTCTGATGACCCTCTGGTACAGCGCTTCCGCCTGAACATACTTTCCCTCGTGCATCGAAAGCACAGCAAGGTCGCCTAAGGTCGCGCCGAGACGCACGTCATCCGGGCCGAAGGCCTTCTCACGAATGGCGAGAGCCCGTTGATAAAGAGACTCCGCCTCAGCGTTCTTACCTTCGGTGGAATAAACGTCGGCAAGGTTATTCAGGGCCTGGGCAACATCGGGGTGATCTGGTCCGTCGGCTTTTTCGTAGAGAGCCAGCGCTCGCTGGTAAAGCGACTCCGATTCGGCATATTTGCCGAGTTTCAGGTAATCCAGCGCGAGGTCGCTGAGGTCGGTGGTCAGCCGGATGTCCTGCGCACCGAGTACCTTTTCAGCCATATCCAGCGCACGCTGGTGGAGGGGAGCTGCGAGAGCATATTTTTGGTCCTTAAGATACGCGTCTGCGAGACGATTGAGCGCGTTGGCAATCTCAGGATGGAGGGGTATGAGATTTTTCTCATAGATTGCGAGCGAGCGTTGATACAAAGGCTCCGCCTGGGCATACTTGCCTTCGTGCACGTAAACGTCGGCGAGACCGTTGAGAGCAGAAACGAGGTCTAGGCGGTCGGGGCCTAGCACCTTTTCGAAGATTACCTCGGCGCGGAAGAGCAGAGGCTCTGCCTGTGTATAACGGGCCTGGCGAACAAACATCGTGGCAAGACCGTTGAGGGCCAAGGCGACCTTGGGATTATCAGGACCGAGGGCTTTTTCATAGATACTGACGGTGCGCTGCAGCAGGGGTATGGCGTCAGACAACTTACCTTGCTGCGCATCGTTGAGGGCGAGATTGCTGAGGTCGGAGGCAAAGTCGGGGCTGTCCGGGCCGGCTGCTTTTTCGGCAATCTCCACGGCGCGCTGGAAGATGGGTTCCGCCTGCGGATATTTGCCCTGATAGTAATAGGTCAGGCCAAGCGTAGAAAGCGCGGAAGCAACCTGCGCACTCGCGGCGCCGTAGGTTGCCAGAGCCACCTTCAAAGCTTCAGTTGCGACGGGGACGGCATCTGCGGACTTCCCCTGGCGAACCAGCTGGGCTATTTGGCTGTTCAACTCTTGGAGCCGAGATTCCTGCGCGCACGAAGGAAATGGGGAGAGCAATGTCGCCAGGAGAAGTGTGGCGCAGGTGGCCCTGCCGCATGACCTGTTCACACGAAGCCTCCGTAGGAATGGGCCACGGATATCCGGCCGAGGGGAACGATGCGGGGAGTATAGCATTCATGCGGTTGGACATGGTTGTTCAAAGTGGCGGAGGAAAGCCGGAGTCCCCAAGTTAAGTTGTTGTCGATGATTTCGAATCGGGCAGCAAGCCTTAGCAGAACATCCAACTTTATCTATGCTTTGGTGCACTGATTCGGCCGATAATGTCTGGCGCGGGGCGACGGTGGCTTCGCGCCATTTGCCTTTCAGCCGATTACGTGCGTGAACGCGCGTGGTTTAGAGTGAGTGCATGAGTTTGTATTGTGCCGTCGGGGACGTAGACGTTGATCTGTCCCAGGCGCTGCTGACGGAACTCCTATCGCAAGCCCTGAATAAACTTGGGCAGCGGGGGCGTGTCCTCGCGGTACCGCCGGATATCACGCGGCTGCACTCACAGGCCGGCGTGCTGACGTGCGCGGCGCGGGAAATATTAGGCGAAGGGCTGAAGGCTGTTTTGCCGGCGATTGGAACGCATACGGCGATGACTCCGGCGCAAATGGATCTCATGTATCCGGGGATGCCGCACGATTTGTTCCACGTGCATAACTGGCGAACGGATGTGGAGACGCTGGGCGAGGTTCCGGCGGAGTTCATTCATCAGCAGTCGGAGGGAAAGCTGAATTTCGGGTGGCCGGCGCAGGTGAACAAACTGATCTCGCGCGGCGATTTCGATCTGGTCCTTTCGATCGGGCAGGTGGTGCCGCATGAAGTGATCGGGATGGCGAACTACAACAAGAACATCCTGGTGGGAACGGGAGGACGTCTGGGCATCAACCGCAGTCATTATCTCGGCGCAGTCTACGGGATGGAGCGCATCATGGGTCGCGCAGACACTCCCGTTCGTGCGGTGCTGAACTATGCGTCAGACAAGTTCCTTCGCGAGGTTCCGATTGTCTATGTGCAGACCGTGGTGGGGCGAAATGATGATGGCGGCCTGGCGGTGCGCGGGCTGTTTATCGGTGATGATGTCGAGTGCTTCCGTCGCGCGGCTGCGCTGAGCGTGAAGGTGAACTTCGAGATGGTGGAGAAGCCGATTGAGAAGGCCGTGGTGTTTCTCGATCCGCGAGAGTTTCACTCGACGTGGCTGGGAAACAAGGCGGTATATCGGACCCGGATGGCGCTGGCAGACAGCGCGGAATTGATTGTGTTGGCTCCGGCAGTCAGAGAATTCGGCGAGGACAAGACCATCGATGCGCTGATCCGGAAGTATGGATACCATGGCACGCCCGCCACGCTGAAGGCTGTCGAGGAGAATGAAGATCTGGCGGCAGAACTGGGCGCGGCGGCGCATCTGATCCATGCATCGTCAGAAGGACGGTTCAGGATTACATGGTGTCCGGGAGAACTGAGCCGTGAAGAGATCGAGGGCGTCGGCTTCAGTTATGGTGAGCTCAGTACGATGATGAAGCGCTACGATCCGGAGAAGTTATCCCACGGATGGAACAGTGTGGATGGGGAAGAGATTTTCTTCATTGCCAATCCGGGGCTGGGGTTGTGGGCGCATGCGTCGCGGCTGAAGTGATTGATTCTCAGTTGTCGTTCCGGAAGGCAATTCGGAGTTGTATCACACGATTTGTAATTCCCGCAGCAGAAACGCGTAGTCGAAGGCGATCTCCTTCAGGTAGTCGTAGCGGCCGCTGGCGCCACCGTGGCCGGCTTCCATGTTGGTGACAAGAAGGAGCGGGCTCGAGTCAGTCTTCAGCGTTCGCAGTTTAGCCACGTATTTTGCGGGTTCCCAATACATGACCTGGCTGTCGTTGAGCGAGGTTTTCACCAGCATGGCGGGATAGGCGACAGGCTTCAGGTTGTCGTAGGGCGAGTAGCTGAGCATGTACTTGAAGTACTGCTCCTCATTGGGGTCGCCCCACTCCTCATACTCGGGCACGGTCAGGGGGAGCGATGCATCGAGCATGGTGTTCATCACGTCGACGAAAGGGACGTGGGAGAGGACTACGCGGAAGAGATCGGGGCGGAGGTTGGTGACGGCGCCCATCAGCAATCCACCGGCTGAGCCGCCTTCGATTGCGACACGAGTTGGATCACCATACCCATTGGACGTTAAGTGCTCGACTGCGGCGTTGAAGTCGGTGAAGGTGTTGCGCTTGACGAGCATCTTGCCGGCATCGTGCCAAGGCTTGCCGAGATCGCCGCCGCCGCGAATATGCGCGTAGGCCATGACGATTCCGCGATCGAGCAGCGCAAGGCGGTTGGAGTTGAATCCGAGCGGCAGCGCGTAGCCGTACGAGCCGTAGCCGTACACGTAGAGCGCTGACTTGCTGTTCCTTTCGAATTGATCGCGGCGATAGACGAGCGAGATGGGAACCTGAACGCCGTCAGCGGCGGTGGCGTGAATGCGCTCGCTTGCATACAAGTTGCGGTCGAAGCCGCCGGGGACTTCCTGCTGTTTCAGGAGTCTGGATTCACGCGAGTCGATGTCGTATTCGAAGACCGAGCCGGGAGTGACAAGTGATTGGTAACCATAGCGGAAGAGCTTTGTTTCCCAGATGCGATTGATCCCGGATGAAGCGTTATACGCCGGCTCGGGGAAGGCGATTTCGCCGGCGGGATTGGCTTCGGCTGTTTCGTCCTGGAAGCGCCAGAGGCGCAGGCGCGGCAAGCCGTCCTCGCGTTCGCAGGCTACGAAGAAATCGGCGAAGAGGTCAACATCTTCGAGCATTACGGAATCGCGATGCGGAATGCGCTCGACCCAGTTGTCGCGCGCAGGTGCGTCGACCGGCGCGGTAACGAGCCGGAAGTTGCGGCCAAGATCGTTGGTGCGGATAAACCACTGCCCGTTACGATGATCGACGGCGTATTCGTGCTCGTCTTCGCGTGGGCTGATGACAGTGAGCTGGCTCGTGGGCTGGTCGGCAGGAAGGACAAGGCACTCGGTAGTGGTGTGACTGCCGGATTCGACAACGAGGTACTTTCCGTCGCGTGTCCGGCCGACGCCGATATTGAACCGCTCATCGTCGTCCTGGTAGACGAGGGCATCCTCACTGTGCGGCGTATTAAGCGTATGGCGGAAAAGCTGGAACTGGCGCTTCTGCTCCTCGTCCTCCACGGTATAGAAGAGAGTGCGATTGTCGGTGGTCCATGTGAGGGAACCGACGCGTTCGACTTCGCCGGTCAGGGTTTCGCCCGTTTCGAGATCCTTAATGTGCAGCGTGTACTGGCGGAAGCCGCTGAGGTCCGTGGTGTAGGCGAGCCAGCGGCCGTCATCGGAAATATCGTTGGCGCCAACGGAGAAGAAGGCGTGACCTTCGGCGAGCTGGTTGCCATCGAGGATGATCTCTTCGGGACCCTCGGGCGCAGCGTGGGATCCCCGCTTGCGGCAGAAGATGGAGTATTGTTTGCCTTCTTCCGTTCGCACGTAGTACCACCAATCACCTTCGCGATAAGGAGCCGACTCGTCGGTCTGCTTGATGTGGCCGAGCATCTCGTTGTAGAGCTCGTCGCGCAGCGGGGCGAGATCGGTGGTGAGCGCTTCGGCGTAGGTGTTTTCGGCGTTGAGATATTCGGTCACCTCGGGACTGTCTTTCTCGCGCAGCCATGCATAGTCGTCAGTGAGGGTAATGCCGTGGAGGATGGTTTCTTTGCGATCTTTGCGGGCGACAGGTGGTGCAGGGGTAGTGGCGAGCTCGGTCATAGCTGTTTTCAAGTGTAGAAGCAGAGAGTCAGGGGATCCAGAATCGTTCGCGTTCTGCGTTCATGTGTTGATGTACATCTATGTAAATAAACATGTTAATTACTGGCGATTACGGGATAATAGCATTGACTGGACACACCTCAAGCTCGCGATTCCGGATTATCCTCTCACGCGTCGGGGAGCGCTTCAGACTCGAGTGATTTGGAGACGCTCGGGTCTATTTGCCGTGCTTCTTTGCGGCCGACGCTATGGACGATTCGGCGGTCGCGAGATCCTGTGGATTCATCACGGGCCGGAATGAAACCTTGGCATTGAACGCCAGAAACCAGGGTTCGGCTATTGCAGGGATCTGAGAGCTGTCTTTCATGTCAAAGACGATGGAGCCGGATCGGTTGCCATTGTCGTCGGCGAAGAAGTAGGCGGCTTCAGGCTTGAGGTCGGCGAGAATGCCTTGGACGGTGGAGCCCAGGGTTCCTGCCTTGGCAGCGGCGTTTCCGGTTTCGACGGGAATGGATACGCGAAGCAACATGCGCATGAGTTTCTCTCCTTTTTCGGGGGAGGCTTATAAGTATCGGGCAGCGTTGTGCAGTGTCAAGCGTGATCAGCGGTAAATAAGTCGCGATCAGGTGATATAACGGGCACGACTGGACGAGGTGCAGGATGAATGTGAGCTTTGAGGGCAAGGTGGTGCTGGTGGCGGGTGGCACCGGGGGTTTGGGACGAGCCGTGAGCCTGGCGTTTCTGGCGGAGCGAGCGGAAGCGGCAGTTACATACCGCAACGACGCGGAGTTTGCGGCGTTGAAGAAGGCTGCGGGAACGGCGACGTCCCTGCTTGAGGGACATAGGGTCGACGTCACCGATGAAGCAGCTGTGGGTGAATTGGTGAACCAGGTGTTTAGTCGCTACGGTCGACTCGACGCGATGGTGAATACGGTGGGCGGTTATGCCGGCGGCATCAAGCTCTGGGAACTGGAAACAAAGACGCTGGAACTGATGCTTGCGCTCAATTTGCGCGCGGGCTATGCGCTGTCGCGAGCTGCGGTGGTTCCGATGCTGAAGCAGGGATTTGGCGCGATTGTGAATGTCGCGGCGAAAGCAGCGGTTGACCACGGTGGAGGCGCTGCGGCCTATGCGGCGTCGAAGGCTGCTGCAGTGGCGATGATGGACTCGCTGGCCGTCGATGTGAAGGGTACGGGCGTACGGGTTAATTCGATTCTGCCCAGCATTATCGACACCGAGGCGAATCGGAAGGCGATGCCGGGTGCGGATTTTGCTACCTGGCCCAAGCCTGAGGATATTGCGCGCGTGGTTCTGTTTCTGGCAAGCGATGAAGCCAAGGTGATTCACGGAGCGGCGATCCCGGTGTATGGACAGAGCTAAAGGGAGGGATTAGGGATTGGGGATTCGGGACCAGGGAGTAACAAACGGAACTCGCCGAGAGCACTGCCCAAAAGCGCTCGCCCAATTTGGAATGAGCGAGCGCCGCTTACAACTTCGAACTGAGAACCCAGAACTACGAACTATCAAGTACGAACTTCCAATTACGAACTTTTCTTCAGTGCACGCTTCAGCACCGTTTCCAGTGCCGCCTTGGTCTCCGCATACTCGGCGGGAGAAACTGCTCCCGTCAGTTTGTCGCTTTCGAGCGAGAATAACTCTTCCTTGAGCGCCGACAACAGCGCACCATTCTTCGCGGCTGGCGAGCTTGGGACGTGGGGTGCGTAGACAGGCGCCGAAGCGACTGCCGCGCCGGTTCCGGCAACAGCAACGGCGGGAGAACCGGCCGGTTTGCGCAGCAGAAACGCCGCTGCGGCTGCGAAGACGATCGCGAGTCCTCCGAGGA
>Ga0335072_10016245_pt1 | contig 10556 bp, 8 predicted proteins | sample Lox_Sample_21_FD_206725 | JGI IMG/M metagenome (GOLD analysis project Ga0335072, IMG submission 206725) | Soil microbial communities from Loxahatchee National Wildlife Refuge, Florida, United States - Lox_Sample_2.1 | ecosystem: Environmental > Terrestrial > Soil > Wetlands | place: USA: Florida... | reverse complement strand
CCGGGTCAGGTTGCCACGCTGATCCTGCCCGCGGACGTGACGTGGACGGACGGCGCTGAGCCGGCCGCTCCGGTGCCGGGCAGGGAACCTTCGCCGGTGCCGGACTCGGTGACGCGCGGCGTGGCCAGCCTGCTGCGCGGCGCGGAACCGGCGGTGATCCTGCTCGGTGGCGCCGGGCTGCGGCGTGGCGCACTCGAATCGGCAAGCCGCATCTCGGCGGCGACGGGAGCCGGGATGATCGCCGAGGGGTTCCCGGCGCGGCATGAGCGGGGGGCGGGCATCCCCGCCGTGCAACGGCTTGCCTACCTGGTGGAGGCGGCCTCAGCTCAGCTGGCCGGGACTGGGCACCTGATCCTGGCGGGAGCGGCTTCGCCGGTGTCGTTCTTCGCGTATCCCGGCAAGCCTGGCACGCCAGTGCCAGACGGGTGTCACGTGCATGTGCTGGCGGAGCCGGGCGACGACGTGTCCGGTGCGCTCGCGGCGCTCGCCGACCTTGTCGCGCCCGGTACCGCGGCGGTGGTCCAGCAGCCAGTGCGGCCCGGCCTGCCGGACGGCACGCTGACCGCTCAGTCAGCGGCCGAGGTGATCGGCGCGCTGCTGCCCGAGGGCGCCATCGTCTGCGACGAGTCGAACACTTCCGGGATCTTCCTGCCCGGCGCGACAGCTGGCGCGCCGCCGCATGACTGGCTCAGCCTGACCGGCGGTGCGATCGGCCTGGGGCTGCCGCTCGCGGCCGGCGCTGCGGTGGCCTGCCCGGACCGGCCAGTTCTCGCGCTAGAAGCCGACGGCAGCGCCATGTACACCGTGTCCGCGCTGTGGACCCATGCCCGCGAGCAACTCGACATCACCACGGTGATCTTCAGCAACCACGCGTACGCGATTCTCGCCATGGAGCTGCAGCGGACCGGAGCTCCGACGACTGGGGCAACGGCAAAGAGCCTGCTGGACTTGTCGCGCCCGGACATCGACTTCACCGCGCTGGCCACCGGAATGGGCGTGCCGGCCAGCCGGGCGACGACAGCCGCGGAGTTCGCTGCACAGCTGCGCAAAGCGCTTGCCGAACCCGGCCCGCACCTCATCGAGGCTGTCGTTCCGCCGCTGGGGTGAGCGCCGTCGCCCCCCTTGCGCAGGTCAGTGCTGCGCAGGTGAGTTCTGCGCCCATCCGGGCACAGTGGGGATCAGATGACAGACTCAAAGCCGCCGCAGGGCCCCGCCGAGCCGCAGCTGGACCCTGCCGAGCAGCCACTGCCAGCTGATTGGCTGGCCTGGGTGCGCAAGGCAGAGCAGCTGGCGACGAGCCACGTTCCGGGCCTGGTTGTCCCGGCATGGCTGCGCCCGACGCGCGGTGAGCGGCGCTGGCCGATAACCGTGAGCATTCTCGCCGCGATCGTGTTGCAGGTCCTGCTCCCGCCGCGGCTAACCGAGCCGCTGCCGCGATGGCTGATGCCGAGCCTGGAGGCTGCGCTGCTGATCGGCCTGACCATCAGCGATCCGCTGCGCGTCGAGCGCGGGGGCACTATGCGGCGCGCGGCGAGCATCGTGCTGATCTTGCTGCTGTCGGCAGCTAACGCGATCTCCGCAGTGCTGCTGATCCGCGCGATCCTGACCGGCAAAGCTGGCGCGGCCGCCGCACCGCTCTTCGCCTCCGGTGCGTCGATCTGGGGAACCAACGTCATCGCGTTCGGGCTGTGGTACTGGGAATTCGACCGCGGCGGGCCGATACAGCGCGTTGCGGGCGTCTCCCGGCACCCGGACCTGATGTTTCCCCAGATGGCATCGCCGCAGCTCGCGCCCCCGGACTGGGAACCGCATTTCGTCGACTATCTCTACTTGTCGTTCACCAATGCGACCGCCTTCAGCCCGACGGATGTGATGCCGCTAGCCCGCTGGGCGAAGCTGACCATGGCGGTCCAGTCTGCTGTGTCACTGGCGGTCGGCGCCCTGGTGATCGCCCGAGCCGTGAACATACTCAGGACCTAGACCCACGGGGGCTCCGCCCCCGTGCACCGCCGAAAACCTGGGAGAGCAGACGGCACCGGCACTGTCGGCCGCGGGCATTCCGGGTATTTCGCCAACCCTGCGGCCGTCCGTGCGGAGTTACTGCGGCTATAGCAGCAGTAACTGCACACAGATGATGGAAGGGCGCTCAAAGGAAATCGGCTCAACGCGCGGCGTTGCGGTCGCGTCAGTATGCTGAGTATTATGCCAAGCATGATGCTAGGCAGGGTGAAGTCGTGAGCGTCCCGCACGCGCTGCTGGCGCTGCTATCTGAGGGGCCGAAATACGGGCTGCAGCTTCGCGAGGAGTTCGAGGCCGGGACCGGCGAGGTGTGGCCGCTGAACGTCGGCCAGGTGTACAAGACGCTGGGCCGGCTGGAACGCGACGGGCTGGCGGAATCCGACGGCAACGGCCAGGACGGGCCGCAGAAGCGGTACCGGATCACGGCGGCCGGCCGGGAAGCGCTGGCCGTCTGGCTGCGCACGCCGCCCGACCTGACCTCCCCGCCCCGTGACGAGCTGGTGATGAAGGTGCTGGTGGCGGCTCGGGTGCCGGGCACCGACGCGCATGAGGTGATCCAGGCACACCGCCTGTACCTGCTCGAGCTGATGCAGCAGTGGACCCGGCTGAAGGAGGGCGAGGCCCGCGATGACCTGAGCCTGGCGCTGGTGGTCGACGCCGAGCTGTTCCGGCTGGACGCGGTGATCCGCTGGCTGGACGCCGCCGACGTTCGGCTGACGCGGGCGGCCGCTGAACCGCTCCGGTCCTCCACTGCCGCCGCTCCGGTACCGCAGCTTCGCCGGCTGGGGGCCAGGCGATGAGCGGGCCGGAACAAGGCGGCAACGGCCACAGCGCGGTGAACGTGCTGGAGCTGCGTGATGTGTCGAAGACCTACGGGCGGGAGCCGGACAAGGTCCGCGCGCTCGTCGGCGTGGACCTGTCGGTGCGCGCCGGGGAGATGCTGGCGGTGATGGGGCCGAGCGGGTCCGGCAAGTCCACGCTGCTGACCATAGCCGGAAGCCTGGAAGACCCCACAAGCGGCGAGGTGAGGGTCTGCGGCATGGCGCTCGCGGAAATGCCGGAGGACCGCAAGGCCCGGCTGCGGCGCCGGGTGATCGGGTACGTGTTCCAGGATTTCAACCTGCTGCCTGGGCTGACCGCTGCCGAGAACGCCGCCTTGCCCCTGGAACTGGACGGCGTCGCGGTGCCGAAGGCGCGCGCGGCCGGGCTGGCCGCGCTTGAGGCACTGGGCGTGGCCGGCCGGGCGAGCCGGTTCCCCGATCAGCTGTCCGGCGGCGAGCGGCAGCGAGTGGCGATCGCCCGCGCGGTGGTGGGAGACCGCCGCCTGCTGCTGGCCGACGAGCCATCAGGTGCCCTGGACTCGGTGAACGCCGCTGACGTGATGCGGCTTCTGCACGAGGCGTGTCAGCGAGGCGTCGCAGCCGTGGTGGTGACCCACGACGCGCAGCTAGCCGCCTGGGCCGACCGGGTAGTGCTCTTGCGGGATGGGCGGTTGACCGGCCAGACCGCGCGTCCGCCGGGCCCCGAATCCCTCCTCATGCGCAGGGAAGTCCGGTGAGCATCATGCCGGAGGCGCGCAGATGAGTGTCGTGCCGGAGGCGCGCAGATGAGCACTGTCCTGAGCGACCCGCCCGACCTGGCAGGCGCAGGCGGCGGCATCGTCGCCCGTCGTGCGGTGTTTCGCTGGGGATGGCGGCTGTTCCGCCGCGAATGGCGCCAGCAGCTGCTCGTGCTCGGCCTGCTCACCGTGGCGGTCGCGGCAACGATCTGGGGCGCTGGTGTGGTCACGAACGCCGGGCTCGGCAACCCCAACTGGACCACGTACGGCACCGCCGCTGCGCGGGCCAAGCTGCCCGGCAGCGACCCGCACCTGGCTGCCGACATCGCCAGCATCCAGCGCCGATGGGGCCCGGCGGATGTCATCGAGACTGCGACAATCGCGACCGGCATTACCCAAACCGTGCAGCTGCGCGCTGAGAAGGCGCACGGGCACTTCAACGCTCCGCTGCTCAGCCTAGTCAGCGGGGCATACCCGGCCGGGCCCGGACAGGTCGCGCTAACCAGCCAGGTGGCGGCCCTGTACGGCGCGCACGTCGGCGGCAGCTGGCGGGCCGCCGGGACGACCTGGCGGGTGACTGGCATCGTGCAGGACCCGAGCAATCTGTCGGACGAGTTCGCCCTCGTCGCCCCAGGCCAGGTCAGGCATCCGAGCCAGGTGGTCATGCTGCTCGGCCCGGCCGCGGCGAGCCTGGCGGCCGCCGACGGCGACGTGACGCTACCCGGCGTGCCAGCCGCGGCGCTGTTCGTTCCCACTGGGGTGGCGGGCGGATTCTCGCAGGCGATCCTCATCCTCGTGGTGGAGTTGCTCGGCCTGGCGTTCATCGGCCTGCTGTCGGTAGCCAGTTTCTCCGTGCTGGCCCAGCGCAGGCTCCGCGCCCTTGGCATGCTCAGCGCGGTTGGCGCGACCGAACGCAACCTACGGCTGGTCATGGTCGTCAACGGCCTGGTGGTCGGCGTGGTCGGCGCGCTGGCCGGGGTGGCGCTTGGTCTCGCGGCCTGGTTCGCCTACGCGCCGACGCTGCAGCGAGATGCGGGGCATGTGGTGGACCCGGACAGCCTGCCCTGGTGGGCGATCGCAATCGCGGGCGTGTTCGCGATCGTCACGGCGGTGCTTGCGTCCCGCAACCCGGCTAAGGCGATGGCCGCGGTCCCGGTAGTGGCCGCGCTGTCCGGCCGCCCCGCGCCGCCGAAGGCCGTGCACCGCTCCGCCGTGCCTGGTGTCATCGCACTCGCGGGCGGCCTGGCCTTCCTGGCATTCGCCGGCGGCCAAGCCGGGCCGCCTGGCGGCGGTGGCGGTCCTGGCGGAGGCGGTGGTCCCGGAAGTGCGCTGCCCCTGCTTATCGGACTCATTGGCGTGATCGTCGGCCTCTTCCTGCTGGCCCCGCTGGGCATCAGCGTGCTGACAGCTGGTGCCGGACCGCGGCTGCCAGTCGCCATCCGGATCGCGCTGCGTGACCTGGTCCGCTACCGGGCACGGTCCGGCGCCGCGCTGGCTGCCGTCACGTTCGCTATGTTCCTGGCCACGGCGATCTGCCTCGTCGGCAGCGAGCGGTCCGACAATCCGCTCAGGCCGTCCGGCCCCAACCTGTCCAGCAGCCAGCTCGTCGTTACCGCCGGGCGGAGCCCGGCCCCCGGCATGATGATGCCGCTGACCGGTGGCCAGGAGGCCAGCCTGGGGAGGCGGCTCGATGGGCTCGCCGCCGGCCTGCACGCGGGGTCCGCCGTGGCACTGGAGTCCGCCGGCGGGCTGTGGCAGGCGGGCACGCCACCCAACAGCAATTTCACCGATTCCGTGTATGTGGCCACGCCGCAACTGCTCGCCACCTACGGGATCAAGGCCAGCCAGATCGCTCCCGGCACCGACGTCCTCACCTCGCGGCCTGGGCTAGCCGGCCTGCCGCACATGCAGTTGTCCTGGTCCGACGGAGGCGAGTCCGACCAGAGCGGACCAGGGGCTGGTCCGCCCTGCATGCCGAGCCACTGCCTGGTCAGCCCCGCGATCGAGACGATCAGCAGCCTGCCCAGCGGCACCTCTGCGCCTAGCACGCTGATCACCGAGTACGCCGTCAGCAAGTACCACATGCAGGAGCGCCTGTCCGGATGGCTGATCCAGGCACCTGCCCCGCTCACCGCCACGCAGATCAGGGCCGCACGGCACATCACTCTCGGCTACGAGGCCCCGCTCGAGATCGCCTCCGGCGGGGCGAATTTCGGCGAGATCGCCGACGTCGGTATCGCGATCGGCATCCTGATCGCGCTCGGTGTGCTGGCCGCAACCGTCGGCCTGATCCGCAGCGAGACCGCGCGTGACCTCCGCACGCTCACCGCGACCGGGGCCAGCGCCAACGTGCGCCGGACGATCACGGCGGCGACAGCGGCCGCGCTGGGGATTCTCGGCGCCGTACTCGGCCTGGCTTTCGCGTTGGTCGCCGGGCTGGTCTGGGCACACGCCAGCCTGCCCGCGATGTTCGGCGACGTGCCGGTGGCCAACGTGCTGATCCTGCTGCTCGGGCTCCCGCTTCTCGCCGCTGCCGGCGGCTGGCTATTCGCCGGACGGAAGCCGCATGCGGTTGCCAGGCAGCCAATTGAATAACCCCACGCGCGGGGGCGGAGCCCCCGCGCGTGGGGTTTCTAGGGTTGGGCGGGTGTTACTGGCCGTGCCACTCGTCGTCGTGCCAGTGGCTGTGCGGGCCCGACTGCGAGTTGGACTGCCAGAAGCGCCGCGCGCGGCGGCGGAACCTGGCGACCGTGAAGAAGCCCGCGACCGCGGCCACCAGGACGATCACCAGGAAGATCTTCAGGAACGCGAAGATCACGAATCCGGCCCCGTGGAAGAACAGCAGCGCAAAGAGCAGGATCAGGGCCAGCGGCAGCAGTCGCGGTCCGCGCCGGTAGCCATAGCCCGGGCGGCCAGCAAAGCGCGGCGGCACCTGCCCTGCATGCGGGCCAGCCGGGCCAGCCGGGGCTGGCTCGGGCAGGTCGGCCATGACGGCGCGCAGTTCGCCCGTGGTCTTGGCGCTGAGGGCGGCCGCAAGCCGCTCATCCAGCTCCTCGGAGGTCAGCCGGCCATCGGCGAAATGCTCCCGCAGCCGCTCGGCGACCCGCTCGCGGTCGGCGTCTGAGACCCTCATGTACTCGTTCACTGCCCTGCCCCGTTTCCCCTAGTTGTCCTGTTCGTCATCGTCATCGTTGTCCTCGCTCGGGTCGCCCGCAAGGATCCGATAGAGGTCACGCCTGGTCTGCTCGAGCAGGCGCTCGGCTGCCCGGACCTGCTCCGGCGTCCCGGCGTGGGCTAGCTGCACGATCCCGCTGCCCAGCCGTGCCGCCTCGGCGAACAAGCCGGGGAGCTGCCAGGACTCCTGCTGCTGCGTCGACTCCCAGGCGCCGCGCGCCTTCTCCGGATTCGCCGACACGTACGCCCGGCCCGCGTCCGTCAGGCTGTACGTGCGCCGCCCCTCGGACTTCTCGTCGGTAACCAGCCCCTCGTCGGCTAGCTGAGCGAGGGCCGGGTAGACCGCGCCCGGGCTCGGCCGCCAGGCACCCTCGCTGCGCTGCTCTATCTCCGACATTATCTGGTACCCGTTGCGCGGGCCTTCTTGCAGCAACGCGAGGATCGCAGCGCGAACGTCACCGCGACTGGCCTTTGGCGGGGGCGGCGCGCTCGGCGGGCCCGGCCACCACGCGGTCCGGCGCTGTCCGGCGAAGCCGCCGCCCCAGTGCCCCGGGCCAGGTCGTCCGCCGAAGTCCCTGGCCCACGGGCCGCCCTCGGGGCGGCTGCTCGCATTGGCCCGGATACCGCCGCGGACCCTGCTCAGGACGTCGTTTACGTACTGGAATGCCTCGACCAGGCCGGCGTCGAGGTCGCATGCCCCGAAGGCTGCTCCCGCGGTCATCTGCATCCGCCAATCTCTCGCGATACGATCACGATATATCGACAGCTTACGTCCGGCCCGACGTCAAGACAAGTCATAACTCGACAACGTCCCTGCGGCATCGGAAGTGGCGAGACGGGCGAGATTCGTGGAGGCGGCGGACTCGGGACCGGCGCTGTTCGGCGCCCCTGGCAGGGCCGGTTCCCTGCCCTCGCGTGGCTGTGGTTCCAGCCGCCAGGTGCGGACGGCCATGTACCCCAGGAACGCAAGGCCGGCGATCATGAAGCAGTTCGCCGTCAGGGTTGTCAGCCCGTGGAAGCCAGTCTGGCTCGACGTCCACGTCCAGGGCGTCCACCACATCGGGGCGAGCACGAAGAGCAGGTAACCGCACGCTGCGGCGACCCAGCTGCCGGTGCCGCCCCGCAGCAGCACGAGCAGCGCCGGCATGATCCAGACCCAGTGATGGGTCCACGAGATCGGACTTACCAGCAGGCCGGTCGTACCCGTGACGGCCGCCGCGCCGAGCCAGTCGCCGCGCCGCGCGAGCGTAGCGGCGACGGCCAGCCCCAGCGCGCCGATCAGGACCGGGATCGCCAGGTACCACGCTCCGACGTGGCTCGCTCCGCCCAGGATTCTGACGGCGGCCGCATACGGCGACTGGTTGCTGATGTAGCCGGGGTTGACGCGGGCGGTGTCGTAGAACAGCCGCGTCCAGTACACCCGCGACGCGCTCGGATCGACCAGATAGCCGAGCACGGCGCAGCCGGCGAACGTCCCCGCCGCGAGCACCGCGCACCTCGTCCGCCTGGTCAGCAGGAACAGCACGATGAAGATGCCCGGAGTCAGCTTGATCGCGGCGGCGACGCCGACACCGAGGCCCGCGGACCGGCTCTCGCCGGCGCGCCAGATGTCGGTCATCACCAGCGCCAGCAGGATGAGGTTGACCTGTCCCAGGTACAGGGTGTGGTACACGGGTTCCAGCAGGAAGCTGGCGCCGGTCACGGCAGCCACCATGGCGCCTGACGGCTGCCAGCCGGCCAGCTTCAGGGCGAGCACGCACGACCAGGCGAGTGCTGCGACCGACGTTAGCTCCCAGGCCACGCCGACCACGAGCGGTGGCAGCGCGGCGAGCGGGGTAAACACCGCTGCCGCGAACGGCGGATAGGTGAACCAGTTCGCGCGTGGCGCGACCAGGTACAAGCGCATGCCATGGGTCACGGCGCTGCCGCCCCATAGATAGATGCTGAGGTCGAACTGCCGGTATGCGATCGCGAACCCGATGACGACGCCGAGTTCGGCCAGCAGGCAGCCGTACGCGACGACTCGCGCCCGCCGTCCGCGCAGTACGCTCCACGGGCCTTCTGCCGCTCCGGGCACGCGAGCAGGCGGGGCGGCGACCGCGGAGTTCATGGTCCTACCCTGCCGGCCCAGGGCCGCGGGACGCATCGGGATTATCCCGGAGCCGACCCCGAAATGGCCGGTCGGATCACGGACGCCCGGAGCGCCTTTTACGACATCACTCACGCTAAGTCGTATCCCTGTTACTCTCAGTTCTCAGCGTTTGGGGGGCGCAACTGCGCAACGCGGCCTGGGGGTGCTTGTGACGGGGTGGTTGCTCAAGGGGGAGCCGACGGCAGATGACCTGTCGGCCGGGGCGGCGCGGCGGGTATCCGATGTTGCTGCCTACCGCGAGGCGGTTGCTGACCTGCTGGCGGAATTAGCTGGTCCGCGTGGAACGAGCCCGCGTGCGGCCGCAGCCGAGCGGGTCCTCACCCGGCGGTTGTCCGAGCCGGAGTTCACGATGATCTTCTCGGCGACTCCGGCCGGGCCGGACGCCGCGGCACGGCGAGTGCTGCGTGAGGTCAGGTCTTACCACCACAGCTCTCGCAGCTCTGCGACAAACCTCACCGCGATGATCCGGATAGCGCTGCTCTCGCAGATCGATGTGCTGTGGTGGGGTCACCTGTCGGCCTATCAGGCGGACTCGGATGTGCGGGCTGCCACTGACCTGCTCGACCTTGACGCGCTCCGACGCGATGGCAAGCTGCTCTTCCGGTACCGGCGGCAGGCCGCCACGCTGATCGCCAGGGCAGCCCGGTCAGCCGAGCGCAAGGCCGCGCCCGGCCACGTCCCCCGAACGGCAGGCCTGCGCTTCGCGTGTGCACGAGCGCCTCTGGTCGTCGTGCTCAACCAGATAGCTGCCGACTTCGCTGGCCTTGCGCCGGCCGGCACGCCGCAGCTCTGGGTCACCAGTCTCACCCGCAGCGTCACCCATCAGCTCCATCTTCGTGACCTCGGCTACGCGGCGCTGCTGCCGAGCGCGCACTGCGTCGGGTTTGCGGCCGACATCGAGATGACCTGGTTCCGCCAGTTCGAGGCCGACGAGGCTCTGCAACAGGTGCTGCTCGAGCGGCAGCGCGAGGGAGAGATCAATGTCATCGACGAGGGCCAGGCCTGGCACGTCTGTATCCGGCCTGGCGCCGGGCGCGCCCTGAGCCTGATCCCCGACCAGCAGAAGGGCGGCTGAGGCGAGTGTGCGGTATCGCGCTGATCACCGGGTCCGGTGCCGACGAGGACCTGTTCCGCGAGATGTTGTCCGCTCTGGAACCGCGCGGGGAGACCGAGCAGATCGTCCGCGACGATCACCTGCTGGCGGGCGTCCGGCGGCTGAAGATCATAGACCGGGAACGGGCAGTGCAGCCCTGGCTGTCTACCGACGGCCACTGGCTCCTGTGCTTCAACGGCGAGATCTTCAACTACCGGCAGCTTCGCGAGGAACTGGCTCGTCTCGGGCGGCAGTTCCGCACGCAGAGCGACACCGAGGTGGCAGCTGAAGCGTTCGCCGAGTGGGGCGAGCAGGCGGTCGGCAAGTTCCGCGGGGAGTTCGCGCTCGCGATCTCCGACCGGGATACCGGCCGTACCTACCTGGCACGCGACCCGGTTGGCGTCAAGCCGCTGTACTGGTCGTGCCGCCATGGTCGGCTGTACCTGGCCTCGGAGGTGAAGGCGCTGACACCGGTGGGCGCTGCCATATCGGAGGTGCCGCCAGGACAGCACGGCTGGGCCGAGCCGACGGGCGAGCCACCTGCACTGGCGCCGTACCTG
>Ga0335072_10016244_pt1 | contig 10557 bp, 8 predicted proteins | sample Lox_Sample_21_FD_206725 | JGI IMG/M metagenome (GOLD analysis project Ga0335072, IMG submission 206725) | Soil microbial communities from Loxahatchee National Wildlife Refuge, Florida, United States - Lox_Sample_2.1 | ecosystem: Environmental > Terrestrial > Soil > Wetlands | place: USA: Florida... | reverse complement strand
GAGAGCGCCCCGTTGAGCGCCTCCGCGACCTGCTCGCGATTCATGAGCAGCACGCGCTCCTCGGCGAGCTTCGCCTCCTCGCCCGGCTCGGGCGCCAGGCGCTCGAGCTCGGCCGCCGCGTGGCGCAGGAATTCCTCGTCGCGCCGGGCGGCCGCGAGCTCGGCCTCGAAACGCGCTTGCGCCGCCTCCGCCTCGCGCCATGCGGCGTGCGCGGCGCGGCAGCGCGCGACCAGCGTCTCGTGGGCGCCGAAGGCGTCCAAAGCGGTGCGATGGGTCGTGGGATCGAGCAAGCCGTGCTGGTCGAGCTGGCCCTGAATCTCGACCAGGCTCTCGCCGAGGGCGCGCAGGAATCCGACGCTCACCGGCTGGTCGTTGACGAAGGCGCGGCTCCTGCCGTCGGCCGATAGCACGCGGCGCAGCATGAGGGGCTCGTCCGCCCCCAACCCCTGCTCGGCAAGAAGCGCCCAGGCCGGATGGTCGCGCGCAAGCTCGAAGGTCGCGGCAACGCTCGCCTGCTGAGCCCCGTGGCGCACCAGGCCCGCCTCGGCGCGTACGCCGAGCGCCAAGCCGAGCGCATCGAGCAGGATCGATTTCCCGGCCCCGGTCTCGCCCGTGAGCACGCCCAGGCCCGCGTGGAAGGCGAGGTCGAGCCGGTCGATCAGCACCACGTCGCGGATCGAGAGGGCCGCGAGCATGCGCTAGAAGACGTCGATCGCGTTCCAGGCCCGGCCGAGGATGGATTGGTCGGCCTTTTTGCCGGTGCCGGGATTGAGCTTGACGTTCGCGACCAGCTGATAGCCCTCGCGGTACCAGGAGCTGTTGGGATAATTGTAGCCGAGCACGGCGGCGGTGCGGCGCGCCTCGTCGACGATGCCGAGCGCCATGTAGCACTCGATCAGGCGGTAGAGCGCCTCGGGCACCTGGGTCGTGGTCTGGTACTTGTCGACCACGGTCTTGAAGCGGTTGATCGCCGCGAGATACTGGCCGCGATCCTCGTAGAAGCGGCCGACCTCCATCTCCTTGCCGGCGAGGTGGTCCTTGACCAGGTCGAGCTTCTTGCGCCCGTCGCGCGCGTAGGGCGTGTCGGGGTAGCGCCGGATCAGCTCCTGGAAGGACGACAAGGCCTTCTCCGAGGCGGACTGGTCGCGCTCGACGTCGGTCACCTGCTCGTAATAGCAGAGCGCCTTCAAATAATAGGCGTAGGCGATGTCGCGATTGCCCGGGTGGAGCTGGATGAAGCGGTCGAGGTCGTTGATCGCGTCGTCGTAGCTGTCGTTCTGGTAGAGCGAATAGGCCGCCATGAGCTGCGCCTTGGTCGCCCACATCGAGTAGGGATGCTCGCGCTCGACCTCGTCGAACGACTTGGCGGCATCCTGGTAGCGCTCCTCGGCGAGCGCGTTCATGCCGTCATTGTAGAGCGTGTTGACCGGCTTGTCGGTGTACTCGTCCTTGTTCTTGTCCTTGTCGTCGTCGCCGCAGCCGGAAAGCGCCAGCACGCCCACGAGCGCCACCGCCGCGACGAGCGTGCCGAGTCGCATTCTGCGCCAGAAATCGGTCATGAGGTCCTTCAATGCATCCGGCGTCCGCGCCGGTATCCATGGCCGGGACGCGTTCCCAGAAGCCGGCCGCCGCCGACCTTTTTAACGCAATGGACGCCGGATTCCCATAGGCTCGCTGCGGAGCCGAACGCGGGGCGCCGGGCGGGAATAGCGCTTCAGAATCGGGGATTTGGGCTCAGGCGGAGGCGGCGAGACGCGGGCCGCGCTCCTCATCCTCGCGCCCCACCTCGAGGCCCACGTAGCGCCAGGCGGCCGAATCCGCGAACAGCGCCCGGAGCAGACGGTTATGCACCTCGTGGCCCGAGCGGAAGCCGTGGAAATGGCCGAGGATCGAGGCGCCGGCGAGGGTCAGGTCGCCCACCGCATCGAGCACCTTGTGGCGCACGAACTCGTCCTCGTAGCGCAGCCCCTCGGGATTGACGACGCGCTCGCCGTCGACCACGACCGCGTTGTCGAGCGAGCCGCCCAAGGCCAGGCCCGCCGCGCGCAAGCGCTCGACATCGTCCGCCATGCCGAAGGTGCGCGCGCGCGCGATCTCGCTCTTGAAGGCGCCGTTCTCGAGCGAGACGAAATATTCCTGGCGCGCGATCGCGGCCGCCTCGAAATCGATCTCGAAGCTCACCGAAAAGCCGCTCGAGGGGGCGAGCGATGCGCCCACCCGGTGGTCGCCGACCGAGACGTGCTTCAGGATCTGGATCGCGCGCTTCTCGGCGCGCGGCTGCGCCACCACGCCGGCGCAATCGATCAGGAACACGAACGGGGCGGCGCTGCCGTCCATCGCCGGCACTTCCGGCCCGTTGAGCTCGATCGCGACATTGTCCAAATGGCAGCCCGCGATCGCGGCGAGCAGATGCTCGACCGTCGCGACCGTGGCGAGCTTGCCGTGCGTCTTGTGGCCGAGCGTCGTGCAGAGGCGCGTGTCGACCACGTTGCGCCAATCGGCGACGATCTCGGCGCCGCCGCCCGCGAGGTCGGTGCGACGGAACACAATTCCCGTGTCGGGAGCGGCGGGCAGAAGGGTCATGGTGACCTTCTGGCCGGTATGGAGGCCGATGCCTGAGCAGCCGATCGGCGATTTCAGTGTGCGCTGGAGAATCGTCCCAACTCCCCTCAAGCCATGTCTCTAGTCCGCCCGACTAGGCGACGCTTCCCCACGAGCACGCCTGGCTGACCCAGGTCTTTCGGGCAGGGCGCCCGAGTGCTCCGAAGCCTGTTTAACAACGGGCTCCGGAGCACTCAAATCACCTTTTGTTACGGTTTGTTACGGAAAAACCTTCGGTCCGTCAGGGCGTTAGCCTTCCCTAATTGGCCTGGCGGCGGAGGAACGCCGGGATTTCCAGCACGTCGTCCTCGCCCTTGGCCAGGGCCGGACGATCGGCCGGGTCGAGGCCGCCCAGGCGCTGCTGCACCGGGGCGATCGGCTCGGGGGCGATCTCGACGGGCTTGCGGGCGCCGCCGGTCACCTTCTTGAACAAGCCGGCCATGCCGCCGCGCGGCATTCTGGGCGTCTCGGCGACCGGCTCGGCCGGGGCCGCGGCGCCGTTGGCCATCGCGGCCGCGGCGTAAGGATCGGCGACCGCGGGCGCGGGTGCCGCCGCCGTGGGAGCGGGCGTCTCGGGCTCGGCCGGGCGCGGCGCCATGAAGAACGGCTCCGCGTGGGTCGGCTCGGGCACGGGTGCGCGCGTCGGCGTCGCGATCGAGGGCATGGCCGCCGCGACCGCGCGCGCGATCGGCGTCGGCGTACGCGCCGGCATCGGCTGAGCAGCCGCCCTGACCGGCATCGGCGCGGGTGCCGCCGCGGACGCCGGCATGGGAGCCGGCATGGGAGCCGGCGCCGGCTGAGGTGCCGGTGCCGCCGCGGCGGGTGCTGCCATCGGCGCGGGCGCCGGGGCTGCGGGCGTCACGAGACGCGGCGCCGGACGCTCGGCCACGAGAACGGGCCGGGTGAGCGGCTTCGTCTGGTGCATGAGCGCGCTGTCGATCCCGGTCGCCACCACCGAGATACGCACCTTGCCCTGGAGCGCCTCGTCGAAGGTCGAGCCGAAGATGATGTTGGCCTCGGGGTCGACCTCGTCGCGGATGCGGTTGGCCGCCTCGTCGACTTCGAACAAGGTCATGTCCATCCCGCCCGTGATGTTGATGAGGACGCCTTTGGCCCCCTTCATCGACACGTCGTCGAGCAGCGGGTTGGAGATCGCGGCCTCGGCGGCGTCGAGCGCGCGGCGCTCGCCGCTCGCCTCGCCGGTGCCCATCATGGCCTTGCCCATCTCGCTCATGACCGCGCGGATGTCCGCGAAGTCGAGGTTGATGAGGCCCGGCATCACCATGAGGTCGGTGACGCCGCGCACGCCCGAGTAGAGCACGTCGTCGGCCATCTTGAAGGCGTCGGCGAAGGTGGTCTTCTCGTTCGCGACCCGGAACAGGTTCTGGTTCGGGATGATGATCAGCGTGTCGACGTATTGCTGCAGCTCCTCGATGCCCGACTCCGCGATCTTCATGCGGTGCTGGCCCTCGAAGTGGAACGGCTTGGTGACGACGCCGACCGTGAGGATGCCGCGCTCGCGCGCCGTGCGCGCGATCACGGGAGCGCCACCCGTGCCGGTGCCGCCGCCCATGCCGGCGGTGACGAAGGCCATGTGCGCACCCTCGAGATAGTCGAGAATCTCCTCGAGGCCCTCCTCGGCCGCCGCGCGCCCGATGTCGGGACGCGAGCCCGCACCCAGGCCCTGGGTCACGTTGAGCCCGAGCTGGATGCGCCGATCCGCCTTCGACATGGTGAGCGACTGGGCGTCGGTGTTGCAGGCGAGGAATTCGACGCCTTCGAGGTTGGCGGCGATCATGTTGTTGACCGCGTTGCCGCCGGCGCCGCCGACGCCGACGACGACGATGCGGGGCTTCAATTCCCGCGTCGTTTCTGGGACGTGTAGGTTGATGGTCATTGGGTCCTCCGGTTTCCTTTCCGTAACGTTGCAGTCTCCGTAACAGCCGCCGATGATCGAGCCCGGGCCGCAACCTGGGCTCCGGCCGCGGCGGCGCGGCCGGAATTCGCTACAAGTTCTCGCGCAGCCAGCTCCCGAGGCGGCCGAACATGCCGGCCTCCTCGCCCTCGCCCCGGCGCGCGCGCGACGGCGCGTCGGAGTAGCGCGTGACCGCGTAATGCAGGAGCCCCGCGCAGGTGGCGAAGGCCGGGCCCGCGGTCGCGTCCGCGAGGCCGCCGAGCCGCAAGGGCCGGCCCATGCGCACCTGCTTGTCGAGGATGAGGGCGGCGAGCTCGCGCACGCCCTGGAGCTGGCTCGCCCCACCTGTGAGCACGACGCGCCGGCCCGCGACCTTGTCGAGGCCGCTCGCCTCGAGGCGCGAGCGCGCGAGCTCGAAGGTCTCCTCGAGGCGCGGCTGGATGATCCCGACCAGGATCGATTTCGGCACGTGGTTGGGGATCGCGTGCTCGTCCTCGCCCACTTGGGGCACGTCGATGACCTCGTGCTCGTCGGCCGAGGTCGCGAGCGTCGAGCCGTAGAGCGTCTTCATGCGCTCGGCGTGCACGAGCGGCGTCGAGAGGCCGCGCGCGATGTCGCTGGTGACGTGCTGGCCGCCGATCGGGATGCACTCGGTGTAGATCACCTCGCCGTCGAGGAACACCGCGATCGAGGTGACGCCGCCGCCCATGTCGATGCAGGTGACGCCGAGGTCCATCTCGTCCTCGACGAGCGTCGAGAGGGCCGCCGCGTAGGGCGAGACGACGAGCGCCTGGAGCTCGAGATGGCCGCGCGCGACGCAGGTCTTGAGGTTGCGCACCGGGCCGGCGGAGGCGCTCACCACGTGCATATTCACGCCCAGGCGCTCGCCATACATGCCGCGCGGGTCGCGGATGCCGCGGCTGCCGTCGATCGTGTAGTTGACCGGGATCGAGTGGATGATCTCGCGGTCGCTCGCCTCGTGATAGAGCATGCCCTGGCCGAGCACGCGCCGGAGGTCGCTGTCGCCCACCTCGTGGCCGGCGATCGAGACCTCGATCGCGACCGTCTGCGAGCTCGGCGCGCCGCAGGTGAGATTGACGAACGCCTCGCGGATGGTCTCGCCCGCCATTTGCTCGGCCGCGTGGACGGCACCGCGGATCGATTCCTCGGCGAGGTCCATGTCGACCACGGCACCCGCGCGCAGCCCGCGCGCCTTCTGGTGGCCGATGCCGACGACGCGGATGTTCCCCGCACTCTCGACCTGGGCGATGAAGCAGCACACCTTGGTCGTGCCGATGTCGAGGGCGGCGATGAGCCCGGTCTTCGGTTTTGGCGATCCTCTCTTCACGTCACTCCGCTCCCCTTCCGATGGTTGAGCCCATGGCCCGCGCCCTCACGTGCTCTTGCCCGGCTTCGACGCCGCCGTCGCAGCACCCGGCGCCAGGCGCACGATGAGCCGGTCGGGGAGCCGCATGTCGATCATCACGATGTCGCGCTCGAGCAATCGATCCTTCGCCTCGTATTCGACCAGCCGCGCGAGCGCCGCCTCGGGGGCGGTCTCGGGGAGGCGCACGTCGATGCCGTCCTGGAAGTGGAGGTTCCAGCGCCGGTTCGAGACCCACACCGCCGCGTCGACGCGGCGCGCGAGGCTCGGCACCTCGGCGAGCATGGCGAGGAGCGCGGGGGCGGCCTTGTTCGCCCCCGGCCCGACCACCATCGGAAGCTTCGCGTAGCGGCGCACGTCGGCGCCCGGAATCGCGGTGCCGCTTGTGTCGATGAGGACGATCTTGCCGCCCGACTGCCAGAGGGCGAGCGGGACGCGCTCGTCGATATGCACGAACAGAAGATGGGGCCAGCGCCGCTCGATCGACGCGGTGCGCACCCAGGGCAGGGCCTCGAGGCGCGCGCAGGCGGCGTCGAGATCGACGCCGAGGAGTGGCGTGCCGCGCTTCACGCCAAGGGCTGCGAGGAGCGCAGGCTCCGGCGTCTCGTAGCGGCCCTCGACGGTCACGTCCTCGACCTTGAGGCCGAGCCGCGCCGAGGCGTCGAGGGTCGCGGTGACGCTGGTGCGATAGGCATCGAGGACGGCGCCGCTCTTCCAGAGCCAGGCCCCGCCGCCGATCAGCGCCAGGAGGGCTATGAGCGCAGCCCCGCGGCCGGCATAACGGAGTGCCCGCGGATGGAGCCGGCGCCAACGCGGCTTCGCTGTGGGGAGCGGGGCGGCCACGGCGCGTCTCATGACGTGCCTCCCACGGCGCGCGGCCCGCGCTCGAGGGGTACGCCGATAATGCGGATTTCCCACCGCAGCTCGACGCCGCTCGAAGCATGAACGCGGCGCCGGATCTCCTCGCCGAGCTGCTCGATGTCGGCGGCGGTGGCACTCCCGGTGTTGATGAGGAAGTTGCAATGCTTCTCCGACACCATGGCGCCGCCGCGCACGAGGCCGCGGCAGCCCGCCTGGTCGATGAGCTCCCAGGCGCGCTTTCCGCCCGAAACGGCCGGATCGGGGTTGGCGAAGGTCGACCCGCCGGTGCGGCTCCGGATCGGCTGGGAGGATTCGCGCTCGACCTGAATCTGCTGCATGCGCCGCGCGATCTCGTCGCGGGCACCCGGCGTGCCGCGTAGCGTCGCCCCGAGGAAAATCCAATCCTCCGGGATCGAGGAATGGCGATAGGCGAGGCCGAGATCGGCGGGCGGCAGCCGATAGAGCCGGCCTTGGGCGTCGATCGCCTCGGCCTCGACCAGCACGTCCTTGATCTCGCGCCCGTAGGCGCCCGCATTCATGCGCAAGGCGCCGCCCAGGGTGCCCGGAATGCCCGAAAGGAATTCGAGGCCGGCGAGCCCCGCTTCGCCCGCGCTCAGCGCCACGTTGAGGTCGAGCACGCCGGCACCCGCGCGCACCAGCACGCCCTCGACCGCGACGGTCGCGAACGCGCCGCCGAGGCGGATCACGATGCCCGGCACGCCGCCGTCGCGCACCAGAAGATTCGAGCCGACGCCGATCACGGTCACCGGCACGTCCGCGGGCTTCGCCGCGAGGAAGGCGACCAGATCGTCGCGGTCGGCGGGGCGGAACATCACCTCCGCCGGGCCGCCGACGCGGAACCAGGTGACGCGGTCGAGGGCCGCGTTCTCGCTCACGCGCCCGCGCACCGGCGGCAGGCGGTCGATCAGGCGTTGGGGCGTGCGTTGCGCTGCCATCATCCGCTCGCTCCGCTGCGCTGGGGCCCGCGTCCGGCATAGATGGCGGCGAGCTCGCCCGGGAGTGAGGCCGCCCAGTAGGTGATGCTGCCCGCACCCACGCACACCACGACGTCGCCCGGCTCGGCGATCTCGGCGACGATCGAGGCGAGCTCTTTCGGGTCCGCGAGCGGGATCACGCGTCGGTGGCCGTGGGCGCGCAGCCCTTCGACGAGCGCGTCGCGGCTCACGCCCTCGATCGGCGCCTCGCCCGCGGCGTACACCTCGGCCACGATCACGATCTCGGCCTCGTTGAAGCAGGTGCAGAATTCCTCGAACAGGTTATGGAGGCGCGTGTAGCGGTGCGGCTGCACGACCGCGATCACGCGTCCCGCGGCCGCCGTGCGCACCGCGCGCATCACGGCCGCGATCTCGACCGGGTGATGGCCGTAATCGTCGATCACGCGCACGCCGCCCGACTCGCCGGTCACGGTGAGCCGGCGCTTGACGCCCGCGAACGACCCCAAGGCCGCGCGCACGGTCGGCTCGTCGATGCCCATCTCGTGGGCGATCGCGATCGCCGCGAGCGAGTTCTGCACGTTGTGCTGGCCGAGCATGGGGAGGGCGAGATTCTCGAGCCTGAGCTCGCGCCCGTGGAGCCGGTCGGCGACGATGGCGGTGAAGCGCGAGCCGCGCGCGCCGAGCTCGATGTCGACCGCGCGCACGTCGGCCTGGGGGCTCATGCCGTAGGTGACGATCTTGCGGTCGAGCACGCGCGGGATGAGCGCCTGCACCTCGGGATGGTCGATGCAGAGGGCGGCGAAGCCGTAGAACGGGATGTTCTCGACGAAGGAGGCGAAGGCGTCGCGCAGCCTGTCGAAGCTGCCGTAGAAGTCGAGATGCTCGGGATCGATGTTGGTGACGACGCAGATGGTGGCCGGCAGCTTGACGAAGGTGCCGTCCGACTCGTCGGCCTCGACCACCATCCAGTCGCCGCCGCCGAGGCGCGCGTTGGTGCCGTAGGCGTTGATGATGCCGCCGTTGATCACGGTCGGGTCGAGCCCGGCCGCCTCGAGCATGGCGGCCACCATCGAGGTCGTGGTGGTCTTGCCGTGGGTCCCGCCCACCGCGATGGCCCATTTGAGGCGCATGAGCTCGGCCAGCATCTCGGCGCGGCGCACCACCGGCATGAGACGCGCGCGCGCGGCCTTGACCTCGGGATTGTCGGCCTTGATTGCGGACGAGACGACCAGCACCTCGGCGCCGCCGAGATTGGCCTCGGCATGGCCGATCGAGACCGGGATGCCCTTGTCGCGCAGGCGCTTCACGTTGGCGCTGTCAGCCACGTCCGAGCCCTGCACCTTGTAGCCGAGATTGTGCAGGATCTCGGCGATGCCGCTCATGCCGATGCCGCCGATGCCGACGAAATGGATGACGCCGATGTCGAGCGGGAGCGATCTCATGCCGCGGCCTCCCTCATCGCGCCGTTATTGCCGTTGGCGGGCAACAGGCGCTCGACCACGGATGCGAGGCGCTCGGCCGCATCGGCGCGGCCCGCGGCACGCGCGGCCTTGGCGGCACTCAGGAGTGCTTCGGGCATGGAGACGAGCTCTTCGAGCCGGCGTCCGAGCCGCTCGGGCGTGAATTCGCCTTCGGGCATGACCCAGGCGGCACCCGCGCGCGTGATCGCCTGGGCATTCGCGGTCTGGTGATCGTCGATCGCGTGGGGGTAGGGCACGAGGATCGCGGGCCGGCCCGCGGCCGTGAGCTCGGCGCAGGTCGACGCCCCCGCGCGCGCGATCAGGAGATGGCAGGCCGCGAGCCGGTCGGCCATGTCCTTGAAGAAGGGCGAGACCTCGGCCTCGACATCCGCGCTCCGATAGGCCGCGACGACGGCGTCCAGATCCTCGGGCCGTGCCTGCTGCGCGATCTTGATGCGCTTCCGCAGCAATTCGGGGAGCGCCGCGATCGCTTGCGGCACCACGCGGCCGAAGACGCGCGCGCCCTGGCTCCCGCCGATGATCAGCAAGCGCACGCGCTCGCCGGAGGCGGGATAGGGCATGGCCCCCACGGCCGCGATCTCGGCGCGTACGGGGCTTCCGGTCACGACCACGCGGCCGCGATCCGCCTCGCGCATGAAGCGCGTGGTTTCGAACGCGGTCGCGAACAGGCGCATGCGCGGCGCGAGGAGCCGGTTGGCGCGGCCGAGGACCGCGTTCTGCTCGTGGAGCGCCGCGGGGACGCCTGCGAGCAACGCCGCCGCCATGGTCGGGAGCGACGCGTAGCCGCCGAAGCCGAAGGCGGCGTCGGGCTTCTTCCGCGCAATCAGCGCACGCGCCTCGACGAAGCCGACCGCGAGCCTCAGCGCCGCCGCCGCGCGTTCGGCGAGGCCGCGTCCCGCGATGCCGCCTGCCGCGATCACACTCACCTCCGCACCCTCGAACTTGTCGGCGTGTTGGGCGCCGCGCTTGTCGGTGACCAGGAGCACGCCATGGCCGCGCGCGACGAGCGCACGCGCCGCGGCCTCGGCCGGGAACATATGGCCGCCGGTCCCGCCCGCCGCGATCAGCACCAGCCGGCGCTTTGCCCCTGTGCGCCCGCTCATCCGATGTCTCCCGGGCCGACGCGCTTGCGGGTGAGCGCGAGAACGAAGCCCATGCCGAGGGCGAGCGCGAGCAGCGACGAGCCGCCGTAGCTGATGAAGGGAAGCGTCATGCCCTTGGTCGGCATCAGGTGCAGCTCGGACGCCATGTTGACCACGGCCTGGAGTCCGAACTGCATGAGCAATCCCGAGCCCGCGAGCAGCACGAAGAGATTCTGCTCCGCGAGCAGGCGGCCGACGCCGCGCAGGATCACGAAGG
>Ga0335072_10016243_pt1 | contig 10558 bp, 2 predicted proteins | sample Lox_Sample_21_FD_206725 | JGI IMG/M metagenome (GOLD analysis project Ga0335072, IMG submission 206725) | Soil microbial communities from Loxahatchee National Wildlife Refuge, Florida, United States - Lox_Sample_2.1 | ecosystem: Environmental > Terrestrial > Soil > Wetlands | place: USA: Florida... | reverse complement strand
CTGGTAACTCTGGTATGTTGTGATTGCCATCGTGTTTAGAATGCTCGTCGTCATCATCCCGATACTCTCCATCTTTTCCACCCTCATCATCATCACCTTGGTTATCAGGCTCTGTCTTGGTATTGTCAGCATCGTTATCCGACTTAATAACCGTCGCATTACAGGTGTCGTCATTCGCAACCTCTACGAGGGCCGAATCGTGGGGCTGTAAGAGCACCGCTTGAGTTGGCATCTTCTCTGCCTCGTACTATGATTTCGTAGGGCAGTTAGCCGTGACTCTACGGATCAGGCTCGTATTAAGAGTAAAAGTTGAGTAAGGCTGTGCTAGACAGACCTAATGAACACTGCCACCATGAGGCTGAGGATTGAGGCTAGACACGGATTTCAAGCGAGTCTCGCTTCCATACATGGTAAGCCTGTCCGTGACATGTTGTAGAAAACCTTTCCTCATTTCGCTATCCCCACCTTTCTAACTAAAGTTTTAACTGACATCAGAATTCCTCTTTCTATTCTAAGGCATCAAGTACTCAGGCTTGTCCACATGAGCATTGACGTTAGGCCATTGAGTAAAGCCAAATACTTATCTAATTTCGATCTTCATCGTTTAGTAGGTGGATCTCTGTTCATCAAGGAGTCTTAGATAACCTTCGCTTCTCCTAGCTACAAAGCCCAGTCCACCGCGGAAAGCGGTGACCCAGGAAATACAATTAAGGCCCTCGTAGCCTGTATTATACCTAAGCACAGCCATTCTCTTGCGTGGCTGTTCTCCTAATAAAGCCTCACTTATAGGGCCAGAACATACTGCCTTGTCTAGCAGCCAAGAGCCAAAATATCGTACTAGTCTCGGCACTAGGGCTCTTTTGCTGAATTTCTTTGATACCGCTGGTGTATGTACTTGTGAAGCCGCTACCAAAATGCCATACAGGAGGGCAAAGATGCAGAGAGGTGGTAGTGACATAGAGAGACACCAGAAGAGAACGCTGGATAGTTGCTCCGATGTTTGAGATAAGGATCGCAGAAGTAACGTGCATCCGATTATTAAGGATGTCGAGGCCAGCTTTCATGAGGACAGATGTGGTGCTAAAGAGTGCAATTGTGAGAGATCCCGATAGTGAACCCAACCCAAGAGAATGCGCATAAGATGGGAGATAGATGCCTGGGATGAGAAAGCCGAGACTGTCGATGATATTTCCAAGCTGGAGAATCCAGAAAGTAGATGTCTTGAGGAACTCAAATGATGTCCGGCGACGTGTGGATGCACTGTATGATTGTAGGGAATTCGGGATTTGACGTAGTATATCAAAGACGATGAAAGGATGATAAGAGTAAAAGCTCAAGTCCGAAGCATTGTCCGAAATCCATACGCTTGGAGTCCCCAGGACATTATGAATGGAACGACAATACCAGAGTACCAAGTTCTAGCCCACATGACGCCGAATGCAAACCCTTTACGATTGATAAACCACTCTTCCAAGTACAAAATCGATAGAGAATAGAGCAGGGAGCTACCGATGGCGTAGAGGACACCTTGGGTAAGAATGAGACGGTTCCGGAAAATGACGACATAATTAAAGCAGTAGTAATAATCGTGAACCCGACAACAGAAGACATACGGCGAAAGGGCGGCCAAGCCTGTAAAGCAAAGAATACAAAAAGCGCGCTGATGTAAACGATTCCAGAAGTGGAGGTTCCTATTATCCATATATGCTTCGAGTCAATTAGGCGCGATTGCGAAGGCAAAGATTGTGTGAAAATAAGAGGAGATGAAGGATCTACTACAACAGTTGCAACATTATCAGAGTGATCTGGCGTTTCTCTTCACTGTCCTATAGAGGTGTGCATATACCATTGGATACCTAAGTCTTCTTCACTATGAGATGTCTGACAAGTTACTGTGTTTTCAGCGAATCAATAAACCAAATTCACGATCTCATAGTTAGCAAAGGCACTGTTCTTAGAGCCCTCTTTGAGCTCGCTCAAACAGCGCACTACTAGAATCGAAACTTCCCACTGCTGGGAGCTTCTTTGGACTTGTGTTCAGCGTTTTACTCGTAAAATTGGCAATAATGAGACTCAGCTGGGGATAGACTTTACAATATGATCGGTTCAAGAGAGAAGTGCGTGCGGCTTTCTCCTTCCAGTGATATTTTCTCAGCTCAACACCTTTAGAGATTCACGAGGTCACTTATTGCTTTAGCTGAGCTCCTATGTGCGTTTATGCGGTCCTCATTATTCACTCTGTCATGAGGCTTGAACTTTCTTTTAGCAGCCTTATTATCCACCACTTCAGAATCATGAGTATGTAACGTCATTTTTCAATCTCTGAACTAATTACGTATCTCCCTAGCTCTTCAGAATGGAGTTTTCTATACTCCGTGCCTGTGTCGAACGATTACACCTACCCTAACCTCCACTTTATGTCATACCCATCTCGATGCGGTCACAACTTTGAAGATCTTTCAAGCGGTAATGTTCAAAATGATGATTCTATGCAGTTCGGGGGCTTTATTCACTATTGGTTGTTCTTTGGACTGCTCAAGGAAACATTGTGGTTCCCATCAAAACCCGGTAATTTATACTCAAAAGGCGAAGAAGATTGGGACATTCGAATTACATTCACCGCTCTGGAATGATACATCTTCAAGTGGCGTAGTATACAATTGTTGGAATAACAGCTGCCGTGGTTTGACTAGCTACTCGGTGACCTACTGGGCTACTCGGTCTGTCAACTCGGTCAGTCTACCCGGCTTTACTACTCAGCGAGTAGGCTATTGCGCTGAATAGTGGCACCTCTACGGGTATATATATGGGGCCGGTTGCCTATTAATTTTATGATGATTATGCAATTCTATTCTATGCTGCGCACTGAATCAGTATTCTATTCTCCATCGCTCTGCTCAAGGAGATACTTTTCTACTCATTGACGCGCACATCTGGTTATTCTGAGTTACATTCTGATTCAAGTGGCGGCTGGCACTCCTCTGAGTTTCTACATGACCTCTTGATTAAAAAGCATTGGTGTCCGCACACAGTCGCCAGAAGCGAGACACCAATTACCTATTACTCCCTCCTTCAAGCTGCCTAACTACGAAATCTAGGCAAAAGAAAAAAAAATGGCAGATGCAGCAACGACATTTGTCTTGTAGATCAAATTACAGCCGATTTTGAGGTCCAGCATTTGTCACGATATAACCCTGTCAAGGGGTTGTTTGATAGCTGGCTTACCCCTGGTCTGCACCGAGAGGGTGGAGCACTATTATAAGTCTATGGGCTGGTCCCTCTTCCATGAGAACATAGCAATCAATACAATCAATAATCCTCATGGTCATATGCTCCGCCTGTTAATCTTGACAGAATTGTTTCAGAAACTGCCCTTGCAAACTTTGGAGGGTCCTAGAAGAGGATTTGTGTCGTTGCCTGAGGGACGACAATATTTGCCTAGTGCAGCCCTACGTGGACGCCAGCGAGCTCAAACTTCGATTAGTACCATGGATACAAGGTTTGTGTTACGCTGCAATCTCTTATGTTTGGGCCGATGGACTAGGCAACCCTCATGATTTAGCAAGTCCGTTGTGCCAGTTTCCCACGGAGAGTAGGCTCGCTGCGGAAGGCAATAATGGGGGAAGTTCATATGCTAACGTACAGACAGTTGACGACTCTGTATTGTCCAGAAGCAAGTTGAAGCCTCGAACTTGTCGGACACGCCCTCTACAAATTTCAAAGCCAGTTGAAGAATTCCCTCTAATTTGGCTAGATCCTCTCTGTCGTCCCGCTACAGGATTTCGAAGCCAAAGTGCTAGCTTTGAGAATCACGCCTGCAGTATATAACCAAGCATGTAGAGTTTTGGTCTTGGATGCTGGACTGCAGAAAACACCTCTTGTAGGAGACATGTATGACAACGCCATTCGGCTATACTTGTCGGGGTGGATTCAAAGATTATGGACTTTCTAAGAAGCTTATCTTGTCATCTCCGGATTCAGTTCCAGGATCGGGTCATTCCATTATTCCCAATACTTCGAGTTCTTACAAACAGAATTGGGCAGTAAGTTCTTTCGCACTAGCTTGTTAATCCTATTAGTAATTTAATTTTGCCATATAATTGTTAGGAAGTCGACGTCATTGCTTCAGAGAAGACCAACATTCAACTAGAAGGAAAACAGTCTTCCTGACGGATATGCCTATACTATCATCCTTCGAGAGTACATGTTGTTCATTCAAGACACGGCCGCTCTACTCGTACCAAAGTTTGGACCTACGACTCGGCGTTTGCTACTGCACTATTCGGAACATTAATTGACGGTGAAGCTGAATACGTGCCTATTTTCGGGTCGAATGGGCTCTTGTTATTTATTAGTGGTGTAACTTCGGACTTGGCTCCATTCTCTTCGACCATGGGGGGGTTTCTGGACTTCTATAACCTTACATATATAATACTGCCACGAAGTGGTACTAGCAAACCTCTACTGGTACTCCGCCAAGCTCTTGATGGAGATTCTGCTCCGTAGGGGTGCAAGGACCAAATGGGACATATGAAATGTTGGCTCACACCCAGTTTTTTGAACTTCTAGTTAGAAGCGAACACCCTGTCAGATTTATCTTCGGTGGCTTGAATGACCCATACACCGTTATATATTATAAAGTGTATATGATAAGTCTCCCTGGGTTTTTACTGGTCATAGACTAGTTGTGCACCCTAAGCTATGTGAGATCACCCAGCCTACATGGTGATTAGATTGCAGCAAATGCTAAGTGTTGGCGGTGCTCGATCTATACTGCGATGGCCTGCTTTAATGCTTGACCCGGATCCGTGGATACAAGGTCTAGGTGTATTTGACATGGCTTACATGACTGACATGGCGTTGAAGAGTCAATAAAATGCATTTAAATGCCTTGCCCTATGATTCTCTACAGATGAAGGACTGGTATAACTAAGAGTTGGTCAGAAGGAAGCAACATTTACGTTGCTAAGCCTAACCCTAACAAGTAGGCTTGTAGAAGTTATACAGGCTCTTGAAAGACTTGGCCGTGGTGATAAAGGCAGGCTATATCGATCATTTTTTCTATATAAATGGCATTTTCTCCGCTGACTCATTACAGCTTTCTCAACTTGAAGTCAATAAAACAATTTAAAACTACATCGAAAAGGAAAACCTTTAGGATCTGAATAATAATGGATGGTTCTTATGTGATGACAAAGTTCAGGAAAGTTTTCAAGTGGGAAAAAGTGAACTGGCGCATGCCCCGTTCTTCGCGAGCATATCACTCGAGTCAGGACGTGATTTCTGTATTTAGAGTTTGTTCTGAAAGGTGCTATTCTGCGCTTCCATTCGGTATGGCAGAGATGTATATGACCGTGCATGGAGTTTCAGTCTTTAGTTCCTGTGTAATATTTTTAGCGATTTGAATATCAAATGAGTATAATTTCTTTGCCATATCCTGGCCAAACCCGAGACCTTGTCTAGATACATACGGTAGAACTCACACTCTCTCGTTGTCTATGTTGCTAGTCGCGTATGTGTATTAAGTTTTGTGCTCTTATTGCCCCTTCATCTCTCTCAACTGCTTCTCCCATAAATCCTTCATCAGATAATTCGCCACCCTCACTACAATCTGATCCGGCACATATGACAGTAGCACCGCCTGTAACGCATGCGGGAAATATCCCACAACCACATCCCGCCCACAGCCCACTCGCGCCAGTGCCGCTTCCGCCATCTTCCTCGCTGATGGCGTCATCCACCTAGGCTCGACTTTCCGATGCGTCACACCCGTGACTTCCCCAACCAAGATCCCTAGCACCTCAACATCCTGCTTCTCCCCAAAAGCTTCCATGCGCAGCGACTTGCTCCAGGCCATGTTGTATGCCTTAGCGCCAGCATAGATGGAAGCATACGGCGCGCCGCGCTCGGCCATGGAGCCAATGTTCAAGACCAAGCTAGGGACGCCGTCCCGGATAAGCTGTGGCCACAGTGCGCGCGTTAATTGCGTCGCGAAACGCAAGTTCACGTCGATCAACCCGTCGACTTCGGTGGCTGTGGTGTCCTTTAGCGCTCGGGGCGCAGGGAACATCAAGATCTCCACGCCGCCGATGTTGTTGATCAGCACTCTCAGGTTCAAGCCTTCGACTTGCTTCACGAATCCCTCTATTGCTCCCTCGTGCTTCCACAGCTCTACTACATCTGCTACGAGGACTTTGACTTTGATGGCGGGATACTCGGTTAGCAGCTCCTGTTTCTTGGCCTCGAGCTTAGCAGCGTTGCGGCCGTGCAGGACGATGTTGAAGCCGTGGGACGCGAGGACGCGTGCGAAGCCGTAGCCGATGCCATCGCTGGAGCCGGTGATGAGGGCATAGGGAAGGGGGACGGAGTTGTAGCGTGCTAGTTTAGAAGGGTACAAATATAGAGTGAGGAAGTGGAGGAACGAAAAAGAGAGGTAGAGGGCGCTAGCAATGCCTAAATAGTTGAAGATGACAGATATGAACATATTTATACTAAAGTTTACTTTGTTAGTTACCGGACTAGCTAGAAGTCGCGTTGATAAAAGTCGAGGGTAGTTACATGTAAGCAACCTTAAATATGCGGCTTGCTAACTAGTGTCAGGATGTGCTTACGTAATCTGATGATAGCATGGGGTAATTACCTAATAATTGAGGTGGCTGGGATACCTCTACATATAAGGGAGCATCCGGAGCATTTTGGATGTTAAGTGAATCTAATATACAATTAATGAAGTGTCAGGCATAACCGCCTGAAGATAAGCCATCCGCTGCCAACATTATATGTACGTGACTTATCTAATCGCGTCTAATTCTGTCACGAACGGCTACCACAATTGTCACGTGACTAGACGTCATTGAAACATTAGGAATGACGCCAGACCCACAGTAATCTCCGAACCCTAATCCCTACCCCTAGATAGTACCCTACCCCTAGATAGCTATTCTACAGACCCAATTCAATTCAATTGCTCCCAAATTGGTCTCACTCTCCCATCGATTCCAAAGAGAAAGCTACAACATCTGCTATTAGCAGTACTAATTACCTAGCCAAACTCCATACCAAATCGGTCGCAATAATGAACGTTGCCCTCTCCGACACTCGGCGGAGACGATATGACAATGGCGTTAGCCTGCTCACCACAATTAGACGAGGCAAATGTGATCTGAAGCGTCCACAAATCAATATCGCCATTTATCTCGATAGCATTACAGAAGGTTCCTTCTCCGGTCGACTGCACGTAACAGCCGCATATCGATCCTTTCCTGTCCGCCCCAGATCTTATCTGTGAGGCTCTTGGATCTATACCGCTCATAATGCTGCTCATACCGGGTTCTGTTTTATAAGAGCAAATGGACGAGTCGTCAGGGCTGCTCAAGCGGCAAGTTCTCCGGCATGCAGCCTCCACTTGTTTCTTTATATAGTTGGCCTTCTTGCAAGTGTAGGAGGCATGGTCTGTGTATGAGCGGCCGCTCTGTTTACCGTAAGATATTTTGCAGTCATCTCATCCACACTTGTATATACGCTTGATTTTTTCCCTATCTTTGTCGCAGACGCTTGTGCTGCGTGCTGATCAGAACGAAAAAGTAGAGTTGCGACAAATTGTTTCCTCCTGGACAAGTGCCTGCTATACCAGCCGATTGGGGTGTCCTTACATCCTCTGCTCTAGTATGTGGCAAGTATAGAGAAGAAACATAGTTATTTAAATGAGGCGGCTGAGCAAAGTATGATACAGGATAAATAAAGCGAGAAGACGGCGAGGAGCATGACTCATATGCCATTCAAGATAACGACGATAGTGATTCTGATGACTTATCATATTCTAGCTAATTTCCGAAGCATACCCAGATCACTTATTCTCTCCGTCTTCATAGTGAGCGTTAATGAGCTTCTTAACGGCATTATGTCCATACTTTGACGCCAGCTCCATCGCTCTTTTATATTGCGCATTTCCAGATCCACGAAGTTCAACGCCAGCATTAAGAAAAAGCTGCACCATATCTATGCGCCCGTGCTCCGCCGCTCCTTCCAAAGCCGTTCTTCCATTATAGCGTGCTGCTGGTGCATTAACATTAGCACCAGCATCTAGAAGTATTATGGCGATCCCAATATAGCCCTTAACTGCAGATGCTTGAAGAGCGGTTACTCCACAGTCTGGGGCTGGTAAAGCATTAACATCTGCACCAGCAGCTAAAAGCAGTTGAACCATCTCAATTTTGCCACCCTCAGCTGCCACTTGAAGGGCTGTTCTTCCATAAGGGATAGCTCCTCCATAATAACTAGGTACTGAGGCGCGGGCGTTGGCATCTACACCAGCAGCTAAAAGCAGCTGAACCAGCTCAATATTGCCACTCGCGACTGCCTCTCGAAGGGCTGTTCTTCCATAAAAGATAACTCCTCCATAATAACTAGGTACTGAGGCGCGGGCGTTGACATCTACACCAGCAGCTAAAAGCAGCTGAACCAGCTCAATATTGCCACTCGCGACTGCCTCCTGAATGGCAGTTCTTCCATTTGAGCCATTTCCGGGGGCGTTAGCATCCGCACCAGCAGCTAAAAGCAGTTGAACCATCTCAATTTTACCACCCCCAGCTGCCTCTTGAAGGGCTGTTCTTCCATAAAAGATAGCTCCTCCATAATACCTAGGTCCTGAGGCGCGGGCGTTGACATCTACACCAGCAGCTAAAAGCAGCCGAACCAGCTCAATATTGTCACTCGCAACTGCCTCCTGAATGGCAGTTCTTCCATATGAGCCAGTTCCGGGGCCGTTAGCATCCGCACCAGCAGCTAAAAGCAGCCGAACTAGCTCAATATGGCCCCCCGCAGCTGCCGCTTGAAGGGGAGTTTTTCCATAAATAGCCGCGGGGGCATTGACATATGCACCAGCAGCTAAAAGCAGTTGAACTAGCTCAATGTTGCCCCCCTCAGCTGCCGCTTGAAGGGCAGTTTTTCCATACTTACTAGCTGCTGGGGCGTTGACATATGCACCAGCAGCTAAAAGCAGTTGAACTAGCTCAACGTTGCCCGTCTCAACTGCCGCTTGAAGGGCAGTTTTTCCATGAATACTAGCTGCTGGGGCGTTGACATATGCACCAGCAGCTAAAAGCAGTTGAACTATCTCAATGTTGCCCATCTCGGCTGCCGCTTGAAGGGCAGTTCTTCCACCATAACTAGCTGCTGGGGCGTCGAAATATGCACCAGCAGCTAAAAGCAGTTGAACCAGCTCAATGTTGCCCCTCTTAGCTGCCGCTTGAAGGGCAGTTTTTCCATTATTACTAGCTGCTGGGGCGTTGACATATGCACCAGCAGCCAGAAGACTATGAACTAGCTCAATGTTGTCTCCCTCAGCTGCCACTTGCAGAGCGATTCCTAGTGCATTAACATCTGCACCGGCAACTAGAATAACTAGTTCGACGTTGCCTTTCTCGGCTGCTGCTTGAAGTGCTGTTCTTCCAAAGTCAACTGCACCGGCTAGAAGAAGGACTCGAACTAGCTCAATGCTGCTACTCTTAACAGCCGCTTCAAGGGCAGATATTCCCTCTTTATTAGCAGCTGGGGCGTTAACATCTGCACCAGAATCTAGAAGCAATTTAACGATCTCGATATTACCTCTCTCAGCTGCCGCTTGAAGTGCTGTTCTTCTGCAGATAGCAGCCGGGGCGTTAACATCTGCACCGGCATCTAGAAGCAGTTCAACAATCTCGACATCACCTCCATCCGCTGCTGCTTGAAGTGCTGTACTTCCATAGTCAGCTGCTGGGGCGTTAACATCTGCACCAGCATCTAGAAGCAGTTCAACAATCTCGACATCACCTCCCTCCGCTGCTGCTTGAAGGGCGGTTTGTCCATCGATATCAGCTGCTGGGGCGTTAACATCTGCACCAGCGTCTAGTAACAGTTGAACTAGCTCAAAATGTCCTCTCAGTGCTGCTGTTTGAAGCGCAGTTCTCCCTCCCTCAACAGCTGCTGGAGCGTTAACATCTGCGTTGGCTGCTAGAAGAATCTGAACTAGCTCGATGTCACGTCTCTCAGCAGCCAGTTGAAGGGCGAAAGGCTCACTTTCTTCGATTGATCGGGCGTTAATATCTGCACCGGCATCTAGAAGAACTTGAACCAACTCATTGTTGCCTCTTTCAACGACATAATGAAGAGGGGTTCTCAACCCGTAACAATCCCATGTGTTTGGGTCTGTGCCAGCATCGAGAACCTCCTTAATAATTGTAGTATTTTCAGCCTTTGCAGCAGCCACAAGAAGCTTCTCTGCAAGCGCGTCAACTGTTGGTGACTTTATTGACAGTAGAGACCTAAGGAGTCGCCGGTGTCTCTGGTGATTAAGATATTCGACCATCTTGCTGAACTGTTCAGCCTCAAACATGTTATTTGATATCAAGTACATAGCTAGACTAAGATATCGGGCGTCTGCTCCTAGCTTGATGAGTCCAGGCGGTTTCTCGGCATTTGCTAGAGGTTCTCCGTCGATCTGCTCTGGCATTATCGCACGCAAACGAAAATGGACGTCTCGGATTGTATTGGCCTGACCGGTGAGAGTTTTATCGGTAGC
>Ga0335072_10016242_pt1 | contig 10558 bp, 11 predicted proteins | sample Lox_Sample_21_FD_206725 | JGI IMG/M metagenome (GOLD analysis project Ga0335072, IMG submission 206725) | Soil microbial communities from Loxahatchee National Wildlife Refuge, Florida, United States - Lox_Sample_2.1 | ecosystem: Environmental > Terrestrial > Soil > Wetlands | place: USA... | reverse complement strand
CGTTTGGCTCCGTGACGCTCACGTTTATGTCCTTATAGTCATCAGTGTCACCCGGGGAAGGCGCTCCGGTCGGTGGTGGATAGTTGCGGCAGTACTCCTTTTCAAGGGTTTGGTTCGGATACGAACCACAGCCGTCATAGGCGTCGTCCACATAAATGATCTTTGTTGTAATGGTATATTTGATCCCATTTACGGTCTGGGTAGTCGTCCCGGGTAGCGTCGTTGTTGAGACAATGGGGCCGCCGGCTATGGCGAGATCGTCATAGGGCAAAGATTTGAGATACTCCATCTGGTTGTTTGCCAGGTTAGCTGCTATGGCCTGTCGCTGCGAAGTAACCTCACTGGCGACAAGAGACGAGTACAGGTTAATAGTCGCTACTCCAACGAAGAGCATGATAACCAGAACAATAAGCAACTCAACAATGGTGTATCCGCCTTCAGTTTCTCTCATACGTTCTTGGTTGTAGGTAAAGCTTAAGCTTTTCCTATTAATAGTACCAAAGATCTACCTCAGGCGGTAGATATGGATGGGCGGATACAAACTATGTATGTATTTTCTGCCAGGGGATGAGTGTCGCGAACCTTGAGCAGGTGGTCGAAATGGAGCTTATACCTAAAATCCGATACTTGCACTAGAATGTGCCGGCCACCTTGATGGGCATAAGAACAGTGGTCGTCGGTTTTTTCCGTACATGGGACTGAGCCATTAAGGCCTGGACCTCAGGATTTGAGTCGAAGAACTCATGAAAGGCTACCTCGCTATCCCACTCGTCAATGGCGAAAACGGTCTGACCGTTGGTATAGAACATGTGATGTGTAGCGCCATGTCCCTGTGCATCTCTTGCGAGGCGCTCGAGAGTGTATGTGTTATTCTCCATGACTTGCATGGCACTATCAAGGTTTTCGACCTCGAATTCTATAATAATCATTGGCATAACGTGTACCCCCTTTGACTATATGGCCTACAGCCGGCCATTTTCACCATATGGCGGTGCTAGAGCAAAGAGATGTTCCCATACACGTTACCAACTCCCGTGGGTACTGTTCCAAGCAAAGGCAAACCCAGTGTCCGACACCCGGCGTGCACTATTTTATCGTAATAGTACTTCTGTACTATCTCACTGAATATCCTAAAGCGCTGTCGTAATTATCATATTACAGTCGGGTGATATCTGACTCTTCAGGGGGTGAAACCACGACTATCTCAGAGGTTACATATGTCTGAAGGTAAAGTAGGACTAGGCAAAGGCTCTGTATAGGCAGTCTTGCATGACGCCATTTGTTTTTAGGCTGGGGATATCTTCCGCCGTAATCCAGCGATACGTGTCGTGCTCCGTAAGGCGAATAGTCCCAGGTTTCACTGTGACTTTGAAATTGGTTTGTCGGGCTTTGGGCTTTTTAGGGGTCGTATAATCGAAGCCTGCAAATGTACCTATTACTTTATCTACTTCCAAACCGGTTTCTTCGTGAAGCTCTCTTATAGCACCTTGTTCAATTGTTTCACCAGGATCCACGCCCCCACCTGGTAGCTCCCATTCGCCAGCTAAGGTGTCATCGTGAGCTACGCGCCGTACAACCAATATCTTGTCGTTCATCACAACTGCTACTCCAGTGGTGAAGTGGGTTACTCCGTCTCTTTTTGCGTGCCTCCGTATGGCATCTTCATCAATCATGCTTCAATCATATCGAACTCACATAAAATAAAAAGACCTCAGAAGAGGCCTTTCACTACACGTAGCTCGACTTACCATAGCTAGATGAGTTTTGGACTTGTGACGCTTACTTGATCTGGGATGGTCTTGTCAACTTTGGCATCATGGCTGTTATGGGCTACCGGATCCGGCGTTGTAGCCGCGTACATAGGCTAGATGTATCGATTCGTCTATAAGGCGCGAGATATCTTTCTCAATAAATTCACAGGGGCCAGTATAGAGCAGAAAAAGACGAACTACGCGAGGTAGGACATAGCGGCGTGCAGTGGATGCTATCATAAAGCATACTATACAACTAACACACAAACATGTCAATCACTGGCTGTCCGTAGTTGACGAGTCTCGAATTTTTTACGCCGAATATCTACCTCGGCATCATGATGAGACTCTGTGCAGAATATGGGTGGCGAAGATGGATGGTAGGCGTGTGTCAGTGCTGGCAACAGCAGCAGAACTGTGTCGAGTGCCAGATGAACTGCAATGACATGAAGTAGTTGCCTGGCATATTCAAGCTATAGTTCTGGGCGAGTTCACATCGTAACCCTGACGGGCTAATGTCTCATGACCTGTGTCCCAGGTGGCTTCCAGCTAATAAGAAAACGACTCCTGTGATGAATATAATCAGAGAAAGAGGAATAACATTGTACGCTATGAAATATTTACTTCGTGGGCTTATGACCGCAAGTGCTAAACGTACCGACAGCGATGGCTTATTTTGTAACCGCTTGTCATACCATTGCCGATATCCTCTTAGTAATCGTCCGACCTCATTGTCCGGGGGAGCCACCAGCATAATATTCGGATCAAGTCGGAGCAGAATGCGACGATATCGTAGCAACGTGCTGCCGGAATAGATCACTAGTACCAGGCCGATGAATCGTATGAGCACGAACATAACTATACTCTAATCGTAGAGCAGAAAATATTACGACTGGCCATATTGGTCAGGATTTTGCCGTTGTATCAAAAAGAAGACTACTCAAGAAATCCCCTTAAGCATAATCAGTTTGGCTGGCCTTGGTTAACGAAGTCAGAACTCAAATAATATTTTGTGGGACTATAAGTAGCCGAGCTTTTTAAATGAAATTACTCCGGGTGGACAAAGTTCATACTCTGCAAGTTTGTCTATCTCGACCCATCTAAGCTCTTCATTGGGGTTCGCAGGGTGTGGATCTCCAGAAGCTAAGGTGCACAGTGCGTCGAGATAAATAAATCGCTTTGTTTCACCATCGTGGTCTTTCTTAATGTCTTCATCCCAAGAAAGCTGCTTATCAATTTTAGCTGTTATATTCCAACGCTCCTTGAGCTCTCGGTTCATCGTCTCTTCAACAGAACCATTACCTTCCAGTTTTCCGCTGACACCACCCCATGGTTCTTTGTATGGATTTCTGGCGGGGTCAAATTTTCGAAGGAGGACTTTATCGTCTTTTATGATAATCGGAATGGCCATAAGGACTGTTTTCATGGCCTCATCTTATCAGTACGCATATCAAAGAAAAAGACCTCCTAAGAGGTCTCTCATTATGCTTGTATCTTACCTGCAGACCACCAGGTCTAAACTGAAAGAGGAGATCCAGTTTCAAAACGCCTGGCAAGGTAACGTGGGGTTACTGTATGCCACTGCATAAGCATCTGGTCTCCTCTGTTGGGTTGGTTCAATCTATTGTAGGTTGAGCGGTAGTGCTCCTATGACCAACAAGCCAATTGTATACCCGGCAGAGCGAGGCTTTCAATGTATCTCCGTTCTTTCTTCTCTTTCTCTTCTTTCTTTAACAATCTGAAACAAATACATGAAGGAGGATTACGATGCATGTAGTCGGATTTGACGTGGCAAAAGATAGCTTAGTTGGTGCACGGATTGACCGAAGCGGCCAGGTCAAAGAACGTTTGGAGCTACACAATACCAGAGCGACGATCGTGCCGGTCTTAACCGAGCTGCGTCTCCGTTACAAACACTTGGTGGTTGCGAGCGAGGCGACCGGAGACTACCACCGGATGCTGGCGTTGACATGTCTAGAGTTGGGCATACCATTTCGCTTATTGAATCCATTGACCGTAAAACGGTACATCCGTACGAGTATCCGTAAACGCAAGACCGACAAAACTGATGCCGAAGCCATCGCCCATGTTGCGGCACAAGGAGAAGGCACTGTACTGACTGTCGCGAGCCTGACGAATAGCAAGCCAATCCTGCGAACAAGCGTTAGCCTCACCGAAATGAGTCAGAGCCTTGAGCTGATGCAGCAGCGGTTGGCACCGCTGCTTGAACATGACACCGAATTGCTGCAAGCGCTCAGCAATTGCCAACAGCAGCTTGGGAAAGCAACCGTACAATTCCGTGAAGTGGCTAGTGCCAAGTGCGACCAACAGCTTATTGCGCTGCTCCGCTCAATTCCCGGTATTGGTGAGCGGACTGCTCCGGCAATCCTGATTGAGCTCGGAGACATTGCCAGATTCACGGGGCCACGGCAAGTCATTGGCTATGCTGGGCTTGACCCGAGAGTTATGCAGAGCGGTAGTACCCTGAACCGCTATGGGCATATTACGAAACGTGGGGCGCCACACTTACGGAGGGCCCTCTACATGAGTGCAACCATTGCCAAGCGACACGATCCAGTCTGCAGAGCATTGTACGAAAAGAAGCGAGCAGAAGGCAAACGCTACAAAGAAGCCATTCTTGTCGTCGCCAGAAAACTGCTGCGGATTATCTATGCAGTCTGGATGAGTGGCGAACCGTACGAAGTTCGGTATTGACTTCTGATTGTAGGTCTTATGCTTTTGGCTGGGCATAAGGGACGATTATAGAATTTTAATTGGTCTTGAAGGTGTTACTGTTGTAAATAAATCTGACAAGGAAGGCTCAACGGAAGATGAAAGTAGTAAACTGGCCAAATTGTTAAAAGAGAATACAATGATGCCTATGATAAAGGTAATTATTTTCGATGCTGATGGCCCACTTTACTTTCGAACTGGCGATGTCGCAAGCAAAATACAAAAACTCTTAGAAAATTATGGGTTTACTGGTGATGTAAGGGTATTTAGTGAGCAATACGACAAAGAAAAATATGTAGCCTACGCCGGCGATGAATCACCGGCTAAAATGTTCCAAAACGTTCTGTCGTCAATTGGGGTTAACTCGACAATTGAAGAGGCAAAGGAATTTGGCAATAAGTTCGACGAAATCTATGTAAACGTGACGGCCACACCCGATGCCCTTGCGACACTTAAACAACTTAAGAGCGCAGAATACCAAACCTGTGTTCTCACCGATAGTTACTACCATGCTAACACAAAGTGGCCTATGTTCGAACGAATAGGTTTAAAGCAATACTTAGATGACATGGTAATCTCGATAGATATCAAACAATTAAAGAGCACGCCTGAAGCGTATCAAGCATGCTTAGATAGATTCGGCGTGTCGGCTGACGAGGCTGTCTTCGTAGGACACCAGCAATATGAGATGGACGGAGCCAAGGCTGCAAATGTCACTTCGATCGCTATATTGCCGATCGCAACTCCAAATATCAAAGCGGACTACACCATAGATAATCTGTCTGAGTTGCCGGACTTACTTGAGAAAATCAATAATAACTAGACGATTAAGTTTGGTCTGTTCTATATGCCCTCAAAATAACCAAACTAAAAACACCCCATTTTACAGAGGTATTTGACAGGAGATAAACATGCTGTTCTATTGGCTGGGGATGAGGGATTCGAACCCTGACGTTGATAGGGGCGTAGGGTGATATAATGCAATTATGAGTGAGGATCAATTTACTAAACTGTTCAAGTATATGGAAAAGCGTTTTGATGCTGTTGATGAACAGTTTGAAAACATACGTAAGGATCAAATTGATATCAAGGGAGCTATTGGCGAATTGAGTGCGCAAGTAAGGGACTACCATAACGAAATGTCAATAGGTTTTCACCAATTAGACAAGCTCAAAGAGGCGATTCTACAGATAGCACAAGAAACAGGCGTACGTCTCAAGGTGGAGCTTTAGAGACCATAGAACTTCGGCGAAAATTAAAATGGCCATTTGTGACAAAACTAAAATTGGCTGGCCATTGTGAGCGAAGTTAGAACTAATCTAGTGGCTTAACGCCTGGTAGCGCTCGTGCTTTTTGTGCATCCAGGCCTGACTCTAATTTGTCGATACAACGCCCGCAAAATGGATCATCCCTTGTTAATGCATCCAGGGCGTCCGTAGGATCACCGCATGCCTGCATAATACACAACGAGTTCACGCAGTGACTTAATCCGAAGGCATGGCCGCCTTCGTGTACAGCTGATGAAATTGGAACAAGAGCTGTTGGATCCGCATAATCGGGCGTGTTCCAAACAACAACTTTCGTTGTTAGCTGGTCCCCATCAACTTCAAATCCACCACATCCGGGGACAAACGCACCAGGTATCTTCGGAGCATCGGCGGTCTCGAGCATACGGCCAGTTATCAGGGCAAGGTTTTGGCTGCCCTTAATACGAAGTCTGTCGAAATTTATAGGTTGTTTATCTTCGAGCGGTAACCTTACTCCACGTACAGAATTTAGCGTAACGTGGGCCGCATAGCGTCCGATAATGCCATACGCGGTACTCAATACATATTCTGCTCTGGACTTCTGAACGGCATGTGGGCCCACTGCTTCATAGAAGCCGTCGACCGCAACAGGGGGACTCATGATAATATTATAGTACTTATTCAGCAATAATGCAAATATTTGGCTGGGGATGAGGGATTCGAACCCCCGATCACGGGACCAGAACCCGTTGCCTTACCGCTTGGCCAATCCCCATTAGCCTAAAAGTTAACAGGGGGATTATATCCTAACAAAGCTCGTTTGACTAGATGCAGGGCCCTCATTCAGGAGGCGAGGTATACTATTAACGACATGCGATGGACAAAGCACGAACGAAAAATGTTTACAGTGGCGGCGACGTTAACCATCGCGTCGGCTATCCTGTACTGCAGCTGGCCACTTGGCTTTTGGTTAAACCCTGCTGCTCAGCGTGCCGGACTGGCAAGTGAGTTAGGTGCCATCGGGCAGCCGTATAACTGGGTCTTTATTGGAGGCGACGTCGTGAGTGGCGCATTGCTGGTACTAGCTATAACTCTCCTTATTAAAATGTATAAATTTGAGAAGTGGGCGAAGGTGGCCCTGATACTCCTTGCTATATACGGTGTTTGTGGGGCGCTTGATGCGGCATTGCCTATGACCTGTCTGCCATCAGAACAAGCCTGTGGCTCGGTATTTAGTAGTCCTATGCTCGTAATGCACGGCGTGTTTGACATAATGGGTTCCGTAGCTCTGTTCGTGACTTTGGTGGCTGCGGCGTTGCATGTGCATATGTATAGCCGTCAGTGGCGGACCTGGATTTACGCTATCGGTGTGGCAGGTACCCTTTTTGCCCTTCTCTCCGGAGTACTCTATATTTGGAACGGACCGGGCTACTGGGCACAACGTTACTACATTACGCTGAGCTGTGTGTGGGTTGCGAGTATGCCGTTCGTGCTACGTCCAAAAATCAAAAACGCTATGCGTTCCAACATGCGCACTGTTGATACGGTAGATGTGGGTTTCTTGCAGCCATTGCCGGGTAAGCAGGATGGACCTGGGCTTGCCTTTGGCGAACCCGAAACATGATATACTATTTGTGCTTAAGTGAAGATATACAGAGTGCAGCGAGAGATCTAGCTCAATGACCTGCCGGCAACCAGTGGCGTAAGCAACCACAACGGTGCCCCGTCTAGCCCGCCCAGTAGGCGGGAAAGATATTTGGTTTTCCTCTAAATATCTTTTCTGCCACCACTTGGCAGGGAGGATATTTTTTATTACCAATTTTTAGGTCAAGGAAAGAGTAATTGAGGAGATACCATGCCAAACACAGTTAACAATGTCAGCCTTTTTACCAGCGAATCTGTGTGTGCTGGCCATCCGGATAAGATCTGCGATGCCATTAGCGACGCAATATTGGACGCTGCACTTACTGCAGATCCGCATAGCCGAACCGGCATTGAAACGGTGGGTGGTGCCAACCAAGTCTGTTTATTTGGCGAAGTAAAAACGCGCGCGAAACTCGATTATGAACAAATTGCACGCGACCGAATTAAACAGCTTGGCTACACGGTTCCTGGGTGGGGCTTTAGCGCCCAGGAATCGATATTCAGTAACGACATCCACGAACAGTCTCCGGAGATCGCCCGTGGCGTAGCTGATGATAGCGGGGCGGGTGACCAAGGCATGATGTTCGGGTATGCCTGTAGTGATACGCCAGAACTTATGCCGCTGCCGATTGCCATGGCGCATGCGCTGGCTCGTCGGATCGACGAAGCCCGCGAAAAGAAAGAGCTAAAATGGCTCAGGCCTGATGGTAAAGCGCAAGTCACCGTTCGCTATGAAGCCGGCAAGCCGGTGGCGGTTGAAAAGTTGGTCGCGGCAGTTGCGCATGATGAGAAAACGACTGCCGAGCAGGTGCGAGCCGATGTCGTTAAGCACATCTTTACGCCGGTGCTTCAAAAATATGGATTCGAACTGCCGAAGGATAAAGATATTGTGGTGAACGGCACGGGCCTGTGGCATATTCCCGGTCCCGAAAGCGATGCCGGACTCACTGGCCGCAAAATAGTTGTCGATACCTATGGTGGGTATGCCCGTGTCGGTGGCGGCGCATTCAGCGGCAAAGACCCGAGCAAAGTCGACCGCAGTGGAGCCTACGCGGCTCGTTATATTGCCAAGAACATCGTGGCTGCGGGATTGGCTGAAAAGTGCGAGGTTGGCCTGGCGTATGTAATTGGTCATGCTCGTCCGCTCATGCAGACTATCGACACGTTCGGTACGGCTACGGTCACTGAAAAGGCGCTCTATGACTTCAAGGATAAGCTCATCGACACAAGCGTTCACGGCATCATTGAAACACTTGACTTGCGTCGCCCAATCTACAGTCAGACCAGCGCCTATGGTCACTTTGGAAAGCCGCACCTTCCGTGGGAACAACTGGTGGCCTAACGCAATCTATTCGGGAACGATATCCCGGCGGTTAAAGAGATAGATCCCAACGAGCGAGAGTATGATCCCGCTAACCATCATCCAGCCGAACGTTGACCAGTCCGGCCAATTGGCAAGGTTAAAGTTCGTGTAGTTAAAAAGCGTAGAGTGCATGTATAGCGAGTTCAGTTTAGCCGCCGATGACAGCAGAATGATAAGGAACGACCAACCGATCACGACATACATTCCAATCATAGTCAGGCGTGGCAGGATGCCGTAGAGCAGTGCGCCAAAGCCGATTAAAAATCCAACGGTGCCGACCGCGCAGACGCACGTGGCAATGACCTTCCAGAAATCGAGCGAGATATGCTCACCATGGGCGATTATGAGCATGGCGAATCCGCCGAGCAGGGAAACGAGAAGGACGCAGCCGAACGCAAGGATGAGGCGGCTAGCCAGCCACGTGGTGCGGCGTTTTGGCGCGACCAGAATACTGTCAAGATACTGCTTCGCTTCATCGCGCCGCACACTGCCGAGAATATGAATGGACATTGTGAGCAGCACCATGATCATGAAGAGGATGCCGGCACCGAGAAAGGCAATCTCTATGTTGTTACTTCCGCCGCCAAGTTTATGAAGAGGGCGGTTCAAATTTACAGAACTTTTGATAGCGCTCGTTGCTGTACTCGCGAGCGCGGATATGAGGCTGATCAGAATCAGGGCCCCAAGTGTCCAGCCGGTCAGCATCAAGCTGTTTTGCCGCAGGGCTAACTGCCAGGGTCTTCCCAAAAAGCCATAATGCGATGTTGCGGTTTGGGATTCGAGGATGACACTTTCGCCATAATCACGGTCGGTGAGCTTTAGGCCCAGTAGCGCGAAGACGATACCAAAAGCAGCCAGTGCTAATAGCCAAGCAGTATTGGGTCCCAAGACGGGGTTGATGAGCTGAGCCCACCCAAACGGCGAGACGTACAGTAACCAGTGCCAGCTAGCGCTGTCCGTGTTGGCGACACCACGGAGCAGGAAGAGTATGCCAATCGGTACGATGCCGTATATCAAAGCACGGCCACGTGACTGCGCCAACTGGCTGACGAGCACCCCTACGCCGGCAAATGCGAAACCAGGTAGCAGGATTGCAAGGTCGAGTAGCCACAAGGCTTTCGGCGTAATCGAAATATGGTCGCCATGAAAGGCTCCGAAGGTGATGATGAATGCGACTATGACGGATACGAGCCACGCATACACAAAGCCGACCAGTACGCTCCAGTTGGCCCTAGCACTACTAATTGCCTCGGAGCGGATGAGTTCCCATCGGCCATCTTCCTCACAGCCACGCAGTTGTTGTGAAATGGATACGACGGCCCAAACGGCCGCAATGACGCCGAAAAAGCCAAGCACCCTATAGACCATATAGCCGGCCGTGCCCGCGTTTAGGTTGGCGGGATCGCCGTAAATGAAGCCAAGTCCTGGAGCCTTTGCGAGCGTGGCTGCGAACTTCGCTTGAGCATGCAATGTGGAGTAAGTCTTTTGATACGCGACGCCCTGGACGATTAATTCCAGGCAAGCGACAAGTGCGACACCAACCGTGCCCTTAATCGACTGACGGAAGCTGAAGCCTATGAGCGTGCGTTGCGGAGTAGACTTCCGGGCGAGATGGATCATTTTTGGCCCTTATAGACGGACAGGAACAGTTCTTCGAGCGTCGGCTTGCGGCTCAGGAACGTTACGGGCTTCGCTTTCGCGATGGTCGCTAACACGTCGTCTATAGAGCCGTGTACGTTGCAGCGCAAGAAGTGGCCGTGGATCTCGATGTGCTCGACGGACTTAAGGTGGTGCAAATCCGGTGGTGCGCCGTGGAACGT
>Ga0335072_10016241_pt1 | contig 10558 bp, 10 predicted proteins | sample Lox_Sample_21_FD_206725 | JGI IMG/M metagenome (GOLD analysis project Ga0335072, IMG submission 206725) | Soil microbial communities from Loxahatchee National Wildlife Refuge, Florida, United States - Lox_Sample_2.1 | ecosystem: Environmental > Terrestrial > Soil > Wetlands | place: USA... | reverse complement strand
GATGGCGACCTCAATCGCCACGGGGGCGCTACCTCCCCGGGTCGCGGTAGCCATCTCCGGCGTCCTTAACTTCGTCGGTGCCTTCTTGTCCCTGGCCGTCGCGGCGACGATCGCGAGCGGCCTCGTCTCGGTTAGCAAGGTGACGCTTGCCGTGGTCGCCGCCGGACTCGCCGGCGGGATCATCTGGAACCTGCTCACCTGGCTGCTCGGCATCCCGTCAAGCTCCTCCCACGCGCTCATCGGCGGCGTCATCGGCGCCACGATCGCGGCCGCGGGCGGCAGCGCCGTGCAGTGGCACAACCTGACCTCCAAGGTGGTCATCCCGGCGGTCGCGTCACCGATCATCGCCGGCCTCGTCGCGGCCTGCGGCACCTGGCTGGTCTACCGGATCAGCCGCAGCCTCACCGACGGGGCACGCCGCCACGGCTTCCGAGTCGGGCAGATCGGCTCAGCCTGCATGGTCTCGCTGGCCCACGGCACCAACGACGCGCAGAAGACCATGGGTGTCATCACGCTGGCCCTCATCACGAACGGGACCCTCGCCAAGGGATCCCAGGCCCCGGTCTGGGTGATCCTGTGCTGTGCCCTGGCGATCAGCATCGGCACCTACTCGGGCGGCTGGCGGGTCATCCGCACGCTGGGCAAGGGCCTGGTTGAGATCGAGTCGCCGCAGGGCATGGCGGCCGAGTCCGCCTCGGCCGCGGTGATCTTGCTGTCGGCCAACTTCGGCTTCTCGCTGTCCACTACGCACGTGGCGACCGGGTCGATCATCGGCACCGGCATCGGCAAGAGGGGCGCCACGGTCCGCTGGGGCGTCGCCGGCCGGATGGCCACCGCATGGATCTTCACGCTCCCGTCCGCGGCGATCGTGGGGGCGGTGGCGGAGTTCATCGCGCACGGGATCGGCGGCACCCTCGGGGTGGTCGTTGACCTGGTGATCCTGGTGGGCGTCGCGGCCTTGATCTACTTCCGGTCCCGCAAGGGCAAGGTCGACCCCAACAACGTCAACGCCGAGTGGAGCGGCGGCGTCACCCCCGCCGAGCCCGAGCCGGCCGCGGCCTGACCCGACGACTGCGATAGCGAAGCGAGCACCCATGTGGATCAATCTCACGGATCTCTGGAAGACCGTCGTCTACGGCCTCGTTATCGGGGCCGGCCTGCCCGCGCTGTTCGCGGTGGGCCTGTACGCGCTTAGCCGTGGCCCGCGCGTGCAGACGGCTGGCGGGGAAAGCGCAGAGACCTCCGACGTCGTCTACGGCGGCAGCATCATCGGCGCGATCATCGCCGTGATCATCCTTCTCATCATCTTGGCCGCCATAGGCTGGGGCGTCCATTACATCTACGTGGCCGGCCACCCGGCACCGAAGAAGTAGGAGGGCACGCTATGGCCTTGCCACCAGTACTGGCCAACATTGTCGCCTGGTTGCGCGCCGGCTATCCGGAAGGCGTGCCCCAGCATGACTACTTCCCGTTTTTCGCGCTGCTCGGCAGCCAGCTGACGAACGACGAAGTGTCCGCCATCGCCGAGGAGCTCGCCCTCGAGGGCAACCCCGAGTCGGCGGCGGCGATCCGGCACGCGATCAGCGCGGTTACCGACAACAACACGCCCACCGACGCCGACGTCGCGCGGGTCCGGTCACGGCTGGCCGCCGGCGGCTGGCCGCTGGCTCCCCTGCCCACCGCGTAAGTTCAGGGCCGTTATGTAGCAGGGCAACCCAGTTCCTCCCGGAGTATCCGTCCCGGGAGGGGCTGGGTTGCGCATTCCCCCTTACCAGGGGATCTCACGGCCGTCGCGGGTGAACGTGCCGGTGGGGCCGCCGTTGGGGATGGTTACCGCCCACACCACGCTGGCGGCGCCCTGCGCGGCGGTCCGGCCGGTGCCCGCGTTGGCACTGCCGCCCTTGCCGCCTTCCTGGGTCGTCCAGCCGGGGCACACCGCGTTCACCAGGATGCCGTCCCGGTACAGTTCCGCGGCCAGCATCCTGGTGAGCGCGTTGAGAGCGGCCTTGGACACCGTGTAGGCAGGCCGCCCGCCCGCGATGCGGGCGATCGATCCGCCCTCGCTTGACACGTTGACCACGCGCGGCCGCGGGCTGGAGCGAAGCATCGGCAGCAGCGCCTGGGTCACCCGCCAGGCGCCGAAGAGGTTGATATCCAGCGCCTCGGCAACGGGTGACAGGTCAGTGTTCCCGGCCATCGCCCACAGGTCCGGGGCGGTGGACGCATTGTTCACGACCGCGTCAACCCGGCCGAACCTCTCCTTGACCCACTCCCCGAGCGCGGCGACATTCACGGAATTATCCACTTCAATGTGGCATGGGATGATCCGCTCGCCTTCCGGGTCAATCTCCTTGGCCGCGATCTCGGCCCGGCGAAGGTCACGGGAGCCGAGCACCACCGCGTAGCCAAGGTTCGACAGGCGTCGGCACACCTCGAGACCAACGCCGCGGTTACCACCGGTGACCACGGCAACCGGCAGTTCAGAGCGCACTGGCATCGTCACCGCCTAATTGCCGCGCAATTTCCCATGCCGCATATCTTGCCACCATCGGGCCGGTGCCGCGCGTCACGATATCGCCCCGTAGCCATTGGGGACGGCCACCCCGGCCCGGCCGCCAGGGCGGCAGGGTCAGCGGGTCAGGGTCTCCAGCCGGTACCGCAGCCTGCAGAGAACCACATTGGCGGTTCCCTTGCGGATCGCCCGGTCCAGGATCACGCCGCGCTGGTTGTGCAGCAGCCACAGCCACGGTCGCGACGGCGCTACCTCGGGGATGAGGACCACGAGGCGGTGGTACTTGTCCTCGGCCTCGACCGTCTTCAGGTAGTCGACCAGCGGCGGGGCCAGCGAACGGTGCTGCGACCGGAGGCTGACCAGCGGCACCTCGGGCCGCCACTCATGCCATTCCTCCCGGAAGCGGGCGTCCGTCGACTCGTCGTCCGGATCGGCGAAGACGACGGTCACCGCGATGACGTCATCGCCGAGCGACATGGCCACGCTGACGGCCTCGGCGGTCAGCCGGGACATCCCGGCCACCGGGACGATGACAAGGCACGACTGCCGGACGGGCTTGGCCGGTACCTTGCCGATCTCCAGCAGCCCGCCGATCCGCCCGTAGACCCGGTTGATCCTCCAGAACAGCATCACGAGGAGCGGGATCACGAGCGCGATGACCCAGGCACCCGACGTGAACTTGCTCACCAGTTCGATCACGGTGGCGGCGAAGGTCAGCAGGGCCCCAATGCCGTTGATCACCGCGCGCCGCAGCCAGCCACGGGGATTGGCGGTCCGGTCCAGGTACCAGTGCCGCACCATGCCGACCTGCGACAGGGTGAACCCGACGAACACCCCGACGGCGAACAAGGGCACCAGCGCCTGGGTGTCGCCACGGGCGGCGACGAGCAGCACGGCGGCGAAGACGGCGAGCACGGTGATGCCGTAACGGAAGACCCGGCGATCGGCCCGCAGCGCGAACAGGTGCGGCAGGAAGTTATCGTGAGCCAGTAGCCCGGCGAGCACCGGTAGCCCGCCGAACGACGTGTTGGCCGCCAGGGCCAGCAGCACCAGCGTGATCATCTGGACCGCGTAGAACAGGAATCCGTGGCCCACTCCGGCCGCCGTGAGCTGGGCAAGGACGGTGGTGCCGGGCTGCGGGACAACGCCGAACCGGTGGATCAGCCCGCCCAGCCCGAGCAGCATGACGCCGAGGATCACGCCCAGCCAGATCTCGGTGTACTGGGCACGCCGGACCCGCGGCACCCGAAACTGCGGCACCGAGTTGGCGATCGCCTCCACGCCGGTGAGCGCCGAGCAGCCGGAGGCGAACGCCTTGAGGATCAGCAACGCCCCAACCGTGTCGGTGGCCGACGGCAACGTGCGGGTCAGTGGTACCGCCGGATGGGACCTGACCAGTCCCGCGATGATCACCATGACGATGGCCACGATGAACAGCAGTGTCGGCACCGCGAACACCTTCGCGGACTCCGCGACGCCCCACAGGTTCACGGCGGTGATCAGTGCGAGCGTCGCCAGGCACAGCCATACACGCCCCCCGTACAGGGCCGGAAACGCCGCGGTCAGGGCTTCTATCCCGGCCGACACGCCGACCGCGGCGTTCAGTATGTAGTCGACAATCAGCGACGCTGCTGCGACGAGCGACGCTGTCGTGCCGAGGTGCGTCTTCGACACCGCGTAGGCGCCGCCGCCGTTCGGGAACGCCTCGATGACCTGGCGGTAGGAGATCACCAGCGCGGTGAGCAGCACCACGATCGCGATCGTGATCGGCAGCGCGAACTTGATGGCGCTCACCCCGGCCGTGACGAGCACGACGAGGATCGCCTCGGGGCCGTAGGCGACACTTGACAGCGCGTCCAGTGACATCGCGGCGAGCCCGCCGAGGGTAGTCAGCCGCTCCCGCTCACGGGCATCAGAGGCATCGGGACGTTTCCCATCACCAGGCACTCTTGGATTATTCCGAACGCACCTGGCATCACTCCCCCGGGGATACGGGATCCGCGGGAGCGGAGCCGGGAGGGCTCAGCCGGCCAAGCCGATCAACAAGAGTGCCACGTGATGTGTCCGGGGGGCTTGTGTTGGCCATATAGAGGGCGGGGGGACTTGATGAGCGATCTGTCACGGGACACCGCGAGCGGCGGCCGGCTCACCGCCGGGCGGCCGACTATGAAGGATGTCGCGACGCGGGCCGGCGTTGCCCTGAAAACGGTGTCACGGGTGGTGAACGGGGAACCCGGGGTGACTCCCGCGACCACGACCCGGGTGCAGCACGCCATCGAGGACCTGGGCTTCCGCCGGAACGAGAGCGCCCGGCTGCTGCGCACCGGCCGCACCTCGGCGCTGGGGATCATCGCGGACGACTTCGGTGACGCCGATACGGCACCGCTGTGCCGCGGGATCGAGGACGTGGCCCGCGAACGCGGCATGCTGCTGTTCACCGGGTCAACCGACGGCCTTCCTGACCAGGAGCAGCGACTGGCGCTGTCGCTGACCGCGCGGCGGGTGGATGGCCTGGTGATCGCGCCTGCCCCAGGCGACCACTCCTACCTCGCGCCCGAGATCGCGGCCGGGACCGCCACGGTGTTCGTGTTGCGGCCACCCGGTGGCCTGGATACGAGCTCGGTGCGCGCGGACACCGTGCTGGCCGACGAACGGGGTGGCGCGCACGCCGCGGTGGCGCACCTTATAGCCTACGGGCACCGCCGGATCGGGCTCCTGGCCAGCGGCGTCGGGGAGCACCGGTCACGACGGCTACGCGAGGGCTACGGGGACGCCATGGCCCAGGCGGGCCTCATGCCCGAGGACGCGTGGACCACGCTCACGGCGCAACGACTGCTCGACTCGTCGGTGACCGCCGTCTTCTGCGGCAACCGGGTACAGACAACGCTGGCGCTGCGCGTTCTCGGCGCGGCGGACCAGTCAAGCCAGATCGCGGTCGTCGGCTTCGGCGACTTCCCGCTGGCCGATTTCGTCCGGCCCGGCCTCACGGTCATCAGCTACGACCCGGCGGAGATGGGCCGGACGGCGGCGCGACTGCTCTTCCGCCGCCTTGATGGAGAAGGCGGGCCCGCCCGGCTGGTCGAGGTGCCGACGAAGCTCATCGCCCGGGGCTCCGGGGAAGTATCCCCGCCGCTTGGCCGGGTTATCAGCCCACGATCACCAGCGCGATAACGGCGGCCAGGATCGCCACGGCGACGACGATCCCGGCGAACAGGCCGATGCGTGACGCGGGGGCCCCCATCCGCCACGCCGGAGGCATCTCGTCGTCTCGCTCCTGGACGAACGCCTGGAAGCGCGCGGTGTCAGCACCAAAATCCTGATTAGGTTCACCCATGGCAGGACCATATCCGGTCAAACCCTCGCACATAGGGCGAACGAGAATACGCGCCAGCCAGCCATGAGCGAGCAGGGCATAAAAGTGAGGCTCGGCGTCCCGCTTTCGCCGAGCCTCACATGTATGACGCACCGCCCGCGTGAATGGTTTACATCCCCGCTCGCGAGATGGCGGCCGGCCCGGGCCGGGAGGATCATAGAGTCCATGCCGGAGATTTACCGATCGATGTACGGGCCCGAAATCACGTTCGCCGGGGTGCCCCGGGCGGAGCTTGCCGACCTTGGCGAGGGGCAGTACGACGTCGCCCTGATCGGGGCACCGTTCGACGGCGGGACCACGTACCGGCCGGGCGCCCGGTTCGGGCCCCAGGCCATCCGGGGTACCGACTACCTGCCGCACGACGGCTCGCGGCCGCATCTGGCGCTTGGCGTGGACCCGCTCCAGGAGTTGCGGATTGCCGACATCGGGGACGTGGTCATGCCCTCGGGCTACCTGATGGAGTCGATCAAGCGCCTGGAGGACGTGGTCTACGCGGTCGCGGCGACCGGCGCGATGCCCTTCATCCTCGGCGGCGACCACACCGTGGCGTTCCCCGACGCGACTGGGGTAGCCCGGCACGTTGGCTGGGGCCGCGTGTCGATGATCCACTTCGACGCGCACGCCGACACCGGGGAGAGCGAGTGGGGCGGCCACCTGTTCGGGCACGGGACGCCGATGCGGCGGCTCATCGAGTCCGGGGCGGTCCGCGGTGACCGGTTCCTGCAGATCGGCCTGCGCGGGTACTGGCCGGAGCCGCCGACGCTCGACTGGATGGCCGGGCAGCGGATGCGGTCCTACGAGATGACGGAGATCGTCGCGCGCGGCCTGGACGAGGTGCTAACCGAGGCCTTCACGATCGCGACCGACGACTGCGATGCCGTGTTCCTGTCGGTCGACGTGGACGTGGTGGATCCTGGCATGGCGCCCGGGACAGGGACGCCCGAGCCGGGTGGCCTCACCAGCCGGCAGCTTCTTGACGCGGTGCGACGGATCGCCATGGAGATGCCGCTCGCGGGTATTGACGTGGTGGAGGTCTCCCCGCCGCATGACAGCGCGGAGGTGACGGCCTTCCTGGCGAACAGGGTCGTGCTTGAGGCGCTGTCGGGGATCGCCTGGCGCCGCCGGCGGCTGGCCGGCGATCCGGTTCGCGACCCTGGGTCTCCCCTCCTCGAAGGCCGCACGACCTGCACCGATTAGCACCGTTTGGGCGGCTAGCTGGACAGATCGACACCATCTATAGTCGAAGGATGCTGGACGTTACCCGGCTGCGCGTCCTTGTCGCGGTCGCGCGGCATGGCTCGGTCACCGCGGCGGCGCACTCGCTGAACTACGCCCAGCCATCGGTCAGCCACCATCTGGCACGGCTTGAGGCGGAAACCGGGACCAAGCTGATACAGAAGGCCGGGCGGGGCATCCGGCTGACGGACGCCGGGCGACTGCTGGCCGAGCGGGCGAGCGAGATCATCGGGCGGCTGGAGGCCGCGGAGAACGAGCTCGCCGCGTACTCCGGGCTGCGCGCCGGACGGCTGCGGCTCGCCGCCTTCCCGTCGGCGCTGGGCACTATCGTGCCCGCCGCCGCGGCCATGCTTAATGCCAGGCACCCGAGCGTGGACCTGCGGCTTACCGAGGCCGAGCCGCCGGAGGCGCTGCGCATGCTGCGGGCCGGGTACGTCGACGTGGCGCTGATCTTCCGGCACGAGTCCGAGGGACCCTCGGGCACGCCGGCTGCTGGCCCGGGCAGTGCTGGCCGAGACGATGCTGGCCCGGACGATGCGGAGGAAGCTCCGGCCGCCCATGACGGTGGCGGCGACAAGCCGGCCGCGGCGTCGCCCGACGGAGAGGGGTTGCGCGAGCAGGTGCTGATGGAAGAGGCGGTCAACCTGATCGTGCCCGACGGGACAGGATCGTTCGGACTTCCGCGGATTGCTCCTGCCGTGACCGAGGTGTGGCCCGACGACCTCGCCAGGTTCGCCGACCACCGCTGGATCGCCGGATGTGACCGATGCCGCGAGCATCTGCTGCAGCAGTGCGCGGCGGCGGGTTACTCGCCGAAGATCGCCTTCACCACCGATGACTTCGTCGCCGTCCAAGCGCTGGTCACCGCTGGTCTTGGTGTAGCCCTGCTGCCGAGCATGGCGCTGTCGGCGGCGCGGAACCCGGCCGTCCGGGTCCTGCGACTGCGCGGAACCCGGCGCAGTGTCGTGGCGGTCCGTTACGGCGAGCCGCCGGACCCGCCCGCCACCGGGCTGCTGATGGGGGCGCTGCGGGCCGCCTCCACGTCCCCGGCCGACGCGCTGGCGGCCGGAGCTCCGTCAGCAGGCTGGCCCGAGGCCCGGCCGGTGCCGGCTCCCGCGCCGGCCGTGCTCGGCTGATCCGTCGCTGGCCTGCCGCCGGCGGCTTCCCAGCGCCTGGCGACCTTGCGTCCCAGCGCCTGCATCGGCTTCTCGACCAGGTAGTAGGTGAGGGCGCTGACCCCGATGATCACCACGAGCAGTCCGATCGCCAGCGGGATCTGAACGGTCAGGCTCGTGCTGGCATCGTGCAGGGCGTGGACGTCCCTGAACGCGTCGAGGACGAGCGGGTGCAGCAGGTAGACCGAGTAGCTGATCATCCCGAGCCAGGCGAGGGCGCGAGGAACACGCCGGCGGCGCAGCGCGAGGCCGATGCCGAAGGTCGCCATGGCCCCGGCAACCGAGGTGCACCACTGCCAGCGCCACGTGGTCGAGTCCGTGCCCAGGCTCGGGTTCTGCGCGCCGTGCCATAGGCCGCCGGCGATGATGAGCGCGAGTACCGCGACCGCGATCATCGCGGTCCGGGACCGGCTGACCTGCCCCTGCTCGGCCCGGTAGATCATGGTTCCGGTGAACATGAATGCCAGGATCGCGTACCCGCTCCATGGGTCGGGGTAGTCGTTCTGGTTCACCGAGATCAGGAGCAGGCCGGTGAGCGCGGCCAGCCACGCCCCGCCGACCGGCAGCAACCGCTGCGCGCCCCCTCTTGCCCCGCCCCACACCGACGCGCCGATTCCGGCGATGACGAGCGCGTCCACCGCGATATCGACGTTGCGTGCGGTCAGCAGGCCGTGGCCATTGTCCAGTGCCGCCATCGGCAGTATCCCGCCCAGCACGAGGACGACGGCGGCGCAGGTGATCGCGTAGCCTCCGCTGTGACGGTGGACTCGTACGCTGAACAGCGCCGCCAGCAGCAGGTAGAAGACCATCTCGTAGGACAGGGTCCACGTGACGTTGGGGACGTTCGGGCCGCTGAGCAGGTTCGGGATCATGAGCAGCCAGGAGGCCACCGTCGCGAGCGGGTGGTGCTCGCCACCGTAGATGGTGCCGTAGCCCAGCTCGTAACCGACGACCGCGGCCACGAGCGCGAGCAGGTACAGCGGGTAGAGCCGGAACGCCCGGCTGACCCAGAAGCCCCGGATGCTGCCTTTGCGTTCCAGCGAGGCCGGGATGATGTACCCGCTGACCATGAAGAACACGAAGACGCCGTACTGGCCGAAGTTGAGCCAGTGGTAAAGGTAGGCATGCACGGGGCGCAGCACCAGGCCGGTCCCGTGATCGAATACGACGCAGAGGGCGGCGAACCCGCGCAGCGCGTCCAGCCAGGCCAGCCGGCTCGCCTCTCGCCGCGTCGCGCGCGCCGCCGGGGGCGCGCCCCCAGACGTTATGACAGACATACGGCAGCCATGGTACCCAGGCGATAAGGGCCGGGCCGGAACGTCGGAGTTACCCGTTGGGGGTAGTACATTCTCAGTCATGCCGACCGAGTCCATGGCCGCTGACGCTCCCCGCGCCGCCGACCCCGGCTGGCTCACCGCCGACGAGCAGACAGCGTGGCGCGCTTATATCCGGCTCGCCAAGATGCTGATGCGCCAGCTCGACCGTGACTTGCACCCCTTCGGGCTGACCACCAACGATTATGAGATCCTCGTCGAGTTGTCAGAATCCCCCGGCCACCGGCTGCGGATGACCGAGCTCGCCGACCTGACGGCACAATCCCGTAGCAGGCTGTCGCATCAGGTTTCCCGGATGGAGGCGCGTGGCCTCATCCACCGGGACGCTTGCGATGGGGACAAGCGCGGCACGTTCGCGGTTATCACTCCGCGCGGCCTGGCCACCATGGAGCGCGTCGCCCCGTCTCATGTGGACAGCGTGCGCCGGTACTTCATTGACCAGGTGTCCCCCGAGCACCTCGCGCTGCTTTCCGAGGCGTTCCAGCCCGGCCTCGAGAACCTCCGCAAGACCCGCAACCGTGACTAGAACAAGACCGACATGAACTGGCCGACCTCAGCGAAGCCGGCACGACGGTAGGCGGCGCGGGCCGGCAGGTTGAAGTCGTTGACGTAAAGCGAGACAACCGGGGCGATCGACTTCTGCGACTCGATCACGACGGCGGCCATGCCCGGCGCCGCCACGCCAAGGCCGCGGAACTCCGGATGCACCCAGACGCCCTGGACCTGGCAGGCTTGCTCCGTTGCCGCGCCTACCTCCGCCTTGAAGATGACCCGTCCCCCCTCGATCCGCGCGAAGGCCCGGCCGGACCTGACCAGTTCGGTGACGCGGGCACGGTAGGCGGCTCCTCCGTCGCCCGCCAGCGGGGAGACGCCGACTTCCTCGGTGAACATGGCGATGGAGGCCGGCAAGAGGATGTCGATCTCGTCC
>Ga0335072_10016240_pt1 | contig 10558 bp, 7 predicted proteins | sample Lox_Sample_21_FD_206725 | JGI IMG/M metagenome (GOLD analysis project Ga0335072, IMG submission 206725) | Soil microbial communities from Loxahatchee National Wildlife Refuge, Florida, United States - Lox_Sample_2.1 | ecosystem: Environmental > Terrestrial > Soil > Wetlands | place: USA: Florida... | reverse complement strand
GTGCCCCAGAAGCCCGAAGTGATGGTCACGGCGTGGACGGGAACAGTGTGGAGTTTCGCGTAAGGCGATTTGTCGACATAGAGAATTCCTTCGTTTCGCCAGACGGGGTCGGTGGAGGGAAAGGCGCCACGACCAGCAAACTCCATCAGGTTTGGCCACGGCACAGCCGCAGAGGCGGCGGTGGTTACGGCCGAGCCGACGAACTGGCGACGAGAGATTTTCGATGGTTGTGACATGTGGACCTCCTGGCTCTTGAAGAGCGGAAATTCTTATGCGAGCGAGTTGTTTTCGTGAGCAAGCTTGATCAGTGTAGGCAAAACCTCGCCAAACCCGTTATCCGGCTGACCGAACGCGAAATAAAGCTTTTTGTAGAGGGCGTAAAGGGTATCGTAGGTCTTTTCCGCGGCAGGTTGTGGAGTAAACACAGTGTGCCCGGGGCAGATCTTGTCTTGCGCCTCTTCGACCGTTTTGAAGGTACCCGCAGCAAGAAAAGCAAAAATGGCCGACCCGAGGCTGACCACGCTTTTGGCCGGAACAAGCACGGGGCGGCCGAGCACGTTGGCGTAGACCTGGTTCAGTACATCGTTTTTCTGGGGAATGCCGCCGGCATTGATGGCGCGCTTGATGGCCACGCCGTGTTCGCTCATGCGATCAAAAATGATCCGGGTGTGGAACGCCGTGCCTTCGATGGCCGCGAACAATTCATCTTGCGCCGTACTTTGCAGGTTCCAACCGAGAGTAACGCCGCGGAGATTGGGGTTGACCAAGACGGTGCGATCGCCATTGTCCCAGGTCATGCGCAGCAGACCGGTTTGCCCGGCGCGATATTTCTCGAGGCCCCGACTGAGCGTGGCTACATCGGTCTTGGCGCGCTGCGCAATCGCGTTGAAAATGTCGCCAATGGCGGACAGTCCCGCTTCGATGCCCGTGCGTTGCGGATGCACGCTTCCTTGCACCACGCCGCAAACTCCCGGAACAAGATTCACGGAAGGCGTGATGCCGATAATGCACGTCGAGGTGCCAATGACGTTGACCATATCGTCGGTGCGGCAACCGGCGCCGATGGCGTCCCAGTGCGCGTCGAAGGCACCAACGGGTATAGGAATTCCTGGCTTGAGGCCCAACCTCTCGGCCCACTGCGCTGAGAGGTGACCGGCGAGGTGGTCCGAGGTGACGTATTCGCCCTCCAGGTTAGCGCGGAGGCCCTTGAATAAAGGATCGACCTTCACCAGAAATTCTTCGGGAGGCAAGCCGCCCAGACTGGCATTCCAGAGCCACTTGTGGCCCATGGCGCATACGCTGCGCTTAACCTTTCGAGAATCGGTGATCCCGCAGAGTGTGGCGGCAACCATGTCGCAGTGTTCAAAAGCCGAAACAAATTTCGAACGCTTATCGGGATTGTGGCGCAGCCAGTGCAAAAGTTTAGAGAAACCCCATTCGGAGGAATACACACCTCCGCACCATTCAATGGCCTGCAGCTTTTCACCGTGAGCGGCGGCGGTAATTTCGGCCGCTTCTCCTTTGGCGCGGTGATCGCACCACAAGTAATACTCGCCGAGCGGTTGCAGATTTTCGCCGACGGGAATGACCGACGAGCCGGTGGTATCAATGGCCAGCGCTTCCACTTGCGCGCCGGAGATGCCGGCCTTTTGTGCAGCTTCCCTGGTTGCCGCAGCGAGCGAGCGCATCTGATCATCGTGCGACTGTGTGGCGTATTCCGGGTCTTCGCGCTTGCGGTGGAGCGGATATTCGGCAAGCGAAGTTGCCAGCAAGCCGCGTTCACTATCCACAATGGAAACCCGCACGCTCAAGGTTCCGAAATCGACGCCAGCGACGATGGCCATGGATCAGTTGGCTCCCGAGTTTCTTATTCCGCGTGCGCGTACATATCCCAGCCGAGATAGCGCGTGGTGGCTTCATGAACGGCGGGTGCAACGGACGAGAAGTTGGCCGCCACGTGATGCTCAAATCCGTTTTCGCAGATATAACGCAAAAGTTTTTGCAGGCTGGGAATTTCCACCACGCCGGCGCCGCCGAAGGTCTCCAAAGGATCGTCAGTGAAGCGGCCGCTGCCGGAATAGCCGCGAATACGGCCATGAGCGTCGTCGGTGGAGAATCGCGCAAAGCACATCGCGCCCGGTTTTACGATGCCGGTGCAAGTTCCAAACGTATTTTCCTTCCCGACCGTGCCGGCGATGATCGCTTGATAATCCATCTTCACATCGCGGAAAAAGTGTTTGGGCAGGTTGCTGCAGTGGAAACAAACGGCCTTATTGGGATCCGACCCATAATTATTGTTCCAGTCGAGCAGCGCGCTGGGGGTTTCCGAGGCAAGTTGCAACGCATGCATGCCGACCACGCCGCATACATCGACTTCGCACGCGCTGGACAGCAGCGATTCGCTCATCATGCTCATAATCGTGCAAGGAACGACGCCGAGATTTTCTTCCAGGGAAGTCCAGCACTGCACCGCGCTGATTTGCACGTCCGTCGATTTCATCCAATGATCGACGACCGCGCCCAGCTTGGCCATTTTGAGCAGCGCCGCCGCCGGAATGTCCTTGGCGGAAACGTACTTGTGAATGGATTCCAGTTTTTGCACGGCGGCTTCGTCGTTGTCTTTCATGCGGCTGATGCGGCCCAAAACTTCGGAGAGATCGAGAGTCTCCACGGAAATGCCGCTGGCTTCCAGCAACTTTTCACTGTAGCGAACGGTGTTGAACGCCGTGGGACGCGCCCCAAGCGCGCCGATGCGCAGACGGCGAAGACCGTTGGCCACACGGCACACGGCCCCGAACCATTCCAGATCCTTGACGAATTCAGGGGAATCGGGAGTTTCCGTGTGCAGCGTAGTTAGGGAATACGCAATGCCATACTGTTTGAGGTTATTGCAGGCGGACATTTTTCCGCAGAAGCTGTCGCGCCGGTGCGTAATCCCCATTTTGCCCGGGGTGTCCGGCGTGGCTTGCATCAGCACCGGAACATTGAGCCGCGCGAGGCGCAGTGTGTCGGCGATGGCTCGCTCGTCGCCGAAATTAGGCAAAGTAACGATGACTCCATCCAGCACGCCGGCTTTCGAACGAAACAGTTCGGCGCAGCGCTTGGCTTCTTCGTGGGTCTCCACCGCGCCGTATTTGCTTTGATCCGGTGTCAGGGCAACCACGTCATAATCCGCTTTTTGCAGCGCCTGGATCATTTCTTCGCGGCCGCTCTTGGCCAGATGATCCGGAAAAAATCCGCGATTGCCTACGATCAACCCCATCGTCATTTTTTTCTTGCTTGCCATGTTCAGCTCCGGAACTGCGGAAGACGCTCAGCTTAAAGGATTGCTTGTTGCTAAAAAAGCGTTGCGGTCACAATCGCAAAATAAAAGCATGAGGCACAGGAAGATGCTCCGGCCACAGAACGCTCGCCGATGGATTGGCAGTCATTCCTTCTTCCCTTTTTGGCCGTAATAGGCGTTCTTGCCATGCTTTCTCAGAAAATGTTTGTCGTGAAGAGCCTGGTCGATGCCCGCCGCATGCGGGTTGATGGAGACGGTGAGGTAGGCCAGGCGCGCCGCAGTCTCGAGCATCCAGGCGTTTTCAGCGGCCTTGCGGGGATCCGCGCCCCAGGCGAAAGGACCGTGATTGGCAACAATCACGGCGGGGATGGACATGGGATCGATTTTTTCGAAGGCACGCATGATAGCCGCGCCGGTATTAGCTTCGTAATCCGATTCGATTTCGTCCTTGGCCATGATCTCGGTCACCGGGATGGTTCCATGGAAATAGTCGGCATGAGTCGTGCCGAAACACGGAATAGGCTTGCGCGCCTGCGCCCAGGCCGTGGCATATTCCGAATGTGTGTGTGCGATGCCGCCAATCGAAGGAAACGCTCGGTAAAGCGCGGCGTGTGTCGGCAGATCCGAGGAAGGCCGCAGCGTACCCTCGACCACTTTGCCTTGCAGGTCCGTGATCACCATGTGTTCCGCCTTCATGCCTTCGTACGGAACGCCGCTAGGCTTGATCACGATCAGGCCCTCTTCGCGTGATACCCCGCTGGCATTTCCAAAAGTCGAGACCACCAACCCGCAGCGAACCAGATCCAGGTTCGCTTCCAGCACTTCCGCGCGTAGATTTACCAGCAGCATCGGCCCTCGATTTTTCTATCCCAATAGGCGGAATGAAGTCGACTCGCTACTGGGAAAACCCTTCAGTTCCGCGTTGAAAATCGCAAGATCGTCGTCGATCGATATACTTCACCCGGTTTCAGCACGGTCGAAGGAAAATTTGCGTGATTGGGCGAGTCCGGAAAGTGCTGGGTTTCCAGGCAGAAACCCGCGCGAGGGCCATAGGCTTGCCCTCCTTTGCCGTGGACGGCGCCGTCCAGAAAATTGCCACTGTAGAACTGTATACCGGGTTCCGTTGTAAACACCTCAAGGACGCGCCCACTTTCGGGCTCAAAAACCTCCGCTGCGGCACGCAGGGCCCCGGCTTTGCTTTCCGCGAGAACCCAGTTGTGATCGTAGCCTCTGGCGAACTTAAGTTGCTTGTCGTCTTGATTAATTCGTGCGCCAATGGCTGTGGGCTTCGTGAAATCGAACGCAGTGTTCGCCACGCTACGCAGTTCTCCCGTGGGAATCAGTGTGGAATCGACGGGAGTGAATTGCGTGGCGTGCAGAACCAATTCATGATGCAAAATATCTTGGGTGGTGTTGCCGGTTAGATTGAAGTAGCTGTGGTTTGTCAGGTTGATCACAGTGTCTGTGTCTGTTGTGGCGGTGTAGCCGATGCGGATTTCGTTTTTATCACGCGGCAAGGTATAGGTGACCTTCACATTTAACTTGCCGGGGAAACCCATTTCGCCATTTGGGCTGGTGTACGCCAGTTCCAGCACTTGGGCGTCGACGCCGGAACGATCGGTGCCCGCCCAAAGGCGTTTGTTGAAGCCGATGGTGCCACCATGCAAAGTGTTCGGGCCATCATTTATCGGCAAATGGAACACGGTGTTATCGAGGGTGAATTGGCCGCCCGCGATCCGATTGCCGTAACGACCGATCGTAGCGCCAAAATAGGATTTGTCCTCTTCGTAGCCCGCCACGGTATCGTACCCCAGAACGACATCCGCCCGGTTACCGCTGCGATCGGGTACCTTCAAAGAAACCAGGTCCGCACCGTAATTGATGATTTCCGCCTGCAAACCTTCCTTGTTGCTAAGCGTGAAGCTGTAAACCGTGTTGCCATCCCTGGTTTTGCCGAAGGCGTTAATCTGAATTTTCTGCCCGTTGTCCTTTGACTCGAAGGAGCCGGAGAAGAAAGAAAATAAGGCTACAGCAAACAAAAGAGCCGGTGGTCGAATCATGGGTACCCTCGAAACCCGAAAAGCACCGTGGGGGAATTTCCGGGCGAGTTAAGTAAACGTTTACCATGACCCCGGCGGCAATGCAAGAGCCTCCCGGAGGGTTTCCGCTGCAACGCTTTTCGAAGTTGCTCCCAAATGCAAACGCCCGCAAGGAGTCCCGCAGAGGCCAAGGTTCAGCCGATTCTGCGAATCTCGGTTCTCTTGGGATAGTGAGTAAAATCGAGATAGCGTATACTGAAACCAACCTCCGCCAGAAATGAGGCCTTGTGGATATTCGGGATGTTGCCAGGAGAGCCAAAGTATCGACGGCCACCGTCTCTCGCACGGTCAACCAAGTGGCGACGGTGGACGCGCAGTTGGCCAAGCGCGTGTGGAAGGCTATTGAAGAATTAGGGTATTACCCGAATCGTTCCGCGCGCGCCCTGGTTTCCGGACGCAGTCACGTTTTTGGGCTGATCGTTTCGGAGATTACCAATCCGTTTTTTCCGGAGATCGTGCAGACATTCGAGACTCTCGCGGTGGAACAAAATTACGAAATTCTACTGACCTCGACGATTCATGATCCCAAGAGAATGGAACTGGCCGTCCGGCGAATGATTGAGAGCCGCGTCGATGGCGTGGCGATCTTGACGTTTGGAATGGAAGATTATTTGTTGGAGCACTTGCGCTTTCGTAATCTGCCGCTGGTTTTCGTAGATATTGGACCGAAGGTACCTCGGGTGAGCAATATTCGCGTCGATTATCTGGACGGAATCCGCCAAGCTGTTCAACACTTGGCGGCCCTGAGGCATCAAGACATTGCCTTCATCACCGGGCCACTGAAGTTGCGGTCGGCCATGGCACGCCGCGAGGCCTTCGAAGTGTCCATGCGTGAGATTGGATTGCCGGTCAAGCCGGAATTTGTGGTGGAAGGCACCCATCGCCTCGAAGGCGGTAAAAAGGGACTGCAAAAACTGGCTGGGCTAAAGCAACGGCCGACGGCCCTAATTTGTTCGAACGATATGACCGCGATTGGTGCGATGCGTGAGGCATTTGAGTTAGGAATCAAAGTACCGCAAGATCTATCCGTAATTGGCTTCGACGACATCCGCATGGCGGACTTTGTGATTCCGCCCTTGACGACCATCCAAATGTCGCAAACCGAACTGGCTCGGTTGGCGTTTGAAGCCTTGCTGAAGGAGGTCAAGCGAGAGACCCCCGCACCCGATGGTACCGAGTACGTGTTGAAAACGCGGCTAGTGCTGCGTAGCTCCACCACCTTCCCACCAGGTCATAGCCCAGATAAAGCGAAGCGTTCCACCCAAGGTCCGGAGAAAACGAAGATCAATCACTAAATAGTGTTTGATCCGAGGGCCCGCCCTTACCAGGCATTCACGCACGTGTGTGCGGGTTGGTTCAAGGAATGTCTGCGACGCAACGGAAGCCAATGGTACCCGAGCGATCGATGCTGGGAGCCATAAGCAGGTACTTTCCGTGTTCGGACAACTTATAGGCTTGCGGGAAATACCAACGGGAGCCTTGGGGTTGATAGTGGCTTCCACCGCGCAGAATGGCGGCATCGGTGTGGTCGTCCGTGAACTCATCGGTCCATTGCCAAACATTGCCGACCATATCCAAAACCCCGAAAGGGCTCGCTCCTTTCGGATGGGCGTTTACATCGGAGGGAGCATCGAGGTCGCGGCCACGATCCGGCCGCGGAACGGCCTCCGCATCCCAGTCTTTACCCCAAGGGTAAACGCGGGAGTCGGTGCCCTGCGCTGCATATTGCCATTCCCATTCATGAGGTAACCGCTTGCCGGCCCACTTCGCATAGGCACGAGCATCTTCGAGAGAGACCCAGGTGACGGGCTTATTGGCCCAGCCCTCCGGATAACTGCCAGCAGACCAATCTTTGAGGAAGTTGTGATCGTCGGCCGGATGATAGTGGGTGGCTTCGAGAAATTGTTTGAACTCCGCATTGGTGACGGGGTGAACGTCGATCCAGAACGGCTTGATGTGCAGCTTGCTTTCATGGAAGCGGCGCGGCGAAGACTCCCAAGGATATTGGACGTCTACACCTTCGTCGTTCATGCCTTCAATTTCAATTCCATTTACGCGAAAGACGAAATCTGCTTCGGGGATGCGAACCATGTTTTGCAAAGTGCCTTTACTGGCGGCTTGCGGAATGTTGACTAGTTGTTGTGGAAGAGCGACCCATTGGCGAGAAAAACTGCGCAGCGGCCTTCCACTTAATCCGTGCATGATTGCGAGCAGCGCGTCGAGAGAATGATCAGGCGCCGTAGTTTCAAGCACTGCTCCATAGCCGTTCTCCTCCAAATCGAAACTGAGAACGGAGCTCTCACCTTCGCGAACAGGGTGGAGTTCGACACCCATCCAGAGGTCGAAGTAGCGCGCTCCTTCCTGGTAAGGAACAACCAGTTGACGTCCCGCAACAGGATAAGCATTGCGGTTCACCAGGGTCCAGAGAGTGGAGTGGGCGCCCGGCCATTTGCTGGCAAACACACCAAACTGCTGGGTGAAAGCATGGGGTTCCCATTGCCGGCTCTGAAGCAGGGAATGGTACGCGCGTTCGATGGTAGCGATCCGCCGAAGAGCCTCGGCATCGTGCGGGGTCATCTGGTTCCAAATGCCCCAAATGTTCTCCCAACTTTCAAACCCGACACCGTTGAAGAACGCGGATTGCAGGTCGTCGCCGTGATCGTGGGCCCAGCGATTGCAGATGTTCACCATGTGGCGGGATTCCAGCCATTTGTAGGTGCTTACGGACGGAACGAAGTCATATTTCCAGTAGCCCCAGCTCACATTGTTGTACGCCAGCATCTCGTCGGAGCCGAAGCCTAGCTCCGGTTCGAGGACCAGAGGATGCCCGAGAGCGTCGGACGCCGTGCGAAAAACGCGTGGCATTCCGTCCAGCGTATCGCCGTTAATCCCGTCGGCCCCAATTTGGGCAAGGTAACGCGAGGTAGCTTCCCAGTTGGTGAGGCCTTCGTCGTGGGTGCCCTGGTCCCACATCATGACTGGGAAAAGGACGCGCACACCATGCTGATGAAATTCGTCGACGACACGCCTCATTTCCGGAATGCCTCCGGGAAGGTCGCGAAACAGATCGTATTGATTGCGGCTGTCGACTCCAAGGTTTGGATAGGTAGGCCACACCAACACGCTGTCGATGCCCCCATAGCGCCTGCTGACATCATCAAGATAGCGGGTCACGGTGTATTTACGCGTCAGCGGATTATAGAAGAAGCGGTCGTGCGCCATCATTTGCGGCTGGACGAAGCTCGATTGGGCCCACTGCAGTTCCTCCCGGGCATATTGCGAACCGTCATATCCCATGCGGAGAAGATGCTCAGAACGCCAATGCTTGATATCGGCCAACCATCGGTTTACTTCCGCCTGCGTACAAGTAGTGGCGGGCACGCTATCCTCATCGGGAACAACATAGCAAGGGGGCCCGGGAATCTGTTCTCCCGCGGGATGAGACGAGGAATCTTGCGAAAGCACCGGATAGGAAAGCAGGAGCGAGAACAACAACGCGCAGAAACGAACAAAGTGTTTCAAGGAACCTCCATCGAGTAGCAAGGCATGTGGCAATGATACGGGCTGCGCGAAGAGAGAACAGCTTCGTCCGGGAGCCTAAGGGAAGAATGACCAACACGAATACCCATCTGGAACGCGGAACTTCGGTCGAACCAAAACCTGCAGCAAGGTGGAAGTACCGCATTTACTCGCCTTTGCGAGCATAATGTATTTGAAACGTTTCAATCAATGGAAATTGGCCGTTTGCTAGGCTGCTTGTGCGTGCCACCGCCCATCCGTTGCGTTGCGCGCGCGGTCCGGTCTGAATCTTGGTCACTTGGGATTGCTGGTGGAATTGGGCGGCCGTGCGTTACCATAGGTCATGGCGTTGCGGGTTTTGGCTAGCGGGGCGGAGTCGATGAAGCGGACGGTGTTGCCGGTGCGTTCCACGCCCAAATCTTTCCACATTGCGGGGAGATCCACATCGTAGGGCTGATCCTTCATTTTGTCGTAGAGGGGAAGCAGAGCCGATACGCCGGTGGCCTGATCACCGATGCGGAGCGTGTCTGTTAATTGCCAATCGTGGCGAATGTCGCCACCGGCGTCGAGAATGCCGCGCAGCGCGTCATCCAAGCCTTTCCGGTTATTGGTGAGCTTGTGGATCTGCACATCCGCTAAGAAACAAAACAGCGCGCCGCCCCAGTAGGTGCGGGCCCAAGTATGCGTGTTGTCGAGACCCTGGTCGCCAGGCTGGGGCAGTCCCTGCTGCAGATCGCGCACCAACTCGAACCACATCTCGTTCACGTCGAGATGCCCGGCGCGCACACGGGCAATCGGTTCGACGTAAGTGGCGATACCTTCCTCAATCCAGTGATGGTTGCGGGTCATCGAAGGAAAACCGAGATGGACCATTTCGTGAGTAAGCATCCAATCGTCGGCAAGATCGGCCATGTTTGTGCCGCCGCCCACGTGGATACGAATGAAACCGCCATTGTCTTCGCCGAAGGTGGTGCCGCCGCGGACCCCTTCACCGGAAGTGGGGATGACCCGCAAACGCACTTCTGGCACGGGATAACGGCCATAGTAGGTTTTCACAGAATCCGCGGCCCATTGCACCCACTGCATCAGGTCTTGATGGGAAACCTGCAGAGGGCCATCGTCCACCTGCACATCGATGCGGGAAGTCCCGACCATATAAGTAGTTGCCATCTCAACCGCCGGGGAGCTAGCACTGGGCAGGAAACAAGGGCACAGGCCAAGGAAAAGCGCAGCAAAGGTGACGCCAAGCCATGGCACGCGGCGTAACCCAGGGCGCAAAGAAGGGAGGTAGCGTTGCATTTCTGATGAGATGCCGGAAGCGTCCGATTGGTAAGCGCAAGTACAGGTAATCAAATCTGTACGGCTAACAAAAATTGAAAGCGGTGAGGTCTGGTTTGTCGATAACATCATGCACGTACCGCGTAAACGGGGGATTCCTTTGTGTCGGACCGGTCTTCCTCATTGGTAGCGAGTGATTCATTAATGGCGAGTGATTCGGAAGTTGGGGATCGAAAGGAAGTTGCCGTTGGAAAGAAGGACTTTCTTCGGAATGGCAACTCGTTGCTGCGGACGGCCACTGTTCTGAGCCTTTTGGTACTGGCACAACTGGCATGGACACGCTGGACGTTGGTGACCAATGGCCCGACCGTCGATTTCT
>Ga0335072_10016239_pt1 | contig 10559 bp, 11 predicted proteins | sample Lox_Sample_21_FD_206725 | JGI IMG/M metagenome (GOLD analysis project Ga0335072, IMG submission 206725) | Soil microbial communities from Loxahatchee National Wildlife Refuge, Florida, United States - Lox_Sample_2.1 | ecosystem: Environmental > Terrestrial > Soil > Wetlands | place: USA... | reverse complement strand
GCATCCCCTACCCGCTTACCCGGGTCGCCGAGGACATCAGGTCCGCCCTGGCCCGCAAGAGCTTCCATGATCGCATCAAGGAAAGGCTGGCCTCCGAGGCCAGGACCGACGGCTAGGACACCTCAGGGAACAGCGGGCGGTCAGGCCCGGGCAGCCACTGGCGCCCGGCGAAGAAGGGGCGGTAGCCGGCCCGGACGTGGGCGATGAGCAGTGGCAGCGACGGGTGCCGGTTCTCGTCATGCCACACCAGTGACCATGGGTATACCGGCGTCGGGTCGGTGACCGGTATCTGGACGACGTCAGGGCGGTCGGGGAACTGCCTGGTGCTGGCGAACATGATGAGGTCGGGTGAGGCCCCGATCTTCTCCATCATGTGGCCGGCACCGAACACCGGTCCGGTCGTGTCGATCTGGATGCCGAACTCGGCGCTCAGGAACCGGTAGTAGTCGGCCCACTCGCTGTCGGCGGCGTTGCCCGGCATCCACGCCGTCAGGCCGGAGAGCTCGGCCATCGGCACCCGCTTGCGGCGGGCCAGCCGGTGCCGGCGGCTGACGAGGATCGGGATTGGCTCAAGGCTGGCCGGGATGCGGCTGATCCCGGCGGGGAGCGAGCCGGTGGTGCGGCCGAATGCCGCGTCGATCGACCCGTCCGCTAGCGCGGTCCGCCGCGGGATGGTCCCGCGGGAAACGATGATGTCCACGTCGGCCTCGCTCGCCTCGTAGAAGGTCCTGACGATGTCGAGCGGCGCCGCGTCGCGGGCGAGCACGTCAATGCGCAGCGCGCGGCGGCGGGCGCGGAGCATCCCGGTCGCCTGGTCGGCCAGGCTGATCAGCGCCCGGGCCTGCGGCAGGAACGCGGCACCGTCCTTGGTCAGCGTGACGCCGGCGCGGGCGCGGTTAAGCAGCGCGACGCCCAGGTCCGCTTCCAGCCGGGCGATCCGCTTGGACACCGCCTGCTGGGTCAGGCCCAGCCGGTCGGCCGCCTCGGTGAAGTGCCCGTCGTCGACGACGGCGAGGAACGTCCTGACGGTACCGAGGTCCAGGTCCAAGAACAACTCCTGGTTGTCTCTTGTCGGCGTGTCGGCTGTTGGACAGTGCACCACTCCGGCCGGTCTAATGAGCGGTGCCAAGAGGGCATGACAACCACGAGGAGTATAAGTGAACTACGACCGGCGTCAGGTGCGGATGGTCCTTGCCGGGCTGATGCTGGCCACCTTCGTCGCGTCGCTCGACTCAACCGTGGTGTCCGTGGCGATGTACCGGATCGGCGAGAGCCTGAACGGGCTGACCGGGCAGGCGTGGGTGCGGACCGCGTTCATGATCACCTCCGTGGTCTCCATCCCGGTCTTCGGCAAGCTATCGGACACCCATGGCCGCAAGCCGCTGTTCATGGCCGCCATCGCCACCTTCCTCGCCGGGTCGGTGCTGTGCGCGTTCGCCGCCTCGATGCCGATGCTGGCGGTCTTCCGCGCGTTTGCGGGCATCGGAGCTGGCGGCATGCTCGCGCTGAACTCCGCCGTCCTCGGGGATGTCGTCCCGCCGCGCGAGCGGGCGAAGTACGGTGGCTTCTTCGTCGCCACCTATGCCGTGGCCAGCCTGGTCGGGCCGGTGACCGGGGGAGTGCTGGCCGGGCAGCGGACGCTGCTTGGGGTGGACGGCTGGCGCTGGATCTTCCTGATCAACCTGCCGGTGGGCATCGTGGCCTGCGCGGTCGTGCTCAGGGTGCTCCGCCCGGGCCAGCAGCGCCGGCGGCAGCGCCGGATCGACCTGGCCGGGACGGCGACCCTGATCATCGGGGCGGTCCCGCTGCTGCTTGTCGCGGATCGCGGGCAGGCCTGGGGCTGGGGCGCGCCGGCCTCGGCCGCCTGCTACGCGATCGGGACGGCGGGCATCGCCGGGTTCCTGCTGGCGGAGCGGCGGGCGGGCGACGGCGCGCTGCTGACGCTGCGACTGTTCCGCAATTACGGGTTCGCGGTCGGAGCCGGGCAGTCACTGATCTCCACCATCGGGATGTACGCGAGCATCGCCCTGCTCCCGCTGTACCTGCAGCTGGTCCGGGGGTACTCGCCGACCGAGGCGGGCTTGCTCACGCTGCCGCAGGTGGCCGGGACGCTGGCCTTCTCCGTGATCGCCGGCCAGTACGTCTGGCGGACCGGCCGCTACAAGGTCCTGCCGGTGACCGGGGCGGTCGTGCTGGTAGCCGGCATGCTGCTGCTGTGCCCGCTGACCGCCGGGACGCCCCTGCTCTACGCCGAGGTCGCGATGTTCCTGGTTGGCGCGGGCGGCAGCCTGTACATGCAGACCACCACGCTGTCCATGCAGAACGCCCTGCCCCAGGTCGACCTGGGCGTCGCCACCTCATCGAACACGTTCTTCTTCCAGATCGGCGGCACCGTCGGCGCGGCCACCTTCCTGTCCGTCGCCTACTCCACGGCGGGCGGCGCGATCAGGACCGCCTACGCGACGGCGAGTGCCAGCCCGGCCTTCCGCGCCGCGGCGGCCCGGCATCCCGGGCAGGCGGGGCTGCTGCGGCTGGCCTCGGCCGGCGGTCAGCCGGCCCTGAACAACACGGCGTTCCTCGCCCGCCTGGACCCGGTCCTGGCCCAGCCCTTCCGGCAGGGCTTTACCAGCGCGCTCGACATCGCCTTCCTGGTTGCCGCGGCGATCATGGCCGCAGCCCTCGTCTTGGCCCTGCGGATCAGGGAACTGCCGCTGCGCACGACCATCGCCACCCAGGCCGCGGCGCCTCCGGCCGAGCCCGCCACGGCCGGCAGCAAAGACGCTGGGTAACCGCTCGAATACGGCGCAGCTAATTCGCGCTGTTGGTGAACCTTCCCATCGCCGGCTGCAATAGAGAGGCGATGGATGACGACGAGCTGATCACGCGCCTGGCGGGCGGTGACGACACGGCGCTGCGCGAGCTGTTCACCCGGCACGCGCCGATGCTGGCCGCCCGGCTGCGGGCCGTGCTGCCGCCGTCCGATGTCGAGGACGTGCTCCAGGAGACCTTCCTCGCCGCCTGGCGGGGCGCCGGGTCCTACCGTCCCGAGGCGAAGGCGGGCGCCTGGCTGTGGGGGATAGCCCGCCGCCAGGCCGCGCTGGTCCTGCGGCGCCGAGGCCCCGCCACCGCACCCCTACCCGACCTCCTGCAGGCCGGCGCCGTCGCCCTGCCCGGTCCCGGCATGCATAACGACCTGGCCCAATCTCTCGCCACCGCCTCCCAGCTGGCATCGGCGGTCGGCACGCTGAGCCCGGCTGACCGCCAGGTATGGCAGCTCATGTACGAAGAGGACCGGCCGATCGCCGAGGTGGCGAAGCTGGCCGGCGTCCCAGAGGGCACGGTGAAGAGTCGCGCGCACCGTGCCCGCCGCCTGCTGCGGGCCGCTCTTGGAGGGGGAGCCGGATGAATCAGATGAATGACGACCCTCGGCTCGATGGCATCGACCTCGGGCGGGTCTGGACGGGCATCGCCAGTGAGGTGTGGCGACGGCATCCCGGCCCGGTCGAGCGGCTGGCGATACGGCTGCTGCGATCGCCGGGCCTAGCCCGTGCCCTGCTCAACACGCCTGCCCTGCTGCTCCCCTGGCTGATCTCGACCGTGGTCGTCCTCACCGTCGGGGGGCTGATGAGCCTGGCCGGCGGTGAGCCGCTGGTCTGGCTGATCGCTCCGGGCATCGCCGCGATCGGCATTGCCTACGCCTACGGTCCCGGCGCCGACCCGGCCTGGGAATTGGCCGTCAGCATGCCGGTCAGCGACCGGATGGTGCTGCTCGTCCGCGGGGTCACCGTGTTCGCCGTGAACGCGGCCATCGGCGTGGCCGTCAGCGCCGTGACGTACCTGGCGACCACGCACGGCCTGCCGGGCGGCGGCGGGCATCACACCGTCGCCGTCAGCGCGGCGATCACATTCGCCTGGCTCATCCCGATGGCCGCGGTCTGCGCGCTTACCCTCGCGGTCGCGGTCCTCACCCGGTCGGCCAGCGCCGGCGCGCTGGCCGGGGTGGTCGCCTGGGGCGGCACCGTGCTCGCCAGCCGGGTGTCCACCGGAGCGTTCAGCGCCGCCGTGACCGACTCACGGACCTACCTCCCCTACCTGGTCGTCGCCGCTTGTGCGACGGCCCTCATCGGCTACACGACACGGACCCAGAGAAGGACACAGTGAATATTGAGCTAACCGGCGTGACCCGGTCGTTCGGAAGCAATAAGGCAGTCGATGGCGTGAGCCTCGAGGCCGGGCCCGGCGTCCTGGGCCTGCTCGGGCCGAACGGCGCGGGCAAGACCTCCCTGCTGCGCATGCTGGCCACCGTGCTGCCGCCGTCGTCCGGCCAGATCCGGCTGCTTGAGCGGGACCCGGGCCGCACCGCCGACCGGCGCGATATCCGTCGTCGCCTCGGCTACCTGCCGCAGAACCTTGGCTACTACCCGGCGTTCACCGTGGTGGAGTTCATCGAGTACTTCGCGCTGCTCAAGGAGGTGCCCTCGGCCCGCGTGCCGCGGGCGGTGGCCGCCGCCGTGGAGGGCGTTGACCTGGGCGCTAAGGCCAAGTCCCGGCTGCGGACGCTGTCGGGCGGCATGCTGCGCCGGGTCGGCATCGCGCAGGCCATCGTCAACGACCCCGACCTGCTGCTGCTCGACGAGCCGACGGCCGGCCTCGACCCCGAGCAGCGAGTCGGCTTCCGCGCGCTGCTGCGGTCCCTCGGCGAGACCGCAACCGTCGTGGTGTCTACCCACCTGGTCGAGGACGTGGGGGCGGCCTGCTCGGAGGTCACCTTGATGGACGACGGCCACATCGTCTTCCGCGGTACCCCGGCCGACCTAGTGACCCGCGGCGAGGGCCACGCGATCGGCGACGCCCCGCTCGAGCGGGGCTACAGCGCCGTCCTGCAGGCCGCCCGCGCCGCTGGCCAGGGCGCGGTGGCGGCATGAGCACCGCCCTCGTCTCGGAATCGGCGCCCGCGCCGACGGCGGCGCCCCGGCCGCGCCCCTGGCTGCTGGCCGCCCGGATCCTGCGCATGGAGATCAGGCACAGCGCGTTCGTGTGGTGCCTGCCGCTGCTCGTCGTCTTGTTCATCTTCGATCCGTACCGAACGGCCACCAGTTATCCCGCCCTGTGGCCGCTGCGCTCGACCGTGGTGCTGAACAAGTTCTGGCCCGACATGGTGATCTTCTCCGCCGGGTTCGCGGCCTGGGCCGGGACGCGGGAGGGCCGTCGCAACACCAGCGACCTGCTCGGGACCACCGCCCGCCCGGCCTGGACCCGGCAGCTGTGCTCGCTGGCCGGCACGACCTTCTGGGTGGTTGGGGCGTTCTTGGCCGGCGTGGTCGCGATCTACGTGCAGACCTCGCAGCAGGTCACCTGGGGCACCCCGCCGATGTCGCCGGTCATCGTCGGCGCGGTCGGCCTGATCATGGTGTGCGCCGTCGCGTTCACCCTGGGCGCGCTGTTCCCCGGCCGGTTCACCGCCCCGATCGTCGCGGTCGCCCTGATGCTCGTCACGCTGGCCGCGTTCCGGCAGGCGGTGGGCTCCACCGGCGGCCCGATCCCCGTCCTGTCGCCGGACGGCTCCGTGCCGGACAACGACTACGGCCTCTTCCATCACACCACGATCGGCGTCCCCATCGTCCAGGTGATGGTCTTCGGCGGGATCACGCTCGCGGCCATCGGCCTGCTCGGGCTGTCGCCGCGCACCGGCGGCACCGGCTGGCGGGGCGCCCTGTCGGCCATCGCCGCCGGCGGCGCCCGGCTGCGCACCGCTGCCCTGGCGCTCTGCGCGGTCGGGGTTGCCCTGCTTGCGGTCGGCCTCGGGCTGGCCGGGACCGCCACCGGCTCGCCGGCTGGCGGCTACGAGATCCCCTCGATCGACAGCGGCATCATCAGCAAGTCGATCCCTTACACGCCCGTATGCTCCTCGGCTGGGTCCTTCCAGGTGTGCCTGCACCCGGCCCTTCGTAGCTACCTGACCCAGGTCACCTCGGCGATGAGCCCGGCCTTCACCGAACTGGCCGGCCTGCCAGGCGCGCCCGTCCGCGCCTCGGAAGTGGCGCAGACCGCACTGCCCCGGGCCGTCCTTGCCGGCAACGGCGACGGGCTGATCACGAATGGGGTCTACGAATTCACCCTGAACAACTCCGTCGCGCTGCAACCGGACCCGAGCCTGCTCCAGGACAGCTTCCAGCAGGACATCGTGCACGCGGTCATCGTCGGCTCAGTCGGTGAGATCATCACATCGTCGCAGGCGGGCGGCGCTGCGACCGGCTTCCAGCCGAATACCGGCACGCTGGCCCAGCAAGCCGTCGAGGGCGGGCTGCTGGAAGCACTGGGCCTGCAGCCCTACCAGTACCCGAATCCGACGCCGCCGAGCGGGGTCGCGGCGGCCGCCGCGAAGTTCGCGGCCCTGCCCGCCGCGACCCAGCACGCCTGGCTGATCGCGAACCTGGCGGCCCTGAAGGCCGGCACGATCACCCTGGCGCAAGTCCCGTGAGTAGCGCTGCCCGGCGGAAGGGCGGGCCAGGCCGATGACCGCGACCGATCTCAAGAAGTCACCCTCCCCGGCGGCCCCGCCCGCCGGGCACGTTCCCTCGGCGGCTCGCCTGCTGTGGCTGCACCTGCGCAGCCGCCGGGTCCCCTCGGCGCTGTCTGGGCTGCTGGCCTGCGGCGTGACCCTGTGCCTGGGGCTGAACTTCCACTGGTTCAGCTCCGGTGACGCCGCCGCCGAGGTTCCGATGCTGCTGGAGGCGGGCGCGGCCGCGATCGTCGTCGTGACCGTGCATAGCCCGTTCGGCGAGCCGGAGAAGGCGACCGGCCGCTGGCTGCCGGTCCTCAGGGTCGGCCTGGCCCTGGTGCTGTGCGGGGCCGCCATCGGCCTGATGGCGGCGGGAGCGGCGGTCGGTTACGACCCGAAGGCCGACGTCGGCCTCGCGGACGGGACCCTCCCGGTCGTACGGAACATCCTCGGCTTCGCCGGCGTCGGCCTGCTCTGCTCGCTGGTCACCGGGGGCCTGCTCGCCTGGATCGGGCCGCTGGCCTACCAGGCGGCCTGCCAGTTCGCCCTCATCGCCCACTACACCGAGCCGTACACCTGGGCCTCCCGCCCCCCGGCTGACCGGGGCGGCTGGATCGCGGCCATGGTCGCCTTCGCGATCGGCCTCATCGCGTTCACGATCCGAGGCCCCCGCACCCGCCCGTCCGGCGAGTAGGCCTGCCTGCCTGGCGCCGCCGGTCGCTTGAAGCTCGTCCTCGGCCACCTGGGCGAGACCCTGCCCTTCAACATGTGGCGCATCGAGCACCGCCTGTCCTACATGGGAGACCTGCGGAAGTTCAAGCGGCCGCTTGGCGACTACCTGCGGACCAACGTCTACATCACCACCAGCGGCAACTTCCACACTCCCGCGCTGAACAACGTCCTGGCCGAGGTCGGCATCGAGCACGTCCTGTTCTCAAGCGACTATCCCTACGAGTCGATGCGCGAGGCGGCCGACTGGTTCGACAACGCCGCCATCAGCGAGGCGCACCGCGGGCAGATCGGCCAGGCCAATGCCAGCCGCCTGTTCCCTGGCCTGCCGCAGCACATCGGCGCCCCGGCCTGACGAGGGCGCCAGGCTCATTCCACCACGAGGTGGGAGTCCAGTAGCTGGGCCGCGTCCAGGCCCGGCGGGGCGCCGAACATCCGGCGGTACTCGCGGGTGAACTGTGACGCGCTGGTGTAGCCAACCGCGTGCCCGGCCCCCGCGACATCGCGGGGGTTGGCGAGCAGCCTGATCCTGGCCTGCTGCAGGCGGATCTGCTTCTGGTACTGAACGGGGCTCATTGACGTAGCGGTGCGGAAGTGCCGGTTCAGCGAGGAGACGCTCAGGCCTACCTCTGCGGCCAGGTCCTCGATCCGGATCACCTCGTCGTAGTGTCCCTTGATCCACGCGATCGCCCGGGCGACGATGGCGATCCTGCTATCGGCCAGGCCCACCTGCCGGACCAGCCCGCCCTGGGGCCCGGTCAGCAGCCGCCAGTGGATCTCCCGCTTCACCGCCGGGCCAAGCACCCGTGCGTCGTCCGGAGAGCTGGCTAGCCTCAGCAGCCGCACGACCGCGTCAATAAGGTCCTGTTCCGCGTCGCTGACCGAGATCGCCGGGCCTGCTCGGCTCTCGCGGGAGGGCAGTCGCGACTCCAGCAGCAACTCGGCTATGGTCGGCGGCTCCAGTCGCAGGCTGCAGCCAACGAACGGGCTGGCCTCGCTCGCGGCGCTGACGTGCGAGGTGAGCGGGAGGTCGACCGTGATCACGAGGAACTGCCCCGCCGCGTAGTCGAACGCTCGGTCGCCGAGCACGGAGCGCTTGGCCCCCTGCGCCACCAGGGACACCGTGGGTTCGGCCACGCTGCCAAGCGGGAAGGTAGTTCGCGTCGTCGAGAAGACCTTCATGCCCCCGACCTGCCGTGGCCGGCGGTGGCCGGCCGCTAGCGAGGCGATTCGGTCGCGCAGCTCAGCCAGGTCGGACATGCCATCAGTCAACCACGGGACAAAACCGCCAGGTGACTATCGGCCCAGCCTTGCGCGGATCGTGCAAGGACGGGCGCGGATCAGGCTAGGGCGCGCGGCCGCTGTCCGGTGGAATGGCAGTGATCAGGAAAACCATGTACGCAGGGGAGTCCCATGTCGCTGACCTCTTATGTCACGCTCGGCCGCAGCGGCCTGCGCGTCAGCCCGTTCACGCTCGGCACGATGACCTTCGGCGAGGATCTCGGCTGGGGTGCCAGCCCGGAGGAATCGTCCCGGATCCTGGCCGCGTACCTGGACCGCGGCGGCAACTCGGTCGACACGGCCAACATCTACACCAGCGGCCACTCCGAGGTGATCATCGGTGACTACCTGGCCGGCAACCCCGCGGTGCGTGATCGCATCGTGCTTGGCACCAAGTTCTTCTGGAACCTCCACCTTGGCGATCCCAACGGCGGCGGCCCCGGCCGCAAGGCCGTCATTCGGCAGCTGGAGAACTCGCTGCGCCGCCTGCAGACCGACTACGTGGACATTTACTGGCAGCACAACTTCGACCCGGTGACGCCGGCCGAGGAGACCCTGCGGGCGCTGGACGATCTCGTTACCGCGGGCAAGGTCCGTTATGTCGGCATCTCTGACACGCCCGCCTGGGCCACGGCCGAGGCGGCGACCATCGCCCGCTTCCGCGGCTGGGCGCCGGTCATCGCCTTGCAGCTGGAGTACTCCCTGCTCGAGCGCACCTCCGAGGGCGAGCTCATCCCGATGGCCCAGGCGATGGGCATGGGTGTGCTGCCGTGGAGTCCGCTAAAGTCCGGCTTCCTTTCCGGCAAGTACTCGAGCCGGACGACCGGGGACGTCGACACCACCCGCGGCGCCCTGGTGGGCACGCCGAGCCGGGAAGACTACGCGGTCATCGACACGGTCAACGAGATAGCGGCCGAAATCGGCGTGAGCCCGGCGGCCGTCGCGCTGGCCTGGGTCCAGGGCCGCCCGGGCATCACCTCCACCCTCATCGGCGCCCGGCGGATGGACCAGCTTGAGGCCAACCTCAGCGCTCTCGACCTCAGGCTCAGCCCTGAGCACGAGGCCCTGCTGACCGAGGTGTCGCTGCCCCGGCTGAACTTCCCGGCCGCCAACAACGCCGCCCTCGCCCGGGTGGCACACAACGGCGGCACCACAGTGGACGGGGCCGCCACCCCGGCGCCGCCACGACTCGTCCAGGGCGCCCGCGTGTACTGATCCCTGACACCGTTGGCGGCAACGTTCGCGGCCCGGCCAGGGCGAAATATCGGGGGGCGCCGCGGGGTTCTATGGCTGGTGGACGGGCTCGCAGCCAGCGGGCGGCACCATCAGAGAAGGAGCTGACATGGCGGACACCTACCGCAAGGACCCCGAGACCATCGCCCGGCTTTCGCCGGAGCAGTACCGGATCACCCAGCACAGTGGCACTGAGCCAGCGTTCGACAACGAGTACTGGGACAACAAGGAGCCCGGCATCTACGTCGACGTCGTGTCCGGTGAGCCCTTGTTCGCATCGGTCAGCAAGTACGACAGCGGCTCAGGCTGGCCCAGCTTCACGGTGCCGATCGAGGCGGGCAGCGTTGTCGAGCACAGGGACGCCAGCTACGGAATGATCAGGACCGAGGTCCGTTCCGCTCACGGCGACAGCCACCTGGGGCACGTGTTCCCCGACGGGCCCGTCGAGGCCGGTGGCCTGCGATACTGCATCAACTCGGCCGCGCTTCGGTTTGTCCCGCTTGATGACCTGGAGCGCGAGGGATACGGCGCTTACCGCGGGCTCTTCGAGGCCGCGCCTGACACTGGGAGTGGATCATGACGACCGAGAAGGCCATCCTCGCCGGCGGCTGCTTCTGGGGCATGCAGGACCTCATCAGGAAGCTCCCCGGCGTGCTGAGCACGCGCGTCGGCTACACCGGCGGTGACGTGGCCAACGCGACCTACCGCAACCACCACGGCCACGCCGAGGCGATCGAGATCAACTTCGACCCGGACAAGATCTCCTACCGGGACCTGCTGGAGTTCTTCTTCCAGGTGCACGACCCGAGCACGC
>Ga0335072_10016236_pt1 | contig 10561 bp, 9 predicted proteins | sample Lox_Sample_21_FD_206725 | JGI IMG/M metagenome (GOLD analysis project Ga0335072, IMG submission 206725) | Soil microbial communities from Loxahatchee National Wildlife Refuge, Florida, United States - Lox_Sample_2.1 | ecosystem: Environmental > Terrestrial > Soil > Wetlands | place: USA: Florida... | reverse complement strand
GAGCAGTTTCGCATCCCGCTCTCAACCCTGAACCAGAAAATCAAGCGATTAAACATCGAGATCAAAAAAAGAACCAAAGAATAGTCATCAAGAAAAGAACAAAAGAATAGTCATCAAAAACCGCGCCAAAGAATGGACGCCAGGAGTGCGCCAGAGCGTAGACATCAGAGGGCGCGCTGACGAACAGGCACCACGCGGCAAGGAAGATCCAATCTGAAAGTCCGTCCGTGATAGTCTCGGCTTGAGACTGTTTTCGTTCAGATCGAGCATCAAAGACCCATGCCTTTGACCACCGTCGATGCAGCCGCCAAACGGGGAGTCGCAGCCATTCAGCAGTACTCGCTGCTTTCCGCCCGTGCTTTAGGAAACCTCTTCCGCCGGCCTTTTTACGGTGCAGACATCATCACGCAAGCCGACCTGATTGGTATTGGCTCACTCCCCATCGTCATCCTTACCGGCTTCTTCACTGGCGGTGTCCTGGCGCTGCAGTCCGCCTCCACCCTCGCCCAGTTTGGCGCGGCGGCGATCACTGGCCAGCTTGTCAGCTTCTCCATGATCAAGGAACTCGGACCAGTGCTTACCAGCCTCATGGTTTCCGGTCGCAACGCCTCGGGAATGGCCAGCGAACTGGGCTCCATGATGGTCACCGAGCAGATCGATGCCATGCGGGCGCTCGGAACCGATCCTGTGAAGAAGCTGGTCATGCCCCGCATCATCGCGACCATCATCATGCTTTTCTTTCTGACCATCATCTCGGACCTGGTCGGCATCATGGGTGGCGCGTTCGTCGCCGTGCTCATGCTGGGTCAGGATGCAAACCAATACTTCCACACCGTGTACCAAAGCCTGCAGTACCCCGACATTTTGCAGGGCCTGGTCAAACCGCTCTTTTTCGGATTCATCATCGCCACTATTGGCTGCTATTACGGCATGAGCACCCGCGGCGGCACACAGGGCGTCGGCCGTTCCACCACGCAAGCTGTTGTCGTCTCTTCCGTGTTGATTATCGCAACGGACTTTGTCATTAGCCGCTTCATGATCGGCGTATTCGGGCGATGACAGCGACTGGAACGGCTCTCGAAACCGACGTTCCGGTAAGCCAGGCATATCCGGACGCCCCGGCGGTCCGCTTTGAGGGCGTCTCCATCGAATTCGAAGGCAAGGATGTCCTAGATCAAGTCTCCTTCGAGGTAAAGCGCGGAGAAACCCGCGTCCTGCTGGGTCCGGCTGGCGTCGGTAAGAGCGTTCTGCTCAAGCTCGCCGACGGGCTGCTGAAACCCGACGCGGGCCGCATCTTCGTCTTCGGATTCGAGGTGAGCGCTATGCCCGAAGAAGAGCTATTTCGCCTGCGCGAGTCGGTCGGCATGGTCTTTCAGGAGAGCGCACTCTTCGATTCGCTCACCGTGCGCGACAATGTTGGTTATCGCCTCATCCAGGAGAACGTACCCGACGACGAGATCGACAGCCGGGTAAGCGAGGCCCTCCGCTTTGTCGAGCTGGAACACACGATGACGAAGTTGCCGTCAGAGCTTTCAGGCGGCATGCGCCGGCGGGTCGCTATCGCGCGCGCCATTATTACGAAGCCCGAACTGATCCTCTACGATTCGCCAACCGGCGGCCTCGACCCGATTACCTCCACAACCATCATCGATCTGGTCATCAAGCAGCGCGACGTCTCCGGGACAAGTTCCCTGCTGGTGACTCATCGCCTGCAGGACGCTTTCATGCTCGCGACTCACCGCTTCAACAAAGACACCGGAGAGGTCACGGCGTTAGCGGAGAAACAAATCGACCCTAGCACCAGCTTTCTGGTGCTCCACCAGGGTAGGCTGGTCTTCGACGGATCCACCCACGATCTGGTCCACTCGGACGACGACTTCCTCAGGCAGTACCTTGCCTAGTTACCAGGCCCGTACCCTTTTTCAGGCTCCAGAAGAATAGCGGTCATCGCTGGCAAATCATAGAAACAACGATTTCCTATTTGCCGATGATCCAGGCGCAGTCCCATTTTGATCTGGTAGACTGAGCGGCGAGTTTCGCGATCATTCGTTCAATAGTTCAAATGATTTTGAAATGTGATCTCCGCCCGGAGAGAACATGTCCAACTATCCTTTGCTGTTGAAGTCGAACCTATTGCCTGCTGTCGGGGTGCTGCAAAAGTTGCTCAACCGTGGGGGCGCCAACTTGACGGTCGATGGCGACTTCGGTCACAGGACGCGTCAAGCCGTTATCGACTTCCAGCGTCCTCGCGGCCTGAAGCACGATGGCATTGTTGGCGTTCAAACCTGGCCGAGGGTCTCCGCCGGTGCGAACCTGCCAATCATGGATTGCGTAGATATTCTAGACCCGCTGCTCGTGAAAGACACAGAGACTCCGATCAGGCGCGTGGGTGGCAATCCCCGGGTGATCGGCGGAATGTGCAACGGAGTCGAGCAGGCAATCGCTATGATTCTGGCCGCATCCCCGGGAAATGTCTTTCTGCTGCGATTTCACGGCCACGGCTCACCCGGAGACGCCAGCGTGTCGACGGGACGAGGTGAACTCGATCCAAATGTGAGGGAGCGCGGAGATATCTGGAACGATCCGGGAATCATCAACACGCTCGGCAAGCTGGCTCCCATCTTTGGGCCGTACGGATGCATCCAGTTCATGCATTGCCAGACCGGGCGAGGGTCGCAGGGTCGCCTGCTGCTATCGACAATCGCCTCCGCACTTCGTGTGCCCGCCACTGCTGCCGTCAACGATCAATCCGGGTTAGGCGAGGGAAATTTGCCCTTCGGTTACACAGGTCCAACCGTTACTGCAGTCCCCTACGGAGGCACTCTTGCCAGCTGGGCGCGGAATCTGCCCGATTTTCCCCGAATGTCGGTGGCTTGAGTCATCCTCCCCTGAACCACAAAAGTGATCGTAGCCCTTTTTGGAACCGGCGCCCCGAAAACCATAGATTCGAACCGACCTGCCACCGACGCCTTTCACGCTTTGCCCGTCGTTAATGCGCTCTGCTAACCTGAATGGTTTGAGTTTTCCCGCTGGAGCGAGCTATCTATGGCATTCAAATTCAAGGGCGTGGACTTCCTCGGCTTCGACAATTTGTTGAGCGAGGACGAACGCATGGCTCGCGACACCGCGCGCCAGTTCATCGAAGACAACCTCATCCCAATCATCGAAGAGTGCAACCGCGAAGGTCGTTTCCCTCGCGAGCTTGTCCCGCAGATGGGCCAACTCGGCTTCTTCGGAGCCAACCTGCACGGCTACGGCTGCGCCGGCATGTCCAATGTCGAATACGGCCTTGTGATGCAGGAGTTCGAGCGCGGAGACTCCGGTGTCCGCAGCTTCGTCAGCGTCCAATCAGCGCTGGTCATGTATCCCATCTACACCTTTGGCTCCGACGAGCAAAAGAACTTCTGGCTCCCACAGCTCGCCTCTGGAGAAAAGCTCGGATGCTTCGGCCTCACCGAGCCCGACTTCGGCTCTAATCCTGGAGGCATGAGGACACGTGCTCACAAATCCGGCCACGAGTACATCCTGAATGGCGAAAAGATGTGGATCACCTCCGGGACCATCGCCGACGTGGCAGTCATTTGGGCCAAAGTGGATGAAGACGACGGCCGAGTCCGTGGCTTCCTCGTCGAGACCGACCGTCCCGGCTTCACCGCCTACGATGTGCACGGCAAATGGTCTCTGCGCGCATCGGTCACGTCAGGGCTTTCACTGCAGGATGTCCATGTTCCAGCGTCAAGCCTCATGCCCGGAACCGGCGGCATTAAATCGCCACTGATGTGCCTCAACCAGGCTCGGTATGGCATCAGCTGGGGAGCCATCGGCGCGGCCATGTCCTGCTATGACACCGCGCTGCAGTATTCGCTCCTGCGCAAGCAGTTCCGTGACGAGCCTATCGCCAGCCATCAACTCATACAGGAGAAGCTGACCTGGATGATCAGCGAGATCAGCAAGGCACAACTGCTCTCACTGCATGTCGGCCGGCTCAAAGATGAAGGCAAGGTCGGCCACGAGCATATCTCGATGGCCAAGCGAAACAATGTCTGGATGGCCCTCGAATGCGCCCGCATGGCCCGCGATATCCTGGGCGGCAATGGCATCACGGACGACTACCCGATCATGCGCCATATGATGAATCTGGAATCGGTGAAGACCTACGAGGGCACACACGACATCCACACGCTCATCATCGGACAAAGCGTGACCGGCATTCCGGCTTATTGAGTCGAAACCAGTCAATAGCCGCGCGCAACCCCTATCCGGGGTCCACGTCTAACGATAAGTGCCTCTGTGGCCACGGATTCATGTCTCCATTGCATTTGCCAAAACTGGAACGCCGACCGGAACTTGATGCCCTTCGAGGCCTCTTCCTGGTGTGGATGACGCTGACGCACCTTCCAACGCGTTTCAGCGAATTCGTCAATCAGCCTATCGGCTTTGTAACCTCCGCGGAAGGATTCGTCTTTCTATCGGCGCTCCTCGTCGGCCGCATCTATATTCGCGAGTTACTTCAGGACGAGCCCGGCGTTCACATGAGGCTCTGGAAGCGCTCCCTGAAAATCTACGGCTACCATCTGCTGATGCTGGCATTTGCGTTCACCATCGCCGCCACCTATGCGGTGCACGCGCACAAGGCAGCGCTTACAAATCTTCTCAACTTCTACCTGAACCACCCGTTCGTAGCGGTTATAGGCTCAGTCCTTCTTCTCTATTGCCCGCCGCTGCTCGACATCCTGCCGATGTACGTCACTTTCCTGTTCTTCACGCCCATACTCCTGTCGGCAGCGGTGCGCTACGGCTGGCGCTGGATTCTCACCGCCAGCGCAATAGTTTGGCTCTTCGCGCAGTTCGGCCTGCGCGACGTGGTCCACAACTTCATCGTGTTCCTTACGCATCTTCCCATTCCGCTGCAGGAGACCGGGGCCTTCAATCTCTTCGCCTGGCAGGGCGTATGGATTGCAGGCCTATGGCTCGGCGCCCGATCGGCGACCGGCGAAGTGCCCCTCAAGAAGATCCCCGGATGGGCGGTTGGGATCTCCTGCGCCGTCTGTGTCTTCTTCATCGGAGTCCGTCACGGATGGTTGGGTCCGCACCTTACTCAGGAAGCGCTCGGCTTCAAGCTGGACAAGTGGCGTATCGGCCCCTTGCGGGTCGTGAATCTCGTCACCTTTACTATCGTTGGTTACTGGCTCCGGAAGTACGTGATCAAAATCGTCCAGCGCGAACCATTCCTGACCTTGGGCAAGGCCTCGCTCGAGGTTTTCTGCGCTCACCTCTTCTTCGTCTTCGTGGGACTGGCGCTGCTATATGGAGAAGTCACCGAGCTCCACGGAGTCACCGCAATCGCGTTGGTCGTCGTGACCTTCACCGCTTTGGTCCTGGTAGCCTTGAATGAAGTACGGAAGCGGCGCCCGATTCGAAACCCCTCTCAACCCGACGGCGCGCTCAGCAGCGAAACCTCAACCCCACAGCCGAAAAGCCAGCCGCTCTCCTGCGCCGAGCAGAGGCCCTGACTTCAAACCGCAACAGTAAAGGTGTCTTCGCTCCGCGTCACCGCGCGATAAAGCGTGTCCCTTTCCACCGGGACACGGCCCGCCGCTGTAATCAGCCGCATCAACTCCTGGCGCCGCATCCCCTGTGGAGTTGTCGCGCCGGCATCGTGATAAATCTTCTCTTCAATGACCGTTCCGTCGATATCGTCCGCGCCGAAACGAAGCGCTATCTGTGCAATCTTGGCCGTCATCATCTGCCAGTAGGCTTTGATATGCGGAAAGTTATCGAGCAGAAGTCTGCTCACTGCAATCTGCCGGATGTCAGTCATGCCGGTCGTGCGAGGCAGGTGGGCCAGCGGCGTATTGTCAGGATGAAATGCCAGTGGGATGAATGTCTGAAAGCCGTGCGTCTCATCCTGCAGGTCACGTAGCTTCAAAAGGTGGTCGACTCGGTCCTCGTCGTTCTCGATATGGCCGTACAGCATCGTCGCGTTCGACTTCAGACCCGCCCTATGGGCCATGCGCGCTGTGTCGAGCCATTCGTCGCCATCGATCTTGTGATCGCAGATAATATGCCTCACACGGTCGGCAAAAATCTCTGCGCCCCCGCCCGGCATCGAATCCACTCCTGCCTGCTTCAGGCGCTCCAGCGTCTCGGGAATGCCAAGCTTGGCACGCCGTGCGAGAAAAGCGATCTCAACCATCGTGAAGGCCTTAATGTGCACCTGAGGAAAGCGCTCCTTCAGGCCCTTGACCAGGTCGAGGAAGTACTCCAGCGGCAGGTCTGGATGCAACCCGCCCACGATATGAAACTCCGTGACCGCCTCCGTGTAGCCCGATGCGGCCGTCTCCCATGCCTGCTCCAGGGCCATCGTATAGGCGCCCTCACTGCCCTTCTTGCGCCCGAAGGCACAGAGCCGGCACGCGGCGACGCACACGTTGGTAGGATTTATGTGCCGGTTCACATTGAAATAAGCAATGTCGCCATGGAGCTTCTCGCGTACGTAATTGGCCAACCAGCCCACAGCGAGAATATCGGGCGAGCGATATAAGGCAATGCCATCCTTGAAATTGAGCCTCTCGCCCGCCTGAACCCTGGCCGCGATCGGCTCAAGTCGGGAATCGTCGGTCTGAAATGGGCGGGCTGGCGCGTTCGAGATCGTCTTCGGTTCGAAGATACTAGTCGCTGTGCTCATCAATGTCTATGATAGTCCACAAGCCTAAAGCATTTTTTTCGGAATTGATGTATCCGGACGCCCCCAGTTCAACCGGGTCCAGTGATTCCTGAATACCGTAATCAGAGGGCTGCACTGGGGAGAGCAGCCGTAGGTAGCGCAGCCCTCGTGGGCATTCCCGTAGACGAAAAGTAGTTTGCGGGGGCTCGTAGCTTTTGTTCAGAAGACATTCAATTGCAACATCAGGAATTTCTATTTGCCTTATCGCTTGAAATCTCTCGCCCGGTTTGCGCCTTCAGTTGTCGCGTTTTGTCTTGTCTACGCTTCTCAAGGTGCTACTTCGCAAGGTGCCGATCAGGGAAAGCCTGTTGTGTTTCCACCCGTCGCCTCCTACTCGCTGGACAAGAACAAGATCACGATTCCTGCTGACCTGGCAGGCCAGCATAACCTGTTGCTCATCTCCTTTCAGCCGGAGCAGCAAAAGGAGATCGACACCTGGATGCCGTTGGCGCAGGCTCTCCAGCACACCAATTTCAATTTTCGCTGGTACCGATTGCCCGTTTCCGAGCGCGAGAATGTCATCTTTCGCTGGTGGGAAAACTCGTCGATGCGCAGCGAGGAGACAGATCCGGAGACCTGGCCGTGGATCATTCCCCTCTATGTGAACAAGGTTGAATTCCGCAGCGCTCTTCAGATCTCGAACGAGAAAAATGTCGTCGCCCTACTCGTAGACAAGCAGGGACGCGTCCTTTGGCGCGCATCGGGGCCCCTTACCCCGGAAGAGCGGGCAAGTCTCACAGCGCTTGTGTCGCCCCATTAGGGTCGAGCCGCTTCTCCATCACCAAAGCGTCTAGCTTCCCCATGTAGTATCCCGGAATGCGGCCTGTTCGGCTGAAACCAATTCCACGATAAAAGCCCAGGGCCGCGGCGTTATCGGCTGCTACTTCCAGCCTCACAAGCTTCGCGCCAGCCGCGCTCAGCCGCGCCAGAATCGCGTCCATCATCATGCGCCCGAGCCCCTGCCTGCGTCTGGCGGAGCGCACATCGATTGTGATGACATGCCCAACCGGGACGCCTTTCTCCAGGTACGATTCTGCAATGGCGAAACCGAGGATTACCTTTGTCGCATCATCTTCCGCGAGAACCGAGATCGAACCCCGGTGACTGACGTAGTAGCGTAAATCCGTGCGGGAGTAGGCAATACCCGGCTGGAAACATTCCCGGTCAATCGCAAAAAGGGCGTCGAGATCGCTGACCTCGACGCCCCTGAGTTGGATCACCGTTCGAATTATCGCTCAGCTTGAACTGGCCCGGGTATATCGGATTCCTTTGGTGCGACCACTACCCCGTCATACAGCGACGCGGCCACCAAGTGGCCGGCCACCGAATGCACCATGCGAACATTCCAACCTGCGTCCCACCACTTCCAGGTCTTGTCGCTGGGATCCACGGCAAACACGAGGGTAGAATCCGCCGACGTAATGACAACCCGCTTCAGGCCCGCATCGAAGTCGACACCATCGATATTCGCGACAGGCAGCGGAATGGCAGTCCAGGTTTTACCGCGATCGTCGCTCGTAAACACTCCCTCGCGGCCCCCAAGCCACAGAGTGCCATTCGGCGAGGTCGCCAGTTCGCGGACCGTCGCGAGCTTCTCCGGCAGATTGACCGTCGTCCAGGTGACTCCAGTGTCTTCTGAGAGCTTAAGAGCCTTGCGGCTCGCGGCAAATACCGTTGCACCGTGCCCATCCACAAAGTGATAGTTCGGCTCGTCCACTACCGGGCCCGTCCAGCTCGCTCCCTTAGTTGCGCTGCGATAAACGCCTTCCGCAGTGGCCGCAAACCACACCGGACCGTTCACCGAAAGATCGTTCACCTGGACCTCTATGGTCTGCGGCTTCGACTCTTCTGTTACTTCTTTTGTAGTCTTCTTGCCTTTTCTTACGACCGTCACGGTCTTGGTCTTGACGTTCACGACCGCGCCGTCCGGCTTCCACTCCGCGCCGTCAAGGCGGAAGATTCCGTGATTGGTGCCCGCGAGGATCGCCCCATCGTCGCTCTGTGCGAGGCTGAAGATATCCCGGCCCTCGAGCCCTGAACTGCGCTGCATCCAGGTCTTGCCCCCGTCCTCGGTCACGAACACGCCGCCGTAGGTCTTATCGTTTACCACGCCCGCATACATGATCTGAGGATTCTGCGCGTCAGGCAGGAACGCCGAAACCTGCCGCTGCGAGAAGCCGCTGTTCGTAGCCCGGAAGGTTGCGAACGCATCCTCGCTCGTCAACACCCCGCTGCGGTCGGTGGCCAACATCACGTGGCGATTGTTCTTCGGATCGACGTAAACGTCATTGATGATCACGTCAGGACCGGTCATCCGGCTCCAGGTCGCGCCGCTGTCCACGGTCTTGTACAGGCCCTCGGTTGTCCCTGCATACACTACCTTGTGATCGCCGGGGTCCTGCATCAGCACTCGCGTCCGCCGCGCCGTGGATGGGATGCCCTGCACCTTGTGGAACAATTCGCCGGCAGTCGAGCTCAGATAAATTCCCGAGCAGGCGCTGAGATATACCACGCTCGGCCGCGCCGGATCGATGATGATCGAAAACACATCTGAGTCGTCGATCAGCCCTTTCGTCATATTGTGCCAGGTAGTGCCGCCGTCGGTTGTCTTCCAGGGAAGATGCCATGTGCCCGCGTAAATCGTCTTGGGGTCTGCTGGGTCGATGGCGATCGATTCCACTTTGTGAATTTCGCCGCTTCCCTCCGGACTGATCTGCGTCCAGTGAGCTCCTGAATCCGAGCTGCGGTATACGCCGCTGATCGCGCCCGCAACCAGGATCTTCGGGTCAGACGGAGCCTGAGACAACGCGCGGATGGACTTGCCCTCCATATCCGGCGTGGAACTCCACGTCGCGCCGCTATCGTGGCTGACGTAGATTCCGCCATCCGGCCGGTCGAGCCGCCAGACACCCGCAAAGATGGTCTTCGGGTCGGCGGAATCCACCAGGATGTTGTCGACCACCAGGTCATCCGTCTTGCCGACTCTTGCTAGGCGCTTCCATGTGGCCCCACCATCCGTAGACTCGTAGATCCAGCTGCTGGTGGTGCCCATGTAGATGTGGGTTGGATTACCTGGATCGTAGGCAAACGCGCGCGCGTCTCCGCCCTCAGGACCGACCGAGACCCACTGCACGGTGCCGGCATGCAATGGATTTGAGGAGAGGAAGAGAAGAGCGGCGAGGCCAAGGAAGAAAGATCGCAAGATTGTTCGATTCATGTCGTTCGTACTTCACTCACTGTCTGGATGATACAGGGAAGAATACCGCTCCTATCATAACGCCGCAGATACCCCTTGAATATCTGGGATGTTTCCCGGCGCCTATCCCTTTGCCTCCAAACAGCAAAAAGGCTGACCGGATAATCCGGTCAGCCTCTTTGGTTTTAGTTACCCGTGCGCCGCGATTTACTGCGGTGCGCTGGCAGCCTTGGCGTGATGGGCGCTCTTGTGACGCTCAGGAAGCGGCTTTCTTACCTGAGGCTTGATCACGGACTCATCAACTGCTGTGCTGCCCGGGTAGTCGGTGTCGAAGTTGGCGCCGGCCGGTACGAGGTAGTTGTCGACCTCGTTCGTACCTGTGGTGCCTGTCCGTACCGAGATACGGCTGGCATCAATGCCCTTCTCCGTAACCAGGTAGGCCTTCGTGTTGACAGCGCGCTGCGCGGCAAGATTGGGCTCTTGCTTCGCCTTGCCCGTGGGCGGTGCTGCGTTGCCCACCACAACTATGCTGGCATCTGGTGTGCGTTGCGCGTTGAGTGCAACGTCATCCAGGCAGCCCTTCGCATCGTTGTCGACACGCGCCGGACGCCGTTTGTCATGATCGAACGTGATCGTGC
>Ga0335072_10016233_pt1 | contig 10562 bp, 8 predicted proteins | sample Lox_Sample_21_FD_206725 | JGI IMG/M metagenome (GOLD analysis project Ga0335072, IMG submission 206725) | Soil microbial communities from Loxahatchee National Wildlife Refuge, Florida, United States - Lox_Sample_2.1 | ecosystem: Environmental > Terrestrial > Soil > Wetlands | place: USA: Florida... | reverse complement strand
CGCCAGAGACGGCCCGGCCGCCCCATTGGCGTTGATCAGGAACGTGTCGATCACGCCGTACTTACGCGGAAGCCCGCGCTGGGTGACCGCGATCACGTGGCCGTTGCGGACGAAGCCGATCCCGGCCACCACGCCGATCGCGGCCTTCTTGCCCTTGGGCGTGACCGCGGTGAGCTTCCGGTTGGACCCCGCGATCGGCGTCAGCTTGCCGGTCGAGGAGAAGTGCCATCCGAAAATGTTGGCGCTCGTCTCGTTGACCACGTACAGGACGTTGCCGCTACTGGTCAAGCTGATCGGCAGCTTCCCATGCGAGGAGACGCGGTCCACGAGCTTCGGGCCCGTTGACGTGATCCGGAACGAGCTGACGCTGCCGTCCCCTGCGTTGACCACGAACAGGAGCTTGCCGTCCGGGGTGAGGTCGACCGACCCGGAGCCGTCCGCGGTCGGGAAGCCGAACGGTGGCGTGGACGCGGCGCCCTTGCCTCCCGTCGCGACGATCTTGGTCTGCGTGATCAGACCATTCGGCGCGCGGGAGAACGCGACCACCGTGTTGCCCGCGGGGTCGTTCGTCTGGGTGTAGAAGGCGTCGTAGTTGACCTTGCCCGTCTTCTTCGCGTTCGACGCGCTGGCGAGCGACGGCACGACCAAGGCGGCGGCCGCCAACGTCACCCCCAGCAGCCGTACGGCCCTGACAGAATTCCGTCTCATATAGTTGCCCTCCGTTTGTGTGTTGCGCCCGGCCTTGCGCGGTTTGTCGGCGCGCAGGCTACCGCAACGGGTATGCCTGTGAATAGGGCGTGACCGAAAACTTGCCGTTCGCCTCGTCCAGGTGGTGGAGGCTCCCGATGCCCCCAGTTCACGGCGAATCCCGAGACGGCGACCCGCACAGTACGGTCAGACGATGCTGGCCTCGCGCCGAGCCGCCACCAGGTCAATCGGTCTGCTCAGCGCCTGGAGCGCAGGTAGTTGCTCGGTCGCGGCGACGCGGCCGGCTTCCAGGAACAGGTCGGCCAGATGGAAGTCGCGCCATTCGGCGGGGCCGAACCGCGGGGCGATCACCACATCGCCAAGCGCCGCGTGGCGGGCGCTGGTATCGAGCTGACTAAGGTCCATCGCCTCGAGGATGGTGTCGAGCGGTCCGCGGCGCCTTGGCTTCGCCGGCTCGCCTTCGGGCTCGTCGGGTACGCCCGGCCAGAACTCGAGCGACTCGGTGCCGAGCAGGTTGACCGACACGACGATGTCGGCGCCGTCCTCGATCACGGCGGCGGTTGGCACGGGGACGAGCGCGATCGCATCGATCAGACGATGTCCGTCGCGCTCCTGGGTCGGGAACACGCCCGCCACCGACAGCGCCGCCAGCAGTGCCTCCCACAGCGGCCCGCGGCGCTGCGCGACCGGGGCGCGGGCGGTCAGGTCGACGGCCATGATCACCAGCGGGATCGAGGTGTGGGAGAAGAACGCACCTTTCGTCGCCTGCTTGAGCAGGCCGGTCAAGGTCTCCAGGCCAGCCGCTCCCACCAGCGGTGACTTGAACAGTTGCGCCGTGTTTTCGGCGCTGAACGCCTCCCGGAAGCGGCCGTCGACCTCGCGCGCGCTGTAGCCGAGTGCGATCTGGCTGGATACGAAGCCGCCGATGCTGCTCCCGCCGACGAAGTCGACGGTGTAGCCGGACTGCTCGAGTGCCTCGAGCACGCCGACGTGGGCGTAGCCCTTGGCCCCGCCGGCGCCGAGCGCCAGCCCCAGCTTGGTGCGAGTCAGATGACGCGCGATCCAGGCCACATCGGAGTCGGCTAACGGGAAATCGCGCTGGCGCGGACACTCGCGCACGACGAGATTCAGGGCGCCCATCGGCCACATCTGGCTGGCCTGGCGCGCCTCGTCGGAGACCAGCACGATCTCCAGGCGCCGCCCCTCCGCGGCCTGGGCAACGTTCCCGAGCCGGGCCGCCTCCTCCCCGTTTCCGACCAACGCCACCACCCGGTCGGCCTCGTCGAGTAGGACGCCCACGGTTTCGGGATCGAACTCGCTCGGGATCAGCACGGTGGCGTGCTCGCTGGCCAGCTCATCGGAGGCGGTCAGGGCGCCGGCGAAGGACAGTGAGCGGTCGGCCACGGTCACGGGCTGGGCGCTGGCCATGCGCGCGGCGGCGACCAGGCCCGGGATCACGCCTTTCAGGGACGGGCCCGCGATCAGGCCGATCTCCTCACCGCGCGTCGAGCTGCTGCGAACGCTCGCGCTGAACAGAGCCGCGCTTCGTGCGCTCGCACGGAACAGTCTCTCGCGCTGGGTCTGGATCACGTTTATCAGGATCTGCGGGAACTGGGAGGCGAGCTCGAGCAGGTCGTGCGCGTCGAGCTCGAGCGTGTCGGTGATCGTGCTCGCCGAGACGGTCGCGGTCCGCTCCGTGCCGGTGATCGCATCCTGCGCCCCGATCACGTCGCCCTTGCGCATTCGCAGCTCGATCTCGCCTCCGCCCGCGGTCGTGCCGGCGGTCCAGATCACAAGCCCGCCGGTGATCAGCCAGATGCGGTCGCTGGCATCGCCGGCGGCGCACAGCTGCTCGCCCGGCGCGAACTGACGCGGGCGCATGCGCGCGGCGACGACCTCGAGCTGCTCTTCGGTCAGCCCCCCGAAGAGCGCGCTGCCGCCGAGAAACCCGTCACGGGCCATGTAACTAGGACCCCCCGGGATTCATTCCGGAAGGAGCCTAAGCGCGACGCGGCGTGCTCGTCAAGGTGAGAAATCCTCACAGCGACTACCGACCGCGCATATAGACTCACCGCGCCATGGATACGAGTGCAGCCCGGGGCGCGACTGGGAGCGTGCCGATCGTCACCGGCAAGAAGCTGATGCTGTTCTCTGGGCGCGCCAATCCGGTGCTGGCGGCCGCGATCGGACACAAGCTTGGGGTCGAGCTCGGCCACGTCACGCTCAAGACGTTCTCGGCCGGCGAGGTCTACTGCCGGATCGAGGAGTCGGTCCGGGGCGCCGACGTCTTCATCGTGCAGCCGACCTGCGGGAACCCCGAGACTGGCGTCTCCGCGAACGACGCGATGATGGAGCTGCTGGTGATGATCGACGCCGCCGTCGGCGCCTCCGCGCACCGCGTGATCGCGGTGATGCCGTGGTACGGCTACTCGCGCCAGGACAAGAAGTCCGCGCTCCGCGAGCCGATCACCGCCCGACTGGTCGCGCAGCTGCTCGAGACGGCCGGCGTCGACCGGGTGCTGACCGTCGACCTCCACGCGGGCCAGGTCCAGGGCTTCTTCCGCAAGCCGGTCGACCACATGTCCGCGCTGCCGCTGATCGCCGAGTACTTCGCGGGGCTCGAGCTCGACGACCTGGTCGTGGTCGCCCCCGACGTCGGGCGCGTGAAGCTCAACCACAAGTTCGCCGACATGCTCGGCGCCGATCTCGCGCTGATGACCAAGGAGCGCCCGGCGCAGCAGGTGGCGGAAGTCGGGTACGTGATCGGCGACGTCCAGGGCAAGACCGCTGTGATCCTCGACGACATCATCGACACCGCGGGGACGCTGACCGCCGCCGGCCAGACGATGCTCGACGAGGGCGCGGCGCGGGTGTTCGCCGCCTGCACCCACCCAGTGTTCTCCGGACCGGCGTTCGAGCGCCTCGCCGAGTCGCCGTTCGAGCAGGTGATCGTGACAGACACGATTCCGTTGCGCCCGGGGGCGCCGGACAAGGTCGCCGTGCTCTCGACCGCGGGCCTGCTCGCCGACACGATCCGCCAGATCTTCACGGACGGGTCGGTGAGCGCGGTGTTCGGGGGCGAGAACCAGTTGTTCTAGCGGGCCGGTCCTGGGGGGCGTGACCCCGCGGGACATCCATGCCGCGCCGGCGGGGTCGTGATGGCTGAGAGTCGGCGATCTCATTGAACGGCGGGCATCTGGAGGTGGGTGGGGTCGTTCCCGGGGGCGGATCGCGGCTCCGGATCATGCGTAACAGGCCATTTGAGGCGGTTTGGTCTGACCGTGGCCTGTTAGGCATGTGGGGCATGCGTGAGAGGCCACGGTCGCGGGGTTCGGGCTCGAGTGGCAGGTTATGCATGGTCCGCGGCGCTCCGGCACGGATGGGGGACGCCACACCCATGCTCCAGGTGCCCGCCGTTAAATGCGCCCGCTGACTCTCAGCCATCCAAGGGTGCGCCACAAACGACCGCAGGGCAAGGATGCCCTGCGGAAACGGCCCCATGGACGCCGAGCGCAGCGAGGCCCAAAAGAGCCATTCATCCCGAGTTTCTCCGCGCTCGACGTGGGCGGCGTGCGTGGGTCCCGTCTGCTTGACAAACCTAAGCTTATTAGGTAAATTCCTAATGAGCTTAGGTAAGCAAACGACCACGGAGACGTAGACCATGAAGACCACCCCGCTCAACGATCACCTCATCCAGCTCACCCGCTACGGCTTCGTCAACGCCTATCTGGTGGGCGAAGACGATGGCTTCACGCTGGTCGACACCACCATGCCGCGCACCGGCGCTGCCCTGATCGCTGCCGCCAAGGGCGCCGGCGCTCCGATCCGCCGGATCGCGCTGACCCACGGCCACGGCGACCACGTCGGCTCCGTCGACGAGGTCAAGCGCACGCTGGCAGACGACGTCCAGGTGCTGATGCCCGAACTCGATGCCCGGATCCACGCCGGGGAGAAGGTGGTCGACGGCAAGCTGACCGGCAGCTGGCCCAAGCTCTCCACGGTGCCCGACGTGCGTCTGGCCGCCGGCGACCGGGTCGGCAGCCTCGAGGTGATCCCGAGCCCCGGCCATTCGCCCGGCCATGTGGCCTTCCTCGACACCCGCGACCGGACGCTGATCGCGGGCGATGTGTTCACCTCCTACGGCAAGGTGGCGGTCACCAACCATTTCTACCTGCGCTTCCCGCTGGCGGCGATGGCCACCTACGACAAGGCCGAGGACCTTCGTTCCGCCCAGGCCCTCCGCGCGCTCGAACCCAGGCTGCTCGTCGTCGGTCACGGGCCGGCGACCTCGAACCCCGCCGGCGCGATGGACGCCGCGATCGCGCGGGCGTCCCGCTGATGCCCCGGGCCGGCCTCGACGCCGGGGCCGTCGTCGCGGCCGCCGCCGCCCTGGCGGACGCCGACGGCCTGCCCCAGCTGACGCTGGCTCGGCTGGCCACCGCCCTGGGGATCCGGACCCCGTCGCTCTACGCCCACGTCGACGGCCTCTCGGATCTCCGCGTACGGCTCGGCGCGCGCGGCGCCCGCGAACTCGCTGGCAGGATCCAGCTCGCGGCCGCCGGACGCGCCCGCGGCGAAGCGCTACGCGCCGTTGCCCTCGCCTACCGGGAGTACGCCCACGCCCATCCGGGGACCTACGCGGCCATGCAGGTCGCTTCCGAGAGCGAGGAGTTCCAGGCCGCCGGGGCCGAGGTCATCGGGCCGATCCTCGCCGTGCTCGGCGGCTACGGGCTGGAAGGGGAGCCGGCGATCCACGCGGTCCGGGCGATCCGCAGCGCGCTCCACGGCTTCGTCTCACTCGAGCGCGAGGGTGGCTTCGGCCTTCCCGCGGGTGTCGACGACAGCTACGAGAAGCTGATCGCGATGCTCGACGCCGGGCTGGCCGCCGCGTAGTGATCATGTAATGGTGCGGTACGACCCGACGATCTACAAAGGTGCCGCGGGTCACTACCGCGACGGTAGACCGTCGTATTCGCCCGCGCTCGAGGCTCTGCTGACGGCGGAGCTCGATTTGGACGGGACCGGAGGGCTCCTCGACGTGGGCTGTGGGCCTGGGGTGCTGACCGTCCGACTTGCTCACCTGTTCGAGGCCGCCGTTGGAGTCGACCCCGATCCAGCAATGCTCGCCGAAGGCCGTCGGGTCGCCGACGAAAACGGCATCGTGAACATCCGATGGGTCCAAGCCCTGGCCGAGGACCTCCCGGGGGCGGCACCGGGAGCGTACCGAGTGGTCACCTTCGGCCAATCGTTCCACTGGACGGACGAAGCCCGCGTCGCAGAGGCGGTGTACGACATGTTGGAGCCAGGCGGGGCCTTGGCGCTGATCGCTCACACGGTCGCCGGGCGGCCCGCGCCGCGCAGCCCCGGACCCCCGGCGATCCCGCACGCGGAGATCGAGGCGCTGGTGGAGAAGTACCTCGGATCAACCAGGCGTGCCGGCATGGGGACGGCTCCGGTCCGAACCCACCGATTCGAGGATGTCCTTGATCGCACCCGGTTCGCGGCGCCGCAGTCGATGTTTGCCCCAGGCATCCCCGACCTGGTGCGGGACAGCGAAAGCGTGTTGTCCGGCTACTTCTCGATGTCGTTCGCAGCTCCGCATCTGTTCGGTGACCGCGTCGAGGACTTCGCGAGCGAGGTGCGCGAGCTGCTGAGCAAACGGTCTCCCGAGGGCGCCTTCTGGGACTGGCCGGGCGATACGGAAGTGGTCCTCGCCCGCAAGAGGTCCGAGCTCAGGTAAGCGATCCCGCGCCGCGGTGCGCGTCGATTTGGCGCAACACTCCCGCGGTGTCAAACCACGCCTGTTCTCTCGCAATCAGGCCGTCGCGTAGATCAAATACATGCAGCATCCGAAAGCTGACCGGCGCACCACCACCCTCGACGCCGAGAAAGGAGCCCTCGACGTGGCCGGTGGCGACGGCTTCGTCGACGACGTGCTCCGCGTCGCCGAAACGCGACACCGAGTCGATGTGGAGGTCGGGAATTGCGGTCATGATCCCTTCGTACATGCCAGACGTGGCCGCCTTTCCTTGAACGGGACACCCCGGATTGCCGACGTCATCCCAGATCACGTCGTCGGTGTAGGTGTCGAGCGTCGCGGGCACATCATGCGCGTTCTCCGCCGCGAAATGCCGCTCGATGATGTCCATGTCTCACTCCCTTGATCGCGGTCACAGGTTCCGTCCAGCAGCAGCCCCCGTTGCATGCGTGAGTGTAGGCTTTGACCGTGGCCGCTAACGCGATCATCTCTTACGACGGAACGCCGAACGATGACGACGCGCTGGCGCTCGGCAAGATGCTGGCGGCGGCCGGTTTTGCGTTGGCGCTCGCCTATGTGCGCCATTCGCGCGAATTTGACCCGCGCCGGGAAGAAGTCGCCCAGCATGACGCCGAGCAACGCCTGGAGCGCGGCGCCGCGACGTTGGGTGATGTGGAAATCACTCGCCACGTCGTGATCGGGGCCTCGACCGGAGACACGTTGGGGCAGCTAGCCGATAGAGAGGGAGCGTCGGTGGTTGTGTTTGGCTCGGATTACCGCACGCCACCCGGTCATGTCGAGCCCGGTACGTCCGCGCAGCATCTCCTCGACGGTGGCTCGGTGGCAGTTGCGATCGCGGCCGCCGGTCTGCGAACCCAGTTGGACGGCTCGATCCGATCGATCGCCGTGCCTCTGGCCGGCCCGACGAATGATGTCGCCCGCGAGACGGCGAGCGCGCTGGCCGCGAAGCTCGGGGCGACGCTGCGCGAGTCGAGCGCCGAGTCGGTCGACCTCATCGTCGTCGGGTCCCAGCCGGGCGCACCGGCCGGCCGCGTCGTGATCGGCGGCGACGTGCGCAACGAGCTGAACAGCGCCCGCAGTTCGGTGCTGGTCCTCGCGGCCGGCGTGCCGCTTCTACCCTAGCCGCCGCCTTCCGGATCCCTGTCAGCGAACGTCGGCATGCCGGCGGCACGGGTCGGCCCGGGCCGGCCATGGAGGCGATCGTGCTGACCGCCTGCGCGTTTAGCTGTCGCGGGCAAGTGTCGCCGTCTCGAACCAATTGCGATCCGATGCTCGGCGTTCCCTGCGTCGAGGATCTTCAGTCAGGCGTGGAGGCTTTATGCCGTGGCTGGCGCCGTTCCTATCTGACGATCGTGGGAGCGGTTGGCCGGCACACCCCAGAGGATGTGGCCCGCGTCTTCACGCAGCGCGGCGCGTGGGCCATCGACACCGTCCGGTTCTCGATCTGGCGCCCTCGCCTCGGGTTCAACCTCCGGCAGCGCCTTCGACTCTTATGAGACACCGTTCTTCTACTTGCACTCGTTCACCGTCTTGCTGTGCGTGGCGTGCACGGCGGTGGCGTGTGTGGGCGTGTTCGGGGTGAACGCCTCGGCGCTCCTGTGCCTGATGCACCTGATGCACCTGATGCACCTGATGCCCCACACGGTGGCCGCCGAGCTTCGCCTGTTCATCGTCAACCAGCCGTTCGGCGACCGTCGGCGCCGCCGGCGCTCGCCTCCACGCGCTCTGTGGCGGCTCAAGCTCAAGTCGACCAGATCCGCTGGTATTCGCGAGTGACCTTGCCGCATGCTGCGCTGGCCATCCAGCCGCTCCGTGATCGGTCCCCATCGCCGCGCCGGGCGGGCCGGGATCCCGGCTTGACGTATTCTCTGTCCGCCAGCTCTGCGCTGGGCGGAGCTGCCTCGACCCAAGGGCGCCGTGGCAATTACCGGGGGATGCAGCAGGGCGTTCCGGCTTGGCCGTTGGAGCCGGGCCTGGGTTATTCAGGCAGCACTCGTGGTGGGACTGACGGCCGCCGGCTCGTCGACCGCGTTCGCGGCGACGACGATCAAGGTCTCGAGCGCTGCCGACACGCTCGGCGCGGGGCCGCCGGGCAAATGCACCCTCCGTGATGCCCTTGTGGTTGCCGACGCGGAGTCGAATCCGGCGCTGCGAACGCGCGCCGAGCCGGGCGGTGCGGGTGCGTCGCGCGACTGCGAGAGCCAGGTTCGTGGTGACGGCGCGCCGTTCAACGTCGTGTTGACAGCTCACGCTGTTTACACCCTGAGCATGGTCGACGACTTCTGGTTCGGTCAGGACGGGCTGCCGCCCATCTCGGCGCCGGTGACGATCGTGGGTAACGACGCGACGATCACGCGAGACGCAGCCATGGGCGCTCGTGCGTTCCGTTTCTTCTATGTCTCGGGCGGATTGTCGGGAATCCCGGCCGGGAATCTGACGCTGCAAGACCTGACCTTGTCGAACGGCCTCGCGAAGGGTGGTAACTCAGAGGGCGGTGGCGGCGGCGCCGGGATGGGCGGCGCGATCTTCGTTCAGGGAACGCTGACGCTCGAGCGCGTGACGCTCGACGGGAACGTCGCGCGGGGCGGCAGCCCGAACGTCGCGTCGGCGGGCGACGACGGAGGCGGCCTCGGAGCGGGCAACAGCGGCGGCTTCGGCGGGCCGGCGCCCGGCGCGGACGGCGGCGCGGGAGGAGTCGGACAGGCCGAGGTGGGTGACGGCGGCGGTGGCGGGGGCTTCCGTCGCGGCGACGGCGGCGAGAGCGGGACTGCCGGCGGTGGCGGGGGTGGAAAGGGTGGCTTCGGCAGCAGTGGTGACGGCGGCTACGGCGGCAACGGCGACGACGAGAACGGCGACGGTGGTGGCTTCGGTCAAGCCGGCGGCGCCCCGGGAACAGGCCCAACGATCCCGGGTGGCGACGGCGTCGGTGGCGGTGGCGGTGGCGGCGTCGGGGGTGGCGGCGCCGGCGGCACCGATGCCACCGGCGCAGGCGGCGGGTTCGGCGGTGGCGGCAGCCCCGGGACATGCGACAGCGGCGGCTGCCCCGGCGGCGACGGCGGTTTCGGGGGAGGCGGGTCAAGCGGGGCCCTCGCGGGCGGCAACAACCCCGGCCAGGGCGGCTACGGCGCCGGCAACGGCAGCACCAGCACAAGCGGCACCAGCAGCGGCGGTGGTGGCGGCGCCGGCATGGGCGGCGCCGTGTTCTCGCTATTCGGCAACGTCACGGTGGCGGACTCGACGCTGTCCGACAACAGCGCGATCGGTGGCCAGGGTGACGGCGTCGTCCCAGTCGATGGATCGGCGGGAGATGGGCTCGGCGGCGCCGTCTTCAACCTCGACGGATCGCTGACGGTGAATGGCTCGACGATCGCGGGCAACGTCGCGAGCGGCGGCTCCGCCCCAGCCGGAGGCGGCCTCTTCAGTCTCGCGTTCGGCAACACGATCACGAACGGGGCGGCAACCAGAGCGTCGGTGTCGATCGCCGGGTCGATCATCTTCGCCAACACCGGCGCCCAGGAGGCCCAGGATGACGTCGCGCTGCGACGAGTCAACGGGCGCCACACCGACACCAGCGTCAGCGCGCTTCACAGCCCGAGCATCATCGGCGAGACCAGCGCGACTCGCGGGACGGTGGCCTCTGGTTCGCCGATCACGAGCGACCCTCTGCTCGGGCCGCTTCAGAGCCATGGCCGATCCCCGGCGACGATGGAGCCGGCCGCCGGAAGCCCGGCGCTGGGAGCGGGCAAGCGGTGTGACGCGGCCGACGAGCGCGGCATCCGGCGTCCGCGTCGCGGCTGCGATCTCGGTGCGTTCGAGGTGACGCCAGCGCGGACGTTGGGGGGTGGCGGCGGGCGGTCGCGTATCGTCGCGGTGCATCCGCGGCGTCGGCGCAGTGTTGCGGCGCGTGCTTGGCGCGCGGGTGATCCGCGCACAACCTCACTGCGTACTAGCTTGAGATGTCCACGAGGCGCGATGCGACGCTAGGACCAGTGACCACCCGGCGCTCGCCGCTAGCGAGCGGTTCGGTCCGGGAGCATCTCCTGAGAGGTGCGGCCGGCCTCGTTGCCGCGGTTCT
>Ga0335072_10016232_pt1 | contig 10562 bp, 8 predicted proteins | sample Lox_Sample_21_FD_206725 | JGI IMG/M metagenome (GOLD analysis project Ga0335072, IMG submission 206725) | Soil microbial communities from Loxahatchee National Wildlife Refuge, Florida, United States - Lox_Sample_2.1 | ecosystem: Environmental > Terrestrial > Soil > Wetlands | place: USA: Florida... | reverse complement strand
GTGGCGCATGACGATGCGCAGGCAGCGGAGTGGTACCGCATGGCAGCCGATCAGGGTTTCGGACGCGCCCAGAACAACCTTGGCGCACTGTATGAACACGGTGTGGGCGTGGCGCAGGATCTTGCCGCGGCGGCACGGTGGTACCGCAAGGCGGCCTTGCAGGGTCATGCGGACGCCGAATACAACCTCGGCCGGCTCTACGCAGACGGCAGCGGAGTGCCGCGAAGCTACGCCGACGCATGGTACTGGCTGAATCTGTCGGCGCGAGGGTCAGCCGGCGCGCATCACGAGAGAGCTGTGAATGCGCTCAGCAACGTTGAGAAGTTGCTGACCCCCGCAGAGCTGGAACTTGTCCGCGAGCGGGTTCGTCAGCTTGCGGCCGTGCAGCCGTAATCGGGGTGTTCAGCCGGGGATTCTGGCGGCTGATTCCAATCCCACGTATGCTGGAACCGATGAAGCTGTCTTGGAGCGGCTGGACTTGGACGGTGACGGCAGCTCTCGCGCTGGCCGCGGTGGCGCAGACCGCACCAATCGATCCGGCGCTGCTGGCCAGGGCGACAGGGGGCGACGTGGCCGCGCAGCTTGCCGTCGGCGAGGCGTATGAACAGGGCGAAGACGTGAAGCCCGATTACGCAAAGGCCGCGGAGTGGTATCGCAAAGCGGCCGATCAGAAGAATCCCGAAGCACAGATTCACCTCGCCGCGCTGTATCGTGACGGACGGGGCGTGAATCGCGACATGACCGAAGCGGCCGCCTGGTATCGTAAAGCCGCCGAGCTGGGGAACGCCAGCGCGCAGGGCACGTTGGGAGTCCTTTATTCCGTGGGGCAGGGCGTTCCCCACGACGATGTGGACGCATATTATTGGTTTGCGCTGGCTGCCGCGCTGAAGGGTCCGGAACAGGAGAAATATGCGTCTAACCGGCAGAGCATGGCGGCGCGCATTACCGCCGACGAGCTCGCCGGCGCACAGGATCGCGTGGCGAAGTGGCTTGCTGCTCATAAACGCCCCGGGACGACAAACTGACTCGGATCATCTGGGCTGACCCTCCATTCTCCGGCGCCGCCGACCGGCTATGCTGAATGCGATGCGATTTCCGCGCCGCGTTTCACTTTTGCACGGATTGACGTTCACCGTCGCGCTTTGGTTCATTCTCGCCCCGCTCCGATTGCGCGCACAAGGTTCGGAAGTCACGCTGACTCCGGCGTTGGTCGTGGCCGGCTCCCCGGAGCTGATTCGCGTGAACGCTCCAGCCAGCGCCGAGCTCGAAGGCGAGTGGATGGAGCGCAAGCTCCAGTTCTTCCGTTCGCGCGATGGGCGTGCATGGTTCGCACTGGCAGGAGTCGATGTGGAGGCACCGGTTGGTCCGTCTACCTTGCACATTTCGGAACGGCTTCCCGGCTCACCACAAAGCGATCTTCGCCGCACGATCGAGATCCACCCGGCACACTACCGCGCCAGCTCGCTCACGGTGCAGCCGAAGTTCGTTTCGCCGGGCCCTGAGGAGCTCAAGGAGATCGAAGCGGAAGTCCAGCTCAAAAGGAAGGTGTTTGCCACAAGTGCGGATGCACCGGAGTGGAGGGGCAACTTTCGCGAGCCGGTCCCGTCGGCGCCCACTGACAGCTTCGGAACCAGGCGCATGTTCAACGGCAAGCTGGCCAGTATTCACACTGGGATGGACTTTCGAGCCGCCAGCGGCACGGTGGTCCGGGCCTCGAACAGCGGTACGGTGGTGCTGGCACGGCCGCTCTACTACGAGGGCAACTGCGTCATCATCGACCACGGCCAGGGCCTGTTTACGCTCTCCATGCACTTCTCGCGCATCGATGTGAAGGAGGGTCAGCGTGTTTCGCAAGGCGATCGGCTGGGGTTGAGCGGTGCGACCGGCCGCGTCACCGGTCCGCACCTGCACTGGGCCGTGCGCTGGCGCGGCGCAAACCTCGACCCCGCAAAGCTATTGAAGCTGAACCTGGCCGTGGCCCGCTGATCTGAAGAGTTTTCGGCATTCTGGCTGCTGAACGTGCGAAGGCGGCTTCAGGAGAAGCCGCCAAGCGCACCTGCGGGGAGAGCTGGACGGAGAGATTTCCGCCCGGGGTTCCAGACGGGGAATTTATGTCTAGCTGTATATAGCCGCCTGCTGCCTCTGCGTGTATGGTGTCGGCCATTCGAATTCCGTGACAGAGAATTGGCGAATTTCCAGTTCGATTTCTCCAGCGAACACGAAACTGCCGGAGCCGGCGCCCAGCGGGAAAGCCTTAGCGCGATGCAAGCTCTTCTTCCGCAATGGGAACCCGCACGCGCACGGCGCGCGGCGTGAGCGGGGCCTTCTCTTCGCGCAGGGCTTTGAACGCACGATAGACAAACCAGCCCAGGTGCCAGCCGTCGATATATTTGAAAGGTGGTTCGCCGGTCGTGTAGTGGCCGCAGCGCAGCACGCGGGGCTCGAAGTTGATGCCGTGGCGGCGAAACGCTTCGACCACCTGCAAGGAGTACTCGCGCGGAAAGGTCAGGTCATAGTCGGCGTAAACGAGGAGGACTTTTTTCTCTGGTCCATCCGCTTCGGCACCGGCAAAGCGCGCGTAGTAGTTGACCGGGCTGATCGAGGCCCACAGCGCTCGCAGCCGTTCCTGCGTCAGTCCGGCCTGCTCCAGCGCCTGGCGGATGTGGCGCGTGCTCTGGCCCGCCCACACCACGTCGCCAAACGCCGTCGACGCATGGTTGAACGCATTCACGCGGATGCGCGGATCGTGCGCGCTGGCCAGAAAAGCGTAGCAGGAGCCCAGGCTGGTGCCCAGCACACCGAAGTGCTCGTATCCCTGATCTTCGAGCCAGTCGACGCAGCAGCGGATATCCACCACTGCCTGCCGGCATGCTGAGAGCGTGCGCCCTATGTTCGCGCTTACGGCATAATCCGACCGTTCCAGCTCGGTAGGCCGCCGGATGTCGTGATAGGGCTTGGAAAGCCGCAGCGCCGAAACGCCCATGCGGTTGAAGAGCGCGCACAGTGCATTGTGGCTGAAGGCGTCCGCGTTCCACTGCGGCAGCACCACAATGGCCTGCTTCGGTCGCCGGGGATCTTTGTGCTCCGGAGCCGGATACCACCGTGCATTCACCAGATCGTTTTCTGCGTAGGGGGTCCGCTCCGGCGACGTGAAGCGAAGAAACTGCGCGTTCTCGAGCTTGCCCTCGGCAGCAAGCCGGCGCAGGTCGGCGTCTTTGGCCAGCGTCTCTGGCCGCACATTGGTGGGGAACAGCTGCGGCGGGCGCTCTTCCAGCCGGAAGTCAGTGGGCTTGCGATAGCCGAAGAACTGCTCGCTATGGCGGACGAGAAGCTGGTTGATTCGCACTACGGCAGCTTCGGCAGCTGCATTGTCGATTGGCCCGCCGCTTTCGGGCAGCGCCCAGGCCAGGTCATTCGCTTCAAGAAACGGCGTAATCCAGTCGAAGCCCCACTCCAGCGGCCGGACGACGCGGTTTTCGTCGCGCGTAGTGAGTCGCGTCTCCCACCGGTACATCCAGCGCGCGTAGAGCCCCTTCACCATTGCCTGATATCGAGTTTATCAGCGGTCGATGGATGGAGCCGTGACCGCAATGTTACATTCGCATCCTGTTCTGCAGACGGCGCCGTCGAATCGAGAAAGTGAGCACCCACATGAGACTTACCGCGACAATCATCGAGATAATCGCCAGCGATATGACGCAATAGAGGCAATAAACCTGAAGTACATACCGCTCGATCGCGGTGAGATAAACGCTGAACGCCAGGCCGGCGCCGGCGCATGCGGCGAGCAGCTTTCTGCGCCGCATGAGTCCGAGAACGCCGATCAGGAGGTAGCCGGCAATGCCGATCGCCGCTACTGGAACAGGCCCGATAACCGCGTATGGGCTACGATTGACGACCCCGCAATCCCATCTCTCGTTGATCGAGCATGGCTCGGTGTCACTGGAGTAATGAATGCGCAACGCCATCGTGGAAATGATGACTCCGGCAAGGGCGAGGACAGCAATCAGGGATCGCATGGCAGGTCTGATCCTATCAAAACCCGCTGCCGGAGATAGGATGAAGAGATGGATGAGCTACCGCAACGTGCGCGGCGAATTGCCTTTTTTGGGGGCAGCTTCGATCCTCCGCACTTTGGTCATCTGGCGGTGGCGCGCTCGGCCCGCGATGCGATCGGACTCGATGCGGTCTTATTCGCTCCCGTGGGTGCACAGCCGCTGAAGCCGCAGGGTTCGACGGCGGGCTTCGAAGATCGGGTGACGATGACCCGGCTGGCTATTGCGGACGAGCGCGGATTTGCGATCTCTCGCGCCGATGCGCCCACGCCCACCGGCGCGCCCAATTACACTCTCGATACCCTGCTGCGTTTGCGCGCTCAATTACCGGAGGGCGGAGCGCTTTTTTGCCTCATCGGCGCCGACTCGTTTCTCGGCCTGAAGCGTTGGCATCGCGCCGCGGAGATTCTGATCGCTGCGCCGTTGATCGTCGCCTCGCGGCCCAATGAGAGCCTGGACGACCTCGCGGCGGCGCTGCCCGATGGGATCGCGATCGAGGCCGCGCCGGATTTGCTTGGCGAACTGCCTCCGCAACCGCGTCGCTCCTTCGTCCGCGTCCTCGCCTATCGGGTCCAGAATTCTGCCGGCATCGTCGCGCCCTTCTATCTCCTGCCTGAACTGCAGGTTGAGGCAAGCGCCACCGGCTTTCGCGAGCACGCGGGACCGAAATTCGCCGAAAGCCTGCTGCCAGGCGCGGTTGCCGAGTACATTCACGTGCATGGGCTATACCGGTAGCCTCTCTGCCGGCCTCTTCGCCAAGGGGCGGTTCGGGAAACCTTGGATTTCCTCCTCTGACACCGGGGGACGCGAGCCCGAAACATGCTATACGATTGACTGGAGAGAAAGTTTTCGACCTGAATGCCTACTGAGCAGACGCTCCCCCAAACCCGCCTCATGGTGCAGACAGCTGCGGCGGTTTGCGAAGACAAAAAAGGACAGGAAACACGAATCCTCGAGCTTGACCGCGTCGACTCCGGGCTCGCCGATTTCTTCCTTGTGACTTCGGCTACCAACGACCGCCAGGCCGTCGCCATCGCCGACGAAATCGAGTTGCGGCTCAAGCGCGATTTCGGAGTCTATGCCAATTCGGTGGAGGGCCGGCGCCATGGCGAGTGGATACTGCTCGACTACGTCGACTTTGTCGTGCATGTCTTTCTCGCCGAGCGGCGCGCATTCTACGATATCGAACGGCTGCGCAAGTCGGCCCGGCCGCTTACGCCGGCGGAATTCGATGCAGAGTTGAAGGCGGCACTGGCGAAGAAGACTCGCGCCGTTCGCGAGGGCCATGCTTCGGAGAAGCGGGCCGTCAATCCAGCCAAGGCGCCGCGCGCAGAGAGCGGCGCGAAGAAGAAGCCTGCCAGCACTGCAAAACCGGCCACGAAAGTGAAGACGGCGAAGACGCCAAGCCGTCCCAGTGAATCTGCGGCAAGCGCCCGCCCGCGCAAGACCAGCACACCGAAGAAGATTGCGCGCGCCCGTCGCGTTTCCTGAGGGTTTGTGGAGAATCGACTCGTCTACGGCATGTTCTGAGTTGCCGTGGACTTTGGAGGTTCCGAACCAGGTCGCCGCTCCTTGGGGTCGCGTCAACCTGGCTGTTGCGACTTCGGGATGCAGTAACGCAGGAGATGCGAAAGCGAGCAGTTCGATCACGCATCGTCTGCGGCTTCGAGGCGCGATCCTCAACTGCAGTCTCCTGCGTCATATCCTGCTCAAGCAAAGGCAAGCCGCAGGCGGCGCGCCTCTGCAACATAACTTCTTGCCTATTCACTTTTATTGATGCGCGTAGTCCTTGTCTTTTTCCTCGATTGCTGCCTTCTCGACCATCTTCACTGGATAATATGCATTGCGGTTGTACTGCTTCACCATCCGGTCAGTGTTGAAGTACGAGCCGTTCAGGGCAATCGTCGTGCGCATCAGGCGCGCCCAATTCTCCGGCGAATCGAGGAACAGCGGAACCACCGCGCATTCGAGCTTCCCATAAAGCGAATCTGCTTCGGCCGCGTCATCGGCCCCATCTTCGATCGCCCAACCGGTCTTGCCTTCGATGCAGCCCTCGATCCACCATCCGTCGAGAATGGAGAGGCTGGGTACGCCATTCAGCGCGGCCTTCATGCCGCTGGTGCCCGAAGCTTCATATGGCCGGCGCGGCGTGTTCACCCACACGTCAACGCCCGCGGTCAGCATCGCGCCCAATTTCCAGTCGTAGTCCTCGAGATAGAGGATGCGCAACACATCGTTCGAGAGCTTTCCGGCTTTCGCAATCACTCCCTGAATCAGGGCCTTGCCCGGCTCATCCTGCGGATGCGCCTTGCCGGCATAGAGGATCTGCAATCCGCCAACGACAGTGGCGATCTTCACCAGCCGCTCCGGATCGGTTAGCAGCAGGCTGGCGCGCTTGTAGGTCGCGGCACGGCGTGCGAACCCCAGCGTGAGCACCTTGGGGTTGAGCACCATGCCCGTGCGCGAAGCGACTTCGGCCAGCAGGTTTTCCTTGGCGCGGGCGTGGGCCGAAAGCATCTCGTCCAGCGGCAAATCGATGGCGTTGCGCAAGTAAAGCACATCGCGGCGCCATGCCGGAATGTGCGAGTCGAGCATTTGCTGCATGGGCTCGGAGATCCAGGTCGGCGCATGGACGCCGTTCGTGATCGATGCAATCTGGTACTGCGGAAACATTCCCTGCGACACTTTCGCGTGTTGCATGGCGACGCCATTGGCAAAACGCGAAAAACGCAGCGCCAGCAGGGTCATGTTCAACATGCCGTCCTGGAAGCATCCCAGTTTTTCGAGGCGCGCAGTGCGGTCGCCACCCAGGATGCGGATGGTTTGCTCGGGCGAGAACCGATCGTGCCCGGCCGGCACCGGCGTATGCGTCGTGAATACGCATTGTTTGCGCACCTGCTCGATATCCGCGTCCGTCGGCACGCCGCCGGGGCCGCCGCCCATCTGCCGTTCCAGCAGCGCCAAGGTCAGCAACGCCGCATGTCCTTCGTTCATATGAAAAACATTCACATGGAGACCGAGCGCCCGCGCCATTCGCGCGCCGCCCATACCCAGCACGATCTCCTGCTCGAGCCGGTAATTGCTGTCGCCGCCATACAGGTGATCGGTCAAGCCTCGATCCCAGCCCGTGTTGCCGTCCACGTCCGTGTCCAGCAGGTAAATGGGGACCACGTGCCCCGAGCGTCCTACCAGATCGAAACGCCACGCGCGAAGACTCACCGTCCGTCCTTCGATCGAAACGGTCGTACGCGCAGCCTCCTGCGTGCAGAAGTCCGCAGGCTCCCACGCCTGCACGTCCTCGCGCTGGACGCCGTTTGGATCCAGGTGCTGCTGGAAATACCCTTTGCGGTGGAGCAGGGTGAACGCCGCGAGCGGCACCCCCAGGTCGGCTGCGGAACGCAGTGTATCGCCGGCCAGCACTCCCAGGCCGCCCGAGTACGTGGGCATAGCCGGGTCGATCGCAATCTCCATCGAGAAATAAGCCACCAGACCGGCGGCAGGAAGATTCACATAGGAAAAAGGCTTGGATGAAGTTGCTTGCATGTCCTCGGCTACTCCACGGCGCTCCCAAAAACTGCAAAATTACATCCCGATCGGGGATTCAGGCAGGGCCTGTCGATTGCGCTTCTACAGTTTTGATGCGTCAAAATTGAAATCATTCTACCAACCGAACTGCTGCTCCGGTGCCAAGTGTAACCACGGCGGGCCGACTCGGCGATCACCGTTCTGTGTACTCGGTTAACACCATGGAACCAGCAAGGTTGCTTGCCTGTGAAAATCGCGGGTGCTCATGGCGGATGCCGCGTCTCCTACCTGCTGGCACCAAGTGCCTTCACTTCGATCCTGTGCGCACCTCCCGATGCATGGCAGATATGAATCTGCGGCTTGATCCCGGTGGCCGTCGCATACCTTCTGGCAAGAGCTTCGGCGAATGGGGCAGCCTGGCCGCGTTCGACCAGGTTGATGGTACAGCCGCCGAAGCCTCCGCCGGTAAGCCGCGCGCCCAGCAGCCCCGGAATGTCCTGCGCAAGCTTCACCATCGTGTCGGCCTCCTCGCAACTGGCTTCAAAGTCGCGGCTGTAGCTCCAGTGCGCCTCGGCCATGAGTCTTCCGACCTTGTCCAGCTCGCCGCCTTCGAGCGCCTTGGCCGCCGCGACGGTCCGCATGTTTTCGGTAACCACGTGCTGGGCACGCTTCAGCGCGTTCGGCGTCATCTCCGCACCCCAGGTTTCAAGATCCTCCACGGTCGCATCGCGCAGGAAGCGGACTGCCGGCCGATGCCGAGAGATCACCGCGCATGCTGATTCCACTTCGGCCCGGCGCGTGGCATACTCGCCGCCGGTTACCGCATGCTTCACCATGGTATTGGCGATCACGAGAGCCACATCGGCAGGCAAAGGCACCAACTTGAAGCCTAGATCGCGGCAGTCGAGCAGAAGGGCATGATTCTCGGCTCCGTTTGCCGAAATGAACTGGTCCATGATGCCGCAGTTGGCGCCCACGAACTCGTTCTCAGATCGCTGGCATAGCCGCGCCAGTGCGGGACGGTCATAGGGAATTCCGAAAAACGTTGTGACGGCCAGAGCGGCTGCTACCTCCACTGCCGCAGAGCTCGAGAGTCCTGAACCCAACGGCACATCCCCCCATAAGCTCAGGTTGAAGCCGGAGACGGCATGCCCCTGGCCATCCAGTAGCGCTAGAACTCCCACTGGGTAATCACTCCAGTGGCGGCTTCGTGTTCGCGGCAGGCTGGCCGCCTCAACCACACGCTCGTCGCCGTAGTTCTCTGAGTAGATGGCGATCTTGCCGTCAGCCCGGGGCGAAATGCCGGCCAAAGTGGCGAAGTCAATAGCGGCCGGCATGACGAAGCCTTCGGCGTAATCGGTGTGCTCGCCGATCAGATTGACACGGCCGGGAGCGGCAAAGATCTCCGGCCGCGCCTGGAACCGTTGGCGGTGGATTGCGCAGAACTGATCAGGATCATGCATAACGCCCAACTAGCATTTCGAATTCAAGCCGTTTCGTCCTGTGCAGCAGAGCCGGAGCATCGCTTACGGGCTGCCTCGCCAGGCCATCGGAATTCGGGCCGCAGGAATCGCCCGGCGAATCGTAGCCCTCTCCCTTCTCGTGAGAACGTTTTCTTTTGCGCCGAAACCGTCCCCTCGCCTTCAATTCTCATTCACAGAACCGCATTTCCGGCATCCTGGTAAATCTGCCAGATCCGGTCCAGCCAATCCTCGTGCTCCGGTTTCATCAGCACGGACCGCAAGGCCGTGACCAAGCCTGGACTTTCGATGCCCTCGACGCCCGCGAACCAGAATTGGGGCAATTGTACCAGCGCCAGATGGAGGTTGCGTGCGGCGCAGGCCGCAAACAGAGCCTGTGCCAGTTTGCCTTCCTGCTCTGCGGTTGCGGACTTGAGCTTCCACACCACGATGTCCAACTCGGGACGACCCGCCGCAATCGTCTGGCATCGCCCGTCCTGGCGCAGGCGGCGGTCCAGTTCCAGCGCGGCCGCGCGTCCCCGCGCCAGCCCGTGCGCGAACTCCCCAGCCGGCTCAAGCGGAAGCAGCCGCTGTGTCGCCCACAGCGCTACCGCCGCTGCGCCTGCCCGCGAGCACTCCAGGCTGATCTCTCCCAGGTGTAACTTATTTGAAGTGAAGTAAGTATAGGGAGATTCATGTTTGTAGAATCGGCCCACGTCGGGATCGCGAAACAGTACGCACCCGCACCCGTAAGGCTGCAAACCATGCTTGTGCGGGTCCACGACGATGGAGTCAGTCTGGTCGATGGCCGCGTACGCTTCCCGTGCCGCCGCCTCCAATGCCTCTGGAATCAGGCGAAAGTATCCTCCATAAGCCGCATCAACGTGAACACGAAAGCCATAACGTTGCTGCAGCCGAAGAATCTCGGGGAGCGGGTCCACAGCGCCCGCTGCCGTTGTGCCCAGCGTTGCTACCACTGTGCCCACGTCGCCGCGCTTGAGCTCGTCCTCGAGGGCGTTCATCTCCATGCGGCCCCGGTTGTCCGACCGGATTGGAGCGTATTCCAGCTTGAGAACTGCCGAGATGCGGCAATGCGTGTAGTGGGCCTGGTCAGACCCGACGATGCGCTTGCCCGGCGCCCTCAGCCCGGAAACCCAAAGCGCCTCCAGGTTTGCCATTGTCCCGCTCGAGGTCAGATGGCCGAGGTATTCGCTCCAGCCGAACATGCGAGCGATTTCGCCGACAGCCTCGATCTCCATTTGCGAGCTCGCCCGACCCCCATCGCGCGCATGGTTGTTGGGATTGATGGTCATGGCGAGCGCGTAAGCCGCCCGCGCAACCGGGTGCGGAGGCTTCAACATCTGGCCGGCATAGAAAGGATGGAAGTAGGGGTAGTTGTCGCCGAGCCGGAGGGCCGTTTCGCCCAGAACACGTTCAACCGCCGCGGCGTCAATGTGCGGCGAGAAGGCCGGTAGCGTGGCGAATTCGGCTTCGAGAACCCTGGCGGCATGAGCGAAAAGGG
>Ga0335072_10016231_pt1 | contig 10562 bp, 7 predicted proteins | sample Lox_Sample_21_FD_206725 | JGI IMG/M metagenome (GOLD analysis project Ga0335072, IMG submission 206725) | Soil microbial communities from Loxahatchee National Wildlife Refuge, Florida, United States - Lox_Sample_2.1 | ecosystem: Environmental > Terrestrial > Soil > Wetlands | place: USA: Florida... | reverse complement strand
CGGATCTGGTCGCCTGTTGCTTCGGGGAGCGACGGGCCGCCGCACTCCCGGCGCAGCTGGGCGTGGATCGCTCCGTGCGGCTGGCCGGTGCGGTGGTGCCAGGCCGCTATGAGGCCGTTCAGTTCCTTACGCAGCGAGGCCAGGGTTTCGCGGGCCGAGGGGGCGGCGCGCGGTCCCCCCGGGGTGATCACCGCGGCGGGGCCAGGCTGGGGGGAGACGGGGCGTTCGGAAATCTTGGTCTTGGTCTTGTTCTTGAGCTGATCGGCCTGCCGCTTGCGCAGCAGCAAGGCCATCTGCTCCGGCTCCAGCAGCCCGGGCAGGCCGAGGAAGTCCTCCTCCTCGGCGGTCGCCCCGAACTCGCCCCCGTCGTAGAGCACCCGGTCGAAGTGAGCCGAGGCGCCGAGCGCGGTGAACGCGGCCTCGCCCAGGTCGTCGGGGGTGTCACGGCGGCGCTGGGCCTCGGCGAGTTCCTCCTCCGGGTCCTTGTCGCCCGGCATGGCGAGCACATGGTCGCGCTCGGCCTCGAGCTCGGCGGCGTAGCCGAGCAGGACCGGCACCGACGGCAGGAACACCGAGGCGGTCTCGCCGCGCTGCCGCACCCGGACGAACCTGCCGACCGCCTGCGCGAAGAACAGCGCGGTGCGCACGCTGGTCGCGAAGACCCCGACGGCCAGACGCGGGATGTCCACGCCCTCCGAGACCATGCGCACGGCGACCATCCAGCGGTCTTCGGACGCCGAGAACGCGGCGATCTTCTTGCTCGCGGCCTTGTCGTCCGACAGCACGATTACCGGCCTCGTGCCGGTCACCCGGCGCAGCAGGGCGGCGTAGGCCCGCGCGTCCTCGTGGTCGGAGGCGATGACCAGGCCGGCCGCGTCGGGCATGCCGCGGCGCACCTCGGTGAGCCGGCGGTCCGCGGCGTCGAGCACCCGGGCCACCCACTCGCCCTGCGGATCCAGCGCGGTCCGCCAGGCCTGCGCGAGCTGATCGCTGGTCATCGGCGTGCCCAGGGTGCCGGTGATCTCGTCGCCCGCCCGGGTGCGCCAGCGCATCTCGCCCGAGTAGGCGAGGAAGATCACCGGGCGGACGATGCCGTCGTCCAGGGCCGGGCCGTACCCGTAGACGTAATCGGCCGAGCTGCGCCGGGTGCCGTCGAGCTCCTGGGTGTAGGTCACGAACGGGATCGGGTTGGCGTCGCTGCGAAAAGGGGTCCCGGTCAGCGCCATCCTCCGCCGCGCGGGGTCGAACGACTCGCGGACCGCCTCGCCCCAGGACAGCGCGTCGCCCGCGTGGTGGATCTCGTCGAAGATCACCAGCGTGCGCCGGTTCTCCGTGCGCTGCCTGTGCAGCGCTGGGTGGGCTGCCACCTGGGCGTACGTCACCGCCACCGCGGTGTAGTCGGCCGACACGCGGCCCTGGGCGTTCTTATAGCCGGAGTCCATCCGGATGCCGAACCCGTGCGCCGCCTGCGCCCACTGGTGCTTAAGGTGCTCGGTCGGGGTGACCACCGTGATCGACGCGATCTCGCGGCGAGCGAGCAGCTCGGCCGCGATCGTCAGGGCGTAGGCGGTCTTACCGGCGCCGGGCGTTGCGACCAGCAGGAAGTCTCGCCGCGGCATCCGGAAGTATTCGCGAAAAGCATCCCGCTGCCAGCCCCTGAGCGAGAACAGCAGATCCCGCCGCAGCGGGCTGTCGGGGTTTCCTGTGTCATCCTCGGTGGCCGATGCGGGGGTGCTCACGGGGTCGAAAGGCTACCAGCCGCGCGTCTGCTGCCTGCGTCTCAATCGCCGGTCCGGTGGTTGTGTGCGGGCTGGGCCCGGGCCGGCCGGCCAGGGCGGGCGCGTGGTCCGCGCCCGCCCAGCCGCCGGTTCGGGTGGCTGACGCACGCGCCCCGGGCGGCTCCGCTCCCGGGCCGCGGCGCCATCTCCGGCAATAGGACACGATCGCGTGGCCGGACCCTGGCCGGAAACCTTCGGCCGCCATTGGCGGCCAGAAAGTGCTGGGCGCCTTCTAGCGCGGCGGTGCGGCCAGGACGGTGATGACGGCGACCGGGTGGCGGCACGCCGGGCAGGCTTGCACGCTGACCACGCCGGCCGGGCTCCGGAGCGCGCCGTTTCCGGCCGGCGCGGGCACCTCTGGTGCCGACGCCGCCGGAGCGGCCGGCCAGGCGGCGGCCCGTTCCTCACGCGCGGCCTGCGCGGCCCGGATCCGGGCGGCTTGCCACGCGGCCGCCACGGCCTCGATCTGGTCGTAGCGCCCGGTCAGCTCGCCGCCGATCCGCAGCACCCGCTGGCAGCGCTCCCAGAAATCCCGGCGCACGTGGTGGCGTCCCAGCTCGGCGTCGGACACCGTGCTGCGTGCGTAACCGGTGAGCGGCGCCAACTGCCGCTGCGAGAACCCGGCCTCCCGGCGCCGGGCCGCCAGCTCGCGGCCGAGGCCCCGGCGCATCTCGCGCACCTGCTCCGCGCCGGTCACCTTGACCGCCTCCCGCTGGCCGGGCACGCCGTACTCGTTCGGCAGCCGATCATCCCCGCTGTCAGCCCGATGGTCATTCCGCACTCTCCACAGGCGTTGCGTCCGGCCGGCGGCCGACGGCGTTGAGGTGACCGATCTGCGGACGGAACCTTCGGCCAGGACTGGCGGCCGGCAACAGGCACTCTCACGCACTGCCAGATGGACAGGCGGACGGGGCGCAGCCGTCTCCAGGCGTGGCCTGCGGGCGGGCTGACGGCCCGCCGCCCGGGCTGGTTTGGTCGCAGCGGCATCTCACATCACCACGGACGCACGGTGGACTGGTCTACTGATGAATTGCCCGGCGACCGCCCCACGCGCCAGCGGACGCCCCGGTCGTGGCGTGGTAACCGTGCCCGCCCGGGGATCCGTCGCTTTCCGCCTAAGAACAGACGATGCCACACATTCCGTGTCTGCGTGATATCTCCGCGTACTTGAATGGAGCCGGGTGGCCATTCCTGGGTGGGTCAGCGCAGGCGGCGCAGGAACGGGTCGCGCGGTTCGGCCGGGCTGACCTGGACCCTGGCGTCGATAACGTGGACGCCGTCGGACCGGGCGATCACCGGGCTGAGGTTGAGCTCGACGACCTCCGGCAGGTCATCGGCGAGCCGGGACACCCGGAGCAGAGTGTCGGCGAGCGCCCCGACGTCCACCGGCGGCGAGCCGTCGCGGCCGAACAGCAGCGGCGAGCCCTGCACCGACCGGATGAGCTCGCCGGCGTCGGTATCGGTCAGCGGGGTCAGCCGGGCCGCATGATCACCGAGGATCTCGGCCGTCGCGCCGCCGAGCCCGAACACCACGAGCGGGCCGAGTACGGGTTCCTGCACGACACCGGCGACCACCTCGACGCCATCCGAGACCATCGGCTCGCTCAGCGCAGCGAGCTCGCCGACCAGCGGAATCTGATAACAGCAGAGCAGGCTCGCCGCCTGGTCGCGCGGCAGCTGTCCGCCGGCCGGGTGGTCGGCCAGGAACCGGGTGAGCAACGCCCTGGCATCCGCCGCATGCAGGCCCGGCAGGTCAGGGACCCGGCCTTGTGGCCGGTCCCGCCAGGCCCGGTATCGGGCCGCATGGCCGAGCGCGCGGGCCGCGCCCTCGGGGTAGGCATAGGCGGGCAGCGCGGGCAGCGCGGGCTGGGCGGGCGCGACTTGCCCGGCGGGGGGCGCTGCGTCGGCGGGCGGGGCGGGCGCGGGTCGCGGGGCGGCGGGGGTGGGGGGCAGGAGGCGCACGGATTCGGCCTGGCCGAGGAGCGCGATCGCCACGGGCTTGCTGAGCGCGGCGGCGGCGACGGCGGGGCCCAGATCGGCGACCGCTGTCGGAACCACCACGGCAAGCACCGCGTCGACGGCGTCGTCGGCGGCCAACTCCTCCAGGCAGGAGCGGAAGATCTCGGCCCCGACCGCGGCGGTCGTGTCCACCGGGCCGGCCACGGTCGCGCTGGGCGGCAGCAACTTGCGCAGCCGGTGCCGGGTGGCGGCGGACAGGTGCGCGACCTTCAGGCCGTTGTCCTCGCACGCGTCGGCGGTGAGGATCCCCGCGCCGGCGGCAGCGTTGGTGATGATCGCGACCCGGTTGCCGGCGGGCAGTGGCTGGGAGGCGAGCTGCGCCGCTGCTTCGATCAGCTCGCCGAAGCTCGTGGTGAGGATGACCCCGGCCTGGCCGAACAGGGCCGCCTGCGAGGTCAGGGAGGTGGCCGCCGCAGCGATCGGGCCGCGCGCGGCGCTCGGGCCGGCTGGCACCATGGATCCGCCCGAGGGGCCAGGGCCGGCGGCGGCTACGCGGCTGCCGGGGGAACGGCCGCCGACAACGGTCAGGACCGGCATCCGGCGGCCCACCCGGCGGGCGGTGCGCGCGAACTTGCGCGGGCTGCCGAACGACTCCACGTACAGCAGGGCGAGCCGGGTCACCTCGTCCTGTGCCCACCACATCAGCAGGTCGTTGCTGGACACGTCGTATTTGTCGCCGACGGACGCGAACGAGGAGACGCCGATGCCGAGCCGGGACAACTGCTCGAGCAGCGCCAGGCCGACGCCGCCCGATTGCACCACGAGACCGGCCACGCCGGGCACGGGCCTGGCGGAGGCGAACGTCGCGTTCAGGCCGATGTCCGGGACGCTGACGCCGAAGCAGTTCGGCCCGATCAGCCGCATCCCGTACTGGCGGCAGATCGCCAGCAGTTCGGCGCCTTCGGCGCCCAGGCCCGAGGTGATCACGGTCAGGCCGTGCACGCCGCGCCGGCCACACGCCTGCGCGACCCCGGGCACGGCCGCTGGCGGCACGGCGATCAGGGCCAGGTCGACGGCCTCGGGCAGATCGTCGACCGAGGCCACGCAGAGCACGCCCGCTATATTTTCGGCGTACCGGTTCACCGCGTAGACCGCGCCCCGGTAACCGGCGCTCACGATGTTGCGCAAGATGGCCCGGCCCACGGTGGCGGGCCTGCGGCTCGCGCCCACTACGGCGACCGAGGCGGGACGCAGCAGGTGGAGCAGGCTGGCCACGTCGGCCCGGCTCTCCCGGCGGGCCACGGATTCCAGGTAGTCGTCCAGGCGCTCGTCGGCGTCGCTTCCCGGCAGCGGGAACGTGAGCGTGACCACGCCGTCGGACAGTCGCCGTTGTACCGGCAGGCCGGCGTCGGCGAACACCCGCAGCATCGCCGCGTTCTCCGCCAGCGCTTCGGCGGTGAACGCGTGCAGCTGGTGCCGGCGGGCCAGCGAGACCAGATGCTCGAGCAGCAGCGTGGCGATGCCGCGCCCGTGCATGTCGTCGGGGACGGCGAAGGCGATCTCGGCCGCTCCCGGGCGCCCGGTGACCTCGTAGCTGGCCACGCCGACCAGGCGTCCGCCCAGCCAGGCCAGCAGCGCCTCGTGATCCGGCCCGGGCCCGCGGGACACGCGGCGGGCCTCCTGATCGGCCGCGCCCGGATTCACGCTGAAGAACCGCCGGTAGATGTTGTCGGGAGACATCGCGGCGTGCATGTCACGTACCGCTTCGGCGTCCTGCGGCCCGGCGTGCCGGATCTCGACCGTGCTGCCGTCGGTCAGCAGCGCATAGGTGCGCGCGCCGACGTCGGGCGCGGTCACCGGCCGGCCTGCGGCTCGCGGGCCTTCATTGGCAGTCTCCTCACCTGCCGGGCTCTTCGTCACGCCATTGTGCCTCCCCTGGGTTGCACCGGGTTGACTCCGGCACCGTCAGCTGTATCTTAGTGGCTATCAGATTCTGATAGGCGATCAGATTCGCAGCGTGCGGGAGGACTCATGACCACTCCGTGGACGGCCGCCGACGTGCCGGGCCAGTCGGGGCGGACGGCTGTGGTGACCGGCGCCAGCGGCGGGCTTGGCCTGGAGACCGCGCTGGTGCTGGCCGCGTGCGGCGCGGAGGTCATCCTCGCCTGCCGCGACCCGGCGAAGGCCGGGCGGGCGGCCGCGCTGATCCGGGCCGAGACCGGCCGGGACCGCCAGACGGGCCAGCCGAACGTGCGGGTCGTCCATCTGGACCTGGCCTCGCTGGCATCGGTCCGCGAGGCCGCGCAGGAGATACGGTCCGCATGCCCGCGACTGGACCTGCTGATCAACAACGCCGGCGTCATGGCCGTGCCCACCCGCCAGACCAGCGAGGACGGCTTCGAGCTGACGTTCGGCGTCAATCACCTCGGTCACTTCGCGCTCACGGGGCTGGTGCTTGACCGCCTGCTGGCCACCCCGGGATCGCGGATCGTCACGGTCAGCAGCATCGGCCACCGGATGGGGCCCGGCACCATGCAATTCGACGACCTCCAGTTCAGCCAGAACTACCACCCGTGGCACAGCTACTGGCAGTCCAAGCTGGCCAACCTGCTGTTCACCTACGAGCTGCACCGACGCCTGACGACCGCGGGCGCGGAGCCGACCGCGCTGGCCGCTCATCCCGGCAACGCCCGCACCGACCTGTGGCGGCACAGCTCGCGCTTTGACCGGGCCCCGTACAAGCCGGCGCTGCGCTGGCTCACCTTCTGGTTCGCGCAGAGCGCCCGAAACGGCGCCCTGGCCACGCTGCGCGCGGCGACCGACCCCGGCGCCGCCGGCGGCGAGTACTACGGACCCCCCGGGCGGCTGCAGTACACCGGCCACCCGGTCCGGGTGGAGTCGAGCGCGGCCTCGCACGACGCGGACGCCCAGCGCCGGCTCTGGGAGACCTCCGAGCAGCTGACCGGCGTCGCGGACGCCTGGCGTACCCTGAAGCGCCATGCCGAGACCGGGCAAGGACCGCTACCACCACGGTGACCTCAGGGCGGCGCTGATCGAGACCGCCGCCGAGCTCATCGCGGAGCGCGGCATGCGCGGGTTCTCGCTGGCCGAGACGAGCCGGCGGCTCGGGGTCGCGGTCAGCGCGCCGTATGCCCACTTCAAAGACCGCGACGACCTGCTCGCCGCGGTCTGGGTGCGCGCCTTCGAGCTTTTCTACGCGGCGCTCGTGCCCGGGACGGCCGAGTTCTCCGAGCCCGCCGACCGCCTGGCCGCCATGGCCAGCGCGTACGTGAGGTTCGCGGCCGGCAACCGGCCGATGTTCGAGGTGCTGTACGAGTCCGGCCTGGACAAGCGCCGCCATCCGGAGATCGAGGCCGCCGAGCGACCGCTGGACGAGGCGTTCGAGAGCTGCGTCCGGGCCCTGGCCGACGGCGACGACAGCCTGGTCGACGAGATGGCCGTGACGTTCGAGGCCACCGCGCGCGGCCACGCCATGCTGCTGCTCGACGGCGGTTCCAGCCCGGACGACGATGCCGTTGAACTGGCCGCCGAGCGTGCCGCCCGGGCCACGCGTGCGCTGGTCGAAAGCCGTTCGGCGCTGGTCATTCCTTCGAGACGGGGCGTTCAAGAATGAGATTGTGAAGCGTGACCGCCCGACGGCGGGAAGGCAGCGAACGAGGCGGCAGACAGGAGGACCGGTGACCTGCACCGTGCACGTGGCCTGGGACGAGCGGCTGGCCGGCTACGACTTCGGGCCCGGCCACCCGCTGGCGCCGGTGCGCGTCGAGCTCACGATGGAGCTGGCGCGCGCGTTCGGCGTGCTCACCGAGCCGGGCGTGGACGTGGCCGCGCCGGGCCCGGCGACCGACGCCGAGCTCGAGCTGATCCATGACCCGGACTACATCGCGGCGGTGCGGCGGGCCGGGGACGCCGCGAGGGAGGGGGCGCGGCCGGACGCTTCGGTGCTCGGCTACGGGCTCGGCACCGCGGACGACCCGGTGTTCGCCGGCATGCATGACGCGTCGGCGCTGGTCGCCGGCGCGACCATGGCGGCGGTCCGCGCGATGTGGTCGGGCGCGGCCGAGCACGGGGCGAGCATCGCCGGCGGCCTGCACCACGCCATGGCGGGCCACGCCAGCGGGTTCTGCGTCTACAACGACCCGGCGATCGCGATCGCCTGGCTGCTGCAGCAGGGCGCCGAGCGGATCGCCTACGTCGACATCGACGTGCACCACGGCGACGGCGTGCAGGCCGCGTTCTACAACGACCCGCGGGTGCTGACGATCAGCCTGCACGAGCACCCGGCCACCTTGTTCCCCGGCACCGGGCGGCCGTCCGAGGTCGGCGGCCCGGATGCGGAGGGATCGGCGGTCAACGTGGCGCTGCCGCCTGGCATCAGGGACGCCGGGTGGCTGCGGGCGTTCCACGCCGTCGTGCCGCCGTTGCTGCGGGCGTTCGGGCCACAGATCCTGGTCAGCCAGCACGGCTGCGACACGCACCGGCTCGATCCGCTGGCCCACCTGGAGCTGAGCGTCGACGGCCAGCGCGCAGCGCACGCGGCGATCCACGGGCTGGCGCACGAGCTGACCGGCGGGCGCTGGCTGCTCACCGGCGGCGGCGGATACGAGCTGGTCCAGGTGGTGCCGCGGACCTGGACGCACCTGCTCGCCGAGTCGACCGGGCGCCCGATCGACCCGCTGGCCCACACCCCGCTCGCGTGGCGTGAGTATGCCGAGCGGCGGACCGGCCGCAAGGGGCCGGAGCGGATGACCGACGGCGAGCCCGCTGAGTACGTGGCGTTCGAGTCCGGCGCCGACCCTGCCGATCCCGTGGACCAGGCGATCATCGCGACTCAGCGTGCGGCGTTCCCGCTGAACGGTCTGACGCCGCTCGTCTGACGCCGCTGGCCTGACGCCGCTGGCCTGAACGCCGTGCGGGCCCGGCGCGTTCGAGCTACGCGACGGCGGGCACCAGCCGGAACCCGGTCACCATGTCCGCCCGGATCGCGATGATGTCATCGCTCTCGGCCGTGACCCATGACCGGAGCGCCCTGCGGTAGCGATCGGCATCGGTCAGGTCGGTGACGTGGCCGGCCCGGCCGATCACGACGATGCTCCAGCCGAGGCGCTCGGCCGCGTCGATCAGGTCGGCCTGGTACGCGACGATGGTCCCGCCGTCGTGGCTCGGCCGGTCACTGACCGCCGTCCCCAGGCTGGCCCGGATGATGATCTGGTCGGCCTCCACGAGATGGTTCGCCGGGCGGATCGCCGGCAGTGCCCGGTGGGTAAACACCACCCGCCCCAGCGGCACCTCGCCGAGCAGCAGCAGGCACTCCTCGCGGGAGAGTTCCGTGCGCTGCCTGGCCTCACTCATCGACGATCCCCTGGATTCCTCTTCGGTCGCTGAGGACGGGTGGTATCCCTACGGTCGTCCGGCGCGCCGCCGCGCGGCAGAGGACTCTAGCCGCAGATTCCGGGACCTTGGTCCCGTAACGGACCTCGCGATAACGGGGTCATCCGGGTAGCTGGCTTACGGGGTAGCCGGGTTACGGGGTAGCCGGGGTTACGGGCGCTTACCGGGGGTTGATCCGGCGGCCGGTGATCCGGGTCGGCGTGATCCGGATGAAGTGCTCCCGCGTCCCCTCCGGCCAGGGCTCGACGCCGGCTTCGGCCAGCGCGGCCTGCTCCGCCGGGGAGTCCACGTGGTGCACCGAGCCCTGGACCAGGACGCTCCACCCTGCCTTGTCCGCGACGTTGAACTCGTCGATCTCGAAGGCCACCTTGTACTCGGCATGGGCGATGCCGGTGCGGAGGTCTTCGTCGGTCGGGCTGTCCTGGGTCGTGCGGAAGACGATCGTGTTCTCGACCAGCCGGTAGTTCACCGGCAGCACGGTCGGCCCGAACCGGCCGGTAAACGCGATCCGGCCGACGCCGCCCGCCGAGATCAGCCGCAGGCATTCGGCCTCTTCCAGGTCCTCGAGCACCCGCCGACCCGACCCGGCCGACCCGGCCGACCCCGCCGGGCGCTCCGGTGCCGTCTCGCTCGCGCTGTCAGACATGCGCCCTCCGGTTCACGATCGGGCCAGCGGACACGGCCAGACTACGCCCGGTCCGCCCTCCGGATATGCCACCTATGCGCGACGGATACACAGCACATACGCGTCGGAAACGCGGCGCCCGGCCGGCCCCGTGTGTGCGCCGGTCGCTCGCGGGCATGGTTAATACACCGGCGCTTACAGCGCAACGTGCCGACCGCCCGGCCTGCCGCGACCGCGGGAGGAGCAGAGGTGATGTTCACCGACAGGGCGGACGCCGGGAGGCGCCTCGCCAGCAAGCTAACGCCCCTGCGAGGGGACGTCGTCGTACTCGGGCTGCCGCGCGGCGGCGTTCCGGTCGCGTTCGAGGTGGCCGCCGGGCTCGGCGCGCCGCTGGACGTGATCGTCGTCCGCAAGCTCGGCCTGCCGGACCAGCCCGAGCTGGCCATGGGAGCGATCGGCGAGGGCGGCATCAGGATCATCAACGACGAGGTGGTCGGCGGCTCCTGGGTCACGCCGGACGTCATCGCCGGCGTCGAGCGGCGCGAACGCCAGGAACTAGCGCGGCAGGCCGAGCGGTTCCGCGCCGGGCGGGCGCGCACGGACCTCGCGGGCCGGACGGCGATCATGATCGATGACGGCATCGCGACCGGGTCCACCGCCCGCGCCGCCTGCCAGGTCGCCCGGGGCCAGGGCGCGGCCCACGTGATTCTCGCGGTGCCGGTCGGGCCGCCGGGAGCGACGCGCGAGCTGATCGGGACCTGCGACGACGTGGTCTGCGTGGAGACGCC
>Ga0335072_10016230_pt1 | contig 10563 bp, 5 predicted proteins | sample Lox_Sample_21_FD_206725 | JGI IMG/M metagenome (GOLD analysis project Ga0335072, IMG submission 206725) | Soil microbial communities from Loxahatchee National Wildlife Refuge, Florida, United States - Lox_Sample_2.1 | ecosystem: Environmental > Terrestrial > Soil > Wetlands | place: USA: Florida... | reverse complement strand
CCGAGTAACGCAAGTACGCCACCTGCCACTAAGCAGATCCACGAACTCCAGGGTCGTGTGAAAGACCTTGAGAGCTTAGTTGGTCAGATGGATCGTAAACTCAATTCCTGGTCATCGTCATCTGAGCTTGTTAATTCCGCTGACCCAGTGAACGACGATGATCCCAAATCTCCTGTCGGGGTGGTTCCCTTTCCAAAACAGATTTTCGGTCTACACAATACTCGGTCTCTTATGAGTCTGGTGCGATCTTTGAATGCTTGTAAACGTGACCTAGAAAGCTCACCTTGGCCAGTTTCCTGACGCAGTATCTTTCGCGGAGAAGTCGTTGAAAGACCCAAGCATGCAACCGGAATACCGCAACTTGAATCGAATGTTTCCGAAAAACAAGAGCGGACGCGGTGAATTGGAGAATGTTTCTCTCGAGTCCATTGCTGCTATTCTACCACCAAGGGACATTTGCGACGAGTTTGTGTCATCGTACGTCTCGTACTTTGAGCATGTCCACCGCATATTGCATGTACCGACCTTCCTTGGCCAATGCAATTATTTCTGGGACGGCCCTTCGGCAACGAATCAACCGTTTCGCAGCAACTTCATCCCACAGCTTGCAGTTGTTATTACAATTGGCTCGCAGCTCCAGGAACCAGGCATTTCCACACCGTATCCACCATCAGCGGCCCTGACGATGGATTCCCTGATTGACGCCTACATGCGAAGCCTTAGTTCAAAGCAGCGTATGCAATTAGCATCACTGCAGACGGCTTGTCTTTTGATCGTCTCTAAGCGGTTGCTTCTGGTCCCTCCTGACGAGCTCTGGATCTACACAGGCGACTTGCTGCGAACGGCTCTGAACAGTGGACTGCACAAAGATCCTGAAGAAATAGATCGTGGATTTTTGCCATTGCAAGTCGAACTGCGCCGCCGGCTATGGTACACTGCAATGGAACTCGACATAGAAGCTTCTATGTTGTGTTGCATGCCGAGCCTTGTCCAAGTCACGTCGTATAGCTGCCGGTGTCCAAGTGCGAACGACGACGAACTTTCTTCTGCTTTAGAAGACGAATGGAATGGTGTCGAGGCTCACGCAGCCAAGAGCATCGCCTTACAAACAAAACTAGCACAGTCTCTCCCAGTCAGACTCCGTGCCTTGCGCGTTTTGACACGAAGTCACCCTGACCCAAAAGAAATCCATATCGTCCTTGCTCAGCTTGCAGATCATGACAAATCATTAGCTTCGAATATGGATTCAGATCAACAGCTCGACCCCATTCGAGTCTACAGCTCGTACCTGCTAAGAGTCTGCATTCAGAGGCCGATCGTGTCGTTGTACCTTCTTTGCCTTCAGTGTCCAGGATTCATGAACGTTCCCGACGTCAATGACTCTTTCGTCAACTGTCTTTTCTCGTGCCTGGAAATCATGTCTCTATCAGAAAACCTTGATCCAGACGTGTCGTCATTTGATTTTTTCCGGAATGACACCTGCTGGAGACTATTTAATGTGCTTGAGGTCGACGACGTATTACGCGCCATGTATTGCGCGTGCCTTTGCTCGGCAGTGCTGAAGAATCAAACGAGCACAAACGGTGACCCTACAATCATCGAGCTCGCCGTCCCAGGAACAATTCGAACAGCCGTTAGGAGAGGATTGGAAGGCAGTCTGAAGTCGTTTGCGAAGAGATTCCCTGACCTTCGTCCCGTGCTCAAGCAATTGATGGGCCTGGCAATAATCAACCAGCTCACAAAGCACACTACGAGCGAGGCCAGAAAGCAGGAGCTCATGCAGACAGCGCTGCAGAATTTCATTCAGCTTTGCCGAGAACGATTCGCGGCGGACGCAAGTCGAATCGTGTCGACAGACACCACCAATTCGGACGTTTTCAGCATTGGACCTGCCCCTGAATTTGACCTTTGCACTGCTGACAACTTTGGCTTCGACTCTACGCTCTTTGACTGGAATCCCAATTTCTTCTTCGATACCAATCTACATGGAACTCCGAGCGGGATTCAATTAGAATTTCCCTGAATCTGCCGGTCCCAGATCTTGTTGAATGAACGGAACTTAGAAAGACAAGCATGCTATTAAAGATGAAGACGTCTTCCCGAGCACCAAATACAACGCCCTCAGTCTACGCGTCACCAAGTTCAGCATTTGGCTTACCAACTTTTGAAACGAATGGATGCCGAATTGCTGGAAAATGTATGGCGCGAAACGATGGGCAACTGGACCATTACACGTCATATACTAAAAGCAAAGATCGGTATTCGAGGATACGAATTGGTCCAGAAGCCCAAAAGCCGCTCGCATAAGGGAGTTTTGCACGGCACCGACCGAATACAAATCATCTGACTTCGTATTCGGATCTCTGTACGGTATGTGGAAACATTCGGCCGGAAATGTCCTCGAAGAGGCATTAAGGATCAACGCCTTTGTATGATAGTCGTGAGGCAGTTCAAGCCTATTTAAAGTTGAAGTGCCGTTGCGAAATTCTGCTCTTCACTTCGCAATTATCCAGCAAATTGGACGACATCAGTTTCACCTATCTTGTCCGATCGACGTTTCCAGTCCGAAGAGCATCCAACCATCCGAAACATGGCCTCAACGACCGAACGGCAAACAATCAAGCCAGTCGCAATTATCGGCGCAGGGCTTGGTGGCCTGGCGCTGGCATTGGCGCTTAAGAAACGCGGCATTGACACGGAATTTTTTGAGCTACGAAATCTTGACTATGATTTCGGAGGTGCTATCATGCTCTCTCCCAACGCTCTGCGGGTTCTAGATTCTATTGATGCATACGAGCGCGTACGCGGCAAAGGCTATAGTTTCGAGACTCTAGAATTCAAGCACGACCAGGACTTCGACCGGATTGGAACCTACTATTTCGGACATGAGGAACGATATGGATATAAAGCACTGCGAATCTACCGCAAGGTTCTCCTCCACGAGCTGCGCCAGATGGTCCAGGAGAAGGGAATTCCCATTCACTATGGAGAAAAGTTTTCACACGTGGTCTCAGAAGACGAAACTGGCGTTACGTTTGCCTTTGCGGATGGCAAAATCGTAAAAGCGCCTCTCCTCATCGGCGCGGACGGCATTCATTCCAAGGTGCGGCAATACATTGATCCTTCGGTCGTCCCAGTCTACGCCGGTTTCATTGGCGTTACCTTCGCATTTCCGGCATCGAAACTCCGCTTCCCACAAGGCAAGGATGTGCCCGTTCCGGTATCGCTCCACGGCCCCAACGGCGCCTTCGTCCTCGCGCCTCAGAACAGAGACGGCACGGAGATGTTTGCGGGACGGCAGTTCAAGTGCCCGCTGCAAGGGCGCGAGGGCTGGGACATGCTGCTAAAGGAGAAAACAGAGCTGGTCGGCATGCACCAGGCGGACATGGAGGCGTGGTCGGACCTGGTGCGGTCGGCGCAGGAGCAGGCCGGCGCGCCCGACGCCCACAGCATGGCCATCTGGCCCTTCCACCGCGTCCCCGAGCTCGCGCGGTGGTCCAGCGATACCGGACGCGTCGTCATCATGGGCGACGCTGCGCACGCTATTCCGCCCACTGCTGGCCAGGGCGCGAACCAGGCGTTCGAGGACAGCCTCAGCCTTGCGGTTTTGCTGAAGATGTGGACGGATGGTGAGGTCGGCTTGAAGTCTGGCCTGGATAAGTGGCGGGCGTATAGGCAGACGAGGATCGATAAGGTGCTGGAACTCTCGGATCAGATGAACAATATGAGATTGTCGGAGGAGGAGAAGCGCAAATTGCCCAAGGAAAAGGTATGGAGTGATCACGACGAGGAAACGGAAGGTGGCCAGCTGGGGTGGTTGTATACTGTCGACATCGAAGAGGATGTGAAGGCGTTGGCGGAGTGAGCGGGTTCGTCGTACAGCACCACTCCTCTTTGGCTCCGTGTTTTTCGCATTTGAGCGGTCGCATTTGGGTCGGTGCTTAAAATCGGATCATGTAGACTTCTAGATCTTCGAACTTTGTAGCTTACGCATCTTCCTCGATCACCTTTTCCTCGAGTTTACGTCTCTTCCGGCTCCGATTTTGGGCCGTCCACCGGCCTTGGCTCTGTCCCCACCAAGAATACCAGGCAGATAATCTTCGTCCATCAAATCTCTGCTCTTTATCTTCTTCTCTTCTTTGATGGCTCGTACATACTCCTTCTGATCTTCCGCCAAAATCAGTCGCTGGCCCCATCCGTCCTTTCCTCCACCCTTGACTTTGCCGCTTGCAGATCCCGACACAGGCTTTGGTATGCTGTAGACGTTGCCGCGATTGTTCCATTGCATATTTCTCTTGAGATGCAATTTGAACTGTCCCGTCTGCTGGTCGGTGGAGCACGACACGCGCGTCAAAGTTGGCTGGCCGCACTTTGGGCAGAACTGCTTCGACATGTCCTTTGTGACGTTGAAACACGCGTGGCAGCGTAGCACAAACGTTTTGATGTGGCGGACGCGCTGGAGTGACGGCGACAGGAGGTTGAGATTCATTTGTAGCAGGATGTTTTGCATCGCAAAGTCGGTGGTGATGGTAGCCACCTGCATTATTTTTGGTTCCGGAGCGACTGATGCGGACTCTTTGCTGGCTTCTCTCGCTTGGTGTTTTTTAATATTGGATGGCGTTATCCAGCCTTCCGAGTCGGACTCTGATTGATCAGGATCATTTGGGTCTGAGAGGCCTGTATCTACGAGCCGTTGTTCGGAATCTTCTGCTGGTTCAGGTTCAGTTTCGATTTTGTCTTGACTGGTTTGATCTGAGGCGTTTCCCGTGCGCGGAGCGACTGCAGAAGCCCTCGAGTTATCTAATGGTGGCGATAGGGTTTCATCAGCCATCGCAACCTCGCTCGTGTCGTCCAGCAGATCAACCGACGCTGGCTCATCCACTCCCGCCGGGGACGCGTCCATGTCATGTTTAACTGCGTCTACGTTCTCCGAAACCTCTGAGGCCGACGAGCCCTCTGCCTTCTGTGGGGGCGGACCATTCGTTCTTCGCTGACCTGGCGCGCTTCGAAGTCTCCAGTCACCGCCGTTCCGCTCGCATTCAAGTTCATATGCAAGAGCCAGAATCTCGACGTCAGGCCTGCTTAGCGCAGCGAGATCTCCAGTCTTGCGGGCAAAGTCTGAGATAACTTTGATGCTCGTCGGATTTGGATCTTGCAAAGTTAAAAACGGCAGCAGGGTGGTCTGGAATCGCGACCGGGCAGCCTCATCCCTGATTTCAGAGATCACAGCAGGAGTCGACACGAGTTTGTCGCTCTGCTGTAGCAGGCTGGACACCGACGGCTCGCCTCGAATAATGGGGCCAGCATCCAGCACCACGGTGTGGACAGGCTTCGCTGCCATGCTTTTTTTTCGTGTGGACGGCCAGAGCTCGTGTGCGCTGCGGCTCGATCACCTGATGGCGACGATCTGGGGGGATCGTCGAGCGCTGCAGTTTATATTGCAGTGGCACGCAGAAGAATTTTGCAGTTGCGCGCTGCTCTGCACGTCGGCGCCGTAATTTATGGGCGCAGCTTTTCGGGGGTTTCGGCAGGCGCAAAACGGGGGTACGGAACTTTTAGATACCATGACTAAGCCAAGACCTTTCTATGAGAGACTAATGCGGAAGGGTGGCTCTAGACTATGAGGCGACCGGGTTAACACCTCCTCGGCTCTTCGACGTCGCTCGCTGCTGCTACACCAATGCCCGTTCACACCGCTGTCTGCTGTGCGACCTCATCGACGGGTGTTTACGCCATCGGAGTGCCTTCAGCCCTCCCCGGCCAGTGGTCGTTGGATGGACCTCACGTCGTCGACCGCTCCCGCTGCAGCTGCTCTGATTGGGATACACGCTACACCCGAACTGCGGCCTCCTCTCTATCGATGGCAGATGGCCTCGCCCATCCAATTCGTCCGGCGCGGCCAGGGCGTTTTGATAGCAGCCCACCTGTACTGCGGCCCGCCGGCCCCCCGTTCTAGCCGCATGGCCAGTCTCTCCAGCCCAGCCACGAGTGGACCAGCAGTCGATCATGCCCTTCGGCGCGCTAAAGCAGACATTTGAATCGGAACGTGCGCGCAGGCGTGCGTGAACCCATCACCGCTCCCAGGCTGTACCGCGGCAGTTGCAATCCGGGCCTGCTGCTGCACTGGACACAACAATGCGCTAACGGAAGGTGATGATGTGAACATTCGAGAGCTCCAAGAGAGATCGAGGACCCGAGATACCGGTGGCCGTGGCGTGGGAGAGGAGTAGGAGGAGGGAGATCAGAACGAGGAACAAGCCACACGGCCATGCTGCCACCACCATCCGCCAGCCATCCTCTTGTCACAATTCGGCCACGGCGCTTTTTCTGCTACGAGTAGACTGACACGCGTGCGGGCCCTCCTTGGTTCCAGACGTATTCCGAATATCATCACCACGTGGTGTTGTGGCCTTAAAACGGTAACTTCGAGTCAAGTACTGTCGACGCGTGGTTGGATCTAGCACCACCTAATCTGCCCGAAACCTGCTCTGATTCGCCTCTGGGCGCAGTTGCTCTGAAATTTGGTTATGGAAGGTTACTATGTTAGCACATAGGACTGCAGATCTGCTCCGCTGAGCTTTTTTTTGCAAGAGCCCGTCGAACGGCCGTCTAAGCTCACCGCTACTGCAGCTCCAGGCTTGTTACTTTACGTCCGCGCGCGTATTCCCTTTCAACATTCCCGCAGGTATCCCCGAGCTCTTTGCGCCGGCCTTGACAACAAGCCCTGTTCTGTCCTTGGCGTCATTCAGTAACCCTCAACGTTATGGGTGGGGTGCGTGTGGGAAACCGACGTGGCCGAAAGTCCGCAATTTCCGCCCAGCCTCTCGAGAAGCGAAGTAGGGTGCACCTGACCAAGCTTAATTGCGCAAGGGCACGGCATGCAAGAGGTTTATAAGTCCTGGTGTGTCGGAGGAGCTGGTGGTAAGATGGACAGCTGGACGTTGGTATCGTAATGCAAAGGCTCCTTGATGGGCTGATGCGCATGCCGACGAGATGCAGCATACATCACCCCTTCTTCCAGGTTTCGAAGATTCCTAGTCCTGTCTTCCTTGCAGCTTTTTTATTTTTTTTTTTTTGCCGTCATCTCTAGTCAATCACCGCTTCAGCATTAGCGAATTCCTTCTGCACATCTCCCTTCCCGTCGTTTTCTTGACGCCGCTTCTCTTACTCGCTCCGAATGGGATGGCAGCGGCAAGCGCCTGGCGCCTGACGCTTCCAGCTGGAGTTTTGCCGGTGTCTCGCGCCTTTTTCGGATGCCTCGGATTGGCAACTGGTTGAAGCAAGCGTTGGCGCCTCGGAAGTTCGAAGAATAGCGGCTGGCCTTTTTGCCGGACGTGCTGTGCACAGCCAAGGGAGACGGGCCTTTTGGTCACAAGGCAAAAGCAGGCGACTGCCAACTCAGTGCATGACTTGTGTCCGCCCATGCGCCGCCCTAGAACACCCTTGCCTTCTGGCCAAATAGGCAGGGCGTATACGCCTTGCGCTGACCGCCCCGAGTGCTAACAGATACTTTAACTGCTTCGCTCCTTCGGTAGCAGCAGCCTCGCGGTCCAATGCTGCCAATGGCTCCGAAATTTCATTTCATGCTTTAACCTGGCTTCTGCTCGGCACTTCGCGCTCAGGAACGAGTTTTCGTTTGGCATTTGGTGCGATGGCGCATCGGGATTTGAAATTTTGCGCTTTCCGCCGCGAACCGCCTACGCTGTCGGCCTCCGGGATGCCGTCCCCTTTATACCACCTGCCTCCAGACGCCGCTGCCAACAATCCGACAGAGCCTCCTCTCCCTCAGGTCACGTGACGCCTTCCTACCCGACGCTTACGATGTGGGAAAATCGGCCCGTCCGTCACTCGTACCATAACTCGGATGTTGCGCCGCTGGGCTCTTCTACTGCCTGTTCGTCCTCGACGTAGACAGCAGATGGTACACCCTTGGCCTTCACATGTTCGGATCGTCCTCTGTCCACTTCGCTGCGGGATTGCCAGCAAAAAAAGCAAAGGCGACAGTCAGTCGACGTGCTAATGCGACCACATGAGTGTTCTCATGCAGCTGGGCTTGCTTCGTACGGCTTTAGAGGATCGAGATGATCCCGTAGGTTGGCGCCTCCAACAGGGTTTGGCCGGCGACAGCCCGTACGTTCTTGCCTCATCACATTCAGCGCTCCGCTGCAGACGGCACCAGCAAATCACCACGGCCTCACGAGGAGACACATTGCGTATCCATCCGATCGAGGGAGCACTTGGTGGCGGTTCCTCTGCGCTGCCAATGTCCGGGTGTGTTTACTTGTACTTGGAGACACCGAGGGGATAATACTCGTACCGCAACGCCGAGTGGGGTCCACCTAATTCGCGACAAAGAATCATGTCGTTCAGAACCAGTCGGGAACAGAAGCCTACCTCCACACTTCAAGGGGCCCCTGGTACGTCGTCAATTTGGATCCACCCGCGCTCTTAGAACTTTGAAAGGATCAAGCACATACAGGCCGCTCCTCGCACGCTAAGGTGATGCGGACGTCCTTGTGACTCTCTCCGGAGTCGAATCGCCCCTATCGTCGCAGAGCCTCATTCCTAGTCACTGGCATAAGAAGCTGCGGTCATTAGACTGGCCCGGAGGTCCGCTACGGTCAGGCGTCAGTTATCGCGCCGTTTTAAATTACCGACTTATTTTTTAATTTTCATTGTATTCGGAAGTCATGGCGGCAAGTACCTCAGATGCGCGCGCCACTAGACTCGCTGACGAGTTATTTTGACAGATGAGCTTCTATTTTTCAATTAACAAGATGAGGCCAAGTAGTTCATCGCGGCCACGGTATCATCGCAACCAGTGGCTTCCTCCGCGCGTGAAAGGCTGGAACGAGCTGGTTCCTGGAGACACGACGAACCAGTGGTTCTACTACAACGCTCAATACGGACGCGCATACGCCATGACTGGTGGCCCTCAAGAGGTCGTTCATTTCAAAGACGTCTCTGTGTACTTCTGTCGAGACCTTTTCTGGTGTGTGCCTTACGATGCCACCGAGCACAACATCGGAGACTGGCGAGATGATGTGCCGCGGGCCGAGAGAGCAGCTTATCAAAGCCAGGGAGATGCAGGGCAATGGCAGGACTGGCACTTGCTGAGTTTTGCCTACGATCGGGATAGCAATTCCTCATTCGTCGGCATTGGCCATAACGGACAGACACTCTGCAAACAGCGTGCCGACCAACACTGGGTTCCCGAAATCTTACCTGATATCTATCATGCTACAGTGCATACGACGGACCCTCGTAGCGGATGCCTGAGTGGCGATTTAGGGCTTTTGATGGCGCTGTTGGCTCTCTCCGTTTCGCCGGCAACGGTCAGAAGCGCTGTCGAGTCTTGTATTCGAAGCAACGGGTGGCTCCCATTCGGTGGTGTGCGTCGCAGTGGTTGTAAGTGTTTGGGTCTTGCGCCACCGAAGTCTCAATCTAACAATGTCCTAGGGATAGATCAACGCGGTGTTGTAGTCCGAATTTGGATACCTCGTAATGTCCCAAACGGACGAGAAGTAATGCGAAGCTATGAATTTGCCCAATACGGTCACATCTATCGTTGAACCACCGAAGGCTGTACCGATCACAGAGTTTCGCACCTCCCCTCCCCGGGCCTGTCGAATGCTCCAACGGCTCGTTGGACGCGTCACGACTGCAGCAAAGATATGGGCACAAGGATACCATCTACGATCATATTGCGTACTTCAAACCGATCCTCAATGCGTTCCAACTTTGCGCGCACAATTATATTGCTGCCGTTAACTATCAATTTGGCTTATACCGTTTTGCGTACTCGCGCCTCTCTTACGTCGAGGCAGACTGTTGTCTTCGGGAAAGATTTATGTATCTCACACGAGTAATTAGCTATGTTTGACAATCCATCAATTCGTTGTATATCACCATAGTTATACTATTGCCTCTTGTATGCATCTACGCTCCACTGTGATACTCTGCTCGAGAACTCCATCCGCTGTCGAGGCCATTCGTAGCGGGATGCTCGTACAACAGGTCCATTGGATTTCCCTCTTATCCGCCTTGCTCCATACCGGCATGCTTGGGATATAACGTCGGACTTACAGTCTCAAACGCACCGCGCTCAAAACAGCTTCAACCAGAAGGCCGAGCAAACACCTTTTACTGCACGTCCGGCAAGCGCACTGCAATGTCGCCAGATTGCGTGATGTAACGAACCCACGGCAGAGATGGGTATTGCAACTAAAGAGAAAGCCGCTTAGCACACGCATACGCAAGGCACAAAAGAAATCAGAGATGACGTTCAGTGATAAGGCTGAGGAAAGTCGCCGGTGGCGGCGCATTGGGCAAGGGAGATGATCCCGAACACGATGCTGCATGCCTGCATACCGCGCCGCCGATCCCGCAGACTCGGAAACAAGGCACACAGTCATGCCACGCGCATAAGGGGCCCTTAAAACCGCAGTCCGGGGATGCCGACGCACGTGTACTGCAAAAAATAAAAGACGCGGCTGCAGAGAAGGGGCAAGGAAGCCAAAAAAACGCACACACGTACCTTAGGCTCAATGATCTTCAGGTAGC
>Ga0335072_10016229_pt1 | contig 10563 bp, 13 predicted proteins | sample Lox_Sample_21_FD_206725 | JGI IMG/M metagenome (GOLD analysis project Ga0335072, IMG submission 206725) | Soil microbial communities from Loxahatchee National Wildlife Refuge, Florida, United States - Lox_Sample_2.1 | ecosystem: Environmental > Terrestrial > Soil > Wetlands | place: USA... | reverse complement strand
TGATACAGCACCGGACGAAGACGATGAGGGTTTCTCTACTGTAGGCAAGGGTGGAAGAACGCTACAGTTCACACCAGAAAGTATTCTCAAACATCTTCGAACTATAATGGAGTCTCGAGGCAAAAAGAATACCGACCGCGGGGAGCAGATCAGAATTATGGAAAAGCTCTATGAGGTCGCTATAACTCCTTATCAGCGAATACGGGTGCTTCTGACTCTAATATCGACACGGTTTGATTTGTCTACTGGCGCCCAGACCTTCATGTCACAAGAACAATGGAATTTAGCTGAGCAAGAGTTCGGGACACTGTTAAAAGTCCTGGAGGCCAATCCAGATCTCGTTGTAATTGAGACCGCTGAAGAGTGGGAAGATGATGACAAAGCACCTACTCCAGCGCCAGGAGAGAAGCTCAAGATTCCTGGAAGTATCGTCTCATACGTTGAGAGACTTGACGACGAATTGACCCGATCCCTGCAACACATTGATCCTCATACTGCTGAGTACATTGAGCGGCTGTCCGACGAAGGGGCTCTCTATAACAATATTGTTCGTACCCTTCTGTACATTGAGGGCCTTCGAAAAGATGAAACTCTTCAGGTTCCCCAGGAAAGCGCCAATCGTATTGTTATGCGAAGACTTGAACACATTTATTTCAAGGTTCGTTACTCTTAACTTGTCCAGTGATAAAACTATTCAGCTAACAATGAAAAAGCCCGCAGCAGTCGTTAAAATTCTTGAGGAAAACTGCTGGAAGTCTATGCCGGCCAACCTCGATTCCGACATCACTCCTCGCAACAAGGTCTCTGACGCGAAAGCTCTCGTTCATGTCTTGTGCAACTACCTCTTCCTGCACAGTGAAGGCATCATCCGTGCGCGTGCTATGTTATGTCAGATCTATTTCTTAGCCCTCCATGACAACTACTACAAAGCTCGCGATATGATGCTTATGTCTCATTTGCAAGAGACCATCAGCAACTTCGATGTTCACAGTCAAATTCTTTTCAACCGTACTCTGGTCCAAGTTGGTCTCTGCGCTTTCCGGACTGGACTAGTCTATGAAGCACAAAATACACTGCAAGAGATATGTGGCAGTGGACGTCAAAAGGAGTTGATGGCCCAAGGTGTTATGATTCAAAGATATAATCAGGTGTCGCCTGAACAAGAACGTCTCGAGCGACAACGCCAACTTCCGTTCCACATGCACATCAATCTGGAACTCCTAGAATGTGTATATCTTACCTGCAGTATGCTCCTCGAAATTCCTCTCCTCGCACAGACCGGTTCTTCGCCAGATATCAAGAAGCGGGTTATCAGCAAGACGTACCGCCGCATGCTTGAATATCATGAACGCCAAATCTTCACAGGCCCGCCTGAAAATACTAGAGATCATGTCATGCAGGCTTCAAAGGCTCTCGCGGCAGGCGAGTGGCAGAAAGCTACAGAATTTATCCACTCCATTAAGATCTGGGAACTGATGGCGAAGCCGGATGACATCAAGAAGATGCTCTCCGAACAGATCCAAGAAGAGGGTCTGCGCACATATCTTTTTACCTACGCCCCATTCTATGATACACTGTCTGTAGCCACCTTATCATCGATGTTCGAGTTGTCGGATCGGAAGGTAGCTGCTATTGTTAGCAAGATGATCAGCCATGAGGAACTTGCAGCGGCTCTTGACCAAGTGAACTCGTCAATTATCTTCAGGAAGGGTGTTGAACTGAGCAGATTGCAAAGTCTGGCACTGACATTGAGTGATAAAGCAAGTGGACTAATTGAAAGCAACGAGCGGACGTTGGAGACTAGAACACAAGGCACTGCAAATGCCTTTGAACGACAAGGTGGCAGAGGTGGCCGAGGCGCAAATAGAGGTGGTCAGAGAGGCGGCCGTGGGGGTGGAAGAGGCGGTGGACAGAACACGCAGAGACAAGAAGGCGGCACACGGTTCACAGGTGGTGCACTTGGCGCTGCAGTGAGGGCTTGAGGATAATTCTGTGCATGCATGGGGATGGCTGAGCTAGGCTTTACCAATTGCTAACATGGCGTTCGATGAGTTTTAGAGCTTCCTAAAAGCTCCTGCTACGGAATTGTACTGGAAGAATTAGAGATTGCTATGAAAGCCTACCCATGAATCAATCATGTCGTGCATTCACAATCAAGGTTAGACCTCAATGTTGACTTGGGCAAGAATTTTTATTCTACGGATGCGCCATAAGCTACCATGTGGCAATGTAGCAAATTGGAGACCAGGCAATCGAAGCCGTTCTCCTCGTGATTGTCAACTTCCGCGGTAAAAACAAACAAACCCCCCACTGCCATCGAAGTCTTACAGACGGCGACCACGACGACCACCCTTACGACGCGTTGAGTCAGATGGTGTTGGGGTGACGTCCTCAATCCTGCCAATCTTCATTCCAGAACGAGCTAAGGCGCGCAGAGCAGACTGAGCACCTGGACCGGGAGTCTTGGTACCATTGCCTATAAATCACATGTCAGCAAAAACAACGGCAGCTTCAACAACAAGCTTACCCCCAGTGGCACGGATCTTGATGTGCAGAGCGTTGATGCCCAGTTCCTTGCAACGAGTCGCGACGTCCTGAGCTGCCAACATAGCGGCATATGGGGAGGACTCATCACGGTCTGCCTTGACCTTCATGCCGCCTGTGACACGAGTGATGGTTTCGCGGCCACTGGAATCACCCAGGAAGTCAGCCTATGAACCGTTGTACAAAGTGTCTTGCTTCCATCTATATGTTCCTGGTGTATTCAAGGAGCTACGGACCTGAGATCGGTTACGTGGACGAAGGTGTCGTTGAAGGATGCAAATATGCGGGCTACGCCGAAGACGAGTTCACCTGGTGGGGTTGATCAGTTGGTGTGTTTAGGACGACTTTGAGCAACTTACCATCTCTGACCTGGGGGCCAAGAGAGATGTTTTCTTGCGCTGGGCGCACGGCTTTCTTTGGAGGCATGATTGTCACTGAATATAAAGTTGCGAGCTCAGAGTTCGATTGTCGAGAAATCGTCGAAATCGAAATGTTTGTGTGCGTTACGCTAATACTAAACGGGTCTAGATCTGCCGATACCGACTGTCCCGCCAAAAAGTTTCTCGATCTATCAAATATCTAATCCTTTAGATGTTTTCGAATGGCAGTATTTAAACTGAACAAAGTGCTCCTGATCAGCAGCAATCTTGCAAACCTATAGCGCATCCCAGCGCTGCTCTACAGTGTGGTAAGGAGTTCAGGATTGAGGTGGCAGCATACGGAGCTGCTTTGGACTACTCTCCACTCTTGCAAGCTGTCTTTTACATTCTTCCGTAATGGAAAACTTCGTGGTAGGCATAATTGGAATGGGCGATATGGGGAAGATGTATACGAGGAGGCTTAGTGATGCAGGATGGAGGTAAAGCAACAATTTAATGTCCCTATATTTTGTCTAGCTTGGACGGCATGGTAAGTTCACCTTCTCGTGAACTCTCCCTTATCTAACCTCTCTTTAAAAATGATGACTTGAGTGCATTTGGCTCGAGTATTGTCTTCAGCTAGCCTGGATGCCATTCTGGTACCTGGTGTGGCGGTTGGCTTTCTCTGATGAAAAATCTCAGCTACCTTAATTTTATTCGTCTGAATGCAATCTTCTCTATCTATTTCTGTTTCCATCATATGAAGAGCCCAACAGCTAATAACTCGCTCGGTAGCATGCATACAGATTACTCCAGGATTCTCCTTGCCAGGCTTATACTAATTATTTCACTTTCAGTGTCAATGCTTGCGACAAAGAAGAGAAATATCAGGGCCTGGTTGAAGAATTTTCAAGCAGAGTATATACATCTGTAGATAGTTTTCTTGCACCTTGGGCTGAGTGATTGATAGAAAAATGTTCACATTTTCCCCAATGGTCATCTCGTTTCCAGAGCAAGCGACTACATCATCTACAACGTCGAGGCAGCATCAATTGACAAAGTTGTAGCGCAGTATGGTCCTTGTATGATGCGAGATCAACGTCTCCTATTCAAGCTAGTGACTGACAGGCAACAGCAACGAAGCAAGGTGCTATTGTTGGAGGCCAAACTTCATGCAAGGCCCCTGAAATAGCAGCTTTCGAGAAACACTTACCTCCCGATGTTGATATTGTTTCTTGTCATTCTTTACATGGGCCAAACATAGATCCCAGAGGACAGCCCTTGGTTCGTTCTTCCAAGAGCGCTGCCCAGACGTTCAAGCTGATGCCCCTCTCCAGGTGATCATCCAACATCGAGCGTCCGTGAAAAGCTTTGCAAAAGTTGAGAAAGTCCTATCTTGCCTTGGCTCGCAACATGTCTATCTTACTGCAACCAAGCATGATCGCATCACAGCCGATACCCAGGCGGTAACACATGCTGCGTTTCTCAGTATGGGTAAGGCATGGCATGCGAATGCCCAGTTTCCCTGGGAGATTGCTCGCTATGTAGGTGGCATCGAGAATGTCAAGATCAACCTGACATTGCGCATTTACTCCCAGAAATGGCACGTCTATGCAGGCTTGGCAATCCTCAACCCATACGCCAAAGAACAAATACGGCAATATGCCCAATCTGTCACCGATCTTTTTAAGCTCATGCTTGGCGGGCATAGGGAAGAATTAGAGAGACGCATCAAAAAGGCTGGCGCAGCAGTGTTCGGAACTAAGCTATGGGATGGCGATCTACTATTGAAAGATGAGGTTTTGGACCGCTTCTCATTGGGGAAGAAGCCAGAGACCCCTACGCCGAACAATCATTTAAGTCTTCTCGCCATGGTTGACTGCTGGTCCTCACTCGGCATCGTACCCTACGACCACATGATCTGCTCTACTCCTCTCTTCCGGCTCTGGTTAGGAGTAACAGAGTATTTGTTTCGGAAGCCAGCGCTCCTGGACGATGTTATCCGAATCGCTATCGAGGATAATACTTTCAGATCAGACGATCTGGAATTCACATTTGCTGCTAGGGGATGGTCTGATTGTGTAACTTTCGGCGATTTTGAGTCTTACAGGGACAGGTTCCAGAGTACGCAGAAATTCTTCGAGCCTAGGTTTGCCGATGCAACGAGAGTGGGTAATGAGATGATGAAGACTATACTAGAGAATACACAGAGAAACTAAAGTCTCTGAGAGAAGTCGACTGAAGAACTCATGTTTACGGCATGTGATGCATAGGAGTCTAGGCTGTAATACATTTTCGGCGTTTTGCTCTTCCCGTCAGGTGGATAGATGTTGTTCAGAGCATGGAAGCTAGGGAATCAGAACTGCTGACATGACTATTTCATGGAGATGGTCGTTTGATTCTGCGTAGAGAACGAACTCTCCTGGCAGAACTCGAGCTATTCCTTTGTGTCTGCTCCCATCTTTGCAGTGCATGCTTTTCCCAGTAAAATCAAGTGTAGCCCACGAGGCTTCCAAGAATTGGCCAAGCAGCTGAAAAATTCGGTTCCCGTCCTCGAAAAGGTGTGCAGAACCATTCTCGGCCTCACAGCTCTCGTAAGTCACGGGATAAGGAATTTGGATGCCACGAGCCCCTAAAAAGAGCAAAACAAATGAGGAAGCACTCAATCAATTCCTATTTGCGTCAAAGGCGAAGTTCTTGTTTTGGTGGGCCTTGAAAACATAATAGAATCCTAACGGTAAGTCAATGAATTGGCAACCTGCAAGAAACAGAACCTATTTGAATTTCCTATATCTAACTCTTAATCCTCCACCAGCTCGTCGACCGGTCCCTTAATCGTGTCTGTTCTCACCACAAGCTCGCCATATCCATATCGGATCGCTTGTGTGAGTGCCATCTTAGCGAAGATATCATGTTAGCTAGCCGCCACCACTTGGTCACTAGCCAAAACTCGGAAACTCTTGATTGAACCTGTAGCAATATTCGAGATCATTTTCAATTTCTCCATTATCGCATCTAACAAGGATCCTGTTTGGTCACTGCCAATCGAGACCCTTGATAGGCCACGGTCTCCTACAAGCTTGGTGACGTTACTATCCTCCATGCAGACCTATATGTTCGTTTCTGTCTCGGTTTGACCTTTTACCTATTTTGCACCTAACACGAGGAATATCCCACCAACCCTTATCAATCAAAGGGGAACGTATTCCGAACCTTTGCACTGCCATATTCAAACTGTCTGTATTGATGCAGAAATCCTTTTAAGGGGTGGGTATGGTATGAAATTTTATACCTGTGCCGACCTCGCCTTGGAGTATTTATAATGTCATCTCTTTTGTCATCCGTCTTTAGATCTCGATCACGGCGGAAGGCTATGTAAATTGAGATCAGCAGCACAAGGTCGGTGTAAGGTTGTCTCGGGCCAGCAGATTAGTTTCTTGGTACCCTTGTCGTCTTGTACTTCATTGCGTTTTCTAAGTTGTTTGCTGGTTAGACTGAGAGGGATAGCATTTCTAAGCTCATATTGAGTGGCATGTAAGGAGGGCCTTGATAAGTATCAGCCGACCTTTTGGTATCTATCAACGAATCGAGGTGGCTCCGAGTAATTATGGCTGCTTGATGCAATTATCCTATATGTTATAGATCTGTGTATCTATCCATACCCCGTTCATCAGAAGGCAAATTTTTTCGGGATACAGTTGATTGGCCAGCTTTGAATCTAGAACTGTTCTGGCAAGTGCAAGGAAAAGCTTCTTTGAGGGTTTTGGGTGGTGAGAGCCTTGTTGCGTTGAAGCTTGCCAAAAAGGTAGGACTTCAAATCCTCACTCGAACGCATCAGCAAGTGGAAAACTTATTGACGGAATAGGAATGAAGAAGCTCGATGTCTACATCCTGGTATGTCTTTTGAATATTGCTTGTGATGGCAAGGCTTGTGGGGTAGGTGACCCGCTTTCCATATATGGAACAAGCAAGTCATTCCAATCTCTTCCCTTCTCACATCATTTCTCTTTCTCTCAACTCCCCTTCTCACAACATCTCTCTTTCTTTCAAATTCCCTTCTCGTGACATGTCTTCCTTTGTGAACTTCATGGACTCCTGATCTTATGTTCATGATCTTTCCCTGTCTCACGTCTTCGAGTACGGTAAGTCTGCTCACTTGTGAGGGTGAGGGTCATCACAACCACGATCCCATCAACGTTGCAGGTCCAATAAGGGTTGAATTCTCAGGTCAGTATGTTACATATAAGGTTACTGCTTGCTTGTATATCTGAAGTGATACTAAACAAGGACCTCGATGTTTAGTATTCTATACTGGGTTGACACTCGTCTTTACTCTTGCGGAGGCTATCAACGGCTGCACGGATGTTTACAGAGTTCACAGAAGAGAAACTTCTTGCAGTACCTGGAGATGAAAATCACTGAAGAGCTTTCTTCAATGAGGGCCACCCACTGCCATCTGTCACTCTCATTAGACGCTTTTTGACGTGGTATGCGGATGGAGGAAAGGGGGTGATTTCGACATCATCATGGACACCGTCGGAGACAATTCAGAACGAAAACCTTAGTATCGTTACAGTAAATGGTATGGCAACAGCTTTACTATCAGCACTGTCTTACTGGAACAAGGCCCCTGATGAGGAGCTGGGGCAACAAACTAAATTGTGAATGGTAGGGCCGCTGGCTGTCGACTTAGATCTGGTTAGGCACAAAAAACCAAAGGCTACAACCTACGAGGCAGATGTCGAGACTGCGATATCTGCAATCTGGGACCCCAAAAGCTCGGCAACGTTTAAGACTTTTCGCGTGTGATTGTATACAACAACGATACTAACTCTATTGGTTGATAATACCAGGAGGATTGAAGAGATCTTGCCAAGGAGTGCGAAGACGGCGAACGACAAGTTTCTAAGCTGGGAATGTTTGGACTTTCTGACATTTCCAGGAGCGGATGGGAATGGCGTCGACATAGGGCTGAACGCCACTTTTAAGTGGTTGAAGGCGAAGAGGCACGATCCGAAGGAATACAAAACGGTACCCATCCACCTGCTACCGCCCAACATGACATTCCAGGACAGTTGCAGATTGTTAGTACTCATCGCGTTGATGGATGGGCTTTTTGAGGATTTCCAGACATGGGAAGAGCTGATGAGTTGTCGGCCTTTGCAATCGGGTTCTGTAATTCGGGTGAAGAAGTCTGCCTTGCCACTACCAGTGTTCTCGAAAGAGGCTATCACGGGCCTCAATGAAGATAGGCGGCGGCCATGGGCTTATGAAGATATGGAAGCGCTTATGAACGCCGATGTCACGGCTCGCTTGTTTCAATGTCAAGTTGCGACTACACAGCCTGCGGCGTGGCGGGGCTTTCGTACTGAGCACTGCAGTAGATAAGGAGACGGCTAGGAGATTGATGGGCCAAGGAATCAACTCGAGCGCTTTTTCAGAATACTTGTCTAAGACATCTACTACAGACGTACAGAGCCTTGCTAGAGGGTTGGCGCCTCACGATATGCGGATTTTCTCGTTTATTGGACGCTCTCGGCCAGAAATGTCACTGACTGGCCCCAGCCTCCTGACAGAGGAGATGCTCTTCAATGATCCTCGCAGTGTTGAACTACGCCACGAACTGTCTAAAGCGAATGAAAATTAGCTAGCTCTTGCGAATACCGTGGGTTCCCGTGAGATTGCCATAAGCACCTTCCCAGATGAATATAAAGCAAAGAGGGTGGCGGAAAAGGCTGTTAATTACTACGCGAGACGATTTATGGAAAACGAGTACCGGCACGTATACGAGGAAGCTTACAAGGAAGCAGCTGGGGCACGACCTACACTATCAGCCCTTATAGAAACCGAAGCGCCTAGATCAGGGGAAATGAAGGAGTATGCGTTACCAATTCCAGCCACGATCGGGGACTGTGATCACCTGACATTAGAACAAGCAGCTGCAAAACCCGAATCGCTTGAATCGGAGGATATCGATGAGGATGTGTTACCGGTCCCAGTCGCGATCGAGGACGGCGATCGTCTAACAGTGGAACAAGCGGATTTTCTGATTGATAATCTAGAATCTCTAGGTGATTTAGGAGATGGAGAGAAGGGGGCTTCAGTCGAATTGAAAAAGGAAATGGTGGACACGGCACTCGATGTTGTAAAGAGCAAGTCTTGCAAGTTACACCATGTATTCCGAGAAGAACTTGGCGGAATGGTGGGGCGGTTGGTCGAGTGTAGACGATGTTGGCAAGCTTCTCCTCAACGACCATCTTGTATAAGGACTTGTACGAGGCATTAACTCAGGATCAAACCATAGCAGACGGGGAGGTAGCGCGTGGGATGTTGGAACTAGATCGAGCAGAGATATATAGGAGTACACTGCCAAGCCTCTGGAGGTCTGAAACAGCTGGATGTTGCATTGTATGCAACGAGGTCCTTGATGCAAAGCATGCATATAGGCACACCTGGGATTGCTTATCAAAACAGGCGGAGCATATCGCGTCTTAAAGGTGGCAGGAAATCTTGAGTAATCTGCCTCCTAACCCTTGCACAGTCATACCCAAGAAGCACCAATTATGTGGTTTTACATCCGACGACGGGGAGAAGATTCAAAAGCACCTTCGAAACCATTTCAAAAGAAATATGACTGCGAATGACTATCTTTGCAAGTTCTCAAAATGCCAGGAGGAGTTCCAGACGAAGTCGGGATTAGTTGAACACATGGTTGCCGAGCATCAATTTTACTATGCATACTCGAAGAATGAGCTGTATAGCTGGTGCAGATTCTGCGAAGAACATGTATGGGAGCTGACATCTACTTCGGGTCGAGAGAGTCACTTCGACGGCCACGTTGAGCAGACGATGAAGCAGGTGAAACAGTACGGATATACAGGAGTGGAAATGCGCTACCGGACAGAGCCAGGCACGAGCAATAGTTGGGAGACAATACATTTTCTGCTTGCATAATGGGAGGGAAGGATCGCCCATTCTCAATTCTACAGAGATGCGCCATCTTCCCACAAACTTCATATTAAGTCTCATGTTAGAGGGATTGGTAATGGTAGAATATTCTGCCCGCTTCGGCGGAAGGGGGCAAGGTCTCCGTTTTGTCTCCTCGATAGGGAGATGGGAGCTGAGGAATTGGTGCTGCATTTGGGAATGGTGCATGGCGTTCTCCTCAAGTCACGCTCGAAGAAGGCGAAAGGAGATAAGTTGACAAAGGAGGGCGATGGTACTGATGGAGAACATAAGAACAACAAGAAACAGAGAACCGAACCTTCTTGTGAGTGATCATCAAGGGTAGATTTCATGGTCATGCACTAATCATCGATGAAGCTGCAATGGCCTAGGGCGAATTGAAGGCTCCCGGCCCAAACAACGAGGGACTCGATGTGGATGCTCTTGGTGGAGGAGATCAAAGTGTACTCGGTTCGAAGACGAGTCGACGTACTAATAAGGGTAAGGGGGAAATGTTGGTGACGGAGCGCAACCTGGACCCTGGTCAGATGGAGTGAGGTTATGGTTATGGAACGGGCTCATCATTATTTGCTATCTATTCCCAACTATTTGCTACGAAAGGTCATATCTCACTGAAAATTGCAGTTATAGCTTCATTTTTGCTTTCAGCTAAGGAATCAGGTGAATATCTAGCCAGTCTTAGCTATACAATTAC
>Ga0335072_10016228_pt1 | contig 10563 bp, 8 predicted proteins | sample Lox_Sample_21_FD_206725 | JGI IMG/M metagenome (GOLD analysis project Ga0335072, IMG submission 206725) | Soil microbial communities from Loxahatchee National Wildlife Refuge, Florida, United States - Lox_Sample_2.1 | ecosystem: Environmental > Terrestrial > Soil > Wetlands | place: USA: Florida... | reverse complement strand
CCGAACGTCGCGGTCGCCCTCAACAACCTCGCCCAGTTGCTGAAAGCGACCAACCGGCTCGGCGAGGCGGAGCCGCTGATGCGCCGCGCGCTCGCCATCGACGAGGCAAGCCTCGGCAAGGACCATCCGAACGTCGCGATCCGCCTCAACAACCTCGCTGGATTGCTGCGAGCCACCAACCGGCTCGGCGAGGCGGAGCCGCTGTATCGCCGCTCGCTCGCCATCGACGAGACAAGCCTCGGCAAGGACCATCCGAACGTCGCGATCCGCCTCAACAACCTCGCCCAGTTGCTGCAAGACACCAACCGGCTCGGCGAGGCGGCGCCGCTGATGCGCCGCCACCTGGCGATCTTCCTCGCCTTCCAGCGCGACACCGGCCACGCCCATCCGCACCGCGACGACGCGATCGCGAACTACCGCGTCCTGCTCGCGGCGATGGGCAACAGCGAGGCAGAGATTGAAGCGGATCTCGCGGCGCTGTGGCGCGAGGCGGGGCTGGAGCCGCACTAAGCCGCCATAGGCCTGAGGCTTGATCCTTTGGTAACCCGCGCCGTTCAGTCTCGCGCCGGCGACCCGCGCACCGTCATTTTGAGGCGGTCAATGCCCACCAGCGCGATTGTCGATGGCATCAAAATCCAAATGTTCTACAACGGCCATGCGCCGGCGCACTTTCACGCCGATCCGGCCGGGCAGGAAGTGCTCATTACCATCAGCACCCTTGACGCGATCCGTGGCGCGCTACGATCTTCAAGGTTGCGTCGCATCCTCGCCCGGGCGCGCGACAACCAGCAGGCGCCGGCACTGAACTGGCTCAAGTGCCAGGAAGAACAGCCGCCGGAGAAGCTCTGATATGCCGAAAGTGCTTGAGAACGTCATCACACGTGCCGTGCCCGATCCGCGCACGTACACCCTCACCCTCACCCGGGCAAACGGGGCGACGACGGCGAATTGTTTCGGTCACCTGGTTGGCAAAGGTGTGTTCGCACCGCTCGCTGATCCGGCGGTGTTTGTACAAGCGAAAATCGGCGAACGGGGCCGCAGCCTGGAATGGCCGGGTGAGATCGGCTTCTGCGCTGATGCCTTGTGGTTTGAGGCGCATCCCGAGGACGCTCCACAGCAGGCAAGCGCGGAACACGCTACGTAATTCGCGCGTACGCGCGGGGTTCCGATATCAGAGCCACACTCGGAACGTCGGCGCGCGCATCTCCGTGGCAGCCGCGCCTGTGCCCGAGACGCGTAAGCAAATCGTTGGTTCTGTCGATTGATCCCACCGCCAATCAGTAACGAGGCAAGCCATCGCGGCGCCGTGATTGTTATGCCCATCATCGCCATTGTGTCGATGGCACAAAAATTCGAATCTTCTATAACGATTCGTCTGCCTGCGCATTTTCACCGTATTCTTGCCAGGAACGAAGCGCTGATCGCCATTGGCAGCGTTGACGTTGTCGGTGGCACGCTTCCATCTTCGTGGCTTCGTGGCTTCGTGGCTTCGTGCCTTCGTGGTTGATAAAAAAAGCGGCAACCCACAAAGCAAGGCATAGCACAATAAGCGAATCAGGCCGCACGCGCTTCCCTCCCCCCATTCATCCGCCGTTACTCACCGTTCTTCCAATCTTCAAAAACCACGAAGCCACGAAGCCACGAAGCATGACGTTGATTGATGCGGCCCCGCCCGCGCGCCGGGTGCTTGGCCGCGCCATCGAGGTGCGCAGGACGCTCGGGCCGGGACTGATCGAGCCGGCGTACGAAGCGTGCCGCTGCCAGGAACATGCCCTGCCCGGGATCGCGATCGTCAACCAGCAAAAGCTTCCCGTCGTGTACAAGGGGCATCGTCGCCACTGCGATCTGCGGATGGATGTCATCGTCGAGCAATCGCTGATACCGGAAATCAAATCGGCCCGCGTGCTGCATCCCGTGCACGAAGCCCAGCTCCACACCTATCTGAAGCTCGGCGGCCTGCGCGTCGGGCTGCCGATGAATTTCAGCGAGGTCCGCCTGATCGACGACATTCGGCGGCGGCTGCACTGACTTGCATGAGGTCGTGCGCCGTCTTGGCCGATCCCGACGCCCACGCACGGTCGCCGCGCGCCCGCCGTCCGGGAGGCAAGCTTCGGCAAGGATCATCCGCATGGCCACAACGTGCGCCGACCACCCGGACTTTCGTCCTGTCACCGATGAGCTTCTGTCGGGCGGCACCATTTTTTAGAATCAGCGCCCGCCGCGGCTGGACCGCATCCATATTGCAGCGCACAATAGACCGCCCTATGGATTGGCAGCGCCCGCGTACCCCAGCGCTTCTCCCACCGCCTCCCACAATCCGCGAACACCCACCCATGCCGCTGCACGTCGCACTGACCCATCGCACGAGCTACCGTTACGACCGGCTGGTCAATCTCGGCCCGCAGACCGTCAGGCTGCGTCCGGCGCCGCATGCCCGCACCCCCGTGCTGTCCTACGCCCTGAAGGTCGAGCCGCAGCCGCATTTCCTGAACTGGCAGCAGGACCCGCAGGGCAACCACCAGGCCCGCATCGTGTTCCCGGAACGCGTCACGCATTTCGACGTCACGGTGGACCTCGTCGCCGACATGGCGACGATCAACCCGTTCGATTTCTTTCTCGAACCGGAAGCCGAGCACTGGCCCTTCACCTATGATCCGGTGCTGGAGCAGGAACTCGCCCCGTTCCGGCGGATCGCTCCGGTGGGGCCGCGCATGCGGGCGTTGCTCGACGGCGTGCTGCGTGGCGAGCAACGCACCGTGGACATGCTGGTCAACCTGAACCGCCGGGTGCAAAGCCAGATCGCCTACATCGTGCGCATGGAGCCGGGCGTCTGGACGCCGGAGGAGACGCTGGGCAACGCCAAAGGCTCGTGTCGCGACTCCGCCTGGGTCATGGTGCAGGCGCTGCGCAATTTGGGCTACGCGGCGCGGTTCGTCTCCGGCTACCTGATCCAGCTTGTGGCCGACATGAAGCCGCTGTCGGGGCCGGAAGGCCCGTCCGCCGACTTCACCGATTTGCATGCCTGGGCCGAGGTCTATCTGCCCGGCGCCGGCTGGGTGGGCCTGGACCCCACCTCCGGCTTGCTCGCCGGCGAGGGCCACATCCCGCTGGCGGCGACGCCGGAACCGCAATCGGCGGCGCCGATCACCGGCCTGGTCGATCCGTGCGAAACGACGTTCGAATTCGACATGCACCTGACGCGCGTGTGGGAAACGCCGCGCGTCACCAAGCCTTACACGCCGGCACAGTGGCAGGACATCCTGGCGACCGGTGCGCGGGTGGACCGGGCGCTGGCCGCGTCCGACATCCGCCTGACCATGGGCGGCGAGCCGACCTTCGTCTCCGCCACCGACATCGATGCGGCGGAATGGAACACCGAGGCGCTCGGCCCCACCAAGCAGGCCTATGCGGAGAAGCTGATCCGCCGGCTGATGGCGCGCTGGTCGCCAGGCGGTGCGTTGCAGCACGCGTTCGGCAAGACCTACCCGGGCGAGCAACTGCCGCGTTGGGCGCTCTACACCCACTGGCGCCCCGACGGCGAACCCGTCTGGCGCGATCCCTCCCTGTTCGCCTCCGGCACCGAAACGGGCGCGGCCGATGCGGACGATGCCGCCCGCTTCGCCGCAATGCTGGCCGAGCGGCTACAGGTCGATCCCTCGCTGGTGCACCCGGCGTATGAGGACGTGCACTACTACCTGTGGCGCGAGCGCCGCCTGCCCGCGAACGTCGTTGCCGAGGATTCGAAACTGCGTGACGAACTGGAACGCGCGCGGCTGACGCGCGTGTTCGGCCAGGGCCTTGCCGCGCCGGTCGGCAGCGTGCTGCCGCTGCGCCGCGCGGTGCGCGACGGCGTGCGCATCTGGCAAGGCGGGAAATGGTTCTTCCGCAGCGGCGTGTTGTTCCTGATCCCCGGCGATTCGCCGATCGGCCTGCGCCTGCCGCTGGACACCCTGCCCTGGGCCGACCCGGAGGCGATCGAATCCGAGTTCGAGGCCGACCCGTTCGCCCCAACCAGGCCGCTGCCGCCCCGTGACGACCTGCTGCGGCGCCAGGCGCTGCTGCCGCGTCCCGCCGCCCCCGATGGCATGGCGGCGGGCCCCGAAGGCTTCCGTCCGATGCCGCAGGACGCCCCGGTGATCGGCCGCGGCGAGCCGGAACTGGTGCGCACCGCGCTCTGCATCGAGCCTCGCAACGGGGTGATCCACGTGTTCCTGCCGCCGCTCGTCGCCGCCGAGGACTGGGTGACGCTGATCGCCGCGGTGGAGGACACCGCGGTGGAGACCGGCCGCAAGATCGTGCTGGAAGGCTACCTGCCGCCGCACGATCCGAACCTGAACCATTTCTCCGTCACCCCCGATCCCGGCGTGATCGAGGTGAACATTCATCCGGCGCATAGCTGGCCCGAACTGGTGCAGCGGTCCGAGGAATTGTACGAGGAAGCGCGCCAGGTCGGCCTGGCGACGGAAAAATTCATGCTGGACGGCAGCCATGTCGGCACCGGCGGCGGCAACCACGTGGTGATGGGCGCGGCCCATCCCACCGATTCACCGTTCCTCCGCCGTCCCGACCTGCTGAAATCCCTGCTCGGCTTCTGGCACAATCACCCCAGCCTCTCCTACCTGTTCTCCGGTCTGTTCATTGGCCCGAGCAGTCAGCATCCGCGCATCGATGAGGCGCGGCAGGACAGCCTGGCGGAACTGGAGATCGCATTCTCGCAGATCGCGCCGAATCAAGAGACGCCGCCCTGGATCGTCGATCGGCTGTTCCGCAATATCCTGGCGGATATGACGGGCAACACGCATCGCACCGAGTTCTGCATCGACAAGCTGTACACGCCGGAAGGCGGCAGCGGGCGTCTCGGCCTGGTGGAGTTCCGCGCTTTGGAAATGCCGCCGCACGCGCAGATGGCGTCGGCGCAGATGCTGCTGATGCGCTCCGCCCTGGCCGCCTTCTGGCAGACGCCATACCAGCGCCGCCTGATCCATTGGGGCACCCGCGTGCACGACGATTTCATGCTGCCGCATTTCGTGGCGCAGGATTTCGCCGACGCGCTGGAGGAGATGGACGCGCTGGGCTTTCCGCTGGATCGTTCCTGGTTCGATCCGCATTTCGAATTCCGCTTCCCCCGCATCGGCGAGATCGCGCTGCGCGGCACCGCGCTGGAACTGCGCCACGCGCTGGAGCCCTGGCATGTGCTGGGCGAGGAAGCGATCCAGGGCGGCACCGCGCGCTACGTCGACAGCTCGGTGGAGCGCGTGCAGGCGCGGGTGGATGGCTGGGTGGAGGAACGCTTCGTGCTGGCCTGCAACGGCCGCGCCGTGCCGCTGACGCCTACCGATCGCGAGGGCGAGTATGTCGGCGGCGTTCGCTTCAAGGCATGGCAGCCACCCAGCGCGCTGCACCCCACGCTGCCGGCGGAGACGCCGCTGATCTTCGACATCTATGACCGCTGGACCGGCCGTTCGCTGGGCGGCCTGACGCATCACGTTGCGCATCCCGGCGGCCGTCACTACGAACGCTTCCCGGTGAACGCCAACGAGGCCGAGGCACGGCGCAAGGCGCGATTCTTCCCGATCGGCCATACGCCGGGCGCAATGCAGGAGCCGGTGGTGGCGCGGTCACGCGAACATCCGCGGACACTGGATCTGCGGCGGGTGGCGTCGTAGCGGGACGGCCTCGCCGGGAAACCGGGCCGCCGTGTCACTGCCCGCTGTCGTAATGGCCCCCATAACGGCGGGTGGAACGGTCGCGTGCCCGTATCGGCCACGACCGGGGGAACCGCCGCGCCATGGTCGGCGGCGACTTGCGCGCCGTTTCAACAACCCGTGATCCGGTTGCATCTCCTCGCCGCGGCCCGTTCCGTCCAGTAACAAGGCGCCATGACCCGAACGGCACGGCACACGCCTTCCGCGGCCGCGCAGATTGGCGCCAGCCTGCGAAACTTCCCGATCGACCGCGACGAGTTGCTGACGCTCGCCGAATTGTTCGATGGCATCGGCCTCTGGCACCTCGATCTGGCCGACCTGATGCTGCATGGCACGCCGCAATTCTTTCGCATGATGGGGCTGCCACCGGCGTCCGAAGCGGTGCCGCTCGAGGTGACCAAGGCGCTGCGCCATCCCGAGGACGGCGACCGCGTCCGCAACGCCTATCTCCAGGCGATGGAAAGCGGCGTCGACCGCTGCGAGGTCACATTCCGCATCCGCCGCCCCGACGGCGAGATCCGCTGGATCCTCGGCCGCGGCCACGTGATCCGCGATGCGGCGGGCCGCCCGGTGCGCTACACCGGCATCAACGTCGATGTCACGGAAACCAAGCGTTCCGAGGCCGCGCTGCGGGAAAGCGAGGCGCGGTTTCGTGGCGTGTTCGAACAAAGCCCGCTGGGCAAGGCAACCGCCGGCGCCGACTTTCGCCTGCGCGAGGTGAACCCCGCGCTGTGCCGCATGCTCGGCTACGAGCCCGAGGCGTTGGTCGGCCGCAGTTTCCTCGAACTGGTGCATCCGGACGATCGCGCCGCCTGCGCCGCCGCCGGCCAGACCGTGATCGCCGGCACCGTGCCGCAAACGCAGATCGAGGAGCGTTTCCTCCGCCGCTCCGGCGACGCGTTCTGGGTGAATGTCACGGTCGGACCGATCCGCGACGCCGAGGGCCGCATCCTGTGCAGCCTGGGCATCATCGAGGATATCACCGAGCGTCGGCAGATGACGCAGGCGCTGCTGGACAGTGCGCGCCGCCTGCGCGACGTGAACGAAAGTCTTGAACAGACCGCCGAGGAACGCGGCCGGCAACTCGCGTCCAGCCGCGCGCAGTTGCAGGCGTTCTTCGACAACGCGCCCGACTGGCTGACGCTGATCCGCGCCTCGCCGGACGGGCGTTTCGTGTTCGTCAACGCCAATCCCGCGACCGAGCGTGCCTATGGCCGCCCCTTGCCCGGCATTGTGGAGCACGCGGTGGAGGAGGTGCTGGGCGCCGACCAGGCCGAGGTGCCGCTGCACTACCTGCGCGAATGCATGCGCACGGGCGCGGCGCAGCGCTATCAGGCGCACCGCACGCTGGCCGGACGTACCACCACCATCGACGTGATGTTCATCCCGGTTCCGCCGCACGACGACAGCCCGGACCGCTACATCATCACCACGGCACGCGACCTGACCGAGCATGAGCAACTGGAAACGCAGCTTCGCCATGCGCAGAAGATGGAAGCCATCGGCAAGCTCACCGGTGGCGTCGCGCACGACTTCAACAATCTGCTGGCGGTGATTGCGGGCAACGCCGAACTGGCCAGACGGCGCGGCGAGGCGCACCTGACGCGGCTGATCGATAACATCCTGCGCGCGACCGATCGTGGCGTTGCCCTGACCCGGCAGTTGCTGTCGTTCTCTCGCCGCCAGTCGGCCAATCCGCAGGTGATCGATCTGCGAACCGAGGCGCCGCGCGTCGCCGAAATGCTCCGCACGTCGCTGCGCGGCAACATCCGGCTTACCATGCCGGTCGCCGAAGACGTGTGGCCGATCGAGGTCGATCTCGCCGAATTTGAAATGGCGCTGTTGAACCTGGCGGCAAACGCGCGGGATGCGATGCCGGAGGGCGGCGCCTTCACCATCGACGTGCGCAACGGCGCGCCCCTCGATGCCGGGTATGTCACGATCGCGCTGCGCGATACCGGGACCGGCATTGCCGCCGATGCGATCGGCAAGGTGTTCGACCCGTTCTTCACCACCAAGCAGCCGGGCGAGGGCACCGGACTGGGCCTCAGCCAGGTGTACGGCTTCGCGCAACAATCCGGTGGCACCGCAACGATCGACAGCGTGCCGGGCGAGGGCACCACGGTCACGCTGCGGCTGCCGCGGTCGCTGAAATCCACCGCCGCGTCCGGCGCCGACAACGGCGGAACCGCTGCAGCCCAGCGGCACGAGCGCATCCTGCTCGTTGAAGACAACCCCGAAGTTGCCGCCGTGACCGCGCAGATGCTGCGGTCGATGGGTTTCGCCGTGGCGGCGGTGGACCGTGCCCGCAAGGCGCTGGCACGGCTGGAATCCGAGCAGCCGTTCGATCTTGTGCTGACCGATGTGGTGATGCCGGATGGGATGAACGGCCTTCAACTCGCGCGGACCGTGCGACGCCAATATCCGGCGCTGCCGGTCATTCTGATGTCCGGCTATAACGATGCCGCCGATGGCGCGGCCAGCGGGTTCCTGATACTGCGCAAGCCGGTGCCGTTCCAGGATCTTTTCCGCAACATTTGTGCCACGCTCGACCGTGCGGCGGCGCGGCAAGGCGTCGCCGGGAATTGATCCGCCGGGGTGGTCACGCCAGCAGCGGCACCAACGCCGCCCACAGCGCCACCAGGCCCGCGGCGATCGCCGCCGCAATCAGCATCTGCCTCATGAACCTGCGTCCCCGCTGAGGCGAACGAATGGAGGCGGCAACCGAATTGCTCATCGCGTCACTGTCTCCGTCGTGCGCCGGAAGTTCCGATATCGGCCGCATCGCCGCCGCTGCTCCTGCCGTCAGGCACTGCCTGTCGCCGCGGCATGAGTTAGTGAGCGGCGGAAATCTCTACAACAGCGAAATGAGCAGGTTGATTTGGCGGAAGTGACGGGCGCGATTTCCGGGGAGATGCCGGCGGGAAAATCCGGAAAATACCCCGCCAACTTTGCCGGCCGGTGATCGTACGCCGGGGCACGGTTTCCGGCACGCGGCAAAGCCCGTAGCCTGATCGCCATGCTCAGCGACGCGCAACGCCGCTTTCTCGACGCCGGACGCGTGGCACATCTCGCCACCGCGGATGCCGCCGGCGCGCCGCACGTCGTGCCGGTCTGCTACGCCATCGACGGGGCGGCGCTGTACATCACGATCGACGAGAAACCGAAACGGCGTGATGCGCCATTGAAGCGGCTGCGGAACATCATCGCCAACCCCGCTGTCGCCGTGTCGGTCGATCGCTGGGACGAGGACTGGACCCGTCTGGCCTGGGTGATGCTGCGTGGCCACGCGGAAATCCTTGGCGCCGGCCCGGAGCATGACCGCGCACAGGCGCTGCTGCGCGAGCGCTATCCGCAGTACCGCGCCATGGACCTTGCGCCGCTGCCGGTCATCGCGCTGCGCATTGCGCGGGCGACAGGCTGGGGCAGGCTCTGAGCCTTTGCCGCTGGGCGCCGTCGTGGCCCGGCTTGTCATGGCTGCCGGGGGTCATGGCCCCCGACGTTCATAGGCCCGACGTTCATAGGCCCGGCGCTCATAGGCCCGGCGCTCATAGGCCCGGGCGGTCACGGGCGCCGGCGGTAACGGCTTGCGGTCCGGCGCGAAGTCTGCCCAAACTCCGCCCGCAAAAACAATAACCCTGGGAGAGAAACGATGCCGTTCCTCACGTCGCGGCACGGAGTCGCGGCCGCGCTCGGCCTGCTGCTGGTGGCGAAGGCTGCCTGCGCCGCGCCCTGGCTGATTGTCGGCAACGACGAGAAAGTGCTTTGGGACGACAAGGGCAAGCCGATCATCTCGCCAACCGGCAAGGACAATGTGCAGATCATCGATCTCGCGCGGCCCGAGGCGCCGAAGATCGTCGCCACCCTGCCGCTGGAAAACTCGATCGTCGGCCCGCCGGTCAATCTCGCCATCGCGCCCGACAACAGCATCGCGCTGGTGGCGGATTCGATGACCATCGCGGACGACAACGGCAGCCGCAAAATGGTGCCGACCGACAAACTGTTCGTGATCGATCTGAAGTCGCAGCCGCCCAAGCTGGTGCAGACGCTGACGCTGGGCAAGCAGCCGTCGGGCCTGTCGTTCAGCCCGGACGGCAAGATCGCCCTGGTGTGCAACCGCGGCGAGGATACCATCAGCGAGTTGAAGATCGACGGCACGCAGGTGACGCCGATCGGCACGATCAAGGTGGCGCCTGGCATCTCGACGGTCGAATTCACCCCCGACGGCAAGCACGCGCTGACGGTGGAATCGCCCGAGAACCATGTCGCGGTGCTGGACGTGGACAGCGACAAGGTCACCTACAACAAGCTCGAATTCCCCACCTATCAGTTCCCCTACAACGTGATCGTGTCGCCGGATTCCAAATTGGCGATCACGGCGGATAACGGGTTCGGCGGCACCGCGGACGGCAACCTGGACGACGTCAGCGTGATCGACCTGCAATGGCCGCATCCGCATGTGATTGCGCACATCACGATGCCGGACGCGCCGGAAGGGATGGCGATGAGTCCGAAAGGCAACCTGGCGGTGGTTGCCAGCGTGCAGGCCTCCAACAATCCGGCGGTGTGGTTCTACCACAAGACCGGTGTCGTTACGGTGCTGCGCATCCAGGGCCAGACGGTGACGCCGATCAAGGAGATCAATGTCGGCCGCGTGCCGGAGGCGATCGCGTTCCATCCGAACGGGCAATACATCTATGTCGGCAACTTCACCGATGAGGATTTCTCGATCCTGAAGGTGGTGGGCGGCAATGTTGTGGACACCGGCAAGCGGTTCAAGGTCGGCGGCCATCCCGCGTCCGCGCGGATGAGCGCACACTAGAGTTGACGACTCCCGCGCCCAGATAAACCTCTCCCG
>Ga0335072_10016227_pt1 | contig 10563 bp, 8 predicted proteins | sample Lox_Sample_21_FD_206725 | JGI IMG/M metagenome (GOLD analysis project Ga0335072, IMG submission 206725) | Soil microbial communities from Loxahatchee National Wildlife Refuge, Florida, United States - Lox_Sample_2.1 | ecosystem: Environmental > Terrestrial > Soil > Wetlands | place: USA: Florida... | reverse complement strand
TTATGTTCTTGCGGCTGAAGCGGGCATAAGCGGACTGGCGAGAGGTGATGGTTTCGTCCATGCGGAGGTCGGCGCCGTCAGTGCGGGCAGGGGTGGGGAGATAGGTTTCGTAGTTATAGTTCGACTGCCCGGAAACATTGGGCAGCGGATAGTAGGAGAGCAAGGCCTTGGCGGTCGAATTGATTCTGGCGCCGGGAATGACAGGACCGCCGAGGGAGGTGAGATCGCCCGCGCGTTCGGCGACCGTGGGCACGAGATATTGCTCGGCCACGGCGGTGGTGCGGCGGTTGCCCTCATAGTCGGCGAAGAAGAAGGTCTTGTCTTTGCGGCTGAAGAGGCGGGGAATGGCGACCGGCCCGCCGAGCGAGCCGCCGAAGGTGTTGAAGTGCTTCGGGGCCTTGCCGGTGAAGCCGTAAGGGTCGGCGTCGAGGGCGTCGTTCTGGAGATACTCGAATAAGCTGCCGTGATACGTATTGGTTCCACCCTTGGTGGTGAAAGTAACATCGCCGACCTGGGAGAACTCAGCGTTGTTATTGAAGGAAGTTACTTTGACGGCGGCGATACCTTCCTGTGAGGGGTAAGCATCCTGCAATGCACCGTTCTGACGGACGTTTGTCGTCGAAATGCCGTCGACGGAGAAGTTGACCATGGAGGAACTGGCGCCGCCGAGAGCGATGTTACCGGAGCTATCCTGCTGCACGTTGGCCGAGAGGGTGAGCGAGCCGAGGGGGCTGGTGGTGGTGGCGCGGTCATTGAGGGGAAGCTCGGTGATCATCTGATTGTTTTTGGAGTCGGCGAGGGTGGCGTCTTCGGTGTCGATATCGTTGTTGAGGGCGGAGACCATAACTTCGGTAGCTTGCGATGCGACCTGGAGTGTTACCGGAATGCGAAGGTCCTGGCGCGCGCTGAGCTCGGCGCTGCCGACAACAGCTTTGGAGAAGCCATCGCGCTCGATCGTGACCGAGTAATGGCCGGGCTGAAGATTCTCGACGAGGAACTCGCCGGAGTCGTTGCTGACGGCCTGACGCGTGAGGTTTTGATCGAGGGAGCGAACGGCAACTGTGGCGCCGGGGATGACGGCGCCGGTGTTATCGGCGACCGTACCGCGGATGCTCCCGAAAGTAGACTGGGCGTGAGTTGCGATCGATGCAGCGGCAATGACAGCGAGCGCAAGGAGCGCGACGAGCCAGCGGCTGCTGCGCGCAAGCGGACGAATTTGCGGAGAGCCATTGCTGCGATCGCGTTCCTGCGTCAGCAAGGTCATGCGCTCCAGATGGAGCAGCAGGTAAGTATGTGCGTCTACGGCCGAGGAAGACATTTCAGTTTGAGTGCAGGAATGCATGAGTGAGCTCCATGCCCGAGTTCATTGAGATTGGGCCTGATATCAGGAGACAAGGTGGAGCGTTTCCGTCGCGAAAGGGTTCCATAAGGGAAACGTAGCTTTGCGGTTTCTTTATTTCATTTCGGGAAGCAAGGATGGCTCGTGTCGCGAACGGGGTTTGCTCCTGCCGAACCGAAGCGGGAGCAAGGCAGCGGCATGGCCGCAAAATGCGCCAGTTCACGCCGGCGCCGTGTAATGTTAAAGCTGAGGGTGTCGGGAGTATGGCACAGAAGATTCGGGTGAACTACTACGTGGAGCCAGGCCCGGCTGCTTTGGCGCAGAGGGCGGCGCAGTATTTCCACGAGATGATCAGCGAAGCGGCAGACGCACGGGGCCGGGTGCGGGTGGCGATTAGCGGAGGGACGACGCCGAAGGCGGCGTTCGAGTTGCTGGCCGATCCGGGGAAGCCGTGGCGGGCGAGTATGCCGTGGGACAAGCTGGATCTTTACTGGGTGGACGAGCGGTGTGTTCCCCCGGACCATGCGGACTCGAACTACCGCATGACGCGGGAGGCGCTGCTGGATCGGGTGCCGCTGAATCCGGGGCAGATTCACCGCATGGAAGGCGAATTGGCGCCGGAAGAAGGGGCGGCGCGTTACGAGTCGGTGATCAGGAATAACTTCCGGCTGGAGGGGGCAGAGTATCCGCGCTTCGACCTGGTGGAGCTGGGCATGGGCCCGGACGGACATACGGCGTCTCTGTTCCCGCACTCGGCGGCGATCCACGAGATGGGCCGGCTGGTGACGGCGAACCACGTGGAGAACAAGGATGCGTGGCGAATCACGCTGACCTGGCCGGTGATCAACCACGCAGCCAGCGTGTTCTTCCTGATTGGAGGGGCAGAGAAGGCGGAAGTTTTAAAGGAAGTTTTACTTGGAGAACGCGATCCGGAGCGGCTGCCGAGTCAACTGATCCGGCCCTCAAGCGGTATACTTACGCTGATTCTGGATAAGGCTGCCGCGGCGCTGTTACCCGCGACCGACGCCGATGGTTGCGGGGTTTTGGAGAGAGAAGGATGATTCTGGCTGGGGACGTAGGCGGCACCAAAGTACACCTGGCGTTGTATGACTTTACCGATGGAAAGTTAAAGCACGCACGCGACGAAAAATACCCGGCAAAGGAATATGCGGGCCTGGAAGCCATCGTAAGGGAGTTTCTCGCCGCGGACAAGGTGACGGCGGCGTGCTTTGGCGTGCCGGGGCCAGTACGAGACGGGCGGTTGCGTCTTACCAATTTGCCGTGGACGCTGGACAGCAAGGAGCTGGCGGGCGACCTGGGCGTCAACCACGTATTTCTGATCAATGATCTCGAGGCGAATGGTTACGGAATCGCAGAGCTGACGGCGGAGCAGATCTATACGCTGAGCGAGGGAGATGCCGGACAGGTGGGGAACCGCGCGCTGGTGGCAGCAGGAACGGGCCTGGGCGAGGGTTTTTTGATCTGGAACGGGCGGATGCATGTGCCGTATCCCTCGGAGGGCGGCCACGCCGACTTTGCGCCGCGCAACGAAGACGAGATCGACCTGCTGCGGTTCCTCAAGCAGAAATACAACGGGCGGATCAGCTTTGAGCGCGTGGTGAGCGGGATGGGGCTGACCAGTATCTACGAGTTTTTGCGCGAGGTGCGCGGGCTGGAAGAGCCGCTGTGGCTGGCGGAGAAGATTGCCGCAGCCGACGATCCCAACTCGGTGATCACGGAAATGGGCTTGTCGGCGAAGGCGGAGATCTGCGAGAAGGCGCTGGAGATGTTTGTGTCGGCGTACGGAGCCGAGGCAGGCAACCTGGCGCTGAAGGTGCTGTCGGTGGGCGGGCTCTACATCGGTGGAGGAATCGCGCCGCGCATTTTAGATAAGCTGAAGGACGGCTCGTTCCTGAAGGCATTCCGGGACAAGGGCCGGCTGAGCCAGCTACTGATCAACATGCCGGTGCGGGTGATACTGGATAGCCGTGCGGCGCTGATGGGCGCGGCGGCGTATGGTGAAGCGAGAGCGGCAGAGTTGAGCGGCGTATCGCCGCGGGCGGCGTCGGCAAGGGCGTAGCCGCCGCCGTCACCACAATCGATTCGGATGGTTCGCAGAAGGTTTCCGGGCTGAGGTTCTTCGCTGGAGCGAAGAGTCTCGGCCCTGAAGTGTCTTTGGGATCTCAAAGCGGCCGCGGATGCGGATGCGGAAAGGACGTTCGCGATGCAGCCGGCGCCACGGCAGGCGCGGCGAAGAGCAGCACGAGCAGTCCGGCGTAGACGAACGAGTCGCAGGTCATCTCGATGCCGTGCGTTATGCGCAGTACCCAGGGCATGAAGGTGGCGCCGGCGAGGCCGTAGATTCCGACGGTGAAGGCGTGAGCCAGGCCGAGGGTGATCCAGAGGCTGCGGCGTGAGCTCTTGTACTCGGCGATGAAGGGCAACGACGCGGCAAGAAAGACGAGGCTGCGGACGAGTTGGATGGAGACGACGGTGGACATTGCCGGCAGGATCAGGCCGAAATTACCAGCCTTGTAATAGGGCACGACGATGGGCGCGACGCACATGCCGAAGGCGAGGTAGATGGGAGGCCAGCCGAACCACGCGGCGAAGATCCGTGCGCACCAGGCGGCGAAGGTGCGATGTGGGAGGCCGGCGGCGGGGGCGGATTGGCCGAAAAGGAAGCCAAGGGCAGAGCCGACAAGCACAGCCAGGAGGACGTAAAAGAGGATGGCAGCCGGAATGCGGCCGTCGAGCAGGTGAGTGAAGGTCCTGGTTTCAATGAAGCCGTTTATGCCCAGTGCAAGAAACAGAAAGCCGGCAAGCATGAGGGCGCGCAGGGCAGGGGGCGCGCCGATGCGCAGAGCGAGCGGGCAGAGACCAACAACGAGCAGGGCTCCGGCGCCGAGTTGAGCGAGAAACTGGATGGATTGAGGCGCGTTGCCAGGTAGAGAGATCACGCGCAGGTGCAGGATTTGCGTAAGGAAGCCGGTGAGCATCAGGGCCGCAACGAAGGCGACCCAGCAGACGAACAACTTCACCACAACTTTCATGGGGTGCCCTCCGCGAGCCCGTAGAGTAGCACGGGTTCCAAAGCGCGGTCAGTGACTTCCCAACACCTTCCGGCTATCTCCGCAAGACCGAACCGACGGTGGCGATGGTGCCGTGATAAAAGAATTGGCCGAGGCCGATGGTGAACAGCCAGCAGCCGTAGAGAGAATGTTCGAAGCTGGAGACGGCGAGCGAGCCGGTTTGGGCGAATCGCCAGGCGAAGAGCATGCCGCCGGCGAAGGTGAGTGCGACGGCGAGCCAGTTGCGAAAAATGATGTGCAGGAAGGCGAAAGCCGCGGCGCTGGCGACGATCATCGCCCACTTGCCGGGAAACAGGGCGGCGTACCGCTGGAAGAAGAAGGCGCGGTAGAGGATGCCCTGCGGGTAAACGGAGACGACCGGATAGGCGACCATGACATTGGCCCAGAACACGGGGTTGCCGCGCACGAAGCCCCACTCGAGTCGCGGAGCGAAGCGATGGACGGCGAGCCAGAGCAGAAGCGCAACCGCGGCGAAGATGACGAGGATGGGGAGGACGCGGCCGGAGAATGCGGCGGCATTCCAAAGTTGCGTGTGGTGGAAATGCGGGTCGGCGAGCAGGCGCCACCAGGCGTAAGCGGCGACGATCCAGAGAACGGGCAGAGCGGGGATGCGCACGGGCGAGAAGCGATAGCCGAGGGGCAGCGCGACGTAGAGCACGAGGAACTCGATTACGAGGGCGGCGCGCGCCATGGTAGATGCTCCTTTCGCGGTCAGGATACACGGAAGTGCCGCTCGGAGGCGGATGGGGCGACACCAGCGATTCGCGATGGAGCGGGGTTGCGGGCAGGACAAGAGGCCGTATTCTGGTGATGCATCTGAGATGACGGCATGAGCTTCTCCGCCACCATTGCGAACACGCGCTACACGTTTGCCGATCTGCGCGAACTGCTGGCCAGGGCAACGCCCGCGCGCAGCGGAGACGTGCTGGCCGGCGTGGCGGCGCGATCGGCGGAGGAGCGCGTGGCGGCGCAGTTCGCGCTGGCCGATCTGCCGCTGTCGCATTTTCTCGACGAAGCAGTGGTTCCGTATGAAGCCGACGAGGTCACGCGGCTAATTGTGGACACTCACGACGCGCAAGCTTTCGCTCCGGTGCGGTCGTTCACGGTGGGTGAGCTGCGCGACTGGCTGCTGAGCGACGAGGCGACGGAGGTGCGGGTGGCCGCGCTCGCCGCCGGGCTTACGCCGGAGATGGCTGCCGCAGTAAGCAAGCTGATGCGTGTGCAGGATTTGATTCTGGCGGCGGCGAAGGTGCGCGTGGTGACGCGCTTCCGCACGACGGTCGGACTCCCTGGGCGGTTGAGCGCGCGGCTGCAGCCGAATCATCCGACAGACGATGCGGCAGGGATTGCTGCGTCGATCCTGGACGGGCTGCTGATGGGGTCGGGCGACGCGGTGATTGGGATCAATCCCGCGGGCGACAATGTGGAGGTAACCACCCGGCTGTTGCGGATGGTGGATGGACTCCGCGAAAGATTCCGGATTCCGGTGCAGAGTTGCGTGCTGGCCCATGTGACGACGCAGTTGGCAGCGCTGAATCAAGGCGCGCCGGTAGACCTGATCTTCCAGTCGATTGCGGGCACGGAGGCGGCGAACCGGAGCTTCGGCGTGAGCCTGGCGCTGCTGGAAGAGGCCAACGAGGCGGGCATGGCGCTGGCGCGCGGGGCGGCGTGCGCGAACGCCGAGGTCGGACGCAACGTGATGTATTTTGAGACGGGGCAGGGTTCAGCGCTCTCGGCCAATGCGCATCACGGCGTGGACCAGCAGACGTTAGAAGCGAGAGCGTACGCGGTGGCGCGGCGATTCGAGCCGATGCTGGTGAATACGGTGGTGGGGTTCATCGGGCCGGAGTATTTGTATGACGGGAAGCAGATTGTTCGCGCGGGTCTGGAAGACCACTTCTGCGGCAAGCTGCTGGGGCTGCCCATGGGATGCGACGTGTGCTATACGAATCATGCTGAGGCGGACCAGGACGACATGGACACGCTGCTGACGCTCCTCGGCGCGGCGGGGGTAAATTACATTATGGGCGTGCCCGGCGCCGACGACGTGATGCTCAACTACCAGAGCACGAGCTTCCATGATGCGCTGTATGTGCGGCGTGCCCTGGGGCTGAAGGCAGCGCCGGAGTTCGAGGCATGGCTCGCGGGCGAGGGCTTCGCGCGGCTGGCGCTCGAGGCAAATCATCCGGAAAGGCTGCTGCCGGCGTGAAAGAGATCGTAACAGAGAGTGCGTTGCCCGCGATCGCGGCGCGGCTGCGCGCGCTGACGCCGGCGCGCGTGGCCCTGGGGCTCACCGGAGTGAGCCAGCAGACGCGAGACCAGCTTGCGTTCCAGCTCAGCCATGCGCTGGCGCGCGACGCGGTGCACGCTCGTTTTGAAAGCGCGGCGCTTGCGGCGGAGATTGAACGCGGAATCCACCCTGAAGTGCTGCGGCTGCACTCGGCAGCCACCGGCAGAGCGGAGTATTTGCAGCGGCCTGATCTGGGACGCACGCTGGATGAGTCCAGCCGCGTGCTTCTGGCCGGGCAGCCTGCGGACGAAGCGGATCTGGCATTGGTGATCGCCGATGGCCTGTCCGCGCTGGCCGTGGAGCGGCATGTTCCGGCTTTGCTTCGCGAGCTTCTGCCGCGGCTGCCGGACTGGTGGCTCGCGCCCATATGCATTGTGGAACAAGGACGCGTGGCCATCGGCGACGAGATCGGCGCGGCGCTGCACGCGGAGATTGCCGTGGTGCTGATCGGCGAGCGCCCCGGGTTGAGCTCGCCTGACTCGCTCGGCGCCTACATTACCTGGCAGCCGCGACCGGGACGAACGGACGCGGAGAGGAATTGCATCTCGAACATTCGCGCCGAGGGGCTCAGTTATGTGCAGGCGGCGGCACTGCTGACGGCGTGCCTGCATGAGGCACGGCGATGTCGGCTGAGCGGAGTGGCGCTGAAGGTGGGCGCACCGGCGCAGGAAAGGCTGGGCACGGCATGATGCGCTGGATCGTGCGATCGGCAGTAGTAGCCGCGGCCATATTCGTGCTGGCCTACATGGTGGACTGGGTGATCTTTGGCATGCGCGGTGCGCCGACCGCGAAGATCACGGTGAACCGGTTCCAGGTGGTTCCGCTGAAGGGCAACAAGGACGAGTACGACTACCTGGGGTCGGAGGACGAGCCGTGCTCGGTGTCGCTGTTTCCGCGGGCCGGTCTGGCGCCGTGCTGGCAGCTGCGGCGGAATCGCAATCAGGTGACGAATCTATAGGGCGTTTCAGGAATAACCGATCATGGATTGGGCGGCGCCACCGGAGGCTGTTGCCCGGTGGCTGGTGAAAGCTCGGTTCCAGCCGGCGCCGATGCAGGTGGCCGCGCATTACCGCTGGACATTTTCTTGTAGACAGCTTCGTCTGCGGCCCTGTTGACGGCGGCGGCCTTAGCCAGCTCGGCTTTGGCCTCCTCCATCTTTCCCATGGATTTGTAGAGCTGCCCCAGGCGCCAATGGACAGTGGACTGATCGGTTGTGACCTCGTCGCCGGGCATCAGCTTCTCGGCGATCGTAAGCTGATGGAGGGCCTCATCCTTGCGGCCGGATTCAGAGTAAATGATCCCCAGGTCGAGGTGTCCGAGAGGCTCGGCAGGCGCCATGACTACGACGCGTTCGAGCAGAGGCCGTGCGACGTCGAGCTGGTCGGTCTTGATGGCGCAGTCGGCCAGATAGAGCAGAGCCTGCATGTAGTCAGGGTCGAGAGCGAGCTCGGCCCGAAATTCGCTGGTGGCGCCGGGATAATCTTTCTGAGTCCAGAGCAGGTAGCCCAAACCGAAGTGGACATGAGGCAGCTTGGGATCGACCTGGATGGCGTGGCGGAACTGCTCGATGGCGCCCGTGGAGTTCTTCATAGCGTCCATGGCTTCGCCGGCGAGAACATAGGCCTCGGCGGACTCGGGATCGATTTCGAGAATCTCTTTGTAGGTATCCATGACGCATGGATTGTTCTTCGACCACAAGCAGCTGTGGGCGAGGGCGAGGCGCAGGGGGAGATTGCGCTTGTCGGCAGCCGCAGCGGCTTGCAGGTAAGGGACCGCTTGCGCATATTCGCCGAGACCGTAGTGCGCCATGCCGGTCAATTCGTTGAGCCGCAGAGAATCGGCCGGAGAGACGGAAGGCGCGCTTAGGAGAAGACGGAATTGCTGGATTGCGTCTTTGAGCCGGCCGCCTTTGAAGTAAGCAAGGCCGAGATTCAAGCGCAATCCCGGGAACTTTGCATTCAGCGCGAGCGCCTTGCGATACAAGGCGACGGCATTGTCGTAGCGCTGTTCGCGGGCGGCAATGAGTCCGAGGTGGGCGTAGGCCTCGGCGTCACTGGGATGCAGCTTCACAATCGCCTGCCAGGCCTGCGCTGCCTGAACATTGTTGCCCTGCTGCTCCAGAGCTATCGCATCATGGCGCAACGACTGCGGCGAAGTTTGCGATGCGGCTGCACAGGAGAAGAGCAAGCATGCAAGGGCCTGGAGAACGATCCGAGTCCAGGGAGCCACACTCATCCTCCGACTATTCTCATTCTGAATCGCGGTTTGGAGCAAGCGTTGGAAGAACAAAAGGAAAGGCGCGGCCGGCAGAACCGGCAGCGCCTTTCAGGTAGGGGGTTGAGGTTAGAAAACGAACTTTCCGCCTAATTCCAGCGTACGCGGACCCCAGTCGCTGTTCGCCCAACCGAAGTTTCCGGCCGTGGTCGAGCCCGAATAGCTTGTGTTGAGACCGCTGAACTCGGTGTGGTTGAAGGTGTTGAACGACTCGAAGCGAAGCTCGAAGTGAGCGCGCTCGGTTACGGCAAAGGATTTGTAGAGCGAGGTGGTGAAGTTCACGCGGCCCGGGCCGACGATGGCATCCTTGCCGCTGGTGCCGAAGCCGAGGTTTGCGCCGCCTTCCCACGAGGCCGTTGGATAAGAGAATTTGGAGGTGTCGAACCAGCCCTTCACGTTCTTGGGGTAAGACATTTTCCCGCTGACCGTGGGACGGTTGGTGTAGCCGCCGCCGAGTCCGATGGGATCGCCATCGTTGCTGAAGCCGAGGCCGGTGGGCACACCGCTTTCGTCGATAAACGTACCCGCGATCTCCCAGCCGCCGGCGATGGAGTGGACCAATCCCTGGCTCTTGTTGAGGAAGGGCAGCTTGTAGACGTAGTTGGCGTTGAGCATGTTGCGCCGGTCGTAGGAGCCCGACCCCTTGTCGTACTTGATCACCCAGGGATTGCTGGTGCAGCAGCTGTTATCGCCGCTCTGGATGTCGATTTCGTGCGAGTAGGTGTAGTCAAGCTCTCCGCTGAGGCCCCACTTGTTCTGCAGCCGAACGCCTGCCTGCAGGCCGTTATAGCTTCCGTTGGTATTGTCGGTCATGCTAGTGATCTGTCCGAATCCGTTGTAGGTGCGGAACGATTCGGAGTTGCCGGCGGTGTGGCCCTGGCCCTGAGCAGGCAGAGTGATCACTTGGCCGTTGACATTGGTATAAGACGAGAGGTTGCCGCCCTTGGCGCGAACCGCGGGATCGGTCGTCAGCGGGAAGTTGTTCATGTAGACGTACTGTTCCTGATGCCAGGCAACGTTGCCGACGTATTGGACAACTGCCACTACCGAAGGCGCGAGTTCATGCTGAACGCCCAGGCTGAACATGGCGACCGCCGGATCCGGGAAGGAAGTGGCCATGTTGTACTCGCTCGAATCGAAGAACGGCGTTGAAGCGGTTGTGCCGTTGAGGAGACTGGTATGCGGGTTGGTGAAGTAGACCTGGTTGGCGGTCGGAGAGAACGCGAACGGGGTGTCGGTCGCGCTGTTGTAAATGAGGTTGCCCTGCAGGCGCTCGAAGAAGGTTCCGAAGCCACCGCGGATAACGGTTTTGCCGTTCCCGAACATGTCTTCAGAGAACCCGATGCGAGGCTGGATGGTTGCGTATTTGTTCGAGACCAGCTGTTTCGGCGTTCCGTTCACCCCAGCCAGATCGATACCGTTGAGGTAGAAGGGTGTGGCAGGTCCGGGTTCGCCGGATTGCTTGCCGGTGACTACCTGGAAGCCGGGTCCGGTCGGGTTCATGGAGTGGTCCGAATTCCAGTAGACAGCCTCAACTGACGAATAATGCTGGGGGTTGAAGTTGCCGA
>Ga0335072_10016226_pt1 | contig 10564 bp, 6 predicted proteins | sample Lox_Sample_21_FD_206725 | JGI IMG/M metagenome (GOLD analysis project Ga0335072, IMG submission 206725) | Soil microbial communities from Loxahatchee National Wildlife Refuge, Florida, United States - Lox_Sample_2.1 | ecosystem: Environmental > Terrestrial > Soil > Wetlands | place: USA: Florida... | reverse complement strand
GCTCCCCCACCTCGGTGCCGCGCGTCGCCGACTCGTGGTGGATCAGGGTCGCCGCCGGGAAGTACACCACGCCCCACCCCGCCCGCCATGCGCGCAGGCAGTAGTCGACGTCCTCGTAGGCCATCGGGTAGCGCTCGTCCAGGAGGCCGACGTCGTCGAGGACGGCGCGCTTGATGTACATGCAGGCCCCGCACACCGCCAGGACGCTGCCGCCGATCGACGCCGGCCCCCAGCTCTCGGGCTTGAAGCGGTAGCGGTGGTCGAACCACTCCGGCGCGCCGAGGTTGCGCACCGTGCCGGCGAACTGGATGCGCCCGTCGGGGTAGAGCAGCTTGGCGCCGACGATCCCCGTCTCCTCCTGCTGGGAGGCCGCGTACTGCAGGCCCGCCAGCCAGCCCGCCCGGGCCTCCATGTCCGAGTTCAGGACGACGACGTCCCGGGCCGGGTCGGTGGCGCCCAGGCCGCGGTTGACGTTGGCCGCGAAGCCCTCGTTGCGCTCCCCCGCGACGACGACGTCGATCCCGGGGATGGCGCGCAGGGCGGCGACGTGCTCGTCCCCGCTGCAGTCCTCGGTGACGATCACCCGCGCCATCCCCTCCGGCACCGTGCGGGCGATCGAGGCGACCAGCCGGGCGACCAGCTCCGCGTCGCGGTAGGAGGCGATGACGATGTCCACCGGCTCCCCGTGGTCGCGGTACCAGGCGAGGGCGTTGCGGAAGGCGTCGTCGCCCCATTCCGAGCGCAGCGCCAGCCGGTGGCGCAGGGGGGTGAAGCGCAGCGGGAACGTCACGATCCGGAACAGCAGCGTGCGCCAGCCGTGGTATTCGATCGTCAGCTTCACCCGCCGCCGGAGGTTGGCGAAGGGGCCGGCCCGCCGCCCGTCCAGCGCGGCGTTCGGGGCGGCGTTCTCGGTTGGGTCTGTCCGGGCCCGGGCGGGCCTCAGGGGCGGCTCCTGCCGCGGTCCATGCTCATCCGGCACCGGCTCAGAATATCTTCAGCGTGACCTTCTGCTGGACCACCTGGCCGCCGATCGCGACCGTCAGCGCCGCCGGCAACGTGCGCCGGCGTCTCGTGAAGCGCCGCAGAGCGCGCCCGGCGAGGGGCACTTCCAGGTGGGTCGTCCTGCGCACCGGGATGTCGATGTGGATGGCGCCGTAGCGCGCCCCCCCGGCGAGCGCGCTCAGCGAGGCCGTGCCCTCGCAGGCCGGGGCCACCCGGCAATACATGACGATGTCGGCCGCGTGCCGGCGATTGATGGCGTCCGTCTGGGGCAGCAGCTTGACCGGCGCCGTCGGCGCCTGCGGCGGGGCTTCCTTGGTGCCGCCGGGACAGACGTAGCGGGCGTCCGGGCCCGTGCCGAGGGTCGCCCTCAACATCAGTTCCTCGCCGGCGTTGGCCGCGAAGCCGTCGGCCGAGGAGACCTCCGCGGCGGACAGGGTGGCGCCGTTGCCGGTGCCGTCGCCCATGATGAACGAGTCCATCGTCGAATTCCGGGCGGCCCCGATGACCTGATAGGGGACGCCGCTGCGGTAGACGTTTTCGACGTAGCCCCCCTCGTCGTTGAAGTCCACGAAGTCGCCCGGCACTACGCAGAAGTTGATCGGTTCGTAGCTGCTCACCGTCGCGCCCGACGCCCCGCCCTGCCCGCATACCGGGATCGCGAAGGGCTGGGATGTCAGCTGCACCTTCGCCGTCCCGCCGCCGGTCGGCGTGAGGATCTGGAAGTGGATCTGGTTCAGCGGCGCCGGGCCGCCTTCGGCCTGCTGGGCGCAGCCCTCGAGTTCGATCTTCACGACCTGCCCGTCGGCGGGCGCCGCCGGGGTGTTGCCGGCGACGTTCCACAGCGCCGTGTCGGCGCCGTCGTGGGGGGTGTGGAAGACGTAGCCCGGTAGCGGGGTGTTGGTGCCGGCGTAGCCGAGGTTTTCGCTCGTGTTCAGCGTCGCCGGCCCCGACAGGGGGCTGCCGAAGGTGCTGAGCGCCGCCTGCGCGCCGGCCGGCGCCGCCCCCAGGACGGCTGCCGCCAGAATCATCCCACTGCCCGCCTTCGCGAATCTCATCTGCCTCTCCCTCGGTCGCTCAACCGCTTCGCTTTAGGCCTTGCCCGCCAGCGTCGTCCAAGCGTCGGGAGGTCGGCGTTTGTCGTATCCCTTCAGTCCCACCGCAGCGGCGCGAAGGTGGCGCGACGCTCGAGCGACAGCCCGCGCCTCCCCCAGGGCGGCAGGCGGTCGGCGCGCGATCCCAGCAGGGCGCCGGTGGAGCGCAGCAGATGATGACCGGCGAGCGCCGCCAGCGTCGCGGTTGCCCGGTTCGCGGGCACCCCGGCGGCGACGAGCTCGCGTCGCGCCCGCCCGAGCTCGCCGCGCAGCTGGCGGGCCAACCTGCGGGGGTCCGCGGGCTCGCGCCAGCCGTAGACCTCGAGCAGGCCCCGCCACTCGTCGAAGGCCCGGCGCAGCTGCTGGACGGGGGTGTAGTCGTGGGAGTGCCAGACGGCGGCGTCGGGGACGAACGCCTTGGCGGCGCCGGCGCGCAGGACGTCTATGGCGAGCACCCGGTCCTCGGCGTAGGGCACCTCGCGAAACGGCGTCCGCTCCCAGGCCGCGCGGTCGATGCAGGCGTTGGCGTCGGTGAAGAAGCCCCGGCGGCCGAGGAGCTCGACGACCGGCAGCGCCCGCTCCTCGGGTGCGAGGCGCTCGACGGTGGGCAGCCCGTCGGGGGCGAGCGAGGCGAACCAGTGCTCCAGCTCCAGCGCCACCGCCGGGGGGGCGCCGGGGCGGGGGCGGTAGGGGCCGTAGACGATCGCCACGTCCCCCGCGAGAGCGAAGCCGGCGAGCAGGCGCTCCAGCCAGCGCTCGTCCACGGGCTCGGCGTCCTGGGTGAGCAGCGCCACGCGCTCCCCGCGGGCCTCGGTGAGCAGCAGGTTGCGGGTCGCCCCGTGGCCGAACCGGGCCGGGGGGATCTCGATGACGCGGGCCCCGTGCTCGCGGGCGAGCGCGACCGAGCCGTCGCGGGAGCCCGAGTCGCAGACCAGCAGCTCGTGGGGGACGGTCTGGGCGGCGAGGGCGGCCAGGGTGCGGGCGAGCAGGGCGCCGCCGTCGCGGACGGGGATCGCGACGGTTACGTCAGGCATAGAACGTCGTCAGCGTCACCAGCTGCCCGGCGTAGCTGAGAGCGATCATCGCCACCAGCAGGCCAACCCCGACACGCAGCGCCCAGCGCCGTCCGAGGGCCTGCAGGGCGGCGACGACGATCGCCGCGAGGGCGGCGATGGCGGGAAACTCGTAGCGGCCGAATTCGGCGATGAAGGGGCGCACCCCGGTCGTGTAGAACGCGGCCTCGAACGCCGCCCAGACGGCAAGCGGGGTGAGCAGCAGCAGGATCGCCTCGAAGAGGTGGCGCCGCACGAAGGCCCACTGGCGGACGATCGCGCCGAGGCCGAGCACGGCCACGAGCAGCATCGCGGCGACGAGCACCCGGTAGACCCATTCCGGGTAGAAGACGTCGTACCAGCCGAAGGCGCCCCAGCCGCGCTTGACGAAGATCGTGTAGGCCGGGTAGCCGGCGCCGACGATGTGCGGAGCCATGAACGGGAGCCGCGGCAGGAAGATCTCCCAGAGGTAGGCCAGGAAGCCGAGAGGGTGTTCCCGGGCGAGGCTGACGGACGCCCCGGCGGTGACCTTGCCGGCGGCAAGCGTCGTTTCGACGGGATGAAAGGTCCCGGCGAGATGGACCGCGAGCTCGTGTATCACCAGTCCCCCGAGCGCAAGTCCGGCGTAGCCGAGCAGGTCGGCCCGCCGGCGGTGGTGTCGCCAGAGGGTCATGGCGAGCGCGATCCCGGCTATGGGATACAGGGAGTAGCCGGTTTCCTTGATCAGCGGCAGCAGGATCAACAGGGCGCCCGTCACCAGGCCCCACGGCAGGGTGACGCCGCGCCGGACCATGCGCAGCAGCAGATAGGTGACGGCGGCGGCGGCGGCGTTGACGCCGACGTCGTTGTTGACCGCGCCGGAGATGAACCCGTACATCGGCTCGTAGGCGACCAGCAGCGCCGCCAGCACCGCCAGCCAGGCCCGGCCGGGCGCAAGCTCGCGGACTAGGAGGAAGGTGAACAGCGCCGCCAGCGCCCCGATGGCCGCCGAGGCGAGACGCATCAGGGTCAGCTGCGACAGCGGCGAGGAGCCGGCGAGCATGTAGGCGGGGGCCAGCGCGGCGTAGTAGATGGGCCCGTGGGTGGCCGCCGTCTCGTTGCCGCCGCCGTCGTTCGCCGGCGGGTGGGTGGCGGCGACCTGGCGCAGATAGCGGGCTTCCTGCGCCGGCGCCCACGGCACCGTGCTGTCGCCGACCTGGTGGTCGGTGAAGAAGCTCATGTCTTCCAGCACCGTGTTCTCCTGCGCCGACCAGCGCGCGAGCGGGGCGCCGGGATTGCGCGAGGGCGCTTCGCCGCGTTCGACGAGCGACTGGGTGTAGGCGAAGTGGTCGACCTCGTCGGGCGCCTGGAAGGCCGGCGTGATGAGCGCCCAGCAGGCGAAGTTGACGGCGGCGATGGCGAACACCCAGGCCGCCAGCCGGCGGGTGCCCCGGGGACCGTGGCGCCCCACCGCGATCGCGAGGCAGCGGATCGCGGCGATGGCGAGGGCGGGCAGGACGCCGAAGAGGATCAGCCAGTACAGCCACGGCCCGACGATGCCGGGGCGGAACAGGGCGGCGCGGTCGAGGATGGCGCTGACACGCTCCAGGTAGCTGCTGCGGGCACCGGCGGGGGGCATGTACCAGAGCGCAATCCGCGCCGGGAAGGGGTGGCCCTGCAGCGTCGGCGGCTGCGACGGGATCGCCGCCAGCGGCGTCCCGCCCCAGTTGACAAGTTCGCCGGCGGTGAGGCACAGCGAGGCCGGGGCGTACGCCGGCTGGGCGGGCTCCTTGGGGATGGTGAAGATCGCGGTGCTGATGCGATCGGACTCGACCGCCTGGGGCGGCAGGCTGCTGTGCACGGTGTGCCCGGCGAGCGCCAGCGCCATGTGCAGGACCGGACGCTCGGTGGTCGCCGAGATCAGCTGCAGGCGGATGCGGGCGGTGCCGGCGGGCAGCTGCAGGCCGGGCACGCAGACCTTCTGCCCGGCGGGGGTCGGCACGACATAGGTGAGCGCCTCGACGTCGTCGGTGCCGGTGAAGTACTGCACCGGATGCAGCCAGTAGCCGGCGATGACGGCGAGCAGCGGCAGCGCGCAGATGCCGGCGACGCGCCAGACGCGCCGCTCGCCGGCGAACACCGTGGCCGCCGCCCACCGCGCAGGGGAGACCGCCCGCCGCGCCGGTTTCGCCGTCAGCGGCGCCGGAGACCGAGAATCGAGAGCAGGAATGAGGAGAAGAAGATCTGGATGCCGACGACGAGGAGGGCGGCGGCGAAGACGGCGAGCTGTTCGTAGGCCAGGCGCCCGAAGCCGCCGGAGATCCATTCGCCGAGGATGACGGCGCCGATGACGACGCCGACGAGGGCGAAGGCGCCGCCGGCGAGCAGTCCGTGCTCGAGCCGGAAGCGGGCGCGCATGCGATCGAACCAGGGATCGCGGTCGCCCATGAAGTACGTGCCGTAGGCGTGGGCGCAGAGACCGAGGGCGAGGACCTGGGTGCCGACGATCATCAGCAGGGAGCCGCCGATCAGGGCATGCATGCCCCAGGCGCGCCCGAAGAACGACAGCCCGGCCTCCACCAGGCACATGATGAGGAAGCCGATCCCGGCCATGAGGGCGCCGGGCAGGATGAAGAGATGGGTGGGGCTGTGGACGAGCAGGAAGCGCAGGTGGCGCCAGCCGTCGCGGAAGCTCGACAGTTTGCTCTCGCCGCCGCGCGGGTGGTATTCGATCGGGAACTCCGCGATCCGCAGGCGCTCCTTGGCGGCCCGGATGACCATCTCGGAGGCGAACTCCATGCCGGTGGTGCGCAGGTCCAGCTGGTCGAGGACGTCGCGGCGGACGGCGCGCATCCCGCAGTGGGCGTCCTTGACGCCGGTGCGGAAGAGGAAGTTGAGCAGGCCGGTGAGGATCGGGTTGCCGATGTACTGGTGCAGCCAGGGCATGGCGCCGGGCTGGATGTTGTCCATCCGATCGCCGATCACCATGTCCGCGCCCTGCTCGAGCTCGGCGACGAAGCGGGGGATCTCCTTGAAGTCGTAGGTGAGGTCGGCGTCGACCATCACGATGTAGCGCCCCCGGGCGGCGGCGAAGCCGGCCAGGTAGGCGCTGCCGTAGCCCCGCCGGGATTCGCGCACGACGCGGGCGCCGGCGCCTTCGGCGAGCTCGGCGGAGCCGTCCTCGGACCCGTTGTCGGCGACCACGACCTCGCCGGCACCGTGCAGGCGGGCGATGGCGCCGCGGGCGGCGAGGACGCACTGCTCGATGTTCTCGGCCTCGTTGAGGCAGGGGATGACGACGGAGACGAGCAGCGCCGCCGGCTCGGCGGGATCGGCGCTGTGGGGTGGCCTTGTCTGCTCGAGTGTGCTCATGCGGGAAGTCGGGCGGCCCGGCGCGGTGCGGCAGGTCGAACCATGCGGTTATAACGCGGCTGGGGGCGGAAAGTGGCGCGCGGGCGTGCAGGGGATGCTAGCGGAGGCCGGCAAACGCCAAATGAGCATGGCGATGTCGCAAGGATCTTCGCGCTACGGCGACGCCTCAAAAGATCTTCGCGCTCAATTAGATGTTCTGCGGATGCGATGCTCTGCGCCACAGTCGCCGAGGTGCGGCGCTATCGATAGAGATCCTCCGCAGAGACGAGGCGATAGCGCCCGGGATCGGATCCGGCCAGGCGACGCAGTGACTCGTCAAAGCCGGAACGGGCGTAGAAATAGTGGCGAATCCTGCTCCTGTCGACATAGTGGCCGGCGACGTAGCCCTGCAGCCCTGTCAGCAGTGCCTCCTCGGCAAGGCCGAGTTGATCGGTGGTCCAGTTGCAGATGCCGACGGCGATAACGAAACCACGGTGGTTGACGGCCACGGCGTCGAGCTCGCGTCTTTCGGTGCGCCGTTCGAAGTTGCGGGGCACGGCCCCCCACCAGGCGCCCACCGACACCGCCTCGGGCTCGGCGGCACGGAGGTGACTGGCGCAGACTTCCGCGAAGGCGGCTTCGGAGACGAAGTCGTCGAGCTGGGGCAGCACCGTTTGGCGCAGGTGGCGCTCGGCGCCGGTGCGGGTGCGCAGCAGCGAGCGGTAGGGCTCGACGAAACGGAAGTGGAAGCGCAGGAAGCCGTCGGAGATGGCGTAGGTCGTCTTCTTCGAGCGGGGGCCGGCGGTAACGGGTCGGCGCTGCTCGACGAGGGCGAGCCGTTCGAGGACCGCGGTGATCTGTCGCACGGGCGCGGAGTCCAGGCCGGTCCACTCCATGATCTCGTTGCTGCGGCCACGCCCGGCGGCGATGGCACGCAGGGTGGAGAAGTAGTTGTGGGGTTCGCGAAGCTCCTGGCGCAGCAGCAGCTCGGCCTCGTCATGCATGAAGCCGTCGCGGTAGAGGATGTGGCGCAGAATGTTCTCGCTGAGCGGTATGCCGTCGTCGAAGCACTCGAGGTAGCGCGGTATGCCGCCGCAGACGGCGTAGGTGCGCAGCTTGTCGTCGGCGCCATAGCGCGGAGTGAAGAGCGCTGCGGACCGGTAGGCGAGTGGCGCGACCCGCAGCTGGCCTGTGGACCAGCGGTACAGCTCGTGGGCGACGGCGTGCTCCCCGCCGCGGAGACCTTCGCCGACGCGGACACCGTCGCCGCGGACACCGTCGCCGCCGCGGACACTCTCGCCGACCTCGACGCCCACGCCGACACCATCGCCGACGCCGACGCCGACGTTGTCGCCGACGCGGATGCGGCGCTCGAAGAAGACGACGTCGCTGCCGGCGATGACGAGCACCAGCGGCAGCCGCCGCCCGGTGGTTCGCCACCAGTGGTTGAGCAGGCTCTCGAGCTCTTTGTCCCTGGCGGCGAGGTACTGAAACTCGTCGAGCACGACGACGGTGCGCTCGGCCGAGACGTAGTGCTCGATCGCGGCCAGGGCGGCCTCCCAGTCACCGAGTGACTGGGAGGGGAGCGGCGGGTTTGGCGAGACCCGGGCGAGCTCCCGCGAGAGGTCGCGCAACTGGTCCCGGCGGGCGGCGTCGGCGGCCTTGAAGTAGAGCGCGCGGCGTCCTTTGAGGAAGTGGTTGAGCAGCTCGGTCTTACCGACCCGGCGCCTGCCCCAGAGAACGATGAGGCGCGCGTCGGCAGCCGTCCAGCTGTCCCGCAGCACGGCGAGCTCCCCTTCTCGGCCCACGAACCTCATCCTAGGTCACACCGCAAGATATCTTAGCGGGCAAGCAGATCTTCTGCGTAGCGTCGCTCCGCGTCTCCAGCGCAGATCTGCGCCGCCTACCTTGCCTGCCACGCCGCTACGCGACGCCGGATGGTTGGTCGAATCCCGAGACCCTGATAGCGTCACCGCCGGTGAGCACGGTCGTCGCGCGCAAAGCTGTCCCTCTGCGCCGCCCGCGGGCCGACGGCTTGCGCTGGCTGGCGGGGCTGGTGGCGGTGGTCGGGGCGGGAAACGCGATCGTCCTTCTGGCCCAGGCCCGCGATCTGGTACATGGGCTGTACCTGAACGCGGACAACGCCGCGGCGTTCGTTCTGCCGGCGCTGGCGGGGCAGGCGCCGAAGGGTGCGGTGGTCAATCTCGGCAACCACCCGTGGTACGAGCCGTGGTGGCTGATGCGAGCAACGGTCGGCCTGCCGCACTACCGAGCGCTGTGGGAGGCGGCTCCGTTTGTGTTCACGCTGCTCGCGATGGCGATCATCGCCCTGGGTGCGACATGGGCGCTCGGCCGCATGGCGGGCTTGCTCAGCGCAGTGGCGTTGATAGCCGGCAGCGAAACCTTGCGCGGGATCCTGCTCGTTCCGGAGAGCCACGGGGCGCTGATGTTGCACACGGCCCTGCTGTGCGGCGGACTTCTGGTGGTTCACCGGGCGCTGATGTCGGCACGACGTCCACTGCTGGTCGAGATCCTCGTCGGGGCTCCGCTCGCGATAGTGACGGCGGCGGGCGCAACTGACCAGCTACTGCTGTTCGGAGGAGTGGCGCCATTCGCGCTTGCGCCGCTGCTCTGCTGGCTGCGTACGCACTCCCGGGTGTGGCGGGAAGTCAGCATCTTTGCCGTGGTGGTCGCTGTAGTCTCGGTCGTCGGCGCCAGCGTGTTGAGCAATGCGATGCAGGAACAGGGGGTGATTCACGCCCCGTTCCCGATCGACTTCGCGACCACGGAAGCCCTCTTCACCAACCTGGGCAATACCCTGGGCGCCTTTGCGGCGTTGGGCGGCGGGGCTTTCTTCGGCCAGCCGGCAAGCGGATCGACATTCTTTACCGCCGTCTCGGGACTGCTGATCCTAACGGCGTTAGGGGCCGTGCTGCACGTGCTCTGGCGCAGGCTTCGCGCCGGCGAGGTGACTGCCGCAGACGAGCTGAGGGCGGTGGGCCGGCGCGAGTTGTTCACCGCCTACTGGGCGCTGGTTCTGGTGGTGGTGCTGCTGTCCTTCGCACTGACGTCGGTGGGCGGAGGCGGGATTGGCAACAGCCGCTACGTGATCGCCGGATGGGGCGCACTGGCGGCCCTGCTCGGCGTACTGGCGGGCAGCCGCAGGAGCACCGCAATCGTACTGGCCGGCGTGGCGGCCTTCGCGGCGCTCAACATGCGCGCCGAGCTCGCAAGCGGCGTGCAGCCGGCCGGTCTGGGCCCGAGCCAGCGGCTGGCCGGCGAAATCGAGCGCTTTGCGCTGGCCCACGGCGCGAGGATCGGCTACAGCGGCTACTGGGAAGCGGCGCCGCTGACGTGGGAGACCCGGCTCGAGCTGGAGGTGAGGCCAGTCGGTCCCTGCCCCGCGCCCGCCGACATCTGCACGTTCTCCGGGAACTACATCAGCAGCTGGTACAGGGCGACGCCGGGGATCAGGACCTTCCTCGTGGTCGACGCCAGCGGCGTGCCGGACGAGATCTGGGCGCCACCGGCCAAGCTGGGGCATCCGCTCGCGGCGATGGTCTTCGCGGGCGGTTACTCGGTGTACGTCTTCAACCACGACCTTGCCGCGAACCTCAGCACTCAGTGACGTGCCGACAAGAGGCGCCGCCCAAGCGCCCACCCTCCGATCGCGGCGGTCGCGGCCAGCGGCCCGAAGGCGGGGATGGTGAAGCGGTAGTCGTACTCGGAGGTGAAGATGGGCCCGGCGAGCAGCACGACGGTGGCGAGTCCGAGAAGCAGGGCGGCGCGGCGCTCGCGTCCGCGGGTGAGGATCGGGGCGAGCAGGGCGAGGACGAGCAGCAGCGCCATGAACGGCCCCTCGACGCGGGTGTCGCGCTCGTAGGAGAGCAGGAAGCCGAGGTTTTCGTGGATCGAGCCGTCGCCGGGGTAGTAGGCGGCAAGGATGGGGTCGATGCCGGCGAGGTTGGAGGTGTCGAAGTAGTAGTCCATGAGGTGCTGGGCGTCGCCGCCGTAGCCGCCGGCGGCGACGCCGCCGTAGGGAGAGCTTGAGAACGAGGGGTCCACGATGCGGACGAGATCGCGCCCGAC
>Ga0335072_10016225_pt1 | contig 10564 bp, 10 predicted proteins | sample Lox_Sample_21_FD_206725 | JGI IMG/M metagenome (GOLD analysis project Ga0335072, IMG submission 206725) | Soil microbial communities from Loxahatchee National Wildlife Refuge, Florida, United States - Lox_Sample_2.1 | ecosystem: Environmental > Terrestrial > Soil > Wetlands | place: USA... | reverse complement strand
ACCGATCCCCGGATCGGCGATATTTATGATATTGCCATCATGGGTGGCGACAACGGCAGCATCGTCGTGGTCGAGGTCTCGAGCCCCTTCGGCACCGTTTGCGGCAGCATGTGGTTCGATATCAATACGGTCCGCTGCAAGACGACCGGCGACCATCCCGAGTGTGGCGCGCGGGAATTTGGCATCGAGTACGTGGCCGGCGGCATCAAATTCTATACGCGCGGCGTGTCGCGATCACGATACCTCGCGGCCCGTATTGGCGGCCCGCTTCCGCAGCGGGAGGGATGGACCGCCATGATGGATGGTATCGGCACCGCCGTCGAGAACTGGGGCGGCGCCGTGAAGAAAGGTTCATTCAACGCGATCAAAGTCTCCAAGTCAGTGTAACGCGGTCTCGACGGACTCTCGGTAACCGTTGCGAGCTTGCGGACCGTTGACAAACTTATTGCCGCGAACATGAAACGCAGCGGATTGCTGTCGGCACGCGTGACGCCACGCCATGCGGCGGCCACCAGCACGATCGCATCCTGCCGGGCCTGGCTGCGCAACTGACCGGCCGCAGCCTGCGCTGTTCCGCCTCGGCCATTCGTCCGATGCTCTGGATATCCAGCCGCGTGGCTGGGAAGATATGTCCCTGCGGGCTATGGCATAACAGGACGTGGATGGCATGCTTTTGCGGGACATGTCCCGCGGCATCGGATGGGAGACACCGCATGAACCTGCATCGTTTGCTCCAGCAGCGCGTCGCCGCCGGCCGGCCGGTGCTGGTCGGGCTGATCGGCGCGGGCAAGTTCGGCTCGATGTTCCTGTCGCAGGTTCCCACCACGCCGGGCATCGAGGTGGCCGCCATCGCCGACCTCGCCCCGGATCGCGCGCGCGAGGTGTGCCGCCGCGTCGGCTGGGGCGAGGCGCGCATCGGCGCCGTGCGCTTCACCGACGACGCCATGGCGATGCTGGGCGCGGGCGACATCGAGGTGGTGGTGGAGGCCACCGGCCACGCGCCCGCCGGCATCGCGCATGCCCGCCGCGCTATCGCCGAGGGCAAGCACATCGTCATGGTGAACGTCGAGGCCGACGTGCTGGCCGGCTTCGCCCTCGCGCGCGAGGCGGCGACGGCCGGCGTGGTGTATTCGCTGGCCTATGGCGACCAGCCGGCGCTGATCTGCGAGCTGGTGGACTGGGCGCGCGCCTGCGGGTTCCGCGTGATCGCGGCAGGCAAGGGCACGAAATATCTGCCGGACTATCACGCCTCCACGCCGGCGACGGTATGGCCGTATTACGGACTGACCGAGGACGCCGCGCGCGAAGGCGGGATGAATCCGCAGATGTTCAACTCCTTCCTGGATGGCACCAAGTCGGGTATCGAAATGGCCGCGGTGGCGAACGCAACCGGCCTGACGCCGCCGCCGGACGGTTTGCGCTTCCCGCCTTGCGGCACGCACGAACTGGCGCAGATGCTGCGGCCCGGCAATGCGGGCGTGCTGCATCATGCCGGACAGGTGGAGGTGGTGTCCTCGCTGCACCGCGACGGTCGCGACGTGGCGAACGACCTGCGCTGGGGCGTCTTCGTCGTGTTCGAGGCGCCAAACGACTACGCCGCGCGCTGCTTCCGGGAATACGGCGTGGTGACGGACGAATCGGGGCGCGTGTCGGCGCTGTACCGGCCGTTCCACCTGATCGGGCTGGAGCTGAACGTGTCGATCCTGTCGGCGGCACTGCGCGGCGAGGCGACCGGGGCGCCCACCGGTTTCCGTGGCGATGTGGTGGCGACGGCGAAGCGCGATTTGCGAGCGGGTGAGATATTGGATGGCGAGGGCGGTGCCTGCGTCTGGGGCAGGCTGCTGCCGGCAGAGAGCAGTCTGCGGATCGGGGGGTTGCCGATCGGATTGGCGAATCGGGTGCCGATGTTGCGGGATGTGAAGGCAGGACAGTGCGTGTCGTGGCAGGACGTGCGGATCGATCCGCACGACAGTGCGTATCGCTACCGGCGGCAGATGGAGACACTGGTCTGACTGATGTCATTGTCAGGAGCGTCAGGCGGCGAGGCAAGCTCGGTCGGCTTTGCACCAGCTTGCATGAGAATCGCTCTTTGTAAACCCAGGCAAACTGCCCGTATCGTCCGGCAATCAATATTGGAACCGCCGATGAACGCGAATGAACGCAGATCGCGCGTACGCTACGATTTATCCGTGTTCATCAGCGTTTTTTCATCGGCGGCAAGGCTATTTCAGGCTGCACGCGGCACGCACGGCTCCGAATACTTCCGCCGGCAATTGGCGCCCGGGGCGAAGCAAGGTTTGCCGCAGATGAACGCTGATGCACGCGGATGTCTTGTGCCGACCCGATCTTTTGCGGCTCCTTCACCATCCTCGCGGATTGACCGGCATTGGCCTCGTGTTTGGAAGCTTGGTTGCGGCCTGCGGTCGCGTTGCGTTGAAATTCTTGCTTAGGGCCTGTTCGAAAACAATCGAATCTGATTGCACGGTCGAACAAGCCCTAAGCCTTTGTTTTGATCGGCAGCTTTGTCGGCGTGCTGACGCACTTATTTGCCGACGCTGCCTTAACGCTGCCGCCCGCCACGCCTACCCTGCGGCGTGGCATCCGCGATCCCGATGCGTCGGCACACGAGTTGCCACCTGTTGGTTTGCTTCGTCCTGACGGCCTGACGAAACAGAATCGACAGGTTCGGTTTCATGGCATCGGTGTACCAGGCCGGCTATCCCGGTTGAAAAGCATTCAGTTGTCGTCCCGCATGTATGGCGCAATCGGTTGCCGCCAGTGCCAGCACCTCGCGTTTGTGCCTGCCGCTGACCTTCGGCCGGCCGACGCCGAGAGATCCATCGATTGGTCCGGCGGCTGTGAGGGGGGCATCGCTGCCGCGAACTGCCTCCCATTATCCGCGTTCATTTGCGTTCATCCGCGGTTCCATACCATACGGCAACCAGCGTGCTCCGGTCGCACGCAATCCCCGCATGGAGACGCTACGCTTGAAACCCCCGACCCCGGCGGCATCGCCCACACGATCGCCGCCCCCTCTGAACACCGGCCGCGCCATCGTCTTTGCACGGTTGGGAAAGCGTTTGCCGCATAATGCAGCCGCAACAAGCGCGCCCACGATCGAGATTGCCGTCCCGCCGCGTCGCTCGCAATAATCCCGACCAAACGGAGGAAACCCCATGCCCGCACGCAAGACCGCGATCGTCACCGGCGCCGCAAGCGGCCTCGGCCGCGCCATGGCGATGGCGCTCGCCGGCGCCGGCTTCCATGTCGCGGCGGTGGATCGCAGCGCCGCCGGACTCGAATCCCTCGCCGCCATGGCGGCGCCACGGCCGGGCACGGTGCAGACCATCCACGCCGACCTCGCGCAGCCCGACTCGTTCGACCGCATCATCGGCGCGGTGCTGGCGCGCAGCGCGCGGATCGACGTGCTGGTGAACAATGCCGGCATCGGCCAGGCCTCGATCCGTCCCGACGCCCGCGCCAACCCGATCCGGTTCTGGGACGTGACGCTCGAGCAATGGAACCGCTTCGTCACCGTCAACGCCACCGCGCCGATCATGCTGACGCGCGCCGTGCTGCCGCACATGCTGGCCGCGAAATCCGGGCGCATCATCACCGTCACCACCAGCCTCGGCACCATGGTGCGCGAGGGCTACCTGCTCTACGGCGCCAGCAAGGCCGCCACGGAAGCCGCGATGGCCGGGCTGTCCCAGGATTTGAAGGGCACCGGCGTCACCTCGAACGTGCTGGTGCCGGGCGGCGTGACCAACACGCCGCTGGTCGGCGACCATGCCGGCGATCGCAGCCGCATGCTGCAGCCCGACGTGATGGTGCCGCCGCTGCTCTGGCTGGTGTCGGACGCCGCGTCCGGCGTGAACGGGCGGCGGTTCATCGGCGCCGACTGGGACGCGTCGCTGCCGGCGGACCAGGCGGCCGACAAGGCAGGCGCGCCGATCGCCTGGTTGGGCATCGCGCGGATGCCGATCGAGCCGGGGTGAAGCCAGCCGCACTTTGACGTTATGCCCGCCACGCGCCGCTGCGCACACGCCACGCGCCGCTGTGCACACGCCACGCGCCGCCTCGCCCGCCTCGCCCCCAACGGAATCAGGTCCGCCGGGCCTCGCGGGTTGGCCGGCGCGGCGGTCGCTGGCACTCCGGCCACACCCGGTCTATGGCGGGGCTTGCAACGGGGAGCGGTAGCGCTCACGGCCGGCCGCCCCTTCGAGTCCCGCCGCCAACGGATAGCAGCCCGATGATCACCGCCTTCCGCAGCTACCTCGAGACCAAGGTCGTCCGCGGCTTGTTCCTGCTGCTGGCAATCGCGTTCGTCGTCTGGGGCGTCGGCGACGTGGTGCGCATGGTCGGCAATCCGACCTGGGTGGCGAAGGTCGGCGCCCAGACCATCGAAGGGGCAGCGTTCCAGGCGGAGTACCAGCGCGCGCTCAACCAGGCCACCGCCAGGCTGCCGCCGGGCCAGGACGCGTCCGCCGGCCTGCGTGCCAGCGTCGGCGACCAGACGTTGCAGCAACTGATCCAGCAGGCGGCATTGCAGCAGGAAATGCGCCGCCTGCGCGTGGTGGTGCCGGACGCCGCCGTGCGGCAGGCCACACTCGCCATGCCCGCCTTCCAGGACAAGCAAGGCCGCTTCAACCGGCAACTGTTCGAGGCCAGGCTGCAGAACAACGGCCTGACCGAGCAACGCTACGTGCAGATGATGCGCGACGACCTGGCGCAGCGACAGGTGCTCCAGGCGGTCGCCGCCGGGGCCACCGCGCCGCAGGCCGAAGCGGTGCCATTGTTCCAGGAACAATTCGAGCAGCGCTCGGCCGACATGGTGGAATTTCCGTTCGATGCGGAATCCGCGCCGACGCCGACGCCCGCCGAATTACAGCGCTGGTACGCGAACCATCCGTTCGACTACAGCTCGGCGGAGCTGCGGCGGGTCAAGGCGATCATCCTGTCGCCGCAAACGCTGGAGAAGGATATCCCGATCACCGACAAGGAGCTGCAGGACGCCTATGAGCAGCGCAAGCGGGAGTTCGTGCAGCCGGCGAAGCGATCGGCCGAGGTGATCACGGCGTCCGATGAGGCGAAGGCAAAGGCGCTGGCCACGCAATGGCAGGGCGGCGCGGACTGGGCGGCGATGCAGGCCGCGGCACAGAAGGACGGCGCCTCGGCGGTGGCGCTGGACCATGCGGCGCAGCCGGAATTTCCCGATGCCGCCCTGGCGAAGGCGGTGTTCGCCGCCTCGCCCGATGCCGTGTCGGCGCCGGTGAAGGGCGCGCTGGGCTGGTACGTGGTCAAGGTCACCGCCGCGGTGCCCGGCAGCGCCAAGAGCTTCGATGCGGTGAAGGGCCAGTTGCGCTCCCGCCTGCTGGCGGAGAAGGCCACCGACCTGATGTACGACCGCGCCAACAAGATCGACAACCTGCTGGGCAACGGCACGCCGTTCGATCAGTTGCCGGGCGATCTGGGGCTGGTCGGCGTCGAGGGCACCATGGACGCCGAGGGCAACACGGCGGCCGGCACGCCGGCGCCGATCCCCGGCCCCCCCGCGTTGCGCGAGGCGATCGTCGCCGCCGCGTTCAAGACGCAAAAGGGCGACCTGCCGCAATTGACCGAGGTGCAGACACCGTCGGTGGGCGGCTCGGCCTATTACGCGCTCATGGTCGAGGACGTGATCGCGCCGGCGGTGAAGCCCTACAGCGCGGTGGCGCAGCAGGTGGCGGCCGACTGGACCGCGCATCAGAAGCGCCACGCGGCCGAGGTGAAGGCGGCCGGGATGCTGACCGCGCTGAAGGGCGGACAGAAGCTGGCGGATGCCGCGGCGGTGGCGGGCGTGCCGGTCACCCACACGCCGCTGGCGACGCGCGACAACGCGGCGCAGGAGATGCCGCCGTCCTTGGCCGACGTGTTGTTCACGCTGAAGCCGGGTGAGCCGACGATGGCGACGACGCCCACCACCTTCGTCGTCGCCGTGGCGGCGAAGATCGACGTGCCCAACGTGGCGAACGATCCGGGCGGCTTCCAGCAGATGCGCGGCGCGGTGGCCGAGTCGATCGGCAACGACATCGTGACAATCTTCGCCCGGGCGGTGCGCGATCGCGCCAATCCGCGTATCAACAAGGAGAACTACGACAGCATCGTGCAGCCGCAGTGAGCAAGGACCCATGAACGTCACCCTCCCCCCCGGTTTCGCCGCCTTCCGTTCCGCCTACGACGCCGGACGCGGCAGCCTGGTGTGGTGGCGTGGCGTGGCGGACCTGGAAACCCCGGTCGCGGCCTTCCTGAAGCTGGCGCACGGTCGGCCGAACTCGTTCCTGCTGGAAAGCGTGGAAGGCGGTGCGGCGCGCGGCCGCTATTCCATCATCGGCATGGACCCGGACCTGGTCTGGCGCTGCCGCGACGGCCGCGCCGAGGTGAACCGCTACGCCCTCTCCGCCCCGCACGCCTTCGTCGCCGATCCGCGTCCGGCGCTGGAGAGCCTGCGCGCCCTGATCGCCGAGACCCGCCTGGACCTGCCCCCCAGCCTGCCGCCGATGGCCGGCGGGCTGGTCGGCTATCTGGGCTACGACATGGTCCGGCTGATGGAGAACCTGCCCGCCAAGAACCGCGACGACATCGGCGTGCCCGACGCCCTGCTGCTCCGCCCGACCCTGTTCGCGATCTTCGACAACGTCAACGACGAGCTGACCCTGGCCGCGCCGGTCTACCCGCAGGCCGACATCACGCCCGAGGCCGCGTGGGAGGCGGCGCAGGCTCGCCTCGCCGCCGCCGAGGCCGCGCTGGAACGCCCGCTGCCGCATCCGGCGCCGCCGGTCATGCTGCCCGATATGCCGAACCCCGCCTCCACCTTCAGCAGGCAGGAGTTCATCGCGGGGGTGGAACGGTGCAAGCAGTACATCGCCGCCGGCGACGCGTTCCAGATCGTGCTGGCCCAGCGGTTCTCGGCGCCGTTCGCACTGCCGCCGTTCTCGCTGTACCGCGCGCTGCGCCGGATCAATCCGGCTCCGTTTCTGTTCTTTCTGGACTATGGCGGCTTTGCCGTGGTCGGCTCGTCGCCGGAAGTGCTGGTGCGGCTGCGCGACGGCGTGGTGACGATCCGGCCGCTGGCCGGCACGCGACGGCGCGGCGCGTCGTACGAGGAAGACCAGGCGCTGGAAGCCGAATTGCTGTCGGACCCCAAGGAACGGGCAGAGCATCTGATGCTGCTGGACCTCGGCCGCAACGATGTCGGGCGGGTGGCGGAGATCGGCTCGGTGAAGGTGACCGAGAGTTTTGTCATCGAGCGGTTCAGCCACGTGATGCACATTTCTTCCAACGTGGAAGGGCGGTTGCGCGACGGGCTGGATGCGCTGGACGCGCTGGTGGCGGGATTTCCCGCCGGTACGCTGTCCGGCGCGCCGAAGGTCCGGGCGATGGAGATCATCGAGGAGCTGGAACCGACCCGGCGCAACATCTACGCCGGCTGCATCGGCTACTTTGCCGCCAACGGCACCATGGACACGTGCATCGGCCTGCGCACCGCGCTGGTGAAGGACGGCGTGATGTACGTGCAGGCGGGCGCGGGGATCGTGGCGGACTCGGTGCCGGAAGCGGAGCAGGAGGAGTGCCGCCAGAAGGCGCGGGCGCTGTTCCGCGCGGCGGAGGAGGCGGTGCGGTTCGCGGCCGGCAAGGGCGGGGGGAACCAGGCGGGGTAGCGGGGCAAGCGCCATGGCACTGCGGGACGAGATCCATCGCCAGCGCGATACGGTGCTGCAGATCGCGGCGCGGCATGGCGCCAGCAACGTCCGGCTGTTCGGCTCGGTCGTGCGCGGTGAGGAGCAGCCGGACAGCGACATCGATTTGCTCATCGACTTCGATGCCGATCGTGGATTCGGCGACTACCTCGGTCTGGCCGAGGAACTCGAGGCGTTGCTGCACCGGCATGTGGACCTGCTGCTGGCGCGCAGCCTCAGCCCATATTTCCGCCCGTTCATCGAGGCCGAGGCAGAACCGGTGTGAAATCCGACCGGCCATATTTGGAACATATCGCCGACAGCATCGCCGCGATCGAGCGCTATGTGGCAGGTGGCCGCGACGCCTTCCTGCAGGACCGGCTGACGCAGGATGCGGTGATCCGCAATTTCGAAATCATCGGCGAGGCAGCCAGCCGCCTGTCGCCGGCGCTGCGTGCCGCGGGCGGCATACCGTGGGGCAAGGCGATCGCGTTTCGCAACCGGCTGATCCATGGCTATTGGAGCATCGACTATCTTCTCGTCCGGGACGTGATCGCCGGCGATCTGCCTCGGCTGAAGCAGGAAGTGGCACGGCTTCTCGACGCCCCGCCCGCGTAGTACGAAACCACTTGCGCCGGAAGCGTCCCGCACCGCATTCATGACATGATGCGGGGAGCAAAACGGGTGCCGCCATGGCGCTGTCGACGTGCCGTCCCGGACATCGATCGTCTGTGTTGCCACGCGTGACGACATTCCGCCGGCCGCGGGCGCCCGATGCCGACCCGCGCGTGATCAAGCCGCCTCCGGAGCTCGGCGACACCCTGCATTTCGACGATTGGATCCGCCGCTACGAGTCGGACGCACGAATCCGACTGTGGCAACGCGTGCAGGCCTGGCTGCATCGCGGATTGGTGAGGCGGCGGAAGATCAGGACAGGCGGATGTTCGAACGATGGAGATCATCGAGGAACTCGAACCCACCCGCCGCAACATCTACGCCGGCTGCATCGGCTACTTTGCCGCCAACGGCACCATGGACACGTGCATCGGCCTGCGCACCGCGCTGGTGAAGGACGGCGTGATGTACGTGCAGGCGGGCGCCGGGATCGTGGCGGACTCGGTCCCCGACGCCGGGCGGGAGGAGTGCCGCCAGAAGGCGCGGGCGCTGTTCCGCGCGGCGGAGGAGGCGGTGCGGTTCGCGGCCGGCAAGGGCGGGGCGAACAATCCGGGGTAGCGGGGCAAGCGCGGGTTCAGGCTGTTCCTCCCGCTTGTTCGATCCGATACCGGAATGATTCTTTGATGACCTCCAGCCAGAATTGCTCTGCTTCGGTCAAGTCTGGCGTCGCTGAGAATCGGTCGAGCTGGCGAATGATATGTCTGGCACGCCCGATGACATAAGAGCGTCTCAGGGGCAGCAGCCGGGTAAGTCGGTTGTACTCGCTTGCCGCCTGTTCTCGAAACAGGTCGAAGCCAAGGGCCATTACGGCTGCGGCAGGTCCGAAGCCGATGACTCTTCGCTCAGGTCAAGCTCGAACCGGATCGGCGCCTTCATAAGCTCCGCGAGCTTGCGATCCAGCGCAGCACCCCGATAACCCCTGGCCGCAAGCTTTTGGCGGAGCTTGCGCTCAAAGACAACTTCGGCGGCGTCCGGCTGGACATCATGCTCAAGCATCGAACGGCTCCAATCCTGGCGATTATCATACAACTCCGCACACGCGGCAGAAATAGCCCAACGGTCGGATGTTGGTGAATAGCCCGCGCCAAGCCGACGCCGATAGCGCCGGCCTGCAAGGTTTACACCAGCCACACCGCCTCGTTCTCCCCCCAGATCCTGGCATCCTCCAGCCGCGCCGTGACCAGGCGGATGTTCTCCACCAGCGCGTCGATCACCACCCGCACCCGCGGCGGCAGATGGCGGCGTGACGGATACACCACGTGGATGTCCTCCCGCACCGGCGCAAAGTCAGCGAGCAATCGATACAGCCGGGCGGCGCGGACATCGTCCACCACCAGCAGCTCCGATACCCGCGCGATGCCGAAGCCCGACAGCGCGGCCTGGCGGATCGCTTCGCCATTATTGGCGCGGATCCGCCCGGCGACCTGCACGTCGATCTCGCCTTCCGGGCCGTTGAACCGCCAATGGTTACTGTCCGGCCCGCGCTCGTGCACGATGCACGTGTGCTTCTCCAGGTCCAACGGATGCGACGGCGCGCCATAGCGTTCCAGGTAGATCGGACTGGCGACGGGAATCCGGCCGAACGTCCCGGCCTTGCGGGCGATCATCGAACTGTCCGGCGTGTCGGCGCCGATGATCGCCACGTCCAGGCGTTCCTCGATCAGATCGCCGAACCGGTCGCCGATCACCAGCTCCACGGAAAGCCCGGGATAGCGCTGCAACAGCGCGGGCAGGCGCGGAATCAGATAGGACGAGGCAGCCACGGGAACCCCCACCCGCACCAGCCCGCTCGGCGACGACCGCTGCCGGCCCAGCGCACCTTCCATCTCCTCGGTCGCGTTGATGAGCTGGCGGGCGTAGTTCAGCAGGTCGTGGCCGTCCTCCGTCATGCTGAGGCGGCGGGTGGTGCGCTGGAACAATCTGACACCAAAATGGTCTTCCAGTTGCCCGATCAGCCGGGTCACCGCGGAATGGCTGGTGTTGGTCTCACGCGCCACCGCGGAGAACGAGCCGGTCTCCGTGACACGGGCGAAGGTGGTCAGCGCAGCGAGCAGGTCCATGATTTCTCCGCTCCTCGCACAGATGATGTGCCGTGAGTGGTGATTTTAAGCACACTAAAGGAGGCACAGCCACCGGGGCGGCGCGGCACGGGCCGCCGTCCGCCGCCGGTG
>Ga0335072_10016224_pt1 | contig 10564 bp, 3 predicted proteins | sample Lox_Sample_21_FD_206725 | JGI IMG/M metagenome (GOLD analysis project Ga0335072, IMG submission 206725) | Soil microbial communities from Loxahatchee National Wildlife Refuge, Florida, United States - Lox_Sample_2.1 | ecosystem: Environmental > Terrestrial > Soil > Wetlands | place: USA: Florida... | reverse complement strand
GAAAAGGGCGACCTCGTCTTCATGGTCGGCGGGGAAGCCGCCGTCCTCGATCGCGCGAAGCCGGTTCTCCAGCCCATGGGCAAGAAGTTCTTCCTGCTCGGCCCAAACGGCGCCGGCCAAACCGTCAAGCTCGGCATGAATCTCCTCCTCGCACTCGAAGTCGACGCCTGGGCCGAATCCCTCGCCCTCGTCACAAACTCCGGCGTCGAGGCAGAGCGCCTCATCGAGGTGATGCAGTCGAGCATGGGCCACGCCCGCCTCCTCGACGTCAAAACGCCCCTCATGCTCAAGAACGAATACCCCGCCAGCTTTCCCCTCCGCCTCATGCACAAGGACCTCCGCCTCGCCCTCGAACTTGCGCGCGAGCACGGAGTCAAGCTCCCCGCAGCTGAAGCAGCCTACGCCACCTATACCAAGGTAAAGGACGCCGCGGACGCCGCAAACGACGACCCCGACTTCGCCTCGGTCGCCCGCTTCTGGAAAAAGTGAATCTCACAGCGGACCTTTGTCATCTGTCCCATTTGGGAACGCATCTCCGTAGTTATACGGTAAGGAAATAGCTCGCGAATTACCCAACGGGTCGATCTAACTCCTGTCGATGCCCCATTCTTTCCCGTCTCGGTTCTCTTGTTTCTCGTTTTGATCCACTGTTAGTCCAAATTTGCAATACAGAACCCTCTCATCTTTATTGACAGTATTTGCGCCTGCATGCTAAACACCGCACCACACTGCGACCTGTGTTTACAGGTTTCGCGTACTTAGGGTGGGTCGCATCGCGCGAGGCTTCTTCGCGCCAGGTTTGAGCCGAAAAAGTGAAAACTGCGAATGTCCGGGGGGACCTCTTCATGAACGTATGTCCAAAAGTGTGCAAATTTGCATTGTCGCTTCTTGCCTGTTTCGCCTTTCTTCTTGCTTGCGCCGCTCCGTCGCTCGCCCAAACGGGTAGCACCGGCGCGCTGGACGGAACCGTTACCGATCCTTCAGGCGGTGTCATCGCTGGCGCCACTGTGACGCTCTCAAGCGAGACTGGCCAGGTTCGTACGGCGACTACCGACGCAAGCGGATCCTACAAGTTTGGCCTGTTGCCTCCCGGGAATTACTCCCTCAAGATTGAGGCGGCGGGATTCAAGACCGCGGACGTTCCTTCCGTTACCGTCAACGTCACGGAGACTGCCGTCCTCAATCGAAGCCTCTCGGTGGGCGCGCAGTCGGAACAGATCACGGTCCAAGCGACTCAGGAGCAGGTCCAGACGCAGAATGCCGCAAATGGAGGCACCGTCTCCGGATCGGAAATTACGGCTCTCCCCCTCGTTTCCCGTAACTATACGCAGGTGATCAGCCTTTCGCCCGGCGTTGTGGCCAATGCTTCCACCGCGTCGAGCGTGGGCAACGGAACGCAGGACGTCAGTGCGAACGGGTCGACGGCCAACGAGAATAACTATTCAATGGACGGCGTTTCCGTCGTCAACTACGTGAGCGGCATGGCTGCCCAGGAAGGTAGCTTCCCGGGAATCCCAATCCCCAACCCGGACGCCATTGAAGAATTCAAGGTGCAGACCTCGCAGTATGACGCCAGCACCGGCCGCAACCCCGGCGCCAACGTTGAAGTCGTCACCAAGACCGGCACGAACGCCTTCCATGGTGCCGCCTGGGAGTTCAACCGCAACAACTTTTTCAACGCCAACGATTTCTACTACAAGCACTCCGAACTCAGCCCCGGAGGCAGCGGCATAAACACTCCTCAGATTTTGAAACAGAACACTTTCGGATTCACGCTCGGCGGTCCGATTATGAAGGATAAGCTCTTCTTCTTCGGATCGTATCAAGGCCTTCGTCAAATCAACGGCATCGGCACCACTGGCTTCGCCTCGGGATATGAGTCGAATACGTGGCTGCTGCCTTGGAACGATTACGCTGATAAGGCCAGCGGGCTATGCTCTGACCTGCGCTGCACAAACAACGTTGCCGCGTACAAAGCTTACTTAGGCCAGACATTCGGGGGTCAGCAGGGATTCTTTCCCGGCAGCTTTGGCGGCACCTTCACCGAGGTCATGCCGTGCACGGCCGGCGACCTGACTTGCAACAGCACCAACGTCACAAATACCGCCGTCGGTCTGCTTCAAGCAAAGGGTGCTATAAAGGGCGGCTTCAACCAGGGCTTCTATTTCCCCAGCGCGCCCGAATCCTGCGGTGCATTGCCTTGCCTCCAGGCGATTTCGGATCCTTTCTTTGCCAGGGAAGATCAGTTCATGATTAACACGCAGTATGTGCTCAACAGCAAGCACACCTTATACGAGCGCTACATGTACCAGAAGGATCCCGAGTTCGAGCCCTTTAACTGCTTCTTTTTCGCCGGCAACTGCAACCCGGGCGCTCCGACAGATGCCTTTTACGGAAACCATATCGGTTCGCTTGAATGGCAGTGGATTGTGAATCCGAACGTCGTCAACCAGGCTAGGTTTGCATTCCGTCGCGACATTGAGAACAACACCGATCCAAACCAGCCTCTGCAGGCCTGCTCGCTGCCAAACGGAGCGTCGATCATTCCCATGGTCTACGACGGCGCGGCTTGCGGTTCCATTTCGACGCCTGCCCTCGCCAAGCAATTTCCCGAACTCTTGGTTCCTCCCATGCTGGATATTTTCGGCGTCCCCAACGGTCCAGCGTGTAACACCCCGAACGTTTGCGTGCCATGGAGCCAGGGTGGAAACTTCTCGATGATCTCGAGCAACTTCATCAATACGTTCATCGCGTCGGATTCTCTTTCCTGGAACCTCGGAAAGCATTCGCTTAGGTTTGGCTTCGAAGGAACTCGAATTCAATACAACAACACGATTCCAGCCTCCGGCCGCGGCGAGATCACAATGTGGAGTACGGCCGACTTCCTGACCAGCAGTTCGGGACCCGCGATCGACGGTACGCCGGCAACTCCGGATGGCGGCTTCTTCGCCATCGGAGGAGGTGCCTTCGAGTTCGGATTGAAGGGCCCACTGACTCACTACAACCGGGCCAATGAATTTGCCCTCTACGCTCAGGATGACTTCAAGGTCAACTCTAGACTCACCCTCAACCTCGGCGTTCGCTGGGAATATTCCGGCTTCCCGGATGATGTTTCCGGCCAGTTCACGGACGTCTGGGAAACGCAACTGACCAAACTGAACACCGGTTCCCAACTCAATGCACTCGGTCCCGCAGGTACCTTGGTTGGTTTTGTTGTTCCGACGAACTTCGATAAGAAGGACTTCGGCCTTACGGCTCCCTCAGGTGCCACCGGCGTTATCTCGAGCGGCACCAAGACCCTGCTACCCGGAAGCCCGCTGAACGAGTTTGCCCCTCGCATCGGTGTGGCCTGGCAGCCCCTCGGCGGCAACAAGTTTGTCGTCCGCGCAGGCTACGGCTGGTTCTTTGACACGATCTACTCCAATCTCCTGATCGACAATCAGTTGAACCTGCCGCCCTACTCGGGAGCGGGGTCCGGACCGGCGCCGCAGAATCAGTCGAACACCCTGCACGATCCCTGGGCTGCTGGCGCTCTGTTTCCGCTCGCGTGGACGCCGCGGTACATGTACACCAACCCGGGCGGGCCAACCGCTTTTTGCCCCGCTGGTGTTTGCTCGTCCGGCTTTGGATACACTTCCGACTCGCCTGTGATGGGGAGCCGCCTGCCTCTCGTTCAGGAATACAATCTCGATTTGCAGTATGAATTCGCGCACGGCTGGGTCGCCGACATCGGCTATGTCGGCAGCCACGGAATCCACCTCTACGATTGGTCGCGCGACATCAACGTGGCGCAACTCGTGCCGGGCGGTCCGAACAACCCGACCCTCGCAAGGGGATCCGGAGCGCAAAACGTCGAGATGATTGCGTCTTCACTCCCCTACAACGATTCAGCGAACCCCACTCCGATCACCGCCAGCACGTTAGGAATCGCGGGACCCGACGATTCCAACATCAACGAGCGCGTGTCTTATCTCGGTTTCGCGCCTGGCGGCGTGGCTAGCACGAGCACTCTAGGCGACTCGCTCTACAACAGCTTGCAGGCCCAACTCCGACATCAGTTTGGCCACGGGCTCCTGCTCAACGTCTCGTACACGTGGAGCAAAAACCTCACGAACATCAACACGAACGCCGCGGGAACCGGTATTCAGCCTCCCGGTGAAGTGGTGTTCGGCGCCGCGAACAGCAATAGTCCGCTGGATCTGAAGCAGCAGTATGGACTCGCTTCGTTCAACCGCTCGCAGCGCGTCGTCATCAGCTACGTGTACAACTTCCCGAATTTCAACAACGCTCGTGGCTTCGAAGGCAAGTTGCTGAGTGGCTGGGCTGTGTCGGGCGTCACCACGATCCAGAACGGTCTGCCTTTCTGGGTCACCGACGCGAACCTCGGTTCCATCTACGGTGCCGGCACCTCGAGAGCAGCTCTCGCGGATCCCACGGTTTGCAACGCCAGGACCGGCAATTGCAAGTCGGGCATTCCGCTCGTCACATCTGGCAGCACCACGGAGCGCGCCATGCCCGGCAGTTCGTGGATCAATGCGAGTGCATTCCTCACGACCTGCACCACTGCATGCACTCCAGGCCAGACTCCGCTTCCGGCCAGCTCACCCTATTGCATCGGCGGCACGTTCAACCCGCTCGGCAGCTCCAGTGCTCCTTGCGGCACTGCGGGTTCCACTTACCCCGATGCCGGCTTGGGCTTTGGCAACGAGGGTATCGGGGCCATCGTCGGCCCGGGTCAGTTTGACTTCGACACGTCCCTTCTTAAGTCCACGAAGGTCACCGAGTGGGGCACGCTCGAGTTCCACTTCGATGCGTTCAACGTGTTCAACCATCCGCAATTCAACAATCCGCTCAACTTGGCAGTGTCGACCCCTGCACAGTTTGGCGCCATCACTTCAACCTCGGTCACGCCGCGCGTGCTCCAGCTTGGGTTGAAGTTCCTGTTCTAAGGGGTGTGTTAGCGGCCCCGCTTTTCCCGGCCCACCCCGGGGGAAGCGGGGCCTTTTTTCTTTAACGCGACAAAGGCCGCCAATTCCGTCCGCGTAAGCCCGTTCTAACCTCCCGCCAGGGGGATGCTCCATGCTCCTCTTATTGCGCAAAATTCCGTTGTCCAAACAACAGAAAGGCCTCAAGTAGCTCGCCCGCTCAATCTCAGGTTTTCGCCGCAATGAAACTTTCCGCGCGAAATACATCGAAGCACGCATTCCGATTCTCGCGCCTTTGCCTCACCCTTTTTCGCCAGGAGGCAAAACCATGTCCACGAAACTACTCGCGGGAACAGCGATCCTTTGCTTGCTCGCAACGGCCCCTCTCTACGCCCAGCCCAATCAAGACAACAATCAACACGAAACCGCGCCGGCCGCGCCCGACAAAGGCGACAAAGCCCCCGAAAAGCCGGCCAAACAGCCCTCGTCCAAGCCGATGGACAAGCAGCCGAAACCCACGGAAAACAGGCCCAAAACCGAGGCTCCGCGCCAACAGAACGATCAGCAGCAACAGAAAGCGGATGAGAAGGCTCAGCAAAACGAACAGAAGAATCAGCAGAAGCAAGCCAAGGAACAGCAGAAGCAGGAAGAGAAAGCCACGAAGCAAGCCACCAAGGACCAGCACGACCAGAATCGCGGTCGCGCGCCCGTCGAATCAGCAGACAACGGCCGCCGCATCCCCGAAGACCGCTATCGCGCCGACTTTGGCCGCGAGCACACCTTTCACGTCCATCGCGACCACGATCGCTTCCAGTTCGGCGGCTTCTGGTTCCAGTTCACCGACGCCTGGCCCTCCGACTGGACCGACGGCGACAACTTCTACGTTATCGAAGATGGCGGCGTCGACTACCTCTGCGACTCCCGCTTCCCCGATCAGCGAATTGTCGTCGTTGTTGTAAGCTAGTGAGGATTTAAGCCGGGGCGACGAGCGAGACAAGTTTGCCGCGTCGCCCTCGCCGGCTTTTGGGGGCATATGTGCTTAAGTCGTTTTGCCTGCTTTTCAGAAGTGGGGGTTTTCGAATCTATAGTAAACAAAATACATCACTTATACACAATTCTAAATCCCCATTTGGGTCGTACTTATACCTCAATAAAGATGTAAGTCCTTCTATTTCTGATTGACATAAGAATTCCCTATATGGTACTCAGATCGCAAGATTTCGACGCCTAGGTATCTTCCGGGTCGAAATCGTCTTCAGGGCGAAAGACCTGGGAGCCTTTCGCATCGGGTTGGGTTGGGATCAAGAACTGAAAATACCAGAGGTGGGGGACCACGTGAAGAATGCACGTCTGCTGGCAGCTAGATTGGTGTGTTCGATTTTTGCTTGTTTTGCTCTTCTGCTTTTCTGCGCCGCTCCGTCCTTGGCGCAAACGGCCGAAACCGGCGCTCTGACCGGAACGGTCACCGATCCATCGGGCGCCATCATCGCCGGCGCAAGCGTAACGGTGACCAACCTGGCCACCGGGCAGTCGCGTGTCGCGACGACCGACGCAAACGGGTCGTACAAGTTTTCTCTCCTGCCTCCGGGCAACTACTCCCTGAAATTTTCGGCCGGCGGATTCAAGACCGCGGAGGTTTCTCCGGTCACGGTGAACGTGACGGAGACCCCGGTTGTGGACCGCAGCCTGGCCGTCGGCGCGGAGTCCGAGCAGATCACGGTTCAATCCACCCAAGACACGATTCAGACGCAGAACGCGACGAATGGCGGCCTGGTAGGCTCGCAGGAAGTGAACGAGCTGCCGCTGGTCACCCGCAACTACACTCAAATCGTCGATCTTTCGCCGGGAGTCGTCACCAACGTTTCGAATGCCGCGGCGGTCGGCAACGGCACGCAGGACGTGAGCGCCAACGGTTCAAAGGCCAATCAGAATAACTACTCGATGGATGGCGCCTCCATCGTGAACTACGCCAGCGGTACCGCGGGCCAGACGGGCAGCTATCCGGGCATCGCGATTCCCAATCCGGATACGATTCAGGAATTCAAGGTGCAGACTTCGCAGTACGATGCCGGCTACGGCCGCGACCCGGGCGTGAACGTGGAAGTCATCACCAAGGGCGGATCGAACGACTTCCACGGCGATGCGTTCGAATATTTCCGGAACAACTTTCTGAACGCCAACGACTTCTTCTACAAGCACAGCGAACTCGAAAGCGGCCAGCCCAATACGCCGCAAATTCTGAAGCAGAACACCTTCGGCGGAACTCTGGGCGGCCCGATCAAGAAGGACAAGATTTTCTTCTTCGGCGCCTATCAGGGATTCCGGCAAATCAACGGAATTGGCACGACGGGCTTCGCTTCCGGATATGAATCAGCCACGGTATTGCTGCCGTGGAGCGACCCCAATGATCCCACCGACCCGCGGCATTTGATGGGACCCCCAACGGGCCCAGGCTCCTACCGGGCATATCTGGGAAGCGTGTTCGGTCCCACGGGACCTTGTCCCGCGCCCATTTTCTCTCCCGCGGGGACGAACAATTGCAATACCGGCCTCAGCACGGGGCTGACGGTTGCTCCCGACGGCTCGAACATCAGCAACACGGCGCTTGCCTTGTTGCAGGCTCCCGGAATCCTGAAGGGCGGATACAACCAGGGCTTCTATTTCCCGAGCGCGCCCGCCAATTGCAAGCTCGCGATTTCGTTCGCTCCTTCGTCCGGCTGCCCGACGGCCATCTCGCTGCCGACGCACGCGAACGAGAATCAGTACATGGCGAACAGCGACATCATTATCAACAACAAGAACACCCTGTCCGAGCGCTACTTTTATTCGAGCGATCCGCAGGTGCAGAGCTTCTTGTGCTTCATCACTCCGAACTCCTGCAATCCGGGCGCGCCGGAGGATGTCACCTACACCAGCCACACGGCGAACCTGAAGCTGACGACCGTTGTTTCGAACAGCATGGTCAACCAGGCGAGGGTCACCTATCAGCGAAACGTTGAGGATGCCAACGACCCGAACACGTTGATGTCCTGCGACCTGCCGAACGGCGCCACGATCATCCCGCTCATCAATAACGGCGCGCCGTGCCCGGCAGTCGCGTCGCCTTTCAAGGAATTCAACGTCGTGCCGATCCTCGATATTCTCGGCATCGCTTCGCCGTCCGGCGGCTGGGGGCAGGGCGGAAACTTTTCAGCCACCTCGACGAACTACATCAACACGTTCCAGTGGGGCGATCAGCTCTCCTGGAACCATGGAATTCACTCGCTCCGTTTCGGCTTCGACGGCGAGCGCGTTCTTTACAACAACACGATTCCGGCGAGCGGCCGCGGCGAAGTGCTGTTCGACAGCGTGGCCGACTTCCTGACCAGCAGCTCGGGTCTTGCGGTCGACGGCACGCCGCCTACGGCGGTGGTTCCCGGCTGCGGCTCGTTCTGCGGCGGCGGCGCCACTCCGATCGGCCTGAAGGGACTTCTCACCCACAACAACGACATCAACTCGTTCGACTGGTTCGTCCAGGACGACATCAAGGTGAATCGGAAGCTGACCGTGAACGTCGGCCTGCGCTGGGAGTATGACGGCTTCCCGGACGACAAGAGCGGCCAGTTTTCAGACGTGTGGGCCAGCCAGGCGGCCAAGCTGAACGCCGGATCGTACTTTCTGAACGGCGGCGCAACGCTCCTTGGCTTCGTCGTGCCGTCCAACTTCGACGTGAAGCAATTCGGCCTTGTGGGGCCGGATGGCGAAACGGGCGTTCTGGTGAACAGCAACAAGACGCTGATTCCAGGCACGCCGCTCGACAACTTCGCGCCCCGTCTCGGAGTCGCGTGGCAGCCGCTCGGCGACAAATTCGTTGTCCGCGCGGGCTACGGCTGGTTCTACGATCGGCTCTACGGCAGCTTGCTGATCGACAACCAACTCAACGAACCGCCGTACTCGGCAACGACCTCGGGATCTTTCCCCTTGAGTCTCTCCGGCACGCTCCACGATCCGTATGCCGCCGTCGCGGGTATACCGCTCGAGTGGACGCCGAGGACGCTTCAAATCATAGGGCCGCCAGGATCGACCGCGAACAACTCGACCGTCGCCGGTTCCAACCTCACCTACACGTCCGATTCGCCGCAATTGGCCAACCGCCTCCCAATGACGCAGGAGTACAACCTCGATTTGCAGTACGAGTTGCCGCACGGTTGGATCGCCGACATCGGCTACGTGGGCACGCACAGCATTCACGTGTTCAACTGGTCGCAGGACGTCAACATCGCGCCTCTTGTGGCTGGCGCGCCCAACGAGCCGAGCGACACGATGAATGCCAACTTGATTCGGCCTGTCTCATCGTTCCCGTACAACGATCCGGCGAACACGCAGCCGGTAACGGTCAATACGACGACGAACACGCTCGCCCGCGTCAGCTACCTCGGCTTTGCTCCGACGGGGCTGGCGACCACGAACACGAATGGGGATAGCGTCTACAACAGCCTGCAGGCGCAGATCCGGCACCAGTTCGCGCACGGTCTCCTCTTCCAGGCCTCCTACACTTGGAGCAAGGACCTGACGAACGTCGATACTTCCGAAGCGGGCAGCGGCATTCAAGAGCCCGGCCAGGTGACCAACGGCGCGAGCAACAGCAACAACCCGCTCGACCTCGTGCAACAGTACGGCCCGGCGGCGTTCAACCGTTCGCAGCGCTTCGTGGCCAGCTACAGCTACGACCTGCCTTGGAAGAGCACGGAAGGTTTCACGGGCAAACTGCTCGGCGGCTGGACGGTCAGTGGAGTTACGACCGTGCAGAACGGCGAGCCCTTCACGATCACGGACAGCCTGGCGGGCACGATTTACGGCACGATTCCGAGCCGCGCCGCTCTCGCCGATCCAGTCGACTGCAGCGCGTCAACGGGCAACTGCAACTCCGCCACGCCCATCGCTACTTCCGGCAGCTCCTACGCGCGTGTAGTGAGCGGGCTCAATGGAGGTGCAAGCTGGGTGAATCCGGCCGCGTTCACGTCACTGAACAACGGCGTTTTCGGCACGCTCCTCGCGAGCTCTCCTTACTGCATCGGCGGAACTCCGAATCCAGGGGGTTCGTCGAGCGCGATCTGCGGCAGCGCGGGATCGACCTTCCCGGGAGCGGGAACCGGATTTGGCAACTCGAAGATCGGTTCCATCGTGGGACCCGGCCAGTTCAACTGGGATCTCTCGCTGATCAAGAACACCAAGGTTACGGAATGGGGCACGCTGCAGTTCCGGGCGGAGTTCTACAACATCTGGAACCATCCGCAGTTCAACCCCCCAGCAGGGGTCGACATCAGCACGCCGGCAACATTTGGCCTGGTCGACTCGTCGTCGGTGACGCCGCGTATCGTCCAGTTTGCTCTGAAGTTCCTGTTCTAGAGTTGGACGAAGAAAGGGCCCCGTTCCTTCCGGTCCACCCCGGGGGAGGAACGGGGCCCTTTTGTTTTTGCAGTGGACGGCAAAAGAGGGGGGCGCTTCGGCAGCAGCGCATCTGGTCAAAGTGCGGCGTTAGTTCGCGCGGTGTGGCGCCAAAAATTGTCTGTTGAAAAATGCAGCGGTTAGAGACGCGAGCGGGTAGCTCGGAGATAATCGCGCAGCGCCGTGATGTTGGGGCCGTACGAGCCCACGCG
>Ga0335072_10016223_pt1 | contig 10564 bp, 8 predicted proteins | sample Lox_Sample_21_FD_206725 | JGI IMG/M metagenome (GOLD analysis project Ga0335072, IMG submission 206725) | Soil microbial communities from Loxahatchee National Wildlife Refuge, Florida, United States - Lox_Sample_2.1 | ecosystem: Environmental > Terrestrial > Soil > Wetlands | place: USA: Florida... | reverse complement strand
ATCGCCAGCGCTTCATGCGGCGGGCGAAGTCGCTGATCCGCAAGGCCGTGCACGAAACCTCCGCCAACCGCAGCATCAAGGATGCCGACCAGGAAGGGGAGGTTTCGCTGCCCTCACAGGGCGTTCATGAACCCTCCCTGCACCGCAGCTCCAGCGGTGGCATTCGCGATTACCTGCTGCCAGGGAACAAGGAGTATATCGAAGGCGACACCATCGCGCGGCCGCAGGGCGGTTCGGGGGGCGGTGGCTCCGAGGGCAGCCCTGATGGCGAAGGGCAGGACGATTTCCGCTTCGCCCTGTCCCGTGACGAGTTCGTGGATCTGTTCCTGGAAGACCTGGAACTGCCCGATCTTGCCAAGCGCCGCGTGGTGAATGCCGAGGCGGTGACCTGGCACCGCGCCGGCTATTCCGTCACCGGGTCTCCGGCGAACCTGGCGCTGAACCGCACGGTGCGGAACAGCCTGTCGCGCCGCATCGCGCTGCGGCGGCCGAAAACGGCGGAGATCCAGGCACTGCGCGACGAAATCGCAGCGCTGGCGCCGGACGACGACGAAGAGAAGCGGCGGCTGGAACTGGAAGCCGAGCTGGAACGTAAACTGCGCCGTACCTCGCTGATCCCGTACATCGATCCGATCGATGTCCGTTACAAGCGGTTCGAAGCGCAGCCGAAGCCGGTGGCACAGGCAGTGATGTTCTGCCTGATGGATGTCTCCGGCTCGATGACCGAGCATATGAAGGATCTCGCCAAGCGGTTCTACGTATTGCTCTACATCTTCCTGAAGCGCCGGTACAAGAACGTGGACGTGGTGTTCATCCGCCACACGCACCAGGCGCAGGAAGTGGACGAGGATACCTTCTTCCACTCGCCGGAAACCGGCGGCACGGTGGTCTCTACCGCGCTGGAAGAGATGCAACGGGTAATCGACGAGCGCTATAGCCCGGATAACTGGAACATCTACGCGGCGCAGGCGTCCGACGGCGACAACACGGCATCCGACAACGACAAGACGGCGGCGCTACTGGTGGATGTGATCCTGCCCGTTTGTCAGTATTACGCGTATCTCGAAGTCGGCCGCGATTCCGAGCACTTCCCGCCCGGCTTCATTCGCCGCGATTCTGACTTGTGGCAAACCTATACCGCGATCTGCCGCAGTGGTGCACCGATGGCGATGCGCAAAGTCGGCCACCGCCGCGACATCTATCCGGTGTTCCGCGAGCTGTTCGCCCGCAAGACCGCACAGGAACAAGAAACGGTTTAACCCACCCACACATCCCGTCTCCCGCTTCGCGGGAGAAGGTCAGGGTGAGGGTATTGCGTGACCCCGGTAATATCTTCACCCCCTTTTCGGCAGAGGAAGACAAAGGGACCTCAGGATGAGCACCACCACAACCCGCGCTGCCCACCCGCTTTACGAAGGTGCCGATTGGGAATTCAGCACCATCCAGCGCGTGCATGACGCGGTGGCCGAGATCGCCCATGGCGAGCTCGGGCTCGATACCTATCCGAACCAGATCGAGGTGATCAATTCCGAGCAAATGCTCGATGCCTATTCCTCGATCGCCATGCCGATCTTTTACAGACACTGGTCGTTCGGCAAGCAGTTTGCCCGCAATGAAGCGATGTACCGCGCCGGCATGCAGGGCCTGGCATACGAAATCGTCATCAATTCCAACCCGTGCATCTCCTACATCATGGAGGAGAACACGGCGACGATGCAGACGCTGGTGATTGCCCACGCGGCGTTCGGCCATAACCACTTCTTCAAGAACAATTACGTCTTCAAGCAGTGGACCGACGCCAACGGCATCCTGGACTATCTGGAATTCGCCAAGAAATTCATCGCCGATTGCGAGGAAAAATACGGCGAAGTACAGGTGGAACGCCTGCTGGATGCCGCCCACGCGCTGATGAACCATGGCGTGCACCGTTACCCGCGCCGCCGATCCATGGATCTCCGCACCGAAGAGCGGCGCGAGCGTGAACGCCGGGTCCACGAAGAGCAGGTGTTCAACGATCTGTGGCGGACGGTGCCCGGAAAGGCGAATGCCAAGCACGATCCAACGGCAGAGGAAAGGCGCAAGGCTCTGCTGCAATTGCCGCAGGAGAACATTCTGTTCTTCCTGGAGAAGGTCGCGCCTCGGCTCGCCCCCTGGCAGCGCGAGATCCTGCGCATCGTCCGTATCATCGCCCAGTATTTCTACCCGCAGATGCAGACCAAGGTGATGAACGAAGGGTGCGCGACCTACACGCACTATCGCATCATGAATCGGCTGCACGAGACGGGGCAGATCAACGATGGCGCGATGGTTGAGTTCCTGCGCAGCCACACCAACGTTGTGTTCCAGCCGGAATTTGACGATCCTCGCTACAGCGGCATGAACCCCTATGCGCTCGGCTTTGCCATGATGCAGGACATCGAGCGCATCTGCACCGAGCCGACCGAGGAAGACCAGCAATGGTTCCCCGACATCGCCGGCAACCCGGACCCGATGGCGGTGTTGCGCGATGTCTGGGCCAATTTCCGTGACGAGAGCTTCATCCTTCAGTACCTCAGCCCGCGGCTGATCCGCCAGTTCGGGCTGTTCCACGTGCTGGACGACGCCAGCGAGCCGAACCTGCGCGTCCAGTCGATCCACGACGAGCGCGGCTATCGCAAAATCCAGCGCGCTCTGGCGCGCCATTACGATGTGGCCTGGAATACGCCGGACATCCAGGTGATGGACGTGAACCTGGTCGGCGACCGCCGGCTGATTTTGCATCATCGCGCGCTGAACCGCGTTCTGTTGGAAGAGAAGGATGCGCGGTTGGTCTTGCAGCATCTCGCGGACCTTTGGGGATACGATGTGCTGCTGAAGGAGATCGAACCGGCGACCGATGCGGTGCTGAAAGAGCATGCAGCATCCCCACGCGGCGGCGTGATTCAATTGGCTGGGGCCTGACCGCCGCATCATCGGCCACGGCTGGGCACGGCGCGCAGCGCCGGCCCAGCCGATGTCATCGAAGTGTCATCGTACTGCAATATGACGGCCACAGCCTGACCGTATGGTCGTGTGCGCCGCGGAGCGCCGTTGCGGACGAGCAGGAATAAGCAGCGCGCCGCCACGATCACGATTGATTGTTGGCGTGGCCATTAAGACGGCCGCTGATTCCACAACGAACGGCAAATATTGTTCACGTATCCACAACAATTTTCAAACTGTCGCTGGACCGGCGCTTGACAATTGTTGGCCTGCATGGTTGTTCCCACGGTTTCCCCGGCAGCATCGCTGCACGTGAATCGACTTCGGGGGACTTCATATGCGACTCGCATTGTTTACGATGCTTGCAGCCGGCCTGATCGCCGCGCAGCAGGCAGACGCACAAACTCAAATCACAGGGGCTGGTTCCACCTTTGCCGCGCCGATCTACGCCAAATGGGGTGATGCCTCGAGCGCGACGACCAACGTCAAGCTGAACTACCAGGCCATTGGTTCCGGCGCCGGCATCAACCAGATCAACAATCGCACCGTGGATTTTGGCGCCTCCGACATGCCCGTCGCTGCGGACCAGCTCGCTGCTCATAAACTCATGCAGTTCCCGACGGTGATCGGTGGCGTGGATATCATCGTGAATATTCCCGGTGTGAAGCCAAACCAGCTCAAGCTGACCGGGCCGATCCTCGCCGACATCTATCTCGGCAACATCACCCACTGGAATGACAAGGCGATCACCGCCATCAATCCAGGCCTGAAGCTGCCACATACGGCGATCGCACCGGTGCATCGCGCGGACGGCTCCGGCACCACCTTCGTCTTCACCGACTATCTCGGCATGCAGAGCCCCGAATGGAAGAGCAAGGTCGGCTCCTCCACCAGCGTCTCCTGGCCGGTCGGCGCAGGCGCCAAGGGCAGCGACGGAGTCGCAGCGACCGTCAAGCAGATTTCCGGCGGCATCGGTTACGACGAAAGCGCCTACGCCGCGAACAATCACCTGACCACCGCACAGCTTAAGAACAAGGCCGGCCAGTTCGTGACGCCGACCATGGACGCATTCAAGGCTGCGGCATCCAATGCGGATTGGGCCACGGTCCAGAATTTCGCCATTGACCTGAACGATCAGCCAGGTGCCGAAAGCTGGCCGATCGAGTCTGCGACCTTCGTGCTGTTGCCGACCGACCCGAAAGATGCGAATCAGAGCGCCGCTGTGAAGAAGTTCTTCAACTGGGGCTTCACGCACGGCGACGATATCGCTGTGTCCCTGCTCTACATCCCGCTGCCGGCCAGTGTGCATGATGCAATTCGCGCGGCATGGCAGAAGCAGGTGCCTGGCACGATGTGACGCGTGCCTGTCGTCGTGGCCGGGCCATGTGTCCGGCCATGACGACAGGGGACTATAGAAATTCCTGCTGGAATTGAAATCTCGTGCAACAAGCCATCGGCATAGCTCCGTTATCCCGCCGGCGTCCCGCCATCGGCGATCCGATCTTCGCTGGCGTGGCGGCCGCCTCCGGCATATTTGTGCTGCTGTTGCTCGGCAGCCTGATCCTGTCGTTGTTCATCGGTGGCTTGCCGGCCTTTCGCACGTTCGGTGCCGCGTTCCTGACCTCCACGGCCTGGGACCCGGTGCATCAGGTATTTGGCGCCGCCGTTTCGGTTTATGGAACACTGATCACGTCGGTCATTGCGCTGATCCTGGCCGTGCCGCTGGCGTTCGGCATTGCCTTCTACCTGACCGAGCTGGCACCGGAATGGCTGCGCCGGCCGGTCGGCACCGCGATCGAATTGCTCGCGGCGGTGCCCTCCATCATCTACGGCATGTGGGGCTTCTTCGTGATTGTGCCGATCATGTCGCAATACGTCGAACCCTGGATCATCAATCTGTTCGATGGCATTCCGCTCCTCGAAGACCTGTTCTCGGGGCCGCCCTTCGGAACTGGCCTGTTCACCGCGGCCATGGTCCTGGCAGTGATGGTGATCCCGTTCATCGCTGCGACCATGCGCGACGTGTTCGAAACGGTACCAGCGGTTTACAAAGAGTCCGCCTACGGCGTCGGCTGCACCACGTGGGAGGTCATGCGCTCCATCGTACTGCCTTACACGCGAGTTTCCGTGGTGGGCGGCATCATGTTGGGCCTCGGCCGGGCACTAGGCGAAACCATGGCGGTGACATTCGTCATCGGCAATGCCGACCGCATTTCGGGCAGTCTGTTTTCGTCGGGTAACACCATCGCCTCGATCGTGGCGCTGGAATTTCCCGAAAGCCCTGCCGGTAGCTTGAAACTTGCCTCCTTGCTCGCGTTGGGCTTCATCCTGTTCGTAATCTCGTTCATCGTGCTGGCCATATCCCGCTACATGCTGCGGCCGAGACTGAAGGCGTGACGACATGAGCGCAACTGTTGCAACCGGCAGCGTTCCTGGTCCCGCCAAGGATCAGCGTGTTGCCCGCCGCCTGGGCCAGCGCCGCCATCGCATGAATTTCGTGATCGAAGCGCTGTGCATCATCGCCACCGTCATTGGCTTGATCCTGCTCGCTTCGATCCTGATGACGTTGCTCTGGCGCGGTGTCGGTGGCCTGTCGCTGACGGTCTTTACCAGCTCGACGAGACCGCCCGGATCGCATGGCGGCTTGCTGAACGCCATCGTCGGAACACTCATTCAAACCGGGCTTGGCACCTTGATCGGGACGCCGATCGGCCTGATGGTCGGCACGTACCTGGCCGAGTACGGCAAGAGCAGTGCATTGGCCAATGCCGTGCGGTTCGTCTCGGACGTGCTGCTGTCAGCGCCTTCAATTCTGATCGGCCTGTTCATCTACCAGATCGCGGTGCAGCCATTCGGCGGCTTCTCTGGCATGGCCGGCTGCCTGGCACTGGCGGTCATCGTCATCCCCATTGTCGTGCGCACGACCGAGGACATGCTGCGGCTTGTCTCTCCGTCCTTGCGGGAGGCTGCGACGGGTCTGGGCGCCCCCAAATGGAAGGTGATCGTACTGATCTGTTACCGGGCGACGCAGGACGGCATCCTGACTGGCATACTACTGGCGATCGCGCGCATCGCCGGGGAAACGGCGCCACTGCTGTTCACCAGCCTGGGCAACCTGAACTGGTCGATCAGCCTGCGGGAGCCCATGTCCAGCCTGCCGGTGACGATCTATCAATATGCGGGTTCGGCGTTCGATGACTGGGTGCAGTTGGCGTGGGTCGGCGCCTTGCTGATCACGGCCGGCGTGCTGGCGCTCAACATTGTGGCACGCTTTGCCCTACGCAGGAGCTGAACGGAAATGAGCGAAATCATGAGCCAGTCAGCAAGCTTCGGCGGCGTACAGGCGCGGTCCGATGCAGAGATCAATGCCGCACGCATCGCGATTCGCAATCTGGACTTCTACTACGGCAGCAACCGTGCGCTGAAGACCATTAACTTGGAGCTGCCGGACCGGCAGGTGACCGGCATGATCGGTCCCTCCGGCTGCGGCAAGTCAACCCTGCTGCGCGTGCTGAACCGGATGTACGATTTGTACCCCGGGCAGCGTGCGACCGGCGAAGTGATGATGGATGGCGAGAACATCATCGCACCGGATGTCGATCTGAACGCTCTGCGCGCCAGGATTGGCATGGTGTTCCAGAAGCCTACCCCGTTCCCCATGACGATCTACGACAACATCGCGTTCGGCGTGAAGCTGCATGAACGCTTGTCGAAATCCCAGATGGACGAGCGCGTGGAATGGTCGCTGACCCGCGGCGCTCTGTGGGACGAAGTGAAGGACCGGCTGAATACCTCCGCGATGGGGCTTTCCGGTGGCCAGCAGCAGCGCCTGTGCATCGCCCGCACCATCGCAGTCCGGCCGGAAGTGATCCTGTTCGATGAGCCCACCAGCGCGCTCGATCCGATCAGCACGTTGAAGATCGAGGAGCTGATCGACGAACTGAAGCACGATTTCACCATCGCGATCGTCACCCACAACATGCAGCAGGCAGCTCGCTGCGCCGACCAGGTGGCGTTTTTCTATCTCGGTGAAATGGTGGAAGTGGATACCGCAGCCAGGATCTTTACTGCGCCGAAGGAACGCCGCACGCAGGAATATATCACCGGCCGGTTCGGTTGAGCCAGGAAGGGGGGAAAGCGAACGATGTCGGAAGAGCCGGAACACCTGGTGAAGAGCTTTGACAACGACCTGAAGCGGCTGCGCGGCCTGCTGACGCAGATGGGCGGTATCGTCGAAAATCAGGTGGCGTTGGCCGCGCAGGCGATCATGGACGGTGATGCTGCCGCGGCGACCCGTGCGGTGGAAGAAGACCCAAAGGTCGATGCGCTGGAGCGCGAGGCGGAGCAATTCGTCATTCGCATGATTGCGTTGCGCCAGCCTGTGGCAAGCGATCTGCGAAGCGTCGTGTCGGCTCTGAAGATTACCGGCGAGTTGGAGCGAATCGGCGACTATGCGGCCAATGTCGCGAAGCGCAGCATCGTGCTGGCACAGTTCTCCTTGCCCTATTCGCTCGCCGGCCTGGCGCATATGGCGACGCTGGTGCAGGAGCATCTGAAGACGATCATTGATGCGATCGGCGAGCAGGATGCTGAGAAAGCGGTAGAGGTCTGGCGCTCCGATCAGGTCGTTGACGACATGTACAACGCGATCTTCCGCGAGCTGATCACCTACATGATGGAAGATCCGCGCAACATCACACCGTGCACGCATCTCCTGTTCATCGCAAAAAACCTGGAGCGAATCGGCGATCATGAGACCAATATCGCCGAGATGGTGTACTACGCCCAAAAGGGCGAGGTGCTCCCGGATACACGTCCGAAAGGCAACAGCGCAGCCTATGCCGTGGTGCGGCCGAAGGAGTAAGCCATAAAGGGGAAGAACCGAGATGCTCGATGCCGTCTCCAGCCTCGCCAAGCCACTCGTGTTGGTGGTGGAGGATGAGGCTCCGCTGGTGACGATGCTGCGCTACAACCTGGAAAAGCAGGGCTTTCGCGTGGAGGAAGCCACCGATGGCCAGGAAGCCCTGACCCGTATTGCCGAAACACCGCCGGATCTGGTGTTGCTGGATTGGATGCTGCCGGTGGTGTCGGGGATCGAAGTCTGCCGGCAAATCCGCCGGCGTCCCGCGACGCGCGATCTGCCGGTGATCATGGTGACCGCGCGCACGGAAGACCAGGACGCGGTGCGCGCACTGAACACTGGTGCAGACGACTACATCACCAAGCCGTTCAGCATAGATTCGCTGCTGGCGCGCATGCGGGCCCTGCTGCGGCGCTCGGCAGCGGTCCCCGCGAAGGGGCAGCTCGCGTTCCACGATATCGAGATGGACCTCGCATCGCATCGCGTGATGCGCGGCGGACGGCGGGTGCATTTGGGACCGACGGAATTTCGATTGCTCGAGTTCCTGATGCAGCACCCGCGGCGGGTGTTCTCGCGCGAGGAGTTGCTGGATGCAGTGTGGGGCCCGGATATTCACGTCGAGCCGCGCACGGTGGACGTGCACATCCGGCGCCTGCGCAAGTCGATCAACGGCGAGGGCGAGCTGGACGTAGTGCGGACGGTGCGCACCGCAGGATACGCACTGGACACCGAACCCATCTAACCTCTCCCGGGGCTGCGCTATTCGCGCAGCCCCGGGAGAGGTCGAGGTGCGAAGCACCGAGGGTGAGGGTGATCGGGTCGGCAAGCTCCTCCAACCGTTACTGGAGGCCGCACAAACCTATGGACCGACCCGAACACCCTCACCCGCGACGCTTCCGGATTGGTCCGCTTCGCCGCCCCACCGTCTTGATCCGCTTCGCGGCTCAATCCCACGCTACGCCCTGGAGATGTGATCCATCGTCAGGTCCAATGCAGCCCGCAGCCGCTGCGCCATCTCATCAATCTCCGCCTCCGTAATAATCAGCGGCGGCGAAAACGCAATGCGATCGCCAATGAACCGCGCAATCAGTCCGTTTTCGCGTGCGCGCCCCTCCACCATGGCCCCCACGCGCAACTCCGGATCGAACGGCCGCCGCGTCGCCTTGTCCTTCACCAGCTCGATCCCGCACATCAACCCCACACCACGTACGTCACCCACCAGAGGATGATCGGCGAACTGCCGCAGCACGTCCTGCATATATGGCCCGACGCGCTGCACATGGCCGATCATGTCGGTCTCTTCGTAAATCCGCAGCGTCTCCATTGCCACCGCCGTCGTCACCGGATGCCCGGCATAGGTGAAGCCATGCGCGAAATTCCCCAGCTTGCGGCTTTCATCCAGCATCGCAGCAAACACGCGCTGGTTGATCAGCAGCGCCGAGATCGGCTGCATTCCAGCCGATAACGCCTTCGCGCAGGTGATCATGTCCGGTGTCAGATCATAGGTCTGCGAACCCCACATATTGCCGGTGCGCCCGAACCCGCAGATCACCTCATCGGCAATGAACAGCATGTCGTATTTGCGCACGACGGCCTGCATCTTCTCCCAATAGCTGCGCGGCGGCGTCAGCCCCCCGCCCGCGCCCATCACCGGCTCGGCGATCAACGCGGCACAGGTCTCGGGACCTTCCGCTTCGATCAATTGCTCCAATGCCTCCGCCATGCGGGAGGCAAATTGCTCCTCGCTCTCCCCGTCATGATGAAGCCGGTAATAGTGCGGATACTCGGTGTGCAGGAAGCCAGGGAACGGCAGCCCGAAATCCGCGTGCATATCGGGCTTGCCCGATGCGCTGATAGAGGCCGATGTGCTGCCGTGATATCCCATATGCCGCCCGATGATCTTACGCTTCTCCGGTTTACCGATCGCCGCGTGGTAGTACCAAACGAGCTTGATCGCGGCATCGTTTGCCTCGGAGCCCGAGCATTGCAGCAGCACCTTGCTCATCGGCACAGGCGCGATCTGCAGCAGCTTTTCAGCGAGATCGACTCCTGCCTCGTTCGTCGTTCCGCGGTACAGGTGATAGTACCCCAGCGTCCGCATTTGCTCATAGGCAACGCGCGCCAGGCGCTCCGATGCATAACCGAGCGACGCACACCAAAGCCCCGCCGCCGCATCCAGGTAGCGCGTGCCGTTATCATCATAGACATAGCACCCCTGGCCGCGTTCGATCACCATCGGCCCCTGCTCGAGATGCGCCACCAGGTTCGTCTGTGGATGAACGATGCTGGCGATGTCACGCGCCTGCACGGAATTCGGAGCGAGATGCGTCATGTCTGGTTCCCTTCCTGCCAATTCCCCGCGTGCAGGACTTTACGCCCTCCACCCCGTCATCGGCCACCGCAGCGTCGCGTTGCCCGGTGCATTCGGCCACACGGTCAGGTAATCCTTGCCTTGCAACTGCGTCAGATAGGTGGCGCTGAGCACGTTCTGCCCCGTCGCATCGAACTTCACACCGCGATAGCCGATGAACACGGCACTCTGCGGCCAGTCGGTGTCCCGTAGCGCGGCCTGAATCTTCTTCGGATCGGCGACACCAGCCCGGTTGATCGCGTCCGCCAGTACAAAGAACGCCTGCATGCATCGGCCGCTGACGTCATCGATCTCATGGCCGCTCTTTGCCTGATAGATCTTGTTGACAGCGTAGGACAGCGAATCCGGCGGACCCAGGCTCCAGACGCTGC
>Ga0335072_10016222_pt1 | contig 10565 bp, 10 predicted proteins | sample Lox_Sample_21_FD_206725 | JGI IMG/M metagenome (GOLD analysis project Ga0335072, IMG submission 206725) | Soil microbial communities from Loxahatchee National Wildlife Refuge, Florida, United States - Lox_Sample_2.1 | ecosystem: Environmental > Terrestrial > Soil > Wetlands | place: USA... | reverse complement strand
GTGTCCCATCTCTCAAACAACTTGCAACTAGTAAGGGATTCTCAACGATCACTCTTATGATCGCGCAACAAAAGTCTCCACAAGACCAAGAATTCCGTTGACGCGGCACCTACTATCAGCATCGTCAACAAAAAGTCAAAGTTACTGGAGGCCTGGAAGGTTATCTCTCCAGCTGGAAGGGGGTCTGTACCGTTCTGGCAGCCTCTGGCATCCTCTGGGAGGCCTCTGGCGGTCGCTGGAATTGTTCTATCAGGTCGGTCTGACTGGCAGTATTTCCCAGTCTCGTTCCAGAAGAACCCGGCTCTGGATATGTACTTGTACGCTTCAGCCAGCTCATCTCACGTCTGGACTGCGACTGGATATGTGCGTGTAGACTTCAACCAGCTCATCGTAGCCCTGGACTCGGACTGTGAAAATTCTAGCGGGTGACATGAGTCCTGTGAATAACTTTTAGTCAAAGTCACATCTGGCACCAGTGGAATCCAGTCCCCAAATCACTCAGTACCATTCGAATAGAGCAATTTGAATGCAGCTCTAGCTTTAGATTGCGTGCTGCGGCCCAGTACCCCTAATGGCCATGAGGTACAATCCAAGCACCAAGTAGCACCAAGTAACACCAAGAATGTACGCGTAGATGATATTTAAGTGACATTATACTAAACTGTTTCTAACAATACTGTGAACGAAAGCCAAGAAAACTCAGATTTTGAAACAATTTTGCGTCCCTGGACAATTAGCACAATTACAAGTAACGTTTAAAACCTTTTTGCATCGTAAAGACAGACTGCGACTTTCACACTGGCCATTCAACGGTAGAGATGCGACCATCCCAAACCAAGCGATCGGATAAATAATCACCATCAGCCTCCATAACTCGTCTCACTCGGACCGGTAATTCGTGTGTAACAACGCTTCTAAAGTGCTTCAACCAAAGATTTCCCCAAGCTTGCTTGAAAAAGCGATTGTATTCGGCAATCTCTTCATCCAAACCAGATGGGAGCTTATATTCGACACGACGTTGTGGATCAGGAGGCTCCTCGTCTGAATGATACATGCCATCATCATCATCTGATTCGCCGCAAAGGTAATGACGGAATTGGTCAAGGAGAGCTGGTAGAAGGTCGTTAATAGGATTGAGATCATCGGTAAAAAGTCCACCTGCTATGGAAGCGAGATCGAATTGTGGGGCAAGGATTTCTCTTTGACGCGCAGGATCGAAGTAATTGTAGTAGTCTGTGTCAACATCAAGGTGTCGTCGAATCAAAACCATCCCAGGTTCTTCCATGTAGGCCGTAATGTAAATATCGAGTTTGAAACAGTAATCGTACAGACGACGTCCACCGGGGCTAGTCATGTCGATATATAGAGTTGTAGCAAGCATGAATCCGTCGTCCCAGAAGTCTTCATTCGCATGTTTGCGTGCCCAGTTCAATCGTCGATATTTTGCTTCTGTTCCCAAGTCTCCGAAATGTCGTCGTTCAGGCAACACCCTGCAGGAGCGTGTGTGATGATCTGTTGAAGAGAGTCCGAGTCGACGGTTTGTTTGCAACGAAGGAGAGAGATATATTTCATCGCGTTCATTTTTAGAGGGATCTGGATCGGGGTCATTTGCTGGAGAGCTTTCGCGATTTAGGAGTTTGCGACGATTTGCAGGAGAGAGAGAGATTCGATTTGCAGGGGAGAGAGATATTTCATTGCGTTCGTTTTCAGAAGGATCTGGATCGAGGTCATTTGCTGGAGAGCTTTCGCGATTTAGGAGTTTGGGACGATTTCGCTTCTCGATTCTGGACGTGTTGTCTCTGCGTTTTTTACGACCGATTCTGCCAGTCTTTGTAACGACTGGAGGCATACTCCGATATGAGACTGCAGAAGGATCGTATGCGAGTTGATTGTATGTATCCAAGTAAGTCAACAAGGGAAGGAGCGCGCTCTGACATACTTAAACCGTAGTCTTGTGAAATCGATAAAGGTGTGATATCAAGGGTAAAGATGACATCAAAGTCGCAAATATTGCAAAAAGAGAGTCTGTAGTGCATTTCTCGGTCACGAATGGTGATTCTGATTAGATATAATGAAGCACTTTTAGCCTCGTGGTCGATGGAGATGGTTTGATAGAACTTTGTTCCAGGCGAATTCTGGTTACGTGCAATATCTCTATAGAGAGGGCGGACACCATGGTGTCCGACCTCACCCAGTGCCACCCAGTGCCACCCAGTGCTATCCAGTGCTATCCAGTGCTGCGCAGTACTACCGAGATGACACCTGACGCCGCCAGATGCCACCAGAACCTACCAGAAGATACCCAGATACAACCAGACCCAGAGACAATAGAACATAAACAGATACAATCAGTTACAAGATACCGCCAGATACAACTAAACACGTCTCACCAAACTTCAATCTTCATCCCTCAAAATATCATGTTGTAATAATGAATATCAACCCAATGGTTCAACCAAAATTCGTCGAAATGTTGATGTACTTCTGGTCCCCACTTCGTAACCGACACTTTCAATTCCGATGCGCGAAAAGTGTTGCCAAATTTTGGAATCAAATGAACAGCACATTCGATTCTGTTGATTTCGATAACTTCAAATTTATTGGTCCGTTTGACGGTATACATTCCCGTTGTTGCATCTGCGGGCCCAACTGTGCTGAACCACTGCACGTACGCGTATCCCGTGGGATCTTGTTTCAAATCGGCGGTCTGACGACGATTGCGGTGTTTGAATTTGAAAAAGAAGAGCACTCGTGCAACTTTTCGACTTGACATAGTTGTGGTTGTCCTAGATCGTGGGTCCCTTTCAGACTTCACCAGAACAAAATCCCTTCCAACATATTGATTTGAACGCACTATATCGACTCTGTACCTTGCGTTCCATTCGTTTCCAAAACTTCCACCAAAGTCAACTCCATAAATCAAATTGACAGGATATCTGAACTTCACAAGATTTGCAGCCCCAATTTGAAATTCTTCTAATTGATCTATCGAAAGCCGATCAAGGGTTTCGGCCAGGATAGGAGAGGTTTTGATAAAGGAGTGGAGATCTGTGGAAAATCCGGGACATTCGAGTTTGAACATTGTGTCGCGAATCGTAAGAGGCCAACCTTTTCTCCACTTGCTTCCCCATATCGCCGAAACCGACAACTCCTTTTGTACCTCATCAGATCGCATTGATACTGGAGGCGCGGTGCTGCTGATTACTACCTGGTTATCCTGTTCTGGGGGAGATTTCGAGTCCCGGTGTGATGGTGAGTCCCACGGAATTGATCCTTCTAGGGAAAAAATCATGTCCTCAAATGCCCTCAATTTGGCCTCGCTTCGCAGGAGAAAAAGTTCCTTGTCGGGGCCTTTATTGCTTTGTCGATAGTAAACCTTAAGTTCCTTGTGGAGAGGTTCTGTTCGATCGGTGCTACATCCCGGAAGGCAACCCTTTTCTTTGACGTATGCTGCATAGTGAGAGAAATAGTGAAGCTTGACTGGTGCGTAATCGTCCTCGTGTGTCCATATTTCCCACTTTTTGAATAACCCACGTGGGTTTTTCAGAATCCTCCAAAACGAATGAATTGCGCTGTTCAGAAGGTCCAAAGTTTCATCCGTGTGAACAGAGTAATGAGATAATCGAAGAATATGGAGATACTCCCTCAATAAGTCCATTCCATCGCGAGGACATAATCCACTTAGTACTCCCGGTGCAATGCGCGCAACATCTTTGTACTCTCGCATTGTCCAATGGTGGTCCTCTGAATTCACTCCATGCGAGAATCTTCTCAAATTTTGAAATCCCGGAGTATATCGGAATCGTTTATCAATTTCTCTGAGAACCGCTTTCTTGTTCTTCTTCGCTTTGTGCTTCCAGTATTTCACCATCAATGGATTGAGGAATTGCTTCATGACATAATCCCAAAAACACTTGGAAACCTGATGCAGAAGGTCTGGACACAAGGAATCGAGAATTCCTCCGAATGGATACTTCAAAGAAAATGTATCACTAGGATGATAGCTCATCAATGGACCTTGAAGTTCTTCTAATGAGATTTCTCCCCTTCGAAACAGATCGCGATAATGGCGTGCATGCTCGTCCGTTCGTGCAGGGGGACCATTAGTCCAGTCGGAAGACATATCCACTTCCATGTCATTCAAAAAGGGGACTCGGAATTCCTCCAGATGACCTCTTGGACCAATACATTTCGGACAAGCACCTCTCATGAAATTCCCAAGGGTTGATTGTTCCTCGTAGTCTGCAGGATATTGAGTTAGGATTGGGACACATAGGCGCGTTTCGCCATCGGAACATGGGAGATAGATTCCGTCGGTCATGGCCGGTTTCAGAGGGGAGATAACGTGTTCGAGGATCATATGGACGTTCATGCGAAACCACTCGCGATATTCGGTTGATTGTTCGAGCTTTTCGACACCTTCCATTAGCATCACAAAGTTAGAAAACACCATACCGCTTTTGCTTGGAAGCAAAGCTATTAACCTCGAGCTTTGGAGCTTTCTAGACCATCTCTTGTCCGGAGATATATTCCCAATGGTCAGGTGTAAAGGCCATGCTTTTGCTTTGCCAGATGAAGATAAATGCGTTTTGTCCGAGAAGAAAATGAGAGGAATTAGTGTGATTGACTCTTGAGCTGGGTTCTTTCCGCTCTCGTCGAACCGTCCTTGAACTTCAATCTAATATTGATCAGTTCGATTGCTTTTCGGAACAGGGGATGCTACTTGACGATCCCACAACCAATTCCCAGAAAAGACGTCAGTATAGACTCGGTTCTCCTTGGCATCAAAGAACTTTTGGGGTTCCCACTTGCAGTATTCCGCAACACGAGGATTGCTCACGATACTTCGCAAAGCTTGCAGACTGTCGCGATAATAAAACGGAATGGAATCAGGGACCCATTCGGCCGCATCTTCCAGGCGTTCCAAAGTTTTCATACACCACTCTCCATCGCAATCGAGACTCTCTAGTTTCCTATGAAATTCCCCAATCGTTTTAAAGCTGACGTCGCCATTGCGGTGGTAGGACTTTGGTCCGATGCCATGCGCTTTCATTTCCTTGGCTGTAGGCAATTTCCGCCCAGCGCAGAGATCTTTGGCGAGATCATATTGTTCCTTGTTGCTGAAAGGCGCATATCGATTTTGCTCGGTTGGGGTTTGTGCGGTTAAAGCATGTAGTTTCGATGGTGCACCTTAAATGAGTTTCTGAATCGCTTGAGAAATGTATACCGGCGTTCTGCAAACGCTCAATCCTTGAGCTCTGCTTGATCCTGTCCTCAACTGCGTTTTCCGGTCCTGGGTAGTCTACATCCATAAACCCGTCACCATAGTCGGTCTTGTTTGTGAAATCATCGTGTGTTGACAAAACTGGTGTCGAAGACGTCGCGTTTTGCTCTCCAGCATAAGTGAACGAATGACCCTTATCGCGCAATTGACCAATGTGTCGATTCATCTGATCTTGTCGAACATATTCTCCACACTGAGGACAAATAACCTTCTTGCCGAATGGCATTGTACAGACTGTCGTGTCGAGGTTCGATGGAAGAAGTGTTAAGCCTTAGCTTCGCCATTCACAAAGGTTTGTGCCAGTGGTACGTCACAGGAAGTAGTCGCCGTGCTGACTAGGAAAATCTGGGATTTCCACTGTTAAAGCCGACAGGTCCATGAACCTGGCGGCTTTGTTATATAATCATTACTCTATAAGGAATGCAGTACTCGTGGGTACCTTCTTACGTAACTCAGCCGGCAGCCAAAATCCGATAAAGACACAAGTGCCACTCGGTGGCACTTGGTGCCGCCCAGTGGCTCTAAGACAACCTTAAAAAAGGCCGCATCGGACATTCGCCCCCCCGTCCGCTTCAACTATTTCTGCCTTCGAACATCAACACCATCTACAGACCCTTCAGTTTGTGCAATTCCTATCTTCATGTCTGGCCACCGCACAGACCTCTACTGCAGAGTAACCCCCATGACCTCTGACGTAAGCATCAGAGTGCCCGGATGGCGATCGGGTAACCCCTTTTTCATCTTCGTCAAAACCTTTCCAATTGCCATCCTCTTTCTTACTGTGTCTTTATCGGACAACCTCCTGACTTTTCGACATCCAATTCGATCAAACAACTGCATTCCCTTCAATCAGGCGCCTCACCATGCCTCCCAAATACGAAAGGCCGCCTTGGCAACAAACGGCCAAAATGATCAACATTTCAGACATTTGGAAATGCCTGAGTCTCACTCCGCAGGCCGGAGCAACTGCAACCAAAGAGGTTCTTTTGATTGCCAATTCCTTTCCTAATTGTAGGTTAATCGTATCCTCTCTGAGTCATCCCTTGTGACCCCTAATGGCGTTCCACTGGAGAAGTACTATGACTGGGTGAAGGCCAACGTTATGACGGACCCTGCCATCCGAAGAATCAATGATTCACTACATAATCGATTAAAGTCTCGCTATCCTAAAAGGAAAGAAGAAATTGAAAGCTGGTTGCAAGATCTATGGGTGAAGTGGTGTCAAGCTAGGCTCAAACACATTCGTCGGCAGAACCAATTCAAATCGGCCACTCCTCCACTTACTGAACCGAAATCAAGCCCTCGAACCGAATTCCACCTCGGATCCTCCCCACTGCCACGTTCTAGGTTGTCAGAACCAGTGGGAGTCCAAACTCGCACATCAGCTATTGAGAAATATCAAGGACCAGCGCAATATGCCTCCAGATCAATTCAGCTACTATTCGAATCCGGTCACATTCCTTCGGTGCTAGGACTTATCCACTCCCTCCTCGCAAAGTACGAAAAACCGACTCCACTCGCGATAAAGTCAATGGAAGCCATGATTCAGGATGCTGGGGAAATTCCTTCAATTCCGGGACTTATTCACTGGCTTCTCCAAAACTTCGATACAATTCTTCCACTGCGAGATATCGATCCAAATGGAATGGATGAAAACTATGCAGAACCGCATCAAGACGACGTAATCTCTTTGCCTCTCTTTCTGACTTCTAGACATCGGATCCTGCTCCAACAGATGATGGAGAAGAGGAGCAGGACGAGGCCGAAGAGGAAGAGGAAGAGGAAGAGCAAGAGCAAGAGCAAGAGGAAGAGGAAGAGGAAGAGGAAGAAGAGGACGTCGAGGGGGACGACAACGAGAAGGACGAGGAGATGGAAGAGAATGTTGAGGATCAGCAGTCTCCAGATGAGCCACAGAATCCTGCTGACGATGATTGGCAAACTATGGACGATGTCGTTCCAACAGGTCGTCTTATCGACGCCTACAAATTCCTGTCGATGGTATAATCCTTACAATTCTTCCCGAAGAGGCTAACCCATAGACTCCGGACGACCCATCAGATTTATCTCCGCAAGACATAGAAGAATTTATTGACGCTTTCGTTGAGATCACAAAAGAACAGAAGCGGGATTACGCACGAAAGTTTCTCTGGAACTCGAAGTATAATTTGAGAGTAACTCCCTCGTAATCTGCGCCGGTCTCTAATTGTTGTAGGAGGCTATCCTTCACTGGTGCTCCGTCGTGAAACCCGGCATGGATCCTGCTTCTCTTGGAATCGAATTTCCTCCACCTCCCTCGGCATTTCATCCTGTCAACTCATCTCCAAGTGGAAGTCAAATTCCATTAGAAATTCGATTTCCAGTAACCGCCGTCAATTGCGCTCTACTCAACTCAGAGACTGTTACCACTCCGTCAACTGCTGCGACTGCTACAACTCCTGCTGCTCCTGCCACTCCTGCAGCGGGAAATTCTTCTCGTGATGTAGATGGCAATAATTCGGAAGAAAAAGGAAATGGAAAAGGAAAAGGAAAAGGAAAAGAAAAAGAAGAGCAAAAAGAAGACGATGAAGAAGAAGAAGAAGAAGAAGAAGAAGAAGGTGATGATGAAGATGATTCTCTATCCCATCCGGTGTTCAAAATGATGAGCAGAGAGATCGGCAAGAATTTCACCAAGAAAAAAAAACAGAAGAAGAGAGAGCGGGACGATGACGATAGTGATGAGGACCAATGGAACGAGTCGTCTGATGAAAAAATTGAAGAGGAAGAAGAAGGCAGTGATGATGACACTATGCCTCTAGGATGGGATCTCACCAGCGAGGCAGTCCTCGCCAAGCTGGAAAAAAATCGGTACTAAACTTTACAAATAGTAACTAATCTCGCAAGGGTTATTGCAGCCATGAAGGGAACGGATCTTGAACATGAAGATCTCAAGGATCAATGGAATCCCGACTGGCTACCTCCATTTCGTAAGACTTACACAGACTCAGCGACAGGAGAATCTCGTCCTCTTGTTCTGAAAGAGCATCAGATGCTGGCGGTTACATTCATGAAGCATTGTCAAGAGCGCTTTGGCTTCTGCCTAATAGGAGATGAAATGGGACTGGGAAAGGTAAAAGCCTGAAAGATTTTCGTCATGTTAATTCATTTAGACTATCGTGGCATTGACGTTCCTCTACAATGAGATTAAAAAGCTTCGTCAACAACCAAGGACTGCAGTCCGGCATGTCTGTGTCATCATCCTGTAACTTCCCTCCCTGATGGTGGCATGAGGTGGTACCAAGTAGCACCAAGAGTTACTACTACGTGTCATCACGTTCCATAAATTTCGCAGGTCGCTAACAATTTTAGACCTGGCGGTCTTGTCGAAAATTGGATCGACGAGGCGAAGAAATGGTTTCCCTCAGAGAAACTCCGTCTGAAGCGATTTACGCCAAATGCGTGGATTACGGATAAGTCAATCTCCACAGTTTGGATCGTCACCGACAAAAAAACGGCTGACATTGATCACTTCCTCAAACCCGGCGTTAGTGTTGCTGCCATGATTGCAGATGAATGGCATATCTATGGCAGGTCAGATCCCAAAAACGTTAGTAACCGTCTTCGGCAAATATGGCGTCTGACGGGAAAAGCTGCCTTTGTCTGCCAAATGTCGGGAACTCTGTTTCCCAGAGGTCCCAGACAGGAAGCCGAAGCCATTATGCAGAATCTTGGGGGCAGTTGGGACGAGGCCCCTCTAAGGAATGCACCACCATTTTCCAAGTGGAATGACGAACAAAAAAGGCAATTACGATTCATGTTTGAGAAGGTGGGTGGGCGTCGTAAACGGTGGTCAGCCCTCTTATTCCGACGATTCATTGGGGCGTTTTATTTGAGAAGGACTCGTTCCAGCCAGTGGGAATCGAAGCCAATTGTGGATCTCAAATTCAGTTTTCCAATTCCACTTGTCTTGGATGTACCAAAGGGTTGTCCTATCGAGGCGCGTGCAAGTGCCTCGTTCGATCTTCGCAGGATCACGACGAACAAAGGTGCCTTCGATTTAAATAAATTCAAACAAAATGCTACCGCTATCCGCCAGAAAGCCTGGAGCGATCTATTTGACCAATATAATCGTCCGAATCTCACCACTGTTCAAAAGGAACGGGTGCTCATCGACGGATTTGATTCTGCAGAGCCATCTTATCGTCTTGCATGCTTGGTTGAGCTTCTCAAAAAAATCAAAGCCAAAGGGGAGAAATTTCTAATTGCATCGGACCGACTATTCTTGGTCAGATTAGCAGTATTGGTATGCCACTTTCTCTTCGGAATTTCGAGGCTAACGTATACAGGCATGTGAACGACTGGCGAAATGCCGTGTCGATGTATTGGCTGGAGAGAAGATTTTTGGTAAGACTGTTGCCATTCCGAAGCGAAAAGCCTTAATCGATCGTCTCAATTCCTCGGATCCTGAACAGAGTCTGGATGGCATTGTGTTATCAAACGAGACCGGTGGATATGGGTTTAATATGACTGGTGCGAACCATATTATCTTCTTGGGATCCATGTATTCTGCGGCTTACGAGGATCAGATCATCGGTTTATTATTATCTTCAATGCATTTCTAATTTATAGGGAGAATATGTCGTGACGGTCAAGGCAAGACACCCGCGGTCTACATAATCGCTTCCACTGAATTCCCCGCAGATCAAGCTGCTTTCATTAGCAAGAAGAGCAGGGGAGAAGGGGAGAAGGAGTTGTTGCGGGCTCTCACTCTTTCCGAATGGCAAAATGCTGTTCCTCAGATCCTTTCGAGTTCTCATCTCTCGAATCAGATTAAAGTCGGTAAGACAAAGGAAGATGCCATTCCAATCGATTGAAATTGCAATGGAATTCGGTGGAAAGGCTTGTGGGGGAAATCAATTGTGGGAACGTATATTTAGTCAGTTACGGAGATTGGAGAAAGTCTGCTGGTCAGAAGGGTTTATTTCAAGTTCTACTAGTATTACTTATACTATTCATCGGGATCTTTGAATACTTGTCTTGTCCGATCTCTTTCAAGCCCTTTTCTACCTTTTACAATTGCGCAGTGCCTTCTAATTCATCCACAGAATGCAGGATTTCTCCAACAACGCGCAACGCATCTGGTGGCATCTGGTGGCATCTGGTGGCATCTGGTGGCACATGGTGGCACATGGTGGCATCTGGCAGCATCTGGCAGCATCTGGCAGCATCGTAACATCTGGCAACAGCTGGCTGCACATCTTGTCGAACCTGGTCACAGCTGGTCGCATCTGAAGATGAACTTGCA
>Ga0335072_10016220_pt1 | contig 10565 bp, 11 predicted proteins | sample Lox_Sample_21_FD_206725 | JGI IMG/M metagenome (GOLD analysis project Ga0335072, IMG submission 206725) | Soil microbial communities from Loxahatchee National Wildlife Refuge, Florida, United States - Lox_Sample_2.1 | ecosystem: Environmental > Terrestrial > Soil > Wetlands | place: USA... | reverse complement strand
TATTGCCGCAGCGTCTTGAGCACGCTAAAATCCGATTTCAGCTTTTCATAATTCTCCGTGATGGCCCACGGCAAAAATCCGTCGAGTGCGCGCGTGTGATCGGTGTCCTTGGCCGGGTCAATCGGCGGAAATTTTTCCGGATGCTCTGCGCGTGCCCGGGCAATGTCAGCCATGAAATCGTAGCGGGCCAGGGGCAGCGTGTCCGGCGTCAGCCCATAAAGCGGCAAATCCTCGAAATCAAAGTAATGGTCCGGGTCGTTGGAATTTTTCAACGGCAGATCGGTGGTGTTGCGCCAGCGATCCGGCTCGCCCGCCAGAAATTCAATCCGGCCCTTGAGCGCCGGTGTCAATTGAATGCCAAAATCCGCCGGCAGCGACGCCAGCGCCAGTTCATTGATCGCATGATGACCTTCGTAATCCCACGCCCCGGCGTTAAAGGCAAACGCGGCCAGCACGACTGCGACCGCAAGAAATTTTCCCTTCATATCGCTGGAGCTTAACAAAGCAATCTTGTTTGCCGACAAAATTAGTGACGTTTTATGTGAATTCGTGGTTAAATTTTTTCGTGACCATCATTACCGACGAAAAATGCGCCGGCTATTCGCGCCAGGGACATCCCGAACGCCCCGCACGAATCACGGCCGCCGTTGAGCGGTTGAAAAACCAAAACACGCTGCCCATCGAATGGATGGCTCCAACGAAGGCAACCGAAGAACAAATCCTCCGCGCCCACGCGCCGGAACTCCTCGCGCGCTTGAAAATTCCGCAAGACTTTGACGCCGACACGCCGTTTTACGAAAACATCTCCGGTTACGCCCGCGCGTCTGTCGCCGCCGCGCTCGGCGCGCTGAAACTCGCCCGCGCCGGCAAAAATGCCTTCAGCCTCATGCGCCCGCCCGGCCATCACGCCACGCGCGACCGCGCGATGGGCTTCTGCTATTTGAACAACATCGCCATTGCCGTCCTCGAAGCTTTCGCAACTGGAACAAATCGAGTCGCCGTATTTGATTTCGACGTCCATCACGGCAACGGCACGGAGGACATTTTGCTCAACCACAACGTCGCCGCTTTTTTTTCCGTCCACCAATTTCCGTGTTTCCCCGGCACGGGCGAAAAAAACGTCGGCGAAAATTGTTTCAATTATCCTGTCGCACCGTCCGCGCCGCGCGAAACCTGGCGCGCCGCGTTCGCCCGCGCGCTCGGCGATTTGAAAAACTTCCGGCCCGAACTCGTCGCCGTTTCCGCCGGCTTCGACGGTTACGCGCGCGACCCGCTCGCCGACGGCACTTTGCTCGCGGAAGATTTTCACTGGCTCGGCCGGGAATTGCGCGCGTTGAAAATTCCGTTTTTCAGCCTGCTCGAAGGCGGTTACAGCCGCGATTTGCCCGAACTCATTTTCGCCTACCTCAAAGGCGTCGAAGGAATTACATTTTCCGCGTGACCGTCCTCGAAGCGATTCAGAAGAGCGCCGATTTTCTCGCCAAAAAAGGCGTCGAATCGCCGCGCCTGCAAACCGAACTGCTCCTCGCACATTTGCTTAAAATGCCGCGCATGAATTTGTATCTGAACTTCGAGCGCGCGCTCACGACGGCGGAAACGGACGCGTTGCGCGAATTCGTCAAGCGTCGCGGCCAACGCGAGCCACTCCAACACATCACCGGCTCGGTCTCGTTTTGCGGGTTCGAAATCGCCGTCAACCGCCACGCGCTCGTGCCGCGACCGGAAACGGAATTACTCGCCGAAGAAGGCTGGCAATTTCTCGCCACTCGTCACCCGTCACTCGTCACTGCTCTTGATTTCGGCACTGGTACCGGCTGCATCGCCATCGCGCTCGCGGTCAAATGTCCAAACGCAAAAATTGTGGCGACGGACATTTTGCCGGAGACACTCGCGTTGGCCAAAGAGAACGCGGCACGAAATAGCGCCACGGAACGAATCAAGTTTTTGCTAGGCGACGGATTTGCAGCGCTAAAAGCTGAAGCAAAATTCGATTTAATCATCAGCAATCCGCCCTACATTCCAACGGTGGAGATCAAAATGCTCCAGCCTGAAGTCCGCGATTTTGATCCGCGCGCGGCATTGGACGGCGGCGTGGACGGCTTGGATTTTTACCGGATGTTCGCCGCGCGGGCGAAACCGTTTTTGAAGTCGGACGGAAAAATCATGGTGGAGTTCGGCGACGGACAGGCGGAAGCCATTCGCAAAATCTTTGAAACTGAAAAGTGGATTGTCGAGGTGGTGAAGGAAGATTACAGTCAGCGCGAGAGAATTTTGATTGCAAAATTGTAGCGGCGCTCTGTGAGCGCCGAACCTGCGACGGTCACAGACCGCCGCTACAGAATTCATTTCATGGAAAGTATTTTAATCAAAGGCGGCGTGCCGTTGCACGGCGAAGTCGCCATCAGCGGCAGCAAAAATGCCGCGCTGCCCGTCATGGCGGCGGCGCTGCTCACGGACGAACCGTGCGTCATCCGGCGCGTGCCGGATTTGAGCGACACGCGGTTCATGGCGCAAATCCTCCAATCGCTCGGCGCGGAAGTGAAATTTGCCGGCGGCGCAATTTTCGTCCGCGCCAAAAAAATCCGCGGCTACGCGGATTACGAACTCGTCCGCAAAATGCGCGGCTCGATTTGCATCGCTGGGCCACTGCTGTCGCGGTTGCGCAAGGCGCGAATTTCTTTGCCCGGCGGCTGTGTCATCGGCGCGCGGCCAATCAATTTGCACTTGAAAGGTTTTGCAGCACTCGGCGCAAAAATTAAAATCGAAGGTGGTTACATTGACGCAACGTCAAAAAAACTCGCCGGTTCAACCATGTTTCTCGGCGGTCGCGCCGGCTCGACGGTTTTGGGAACCGCAAACGTGATGATGGCCGCAACTTTGGCCGACGGCGTGACGGTCATCGAAAGCGCGGCGTGCGAGCCGGAAGTCGTTGACCTCGCAAAATTTCTCAACGCGATGGGCGCGAACATTTCCGGCGCGGGCAGTCCGACCATCACCATTTCCGGCGTCGAGAAATTGCATGGCGCGGAGCATGAAATCATTCCCGACCGGATTGAAACGGCGACGTTTGCCATCGCCGCCGCCGCGACCAACGGCGAAGTGACAATTAAGAATTGCCGCGCCGATCATTTGCACGCGGTTTTGGACAAATTGATTGACGCGGGAGTTTCAATTCAATCGCGCGGCGGAAATTTGATTGTCCGTCGCGGCAAAAAATTAAATTCAGTGGATGTGACGACCCTGCCTTATTCCGGTTTTCCGACGGACGCACAGGCGCAGATGACGGCGCTGCTCGCGCTGGCGCCGGGCATCAGCATCATTACGGAGCGGATTTTTGAATCGCGCTTCATGCACGTGAGCGAACTGGCGCGGCTCGGCGCGGACATTGAAATCGAAGGGCCGAGCGCGATTGTGAAAGGCGGACGGCCGTTGAGCGGCGCGCCGGTGATGGCGAGCGATTTGCGCGCGAGCGCGGCGCTGGTAATTGCCGGACTGGCGGCGAAAGGCGCGACGCAGGTGAACCGCATTTATCATCTGGACCGCGGCTACGAAAAAATGGACGCGAAGTTGCGGAAGCTCGGCGCGCGAATTCAGCGCGTGGAGGAAAATTCGTAAGGAGCGCGAACGGCACCACCGGCCAAATCCAAAAAACCGGCGCGAAAATCCGTCCGCGCTCCAATTATCCCCACCGACATCCTCGGCGCCGTTCTCGTTCTCGAAATTACTTTTTCGAGGACGAGGACGACGACGAGCATGAGGCGGGTTTTGTCATTCGCGTTTTCATACGGCAACGAGTTCGCGGCTGTTGGCGTAAATGCGCGCCTGCCGTTCGGCTTGTCGCGCGGCGGCGGCGATTTTTTCCTCGAACAATGCCGGAAAAACCAGCAATGGGAAGATTGTCGCCCAAGCGAGCGCGGCGGCCTCGTTGGCCGCGCGGCGCAGCGGAACGTTCAATTCCGGCGCCGCTTCGGCCAATTGCTCCGCGAGCAGTTTGGTTTTGAGCCGTTCGAACTCGGTTTCCTGGACGGCGCGGAACGGCGCTGCCGGCGCAGGCCGCAGCTCAAACCGCGTTTCCGGGGCGAACCTCGTCGGCACCCGTGTTTTGTTTGTATTCATGTTTTTTCCTTTCGTTTTGGTTTGGGTCAAAAAGCGAAAAACCCGCGATTGACTGGCAATCGCGGGTTCTTGAAAATTGTTTTGCTAAATCAGAATTTCGTTTCCACGATGCCAAAAGGACGGGAGTCGCGCTGGCAAATGGCCATCCAGCCATTGACCGGCACGTGCTTCATCAGTTTTACAAACGTGGTTTTCACTTTTTTTGTCCTTAACCACGCGCAATAAACACCATCTCCGCCCGTTTGTCAAAAGGATTTTTGCGCGAGAATTGCGTTGTCGGATTCCAGCGCGGTGCTAAATTGACTTCAGGCATGAGCGACAAACCTTTACGAATGGTGACGTGTGGCTGGTGCGAGACGAAAGTTTTCATTCCCGGCGATTTACCCCCGCTCGGCACCGTCCCCTGCACGAAATGCGGACATCCCATCATGATGCCGATGCGGCTGCGGCAATTCGAGTTGCGCAGCGTCATCGCGTCGGGCGGCAACGGCACGGTGTATCGCGGCTGGGACACGACGCTGGAGCGCATGGTGGCGGTGAAGTTGATGAAGAAGGAACTGCTCGAAGACCCGCGGGCGTTGGAAAATTTTTACCGTGAAGCCCGCGCCTGCGCCCGGCTCAATCACACGAACATCGTCCACATTTACACCTTCGACGAATGGGAAGGCCAGCAATACCTCGTGATGGAACTGGCCGACCGCGGCAGCTTGGACGAGCGCATCGAAAAACTGCACACGCTGCCGGAACTCGACGTGCTCGACATCGGCACGAAAATCGCCTCCGCACTCGACATGGCGCTCAAATACGATTTGCTGCACCGCGACATCAAGCCGGGAAACATTTTGTTCAACGCGGATCACGAGCCGAAGCTGATTGACTTCGGCCTCGCGCGCAAAGCGGATGTGGAGGAGGAATCAAGCGAAGTCACCGAAGGAACGCCGTATTACGTCGCACCCGAGAAAATCAAACGTGAGCGCGAAACTTTCCTTTCGGACATGTATAGCCTCGGTGCGACGCTGTATCACGCGCTGACCGGCCACGTGCCGTTTGACGCGCCGACGGTCGAGGAAGTCATCATCGCCCAGGTGCAAACGCCGTTGACGCCGCCGAATCTGGTTGAAGGCGTTACGCCCGAAATCACGCAGCCGACGAGCGACACGCTGGTAAAGGCGATGGCCAAAAATCCGGCGGAACGCTTTTTGAGCTACGACGAATTTATCATGGCGCTCGAAGCGGCGCGTAGTTTCCTGCTGCGGCAACAGTTCCAAAATCCGCAGGCGCAATCCAAACCCAAAGGCATGACCAGTTGGTGGAAACGGCAGTAAAATGAAAAAGGCGGACGACATCGTCCGCCTTGAATTATCAAAACAACTGGCGCTTTAGTTCCCTGCCGTGGTTTCCTTCTTTTTCTTGCCCGCTTTGGCCCCGAAGTGAACGGTCGTCGCGTTCAGTGTGCCATCGTCAGCCTTCTTGTAAGCGCCAGAAACGGGTTCACCCACAGTACCTTCGTCTAATGTGGCGGGCTGGCCGTCCTTGGTGATTTTAGTTTCGGAGGTGATGGCAAACGTGCGGGTTTCGACCGTCAGGGTCATCGCGTTCGTGTCAATCGCGCTGACCGTGCCGCGAAACATCAGGTGTTTGGAGAGTTTGATTGCGGGCGCGTTGGTCGTGGCGTCTTGCGCGCGGGACAATGCCGGTGTGGCAACAATAGCCGCCGCAAATAAAGCGCCGGCTGTGATTTTCAGGAGGTTTCTTTTCATAATCAGCTGTTGGGTTTAACGGTTCAGTTTGAGAGACGACAAAGAATGGAAACTGGTTTCAACAAATGCAACACATTTATCACCACGCGCCTTCGGTCAGCAATTCCGCGATGTTTTGAGCCAAATCTTCCGCCAGTAACGGCTCTGACTGCCGCTCGGCGCTCGCCAAATCCGTCCCGACATGCACCAGCGCGTAGCCGTTCACGTTCTGGTCGAACAGCACCTTGCCGGTGTCGCGTTCGCGCGCAACGACATGCGCGACGATGCCGATGCGGTAATCTTCCGTCGTCGTGACGTCGCTGTTCAAATAACTCAAACCTTCGCGGTTGTAGCTCGTGATGTCGCCGGTGACAACGATGTCGCCCGGCCCGTGCGTGGCAAGCCGATAAGTGGCGTCGGCCTGCAAGCGTTCGCGCAACGCTTGTGTCACCGCTTCGCCGAGCCGTGGCTGAAGCGCCTGGCTGTTAAAGGGCAAAACTTCGACGGTCTTTTCGCCGGCACCCTCACCCGTGACCGGACCAAAATGATAACCAGCGCAGCCGGCAAGCAACGCCAGCCCCGCGCAACCGGCAAAAAAAATCAGCGGGCGCATTTCAACTCGCCGGCGGGGTTGGCGCGTGCGGTTTGAGCGCTTCGAGGCGCGCGCGCGCCTCCGCAGCGTAGGGTGAATTCGGGTTGAGCTGCAACACTTCGTTGTAATAGACGATGGCGCCAGCCCGCCGTTGCTGGGCGTTCAAGGTTTTGCTCTTTTCATAAAACTGCGCGATTTCAAAACTGCCGCGAACCTGAACAGCTTTAAGCGTGGCGATGGCGTTTTGTGCCTCGGGCACACGCTGGTCGTTCGGGTAAAGTGTTTTAAAATCGGTATAGGCCGCAATCGCCTGCTGGGCGGCGCTTTGGTCGTATTGGGCGGTCGCTGCCTGTTTCTGCCACGCGACGCCTTCGTTGAACAATGCGTCAGCGGCAATGGCCGGCTGGTCGTGATAACGGTCGGCCGCAGTCTCATAAGCCTTCACCGCGTTGTCATAATCCTCCTGCTTCTCCCGCGCCGCGCCGATCCGCAATTGTGCGTGCGGCGCCACGTCGCTGTAAGGACCGTTCTGGACAATTTTGGTGAACATATCTGCCGTCTTGTCCATCGAGCGGTAGAGCGGGACGGTGTTCCACAACCGGAACCATTCACCGTCGAGAAAGCGGTTGGCAATTTTATATTGGCGCCAAAGCACGTCCTCGTAGTCTGGGCTGTGCGGATATTTTTCGACGATGGTCTGGTATGCGTTGAACGCCGCTTCGTCCCTGCCCGACACTTCGAGGCAGCGGCCGACCAGATATTCCGCGTGTGGTGCGTAATCCGACAGCGGCCACACGCGCACGACGCGGTGCGCCGCGCGGAGCGTGAGGGAATAATTGCGGTTGGTGAACGCCTGGTCCGCCACCTGTAATTGTGCCTCGGCATTTGGCCGCACCCAATCCGCTGTTTCACCGGCGGGCTCGTAGTACCAACCCTCGCCGGGATAATAAATCAGCGGCGCGGGCGAGCGGAATGGAACCAACGCCACACACGCGGTGGCAGCAAACAGCAAAATAATCCGACAATTCATGCGGCGAAAGTAACGATGCGAAAAATGGTTGCAAGTTGAAAGTTGCAGGATTTCCGGGCAACGACAATCTGCGACATTCAACCGTTCATCCCCGGTAAATCACCACCAGGCCATAGTCGTTCAAAATTTTCTGTGTGCCGACGTCGAAATAGGTGTAACTAATCGTGTGAACGCTGACGACGGCAGCCTCCGTGACCTCGTTCAAAAATTCCGAGACCTTCTCGTCAAACTTGTCGTGGCCGGCCTCGATGCAACTGGCGTGGCGGATGGTGCGGACGCGGATTTGCGTGGCACCGCCCTTGGCCGCGACCGCAAGCGGCACAGCCGGCTTTTTGATAAGACTTGTGCCAGGCTTGTTGCTCACCGGAACTCTAAGGTGCATCTCCACCTTCGCCGCGGCGGAAGTGGAAATGGCGCTCGGCACAAGACCGGGAGCGGATGCGTCGGCCGGCCCGTTGGCGGGCGCGGGCTTCGTGGATTCCATCGGAATGGTGATGGTTTCGCCGCAGGAGGGGCACTCGATTTCCGTGCCCGCGCCGGCGCTATCCACGGCCAGCTCCTGCTCGCAATTGGGGCAGTTAAAAATGATGTCCATAGGCCGAATGGGTTGAATGGTTTGATTGTGTATGCCAACATTAACCTCGCACCATCGCGCAAACCAGCAAAAAATCGCGCTGGAATTTAGTTTTCCGTTCGCACTTGAACGGCGCAAGTTTATTGTTTGCTTCATTAAAATTCATGACCGCCGAAAATTGGGGAGCCGTCCTGCGCATCGAGGCCGCGCGGATGCGCGACCTGCCGCTGGACGAACGCGTTCGCGCCGGAAGAATTACACGCAGTTCACCACAGCCGACGTGCAAAACGTTTTTGCCAAATGGAACCGCCCTGGTGCCTCGCGCAAGTGGCGCAAAGGCCGGAACCGAAATAAAAATCCGCCCGCCTTTGGCTGAATTTCCGATCTAGACGGTTGCAATTCCGATTTGAACCATTAAGTTATTGGGGCGGTCAAACCATTGCAGCCAATGAAGGGGTCGAACAAAATTTCCGCGCGTGAAATCACGCCGCCGTCACTTTATTTCAGCCGCCGGAATTTCATCCGCGCCGGCATCCTCGCCGCCAGCGCCGTGGCGACGGGGGTGGTTTATCGCAAGCTGAATCCCGTCGGCACGGACACCGGCCCGACCGTTCAAACGGCAAAAATTGCGGACGTGCAAAAACTTGCCGTCACGGCAACCAACGATGCCTCCGGCTTCACGGTGAACGAAAAGGAGACTTCGCTCGAGGACATCACGCATTACAACAATTTCTACGAGTTCTCGACGGACAAGGAATCGGTCGCGCCGGCGGCGGCGAATTTCAAGACCGACGGCTGGACGGTTTCAGTCGGGGGTCTGGTCAACAAACCGAAAGTTTTTGCGCTCGACGACATCTTGAAAATCGCGCCGCCGGAGGAGCGGATTTACCGGATGCGCTGCGTCGAGGCGTGGTCCATGGTGATTCCGTGGGTCGGATTTTCGTTTTCCAAATTGCTCGCCGCGGTCGAGCCGTTGAGCAGCGCGAAATATGTCGCATTCCAAACGTTGCTGGATCCAACGCGGATGCCCGGCCAGAACAGCGATGTGCTCAACTGGCCTTACGTGGAAGGTTTGCGCATGGACGAGGCGATGCATCCGCTGACGATTCTGGCGAGCGGAATTTACGGACGCGCGCTGCCGCCGCAGGACGGCGCGCCCATTCGCATGGTCATTCCGTGGAAATATGGTTTCAAGGGAATTAAATCCATCGTGAAAATTAAACTGGTGGAAACGCAGCCGCGCACGACGTGGAACGATTACGCGCCGGATGAATACGGTTTTTACGCCAACGTAAATCCGCACGTGGACCATCCGCGCTGGAGCCAGGCAACGGAGCAGCGCATCGGCGAACCGGGCCGGCGCCCGACGCTGATGTTCAACGGCTACGAGGAAGAAGTCGGTCATTTGTATACCGGCATGGATTTGCGGAAGAATTTTTGACCGATGAAGGAAGGCGACATCCGTTTTGCCAAACTGCTCGTGCTCGTTTGCGGCGCGGTGCCGCTGGCGTTGCTGGTCTGGGACCAGGCGCACAACCGGCTCGGCGCCAACCCGCAAAATTTCATCATTCTCACCACCGGCATGATGACGTTGATTTTTTTGACGCTGACCATGGCCGTGACGCCGGTGCGAAAGGTTTTTGGTTTGAACTGGGTGATTCAATTGCGCCGGATGCTCGGGCTTTACGCGTTCTTTTACGCCTGTCTGCATTTCCTGTGCTTCTACAGCCTCGACCGCGGGTTCAGCATTTCGAGCACGCTGCATGAAATCGTCGCGCGCAAATACATCTGGTTCGGCATCACCGCGCTGCTCGTCATGGCGCCGCTGGCCGTCACCTCGACGAACGCGATGATCAAACGGCTCGGCGGCAAACGCTGGCGCGCGTTGCACCGGCTCGCCTACGTGGCCGCGGTTGCCGGGGTGATTCATTATTATATGCAGGTGAAAGCCGACGTGCGCCTGCCGCTGGTGTTCGCGGCGGCGCTGACGGTCCTGCTCGGCTATCGCGTCATGAATTATCTGCGCAATCGCAAACCGGCTCCGGTGGTGGTAAAATAAATTTTCTCCCTTCGCGCGAAATCTTCCACGCTTGCAATCTGCGCGCAATCGGGTTGGATTTAACCATGCTTCGACGCGATTACATCCTGCGAATGGTCGAGCAATTTGTCCAAATGCTCGCGCGCATGGCGGCGTTGAAAAACGGGGAGCGTTGGGACGAAGTTTCGGGAACGCTCGACGAGGAATTCGAGAAGCTTCTCGGCGAGGACGCGGCCACGGTCGCGCGCTTGTCCGAGGAGGACTTGCGCGTGCGGCTCATGCGCGAAGGCCCGACGCAACTGGTGCGCGAGAAAACGCTCATGCTCGCCACGCTGCTCAAGGAAGCCGGTGACGCGGCGGCGGCGCAAGGCCGGGCGGATGAGGCGCGCGATTTTTTCCTGAAAGCATTGCACCTGCTGCTCGGCGAATTGGGAACGGACGACGTTTCCGAATGTCCGGCGTTCGTGCCGAAAATC
>Ga0335072_10016219_pt1 | contig 10565 bp, 9 predicted proteins | sample Lox_Sample_21_FD_206725 | JGI IMG/M metagenome (GOLD analysis project Ga0335072, IMG submission 206725) | Soil microbial communities from Loxahatchee National Wildlife Refuge, Florida, United States - Lox_Sample_2.1 | ecosystem: Environmental > Terrestrial > Soil > Wetlands | place: USA: Florida... | reverse complement strand
CCGCGCCGCCTGCCGCCCGATCCTGCCCACGATGCCGGCCCGCAGCGCCTCAGGCGCGACGAGCAGCCGCCGGTAGCCGATCTTCCTGCTGTACCCGGTGAGGTGGTTGAACAGGTCGGTGACGTCCGCGCCCACCTCCCGGTTGGCGGTGAGCAGGCCGTAGTCCTCATACAGCCGGGCCGTCGTCGGGTGATAGTTGCCGGTACCGATGTGGCAGTACCGCTTGAGCGAGCCGTCGGTCTCCTCGCGGACGATCAGCATGACCTTGGCGTGCGTCTTCATCCCGACGAAGCCGTAGACGACGTGACAGCCCGCTTCCTCGAGCTTGCGCGCCCAGATGATGTTGGCGCGCTCGTCGAACCGCGCCTTGATCTCGACCACCACCACGACCTGCTTGCCGGCCTCGGCCGCGTCGATGAGCGCGTCCACGATCGGCGACTCCTCGCCGGTCCGGTACAGCGTCTGCTTGATCGCCAGCACCCGCGGGTCGGCGGCGGCCTCCTCGACCAGCCGTTCCACGGTCGTGGTGAACGAGTCGTAGGGATGCTGCACGAGCACGTCGCGCTCGTTGAGCGTGGCGAAGACGCTCACGTCGGCGGGCACCGCCCTCGTCGAGGGAACGAACGCGGGATAGCGCAGCTCACCGATCGGCAGGTCGGCGATCACGTCCAGCCCCGCCAGGTCGAGCGGGCCGTCGATCTTGAAGATGGCGTCCTCGTCGACGCTGAGCTCCTTCGCCAGGCGGCAGAGCACGTCGTCAGCCATGTCCGCTTCGACCTCGAGGCGCACCGCCGGCTCGAACCGCCGCTTCACAAGCTCGCGCTCCATGGCCTGCAGCAGGTTCTCCGTGACGTCCTCGTCCACCTCGAGGTCGCGGACCCGGGTCACCCGGAACACGTAGTGCTCGACGATGTCCATGCCGGAGAACAGGTCGTCCAGGTGTGCTGCGATCACGTCCTCGATCGGCACGAACCGGCGCGCGGTCACGTTGAGGAAACGCGGCAGGTTCGGCGGGACCTTGACCCGCGCGAACAGGGTGGCGCCGGTGCCCGGCTCGGCGAGCATGACGGCCAGGTTGAGGGACAGGCCGGAGATGAAGGGGAACGGGTGCGCCGGGTCGACCACCAGCGGGGTGAGAACCGGGTAGATCCGGTCCCTGAACAGCCGCGTCAGGTCGTCGCGCTCCCGCTCCTCGAGTTCTTTCCAGCGCAGGATCTCAATGTCGTGCGTGGCCAGTGCCGGCTGCACCAGATCGGTGAAGACGGCCGAGTGCCGCTTGGTGAGCTCGGCGGCGCTCCCGAGGGTGTTCTTCAGCACCTGCACGGCCATCTGGCTGCCGGCGCCCTCCACCGGGAAGCCCACGACCATCCGGCGAGTCAGGTCGGCCACCCGGACCATGAAGAACTCGTCCAGGTTGGAGGCGAAGATGGCGAGGAACCGCACCCGTTCGAGCAGCGGCGTCGCATCGTCCTCGGCCAGTTCGAGGACCCGCTGGTTGAACTTGATCCAGCTCTGCTCCCGGTCCAGGTACCGGGCGGCTGGCAGCGCGGCACCGGCGGCGCCGTCCGCGAGCAGGGCGCTGTCGCCCTCGTCCTGGTCCGCCGGCGCCGCCGGCGCCTCGTCCTGACGCGTGGACATGTCCGAGATTTCCGATATCTCCGCGATTTCCGAATACGGGTCGTGAGGCTGGAGGTACGAGTCGCCTGGGGCGATCCCGGGCTCGCTGACGCTCATGACTCCCATTGTCCCCTGCACTGCCAGGAACGAATCGGCGGTACCCGCCGGAGTATCCGGCCGGCGCCGCTATCCGGCCAGGCCGGAGGCCAGCACCGGCCGCGCCCGGCTGGCCGGCTGGGCAAAGGAGTCCAGCTTCCCGGCCGCCGGGTACGGCTGGACGGCCCCGACGCGCAGGAAGACCGGCGCCTGCGGGCCCGCGGCGGAACACGCCAGCAGGCTGTGCCTGATGAAGCGGGCGGCCGACTCTCCCGGCGGGGTGACGCGCAGTCCCGTCGCGATGACCGGCCGGCAGCCGCCCGCGGCCGCCGAGACCGAGTCGCCGGCGGAGGCGATCACGGCCGCGCGGGCGGTCTCGCCCGGCGCGAGCACGACGCGGCGCGCGGTCGCCGTGGTGTCCGCGGCCGCCGCGTTGCCGACCTGGCCGCCCGCCAGGTACGCCGCCACCGCGGGGTAACCGCGGAGCTCGCACTTCGCGTCTGAGACGTTGGTGAAGTCGAGCGCGTAGCTGGTCGGTCCCGAGCGAAGCCCGGTGGCCGCGGCCGGAGCCGCGACCAGCGAAATACGCAGGCCGGACGCGGCACAGCGCGGCGCGGCGTCATGGCTGCTGGCCGATATGAGCGCCGCGCGCATCGGCGCTCCCCGGGTCAGGGTCACCGCGAGCGCGGCAGTAGCCCCGAACGCCACGACCGCGGCGACGCGCCAGCCGAGGCGGGCAGCTGCCCTCATCGAGCCCCCCTTCGGACATTCGGCCCGTAACCACCATCTTTATCCGGTTACCCCCGGCCTGCCTAGGCCCGCAGGCCGCCTGTCTGGGCTTGGCCCGCGGGCGCCCGCGGGCCGAGCGTATGATCGTCTCGTTCCCGCTTGTCAGGTCGCGTGCCGACCCGTTCGGCTATGCGCGGTACCGAGATTGTCTATAATTTCTATATGAAAAATATTAATAATGACGTGTTTCTTCCCCGGCCAGGCGACGCGGTCCTCGCGATAGTCCCGCCGGGGTCAGGGCCCGGGTACTGGGCCGGCGGGCCCTCGGCGGTCGCCGCCGACGACGGCGTTTACCTCGCCTACCGGCTGCGCCGCCCGCTGGGCGCCGGCCGCGGCTACGCGGTGGCGATTGCCTTCGCGCGGGACGGAGTGAACTTCGGCGCGCCGGTCGCGGTGATCACGAAGGAAGAGATGGGCACCGAGTCGCTGGAGCGCCCGGAGCTCGTCCAGCTGCCCGACGGCCGCTGGCGACTGTACCTGAGCTGCGCCACCGCCGGCAGCAAGCACTGGCGGGTCGAGGTCACCGAGGCCGGCACTCCCGCGGAGTTCGATGTCAGGCGGCGCGAGGTCGTACTCCCTGGTGACGTCACCAAGCGGGCGGTGAAGGATCCGGTGATCCAGCGTCACGACGGCAGATGGCACATGTGGGCGACCATCCACCCGCTCGCCGATCCGCTGGAAACCGACCAGATGACGACCGAGTACGCGACGAGCCCGGACGGGCTCGACTGGACCTGGCAGGGCACCGCGCTGTCCGGCAGGCCCGGGGAATGGGACTCCCGCGGCACCCGGGTCGCCGCGGTGCGGTTCGACGGGCACTCGGTCACCGCGTACTACGACGGCCGGGCGAGCGCGGCGGAGAACTACGAGGAACGGACGGGCGTCGCCGTCGGGACCGACCCGGTCGCGCTGATCGCCACGTCGGCGCCGGGCGCCGGACCCGCCGCCTCCTCGCCGTACCGCGGTGGCGGGCTGCGCTATGTGGACCTGGTGGACCTGCCCGGCGGGCAAACCCGGCTGTACTACGAGATGACCCAGCCGGACGGCTCGCACGCGCTGGTCACCGAACTGCGCTGACCGCCCGGCCGGCGCCGGTCCCTGGCCGGGGGCTAGCGGCGACGGCCGTTCTTCGCCTGGCCCTGCCCCGCGGGCCGGGCGCCGACCATGCCGCCTGACCTCTCCCGCGGCGACAGCCAGTCGCCGAAGTCCTCGCCGAGCACCTTCTCGAGCAGCTTGATGTCGTCCTCGAACCTGGGCAGCAGCGCCTGCCGCTGCTCCCAGCTGAGCGGCTGGCGTTCGCGCCGGCCGCGCTGCAGGAACCGCTCGAGCCGGTGCGTCGCCGCCGCCGCGGCGTCGCCGGGAAGCAGCCGGCCGGCCGCGGCGCCGACCCGCATGCCCAGCGCCGCGGCGCGATGGCCCACCGTGTGCTCCGGGTGCGCCGTCACGTTCTCTCTGGGGATCTCGGTGACGACCCCGGTCTCGGCGCCGAGGAAGGCGCAGATCCGGTCCAGCATGGCGGCGGGCTCGTCGACGAGCCGGCGGTACCGCAGCACGAGCACCTGCTCGCGCGGGAACAGCGAGAACGCGTAGTCGAGCTGCGCCCCGTACGTGCCGAGCCCGGTGTAGTGCCAGAACGACGCCCATCCGGCCGCGATCCTGCGCTCTTCCTCCGCGCAGGCCCGGACGAAGTCCGCCTCAGGTTCCAGGCCCGCCGACCACAGGTGCGTCCAGTTGGAGTGCGCCCGCTCGACAGGATCGCGCAGGATCACGACGAGCTTAGCCGCGGGGATCAGGTCCCTGATGCGGCGCAGGGCGGCCCGGTCGTACAGGTACAGCGGCGTCGACTCGCCCCGCGGCACGCCCGGCGGGGCGGCGTCGAACAGCGCCTCGTACCTGTCGCGCTGCCAGACGTGCTCACGGTACGTGAGCACGTCTCCCGGGCCGCCCTTCGACAGCGGCGGGCCGTCGGTCAGGAAGAACTTCGGTTCCTTGATCGGCGACATGTACAGGCCCGGATGACGGGACAGCGCCGCGTGCAGTGCGGTCGTCCCTGCCTTGGGGACTCCGGCCACCAGGAAGTCAGGCAGTGCCATGCTCCCCCCTCGTCCTCACGCCGCGGGTCAGGGCGGGCGGGCAAATTAACAATATTTCTGATGATATTAATTGGGATCGTCCAGGGCGGTCAAACTCCTACCCCACTGGTAGGCCCGCACACATCTGTCACCGGCCGGGCCCGGTGAGGGCGGCCCTGATGGCGCGCGCGGACTCTGCGAGCAAGGGGCGCAGCGGCTCCAGCCCGGCCCGGCGGTCGGGGACCCCGGGGTCGCGGCACGCCCACGGGCAGCCGTACGCGCACGCCTGGTCCAGCGCGCCCGCCAGCCTGCCCACCGGGCACAGCAGCTGGGCGATGGCGGTCGCGTTCAGCCTGGGCAGTATCGCGTGCACCTGCGCGAGCAGGCCCGGAACGGCGCTGAACAGCCGGGCGAGCTCGGCGGCCGGTCCCGCGCAATCGCCCGCGCAGTCCCCATTTGTGCCGCCGGGGATGACGGCGTCCACGGTGCCGAACCCGCGGAGGGTGCGGTCGACGGAGTCGGCCAGGTCCACCGCGACGCGCACGAGGGGGTTGTCCGGGTATTTGCAGCAGGTGCCCAGCTCCAGGGCGGCGCACGCGTTGCGGCAGTCCGGGTGCAGCCACTGCGGCCGCAGCAGCCAGGCGATCTCATCCTCGATGCCGTCGGTGTCCTCGTCGCCGAACTCGTCGTCAATCATTAGGCTCCTCAATTGATCGAACGTACGTTCTAACCGTACGATGAGGGTCTGACAAAACGGCGCCGCCGAGACCGGCAGGAGGACTGATGATCTTCATTACGGCCAAGTTCAAGATCCGGCCCGAGGACGCCGACCAGTGGCCGCAGATCGCCGCCGAGTTCACCGAGGCGACGCGGAACGAGCCGGGCTGCCTGTGGTTCGACTGGTCCCGCAGCATCGCCGACCGGGACGAGTACGTCCTGGTGGAGGCCTTCAGGGACGGCGAGGCCGGCGGGGCGCACGTCAATTCCGCGCACTTCAAGAAGGCGCAGCGGGATCTGCCGCCGCACCTGGCGCATACCCCGCGGATCGTCAACTTCACGATCCCGCAGGACGACTGGTCCCTGCTCGGCGAGATGGCCGTCCCGGGCGATAGCTAACGGCGGTCGGGGTTGTCGCGGGGTTCCGGGGTCAGCAGGCCGCGGTTGAACGCCTCCGCGACCGCGGCGGCGCGGTCGCCGACGCCGAGCTTGCCGTAGATGTGGATGAGGTGGCTCTTGACGGTGGCCTCGCTGATGAACAGCCGGGCGGCCGCCTCGCGGTTCGTGCTGCCCGCGGCGACCAGCTCGAGGACCTCGAGCTCCCGCTGGCTGAGCGGTTCCTGGCCTGGCGAGCGGACCCGGCTCAGCAGCCGCGCCGCGACCGAGGGCGCGAGCACCGACTCGCCGTGCGCGGCCGCCCGCACCGCCCTGAGCAGCTCACCGCTCGGCGCGTCCTTGAGCAGGTAGCCGGTGGCGCCCGCCTCGACGGCGGGCAGCACGTAGCTGTCGGTGTCGTAGGTGGTCAGCACCAGGACGCGCGCGGCGACACCGCGCTTGGCCAGCTCCTCGATGGCGGTCACCCCGTCCATCACCGGCATCCGCAGATCCATCAGGACCACGTCGGGGCGCAGCGCCTGGGCGAGCCGCACCGCCTCGGCGCCGTCGGCAGCCTCGCCGACGACCTCGAACTCGGGACCGGGGCCGAACGCGCCGCGCAGCCCGTCCCTGACGACCGGATGGTCGTCCACGATCAGCACCCGGATCGGCGCCTCGCCCGGCGCGGGGCGGCTCATGCCCCGGTCCGCGCCAGGCCGGCCGGAGTGTCCCCTGCCGCCGCGGGCCCGGCGTCAGCCGGGTAGGGTCCGGCGGGCACGCGGGCGGAGATCGCGGTGCCCTGGCCGGGTTCCGACTCGACATGCAGCGTCCCTGACAGACCCTCGATCCGCTGCCGCATCGCGACCAGCCCGAACCCGGCGGACGGTTCCGGTGCCCCGGGTGCCCGGTGCGGCTCGAAGCCCCTGCCGTCGTCGCGGACGTCGAGCACGGCCTCGTCGTCCATGTAGGAGAGCGTCACGCCCACCCGCGTCGCGGCCGCGTGCTTGGCGACGTTCGCCAGCGCCTCCTGCGCGGTGCGCAGCAGCGCCTCCTCGGCCTCCGGCGACAGCGGGCGCACCGTTCCGGTGACCGTGACCTGCGCGGGCACGCCGCTGCGCTCCGTCCAGCGGCGCGCGACCCCGGTCAGCGCCTCGCCCAGCCGCGCCTGCTCAAGCGCCTCTGGGCGCAGCGCGTGAACCGACCGGCGCGCCTCGGTGAGGCTCTCCCTGGCGAGCGTGACGGCGGCGTCGAAGTGCCTGCGCTGCTCCGGCGGGTCCTGGCTGGCCTGCTCGGCCGCCTGCAGCTGGGTGATGATCCCGGTCAGGCCCTGCGCGAGCGTGTCGTGGATCTCCCTGGCCATGCGCTGCCGCTCGTCGAGGATCCCGGCCTCGCGGGCCTGCGCCAGCAGCTGCCGGTGCAGGCCGGTGTTCTCCGCGAGGGTCGCCTCGAGCCTGCTGTTCGTCTCGGCCAGCTCGTCGAACAGCTGGCTGCGCAGCAGGCCCTGCCGGTAGCTGACCCAGTTGAACCAGGCGAACGCGCAGCCGAGGATCACGTTGACGAGGATGGCGCCGGCCAGCAGCAGCACCCTGGCGGGATCGAACGGCCCTTGCAGGCCGAGGCCCTGGGAGATGCCCGCGAGGCAGGCGACGACGCCGATCCCGGCGATCCGCCAGCGCCAGGACCGGACCAGCCGGTAGACGTAGTAGTACCCGGTGAAAGTGTAGAACCCGAGCCACGAGTACCCGCACACCATCACGGTCATGATCGCGAGCAGCACGACCACGAACACGGCCATCCGCCGGGGCCGGTCCCGCCACGCGGGACGAAGCGTGTACATGCCCAGCGTCCACGCCGCGGCGAGTCCGCACAGCAGCAACGGGACGAGCGGCGATCCGGTCTCCACGTGGTTCTCGTAAAGGACCACCGTCAAGATCGCGGAGAACGCCAGCATCACCCACGGCACCACGTCGATCACGGCGCGCGCGAAGTCCAGGTTCCCGTCCCAGGGATCGGGATAGGAGCGAATCCCTGAACCGCTCATCGGCGTCCTCCATCCATGCGGCGCGTGCCGGATCTAGTATCACTCCCAGCGGAACAGCCTGGCCGCCGCCAGCCCGAATGCCACCGCGTACGCCGCCATGGTGCCGAGGGCCAGCGCGGGCGGCCAGTGCCCGAGGGCCGCCGCCTGGAACGACTCCCACGCCGCGCCGAGCGGCGTCGCGTGGCTGATGTGCTGCAGCACCGCCGGCATCGACGGGATCGGCAGCCACAGCCCGGAGAAGAACATCAGCGGGAAGAACAGGATATTCCCGATGGCCGCGGCTACCCGCGGGTTCGGCGCGACCGCGGCGATGAACAGGCCGAGGGACAGCGTGCAGGCCGCGGTGAGCAGCGCGACGACCACCCAGATGCCGGGCGCCAGCGGGAACGGGACGGCGAACGCCAGCCTGCCGAGCACGAGGATCGCGGCAACCATCACGACCGCGGTGCCGACGGTGACAGCCAGCTGAGCGGCCAGGACGCGCCACGCGCCGGCCGGCGTGGTCTGCAGCCGCCGCAGGATCCGCTGCTCCCGGTACGTGGCCAGCGTGACCGGCAGCGAGAAGAACGAGAGCAGCGCCAGCATCGTCACGATGATGATCGGCACGTACGTCTCGAGCACCGTGAGGCCCTGGTAGCCGGGATGCGTCTGCTTGAACGACGGGATAAGGCCGAAGATGACCAGCAGCAGCAGGGGGAACGCGATGACCCAGAAGACGAGCATCGGCTCGCGCAGGAACAACGTGAGCTCGGTGACCGTGAGCCGGGCCAGCGCGGAGCGCCGGCGGGCGGGGGCGGCCGGAACGCCAGGGGTCTCGATGGCGACGGACATGGCTTACGCCTCCTCAGCGTGCTTGCCGGTCAGTTCGAGGAACGCGTCCTCCAGGTTCGCCTGGTCCACGCGGAGCTGCTGGGCCACGATCTGGTTGCGGGCCAGCATGGAGATGACCCCGTTCACCACGTCGCCGGTGCCGCTGACCACGACGACATCGCCCCGGCGGATGACGTCGGTGACCCCGGGCACGCTGGTCAGCATGGCGTCGCTGACCGGGGCGGACGGGCGGAACTGGATCCGCTGCGCTACCTCGACCCGCTGGGCGAGCCCGGCGGGGGTGTCCTGCACCACGACGCGGCCCTTGTCGATCAGCGCCACCCGGTCACAGAGCCGCTCGGCCTCCGCCATGAAGTGGCTGACGAGCACGATCGTGACCCCGCGGTCCCTGATGTTCTCGATCAGCTCCCAGGTGTCGCGCCTGGCCTGCGGGTCAAGGCCCGTGGTCAGCTCGTCGAGCACCGCGATCCGCGGGCTGCCGACCAGCGCCAGCGCGATCGACAGCCGCTGCTGCTGGCCGCCGGACAGCTTCCTGAACGGCGTGCTGCTCTTGCCGGCGAGCCCGAGCGCCTCCAGCAGCGACCGCCAGTCGGCGGGCGCCCGGTAGAAGGAGCTGTACAGGTCGAGGGCCTCGGCCACCCGCAGCTTGGCCGGCAGCTGGCTCTCCTGGAGCTGCGCCCCGAGCAGCTGCGTCAGCTCGGCGCGGTCCCGCAGCGGGTCGAGGCCCAGCACCCGCAGCTCGCCGCCGTCCGGCTTGCGCAGCCCCTCGACGCATTCGACGGTGGTGGTCTTGCCCGCGCCATTCGGCCCGAGGATCCCGAAGATCTCACCCTCGGAGACGGTGAAGGACACGTCGTCCACGGCGACCGTGTCCCCGTACTCCTTGTGCAGTCCGCGCACTTCGATAACCGTTGTCATGCGTCCAGCGTTGCCGCGCGGCCCCCCGCCGCGCATCGTCCCGGCGGCCACACCTCGCGCCCCGACGGCGGACCGGCGCGGTCATCCATCCGGCCGGCGCAATCAACCGATCGGCTAGCCGGCTTCCTCCGCGGTCAGCGGGAGACGCGCTTGCCCGGGCGGCACGCGGACCAGATCGCCTCGCTGCCGGGCAGCTTCACGCGCTCGCCGCGGCCGAGGGACTGGGCCAGCTCGGCTTCCGCGGACTCGATGCGCAGCCATTCGGCGTAGGAGACCGGCTGCACGCCGCGCTCCGCGAGCACGCCGGCCAGCGGCGAGTCCCCGTCCGCGCCGGGCAGCGGGCTGTCCGGCGGGGACGCCGGGCCGTCAGGGGCGTCGGGGTACCGCAGCAGCCCGGGCCGCGGGAGCGGCGCGTCGCCCTCCCCCGGGCCGCCGGCCAGGTCGGCGAGCAGCGCCCGGACGGTCTCCGCCGCGTCGGCCTTGTTCGTCCCGATCACGCCGGTCGGGCCGCGCTTCAGCCAGCCGGCCACATACTCCCCGGGCAGCGGCTCTCCGTCGGGCCCGAGGACGCGGCCGCCCGCGTTCGGCACCGTGTGGCTGCGGGAGTCGAACGGGACGCCGGCCAGCGGCACGCTCTGGTAGCCCACGCTGCGGAGCACCATCTGCGCGTCGAGAAGCTCCGTCTCCCCGGTGCCCTCGAAGACACCATCGCCGGTCAGGCGGGTGCGCTCGAGGCGAAGAGACGAGACCGTTCCTGAAGGCGATTCAAGGATTTCCAGCGGCCGCAACCAGAAGCGGATCCGCAGCGCGCGGCCGCCGCCCGCCGGCGCGGACGCCCAGGCGCGCAGCGCGACCAGGTTGCCGCGGACGCGACGGTCGGTCTCGGCGAGTGCGGCAGACTCGCCGGAGGCGTCGAAGCCGGCCAGGTCGAGTTCCGCGGGCTCCGTCGCCACCGTTACACCGGGCAGTTCGCCCAGCTCGCGAAGCTCCTTGGTGGTGAACTTGGCCTGCGCGGGGCCGCGGCGGCCGATCATGTGCACCTCGCGCACCTTGCTGGCGCGCAGCGCCGCGAGCACCGGCTCGGGGACGTCGGTGCCCTCGAGCTCGGC